>JYMV01038648.1_pt1 | contig 121348 bp, 82 predicted proteins | sample 338911 | NCBI WGS metagenome assembly JYMV01 (sample SAMN03354496, study PRJNA234377) | hydrothermal vent metagenome | biome: Deep sea; feature: Hydrothermal plumes at the Eastern Lau Spreading Center, Western Pacific Ocean; material: Seawater | place: Tonga | collected 2009 | depth 2000 m m | reverse complement strand
TGAACCATCGCCATAGGATAGAGTCAATGATTGTGGGTCAGGAAGTGCGGATAAAATCGGGTCAGACAGGATAATAAGTCGGGCCGCTACAGTTATCGCTCGTTATGCTACATCACCTTGCAACGATTCAACGCTTGCAGATAATAATAATCACCGTAATTTAACGACGAATTTAATTCATCATTCGCAGGAAAATTACCCGTTGCCTGTTTTAACAAGAAGTGGCCGTTTTCGCCAATATCAGCGAGATAGGCTGGTGACGATAGTGTCCGTAGCATTTTCATAGCAGCATCGTAGTAACGCTCTGACTCGGCACCTTCAACAAACGTTGATAGTTCAAGCAACGCACTTGCTACCAACGAAGCAGCAGACGAATCTCGGTACAAGGTTGTCCCTTCATGTTTTGGTGCATCGTAGTCAAAATAAGGCACTAAATCATCGGGCATATTCGGGTGGTTAAGAATATAGTTTGCGATACCCTTTGCATGTTCTAAAAACTTTTCGTCTTGGGTAAATCGATATGACATGGTGTAACCATACAACCCCCAACCTTGTCCGCGCGACCATGACGAATCGTCAGCAATACCTTGGAAAGTTTGTTTCCAGTTGGGCTTACCCGTTTCTCTGTCGTAATTAACTAAGTGGAATGAACTGTAGTCATCACGAAAATGGTGTTCCATCGTGATAGTTGCATGACTGATAGCAGCATTACGGTAAACAGGGTCACCGGTGATTTCAGATGCGCGATACAACAACTCTAGATTCATCATGTTGTCTATAATGACTGGGAATTCCCATGTTCCCCAACTCCAAGAATACGTTACACCGATTTTGGGGTTATAACGTTCCATTAATGTTTTTGCCGCGTTTACGATTACTGTTTCGTATTCTTTGTTGTCTGTTAGGCGAAGGCCGTTTCCGAAACTGTCGTAGATAATAAACCCAATATCATGGGTTTTACGGTTAAATTGATTTTTTTCTAATGCAAGCGTCCACTCATTTGCTGTATCTAACCAACTTTGATTTTGGTTATGCTCGTATAGATTCCAGAAACTGCCAGCAACAAAACCGGTAGTCCAACCTAGCATGGGTTCTAACCTTGGCTTACCTTGGCTAAAAGACCTAGGAACTTTCTTAGGGTCGGTATACGCTTTTCTGAATCCATCATACTGAATAGTTGCGTGATCCAATGCTGCCTCGCAAAACTCAGCGTTGTTTTCAGGCCAATCAATCTTTTTAGAATAAGTCACTGTGTTAGGCACTTTTTCTTCTATGGTCGGCGCGCTAGCTTGCTTATCTGTAGCGCTACATGCAGATATAATGCACGCGGCTAACATGGAGGTAATCATTTGTTGTTTTTTGTTCATTCAATACAAACCGTCGGTAGCTAATATAGCTTTGTAGGATAAACAAAAACCTAAACCATTTCATCAAATTCAATCATCATTAGTCAAAATGGTTCTAACCACACATTATGATTATTTTCTAATTAATCGACTCGTCCCCTATTTCGTGTTTCATTTTTGTCTTGAACCATAATACTCACTGGCCCTAGCAAGCCAGATGAAAGTAGTTCGTCATCTTTACTCCAATGTTTCCATGTAGCAAAGGTGCTGCGAGCCCTAGGTTGTTGAGGAGCCGAACCTGAAAGCCAGCTTGGAAAACTATCTAACTGAAAGCCTTGGTAGCCATTCTTCTTCCAAGATGCTGTTTCAGGGTACAGACGCTCGTCCCCAATCAGGCGATTGGGCCAAAGGTTCGTCACTTCTATCTCAAGACGGTTGTTTCCATCTCGTATTATGTTGCTGATATCAAAGTGATAAGGGGCCCACATCCTAAGTCCAAGGTCTTCGCCATTCAGCCTTACGCGAGCAAATTGAAAAACATTACCTAAGTCGAGAAGATAGTTTTGAGACTTTTGTAAATCTTTCGTCAATTCAAATTCGGTCTGGTAGTGCACCGTACCTGAAAAATACTTGACGTCTTCATTCTCGTTTGCAGATAGATCAGTGAGCTCATTCAGCACTAATGGTGCAGCCTTCTTTGCTCCTCTAATAAAACTCACATTCCATGGTGAATCTAACACTTGCAAATAGCGAGGAGGATTGTTGTTGAGCACCTGTGCAGTGCTTTTTTCTGGTGACACAATAACAAATAGAGACTGTGCTTGTTCAAAAGATAGTGTTAACCGTGTACGGCCTTGCTTGACAACGTAATCGTCCATAATAAACCGTTTACCTGAAAGAGGGTCCCAAATTTCAACTACCTGGCCTTCAGCTCTAAGGTTCACTTCTACTTCAGCCGATGCTTGATCTAAGTTACTGATAAAATAAACATCCGTGTTCTCATCTGATATGCGGTGGTGTCGCCAAACAAATCTGTTTTCGGTAGGTGAAATCAGTACATCCGGTTGAATATCTTTGTAGTTAAATGCAGCTTCTAAGCTTTCAAACACCTGGTTATTGAATCGCGCGCCCCAAATGTCTCCAGCTAATTGGTGAACTCTTTGATCAGTGCCCAAGGTGTCAAAGGAGCCTTCCAAACTTGGTGAGAAAGTAGGAGGTAAACCTACAACTGTTATCCCTTTTTCTAATAGAGATTTTATTTGCTCCAGTACTTCTACTCGCATACTCATATCGGGCGATATCGATAAGATACTGTAGGTTCTTCCCGACTCAAGAGCGAGTTGCCCATGATCATTTACGTTGACGTGATCCATCACCCCATTTGTTGAGATAAATTCAAAATCATAACCCTCGGGCAGCTCTCTCAAGGCGAAATCCCTATCAAATGTCGTCGCTGAGTCATCACCTAACAGGTGCAGTACATCAAGCACCGGCTGACCCATACTGAGCAAGGCGTGAGAGCGTGTTAAGTACCTATTCCATGTTTCTACTTCATGCCACCATGTCTGTGTACGTTCAAAATGTATCCCCCAGTACCCAAGCGTCATACCCGGTTTTAAGGTTGTCCAGGGCTGGTGGGTAAAAAGATGATGTGTTGTCAACGTCACCCCCGCTGCAAGATCGGTATCAGCTTGCGACTTATAAGTTAACGGGTGACTTAGCCACCTATTCGCTTGGGGCAATGATGTGAATGACTCTGAGCGAACAGGCTTGTTATAAATAGAGCCCGCCGAGGCAGCCATTTTTGCAGTTAGGTAGGCAAACTCTTGATTTGGTTTATTTTCTAACGGATTAGTAGAACGAAATGCACTGTTGGCATAAATGATATCCGCTTGGCCTAACGCTTGAAGGTTGTCTATGAAAGGCTTCATCGATTGAGCTGAAAATGTTAACCCTAACTCGTTCGCTCGCTGCTGCATGCCTCCGTAAAAGCGCTCAGCAATGAGCTCTGCCAGTGTCTTTCTGTAATCCCAAAGAATTCTCTCGCTGAACGTTGCGTCCTTTACAACATATCCCAGCGTAACAGGAAGCAATCGAATGAGTGAATAACCCCGCCTTTCTTCGAAATCTTTTTCAAATCCCTGCGTCCAGTTTTGACGTCCTACTTCCCAACTATCAGCATGAGTAGAGACAAATGAATCACCCACGTACTTCTGCGAGCGCTCTGCATTTCTTTTAATATAATGCTCAAAGTGAATATCAAGTGCCCGTTCACTTAACTTATCGACTTCAAGCCCTTCCCCGCCCTCCGAACCAGGTCTATTCACAGCTTCGGTAGACGACATACCAAAACGAATTACTGTCCAATCATCATTAGGTGGTGTCCAGTTAAGACGACCGCTTTCGTCAAGATATTGGGACACGTCAACAATTGAATCGGCGTTGATACTCGCATCACTCTTAAACGAGGCATTCATTGCTTCGCGTTCTGTTTCTTGCATATGAAAGGGGAATATATGCGCTGCTTTTTGACACCAGTTCGCAGTACGCGGTTTATTGTCGAAAATTACCTCACGCACCGCGACATCGACCTTCGGCATCGCCGTGTATAGAAGTTTATTATCGGTGGGCTGGAACACTATTTTTGCGTGTTTTGCTTTAATTGGCTCAAACTGAAAACAGCTTAAGTCATCATAGATCTGCCCACGTTTTGAAAAGGCGATTTCGCGATAATTCTTACCATCATCTGAAACCAGAAGGCGATTCATTCCCATCATTCCATAAGCAGCAAACTTCACAAACGCATTGCGAAAAGTATATTCTTCAGAGAAATCAATCTGAATAAATCGCTGTTTCGTTTCTTCATCAATATTGGGGGACACCAATGTATTCCAATCACCGTCAATAGCATTTTTAGCAGCTACAGTACTTTGCGAAGCAGTACCAGAGATGTTTACGCTTGCGACACGTTCTTGAAATTTCGGCTCAATGTGCGCTTTAGGTGTAGGAAAGGCGAGAACTGCTATGTCTTCATAAAAATTCAACGGAGCGTGAGGAGCGGGAAAAGTTATAGGCTGAAAGCGGTCTCGTATTTGTTGCTCACTCCAAGACAGCTCTTTCATACCGTCTTTAGGACTTATCCAAGGACCACCAGCGACGGACCATCCCTCGCTATTGTACAGGTTCACTTTTAAACCCAGCTCTGAAGCTTTTTCAAAGGTAAAAGCGAGCAGTGATTGGTAATCTTCAGAAAGAAATTTGACAGGCCCTGCGGGAATGACATGATGCTCATTAATGTGCATTAACACTACCCCACCCAATCCAGCATTAGACATCGATTCCAGGTCTGCCTTTATACCTTCTTCAGTAACATTACCATTTATCCAATACCAAAATACCCATGGCTTGTGAGCATCTCCTGGATTGCTAAATACTTCTTTCAGTGATGCTGCACTTACATTGAATGACAAGAAAGCCACAACAATAATCAATAGGATTTTACGCAAAGTATACTCCGGTTTTGAATTGAAACCTGAAAGACCACCATTCCAGTATATGATGCACTACTCACCAGATGAGACTTCGCCTAGTTCAAAGTCATAAACATAAATAGGGCTGGGATCACCAATTGAGCCTGGTGCATGCTGCCAAATGACACTCGCAACACCTTGGTTCAACAAGCTGAGATCCCATGTAATATACCCACCCTCGATTTTGCCAAACTTACTATCCACAATCGGCATTTCGACTTGATGCCACTCGGTAAAGTTATCGGCTCTATCAGAATAATAAATCTCAGCACTTTCTCTTCCAGCAAAAGCGAACAGCCTATCACCTAAGAACGTTAACGTTACGTTTGAAGCGCTAAAACCAGAGACACGCTTTTGCCAATTACCTGATGTATCACGTACATAATGATGCACACGAGCCGGGCCATCAGGTGATGTCTTATGGCTAAGCAGAAGGTGGTAGTCACCAGTTTTCGTGTCTATAACGGAGTTGTGGGAAACGTTAGATGGCCGCAGTGTTGTAGGCACATGTACAGCTTCTAACCCTGGAGTTTCAACGGACAATACCTCTCCTTTTCGAGTATCAGCTACTAGATCACCCGCATTGTTGTACCACGTGAGGCCTTCATCATCGCTGTAGGTGTAGTAGATACCGTGATTGCAATCAAGACCGTTAATCTTACCGGGATTGCAATTGACAGGTCGCTCTCTAAATACCCAGCTAATGTGCATGCGACCATTAGCATCAAATTTTGGTCCACCACCGGCTAAATAGGGCCCTCTTGTTGAAGGTTCTTTATTGCCGTTTACATTTTGAACGTAGACACCATCACTTGACGATATATTGCGAATATACTTCCACTCACTGTTCTTAGCATCATAAAGTGCAAGCTGCATTTCACCTTTTGCTGCCCCACCCTCCCGAAAATACATAAGTACATTACCGCTTTCTAACGAATAAAATTTTGGGTAAGTAACGCGCTCTACCGCGTCGTTAGGAAAACCGAGATTACGCTGAAACGTAAAAACTTCATCATTCCAATCTAGAGTTTCTGGGTGATCTGCGACTCCCGAAGCAGTGCGTGCGTAGTTGATGCGATCTAAGTTGTGATGATCGAAGGAAATATGAATGGCGCCGTCGCCTTTTGATATCTCGATGGCTTGGCGGTTATGTGCGTCATCAGAAGTCAGTCGATATACCGGCAAGGTGGCGTGTTGCCAGTCGTGCCCTGTTACTTTTCTACGTGCGACGACAACTTCAGCAAAAAGGTCACCGTAACCTCCCCTGTCTTTTGCTGTGTAATAAATCACATATTGATAACCTTTATAGGTAACTGCTTGAGCCCCCATAACACCCGCAAAGAGAGGCTTACCATTTTGTGCACGATCTGAGCCATCTGAAGTATGAGATTTATCAACCAAAAGACTACTCCCCAACAAAATTGGCGTTGAGTGGAGAGACAACGAAGCTACGGAGGCCTGCGTATCTTGACGTGTTGAAGCTTCTTTATCATTCGCAAAAGAAGTGCAGCCAAATAGGTATGCAATTACCATAGCTAAAATCAGCTTATTTTTCATGTTTCTATGTTCCATATTTTGTTCAATTGGAAGCCCGATGACCTATCGACTAAGTAAACCTGTTTAGTCAATATTTGACTGCTCAATTGCTTTTCAGAAGCACCAAGTTTTAAGGGGTTTTAAAAGTCACTGGGGTGAAACTCGTTGAAAGTGGGTCGTCCAAATCGAGCATTTTCTCTTTGATAGTGTCATCCAACCTTTTCAACGTCATTTTTTCAGCAGCTGTCAATTCTCTCTCAAGCAGGTTGTGAGTCTCATGAGGATCGACAACTAAGTGATAAAACTCGTCTCGTTCTTTGTTTTTGAAATCTCGGACTAATTTGTATTGACCATCGCTGTACATTCTCATACCCGTGATTGACTGATGCAGCGTTGAATAAGCGGCAAAATAGTCAGTACTCACTACTAAATCTTCATCTTTTAACGCTTTGATTACACTTTGCCCTCTAATGACTGCTTCACTAGGTAAATCCAGTTTGGCGATATCCATAAGAGTAGGGAAGAAATCAAGATTTGATACGGTAGTGGCATTTTCTGTCCCTGCCGGCACCTTACCTGGCCAACGAATAATAAGAGGTACCTTAAGCACCGCATCATATAGATTTGGGCGCTGGCCTTTGGGTATGGTTTCAGTGCCTTTAGGTGGAGTGTTCAACAACCAAAAGCCATTGCCTTTATGCCAAATACCGTTCTGTCCAATAACGTATCCATGGTCAGACGTAAAAATGACGACAGTATTTTTAGATAGCCCCAGCTCGTCTAGATGACCCAACAGTCTTCCGACATTTCTATCTACACCCTTAACGGAAGCTAAATATCCGCGTAATAATTTCTTAGCTCTTTCTGTATTTAAATCCGGGTAATCAGGATGTATTAAATCTACATCTTTACTAATAGCATCTAAATCACTCTCTGAAACAGGCTCAAATGGATAGTGAGGTGCCCTATAGTGCAGCGACAAAGCAAACTTCCTGTGTTTATTCCTACTTAAAAAGTCCATGGCATGGTCAGTGAGAAGGTCCACGGTTAATCCCTCTTCATTCTTCGGGACACCATTTACTAAAAGTTGAGGGTCTATGGGTGAAGTTCCGCCTCCTAGAAAGCCCGTAAACTCGTCGTAGCCAAAATTTTGAGGGTGATGTTCAGGTTGTTTTCCTAAATGCCACTTACCGATCAAACCATTATAATAGCCGTTTTCTTGCAATCTTTTGGGCCAGGAATCCAGTTCTGCTGAAAGCCCTAAGTCTAACTGGTGCCCTGTTAGGGTTTTACTTTTAAGGTGGTCATTTATCCAATCGTCAATACCCACTTCAAAGCCATAGCGCGAAGTGAGTAAGCCTGCTCGGGAAGGACTACAAATTGGCGTGGTGGTATAGGCATTTGGAAAAGACATTCCTTGTTCCGCTAACGCGTTTAGGTTAGGCGTAACAGCATTAGGGCTTTTGCCTTCTATAGCCCATGGAGCTTGGTCGTCTGTATATATGAAAAGAATGTTAGGCGATTCGCCTTCACTGGTCTTTTTAACTACATCCGACACGTTATCTGAGGCGTTTGCTTGTTGGATAAGAATAACAAGGAAAAGGCTTGCTATTGATGCGGTATGGCATACGTTTAACATTACTCGCACTCCTCTCTTAAAGACAGAATAACATCGTCTAGACCTGCTTTAGATGCCGCAATAGTTTGAATAGGATCAAGGTTGTGTGGAAACTCCTCTTGCTCGATTACAAACCAGCGTGTTCCGCCATGAGTTAGGGCGTTCTTCACAAGCTGATGCCAGTCGTATCCATCTTCACCTATAATCGGAGATTTGTTTTCCCCATCATGGGTTCGAACTTTAAGGTGCGTCGTGACGATTCGACCAGCATTCCGTTTAAACTGCTCAACGCTATCTGCGCCGGCATAATTTGCCCAACCTACATCTAGTTGGAGGGCAACCGTTTTGTTCGTATTTGACGCCAAGTAATCCCAGTAAGTTGACGACCCAAACGTTTTAAACTCTTTTGCATGATTGTGGTAACCAAGTGCCATTCCATAATCTTGTACTTTCGCGGTGAGAAAATTTAATTCATCGATTAGATCATCGATATCATCAACAATATCCACCCGAGGATCATGAGGGACAATAACAAGCTTCGCTCCTATGTCCTTGAAGAACTGTAAATTATTTTTCCCTATGTCTCCGCGCAATTGTGGTAGTCCAGCATGTACACCACTTACTTCAAGCTTAAGATTATCAAGGAACTGTTTGAGACCTTGCGCGTCATTTTTAAATTGTCCATATCGGCCTGCAAATTCTACAGCATGAAAACCTGCATTCTTTAACTCAACTAACGTGCCTTCAAAATCTTGTTCAATTAGTTGCTTCACTGAATGTAGCTGCACACTCACAAGATTATTCTCCAATGTACTGCACATGCGTTGATTTATTTGATTTGAGGCTACAGCACTGCTCATAAAGAGACATAATACTGCAAGAGAATAAATACGTTTCACTACGCCACGCACCAGAATGATTCATTTTGACTATAAAAGCACACTTTAGACACCTAAACAATCTCAATTCAATCAAAAACTTAACAAAACAAAATTTCAATAAAACAAATAAGATTTAAATAATCTCAATATTTCAATAACATAAAAACACAAAGAGTAATTCAAGAAGAGCTGCCAATCACAAAATCCATTAACACAAAATTGACACATAATGAACATTAATGATTGATATTGACTTGTGGTTCGATGTATTCTGGATTTTAAGGGCTGATTTAACAATGAAACACGGCGAAGCAAAGTGAAGATAAATAGACGCGTATTCTTAGGCTCAATGCTTTATGTAGTATCCACCGCGGTAATTCCTTTTGAGCTGAAAGGTTCGTTAGAACTTACCGTTTTTAAATCAGATGCATCATTTTTTAACGCGGAACAGATGACACTAGCTCATGATATTGCAGACATCATGATACCGAAAACTCACACACCTGGCGCATCGGACTCTTATGCAGCACAAATACTCGATGAACTCATGGTGTCATGGGCATCTCTAAATACTCAGCAGCAGATGCTTTCTTTTTTGAGCGAATTTAAAGATAGAGCGCGTGATCTGAACGGCAAAGACTATTTGTTAATGACCAGAGAACGCCGTCTAGCTTATTTGGTAGAAATAGATCAGAAGGCTTTTGAAGACACAACTTCTTCATTTCTAATCGCTTATAAACGCTTCAAAGAACTGATTTTCCACCTCCATTACACGTCTAAGGAAGCAAACCCAGAGTTTATCTTAGTCCCCGGAGGATACAAAGGAGATGTAACGGAAGATGAATTGCAGGCAATTTATAAAAGGCAATACCTATGAATAATGAGTTCGATGTCATCGTCGTTGGCTCAGGAATAACCGGAGGCTGGGCAGCTAAGGAATTCTGTGAAAAAGGGTTTAAAACGCTTGTCGTTGAGCGGGGGCGCAACGTCAAGCATAGAGGTCCTGAATACAAGGATTTTGAGGCTCCATGGGAACTTCAAAACAGAGGGATGCCGGCGGAAGAGCTTGCTGAAAACGGACATTACACCACATTAAGGCAAAAGGGACATTTATATAGAACTGATGCGCTTCAATTTTTTGCAGACGACAAACAAAGTCCATATAGCTTTCCTAAAGACAAACCCTTCATGTGGGTCAGAGGTCATCAACTAGGAGGGCGCTCTCTCACATGGGGGAGGCAAGTATTGCGTTGGAGCAAAAAAGATTTTCAAGCAAACGCGAACGATGGTCATGGCATACCCTGGCCTATTAGTTACGATGATTTAGCCCCCTGGTATAGCCATGTTGAAAAGTTCATCGGTGTAGCTGCAAATAAGGATGGACTTGAAACGCTACCTGATGGTGAGTTTCAGCCACCATGGGAGATGAGCTATGCCGAACGTTTTATTTCAGATAACTTAGCTAAGAGATATAAGGACAGGCACTTAATCATTGGCCGTTCGGCAAACATTACACAGCCAACAGAAGAACAACTGAAATTGGGTAGAGGGAAGTGTTTAGCTCGTTCATATTGCCGCAGAGGCTGTTCATTTGGCGCCTATTTCAGCACACAATCAGCGACGTTGCCGGCAGCTCAAAAAACCGGAAACCTAACAGTAGTTACTGACGCTATTGTCGAACGTGTAGACTATGATGATAAAACCAGACGCGCCACCGGAGTTAGCGTCATTGATGCCAAGACCCTGGAAAAAAGACAGTACAAAGGCCGAGCCATCTTCATGTGCGCATCAGCTTTAGGGACGGTGCAAATTCTATTAAATTCTAAATCTGCCACCTTCCCAAATGGTATAGCAAACTCGTCAGGAGCCTTAGGTCACTATATTATGAGCCACTTTACGGGCGTTGTAGCAAGCGGAGATGTTCAAGTAGAGGAAGATAAGTTTGCATTCGGACGACGCCCTATAGCAACGTATATCCCGAATTATCGTCATGGCAAACTCATGGACGCAGATTTTGTGAGAGGATTTGGTTTCCAAACTACCGCTCAACACCGTTCTTCAGTAAGCCCACCGGCTAAACGTCCAGGTATAGGTATAGAAGGAAAAGAAAAAGTCGGTCAATCAGGCCCCTGGAAATTTCGCGCATTCATGTACGGCGAGATACTTCCTTATTTTGACAATATGGCAACACTGCATCCGACGCAAAAAGACAAATGGGGAATGCCGATATTACACATAGATGCGGAAGTAAAAGAAAACGAACGAAAAATGGTCAAGCAAGCAGCAAAAGATATCGAAGAAATGCTCATTGCAGGTGGATGTTCTAATATCGTTGTAAACGCAGTCCCAGACAGTAAGCACATACCTCTTGGGAAACAAATTCACGAAATGGGCGGAGCTTGCATGGGCAGCGACCCAAACACCTCCGTGCTAAATGAATGGAATCAAGCTCACGATGTGGCAAACTTATTCGTTACTGACGGAGCTTGTATGTCCTCAACCGCAACGCAAAACCCTTCGTTAACATATATGGCCATTACCGCAAGAGCCGCCAATTATGCCGCTAATCTTTTGAAGAAAGGCCTAATGTGAGCATAAACAATGATCAAGTTATTAAGATTATTTGGCAAAACGTGCGTAATTCTAATGGGCCTGGTTGCTTCAGCTGATCTTCACGCTAGTGACCTTGACCCACAACCAAAAGATCAATGGATCCCAATATTTAACGGGAAAAATTTAGATGGCTGGATACCCAAGTTTGCTGGCCACGATTTAGGTGTAAATTACAAAAACACATTTCGTGTCCAAAATGGTTATCTGACTACGAATTACGACCAATACGACAAGTTCGATTTCGAATTCGGGCATTTATTCTATCAAACGCCTTATTCGTATTATAAGTTGCGGGCGACCTACCGTTTTCTAGAACAACAGCTACCGGGTTATAAAAACGCATGGAAAAATAACGGATTTATGATCCACGCCCAACCTCCCTCGTCCATGAGGAAAGAGCAACGTTTCCCAGTGAGTTTGGAAGTTCAGCTTTTAGGTGCTAATGGGGACAATGATGTTCGACCCACCGGTAACGTGTGCACGCCAGGCAGTCATATCAATATCGATGGGGTGAAAATTACTAAGCATTGCGTTTTATCAGCTTCAGCAACATTTCCAGGTGACCAATGGGTAGACATTGAAATTACGGTTCAAGGAAGTGAGCTGATTGCTCACGCTATTAATGGAAAGGAAGTCCTTTCCTACAGTAACCCCACTTTGGACGAAAAACATCAAAACCTTTTATCGCTGTATGGTGACACAACCATGCATAGTGGCTTCATCGCCATTCAAGCAGAAAATAGTACCGTACAATTCAAGAGTATCGAAATTATGCCATTAGGCTATGTTCCATCTGAAAAGGAAGATTAATGAAAGTTCTACTAAACAGTTTAAGAAAGCCTTACAGAAAAAAAATCATCCTTACATTAGTATTCCTTCCGATGTTTGCCTTTGCATCGAGCAACAATGCTCCTCAGTTGCCAACACAAGAACACGTGATGGCACAAATGGAAAATGTCGCAAATTGGCAAGTTGCGCGCACTCAACATATGACTCATGTCGGCCGTGCTCGAGCTGGTTCTGAAGCGTATGGACGATGGATTCAAGGCGCTTTCTATAAGGGCCTCACTAAACTTGCCGAACGATCAGAGAACCCCTTTTACGAAACTTGGATCGGGTACGTGGGTAATGCTCACAACTGGAAAATGGGTAAAGTTAAATACTTTGCCGACGACCATGTTATTGGGCAAACCAACCTTTGGTATTATCGCAGACATAAAAACGAAGAAGCGCTTGCGCCAGTAAAAGATACGTTTGACTGGCTCATTGAGAAAGCGCCAGACAATAGCCTCGAGTTCGTCGCTGGCAGAAATAAAGATAACGTACACAACTGCCAATGGAGATGGTGTTGGGCTGACGCCTTGTTTATGGGGCCGCCCGTACTATTCGAACTTTCCGCTATTACAGGCGATCCAAAATACGCTGATTACGCTCACAAAGAGTTCCAAGCAACCATCGCCTATCTGCAAGATCCGAAATCCAAATTACTTTTCCGAGATTCTCGCTATTTTGACAAACAGGGGAAATTTGGTGAGCAAGTTTTCTGGTCTAGAGGAATGGGCTGGGTATACGCAGGCATTGTACATGTTTTGGAAAACCTCCCTCGCGATCACCAATACCGTTCTTATTATGAGTCGCTCTACGAAGAGCTCACATTAGCTATCGTAGAGCTGCAAAAACAAGATGGCGCTTGGCCCATGTCATTGCTAGCAGGAGAAAAATATGCTGAGCCAGAAACCAGTGGAACGGCCTTTTTTACGTATGGAATTGCATGGGGAATTAATAACGGCTTACTAGATAAAAACACATATCTACCTAACGTAAAAAAAGGATGGAAGGTACTTTCTTCAGCCGTACATCCTGATGGAAAATTTGGGTGGGTACAGGGAGTCAATGAAAAGCCAGATGTAGTAACAAAGGATGACTCTCAGCTCTTTGGCGTGGGTGCGTTTTTGCTTGCTGGAAGTGCTATGTATGACCTTTTAGAACCTCAATAGTGTTTATCTATTTTGGTGTAAAATCAGGAAATAAATGTGAAAAGAAATATAAAAACCTCGTTACGACTATTAACCGCATGCGGCGCTATGATTTTTGCTGGTCAGGGGCTCGCAGCAGACTGCAGCAGTATCCCAGCAAATCCAAACGGTAAAGCATCTAAGCTGCAAAACGCTTTACAGCAAGCGACGAATACCGGCAAGCCACTTAGGTTGACTGGTACCTACTATATTGGTAACGATAAAGATGCATCAGATGGAAAAACCATTCTCAAAGGTATAACTGTAACGTTACGGAAAGACTTAATCGTAGATGCCACAGGCGCTCGTTTTATCGCAAAGTCTGATTTAGATGGTGACTTGTTTAGCTTCGACACGAAAAATAATGACAACGTTTGTGAGAACAAAGGTCAGCTTGCTGACTTTACTTGGAAAGGCGGTAATTTCGATATGTCCCGCGCGAAAGTATCAACTGTTGTACCTATCACACGCTTAACGCCTGCAGGACGGGAAGGTAAAGACAAAACTGCCGATGCACTTTCTATCCGTGGTGTCGTAAATACAACCAACTACCATAAACTAAATGAACTCGTCATCGAATATATTAATTTTTACGGCACGCGCAACAATAGTGACCCTTTCTACAAAGCGGGTGGTGACAGTGGCATTTTGATGACAGGCGCACTCAAAGCGACGATAAGATATAACAATTTTTATGGGGTTCGGGACGCCGCGGTTTATTTATCAGCCGGCGGGGATAACGGACAGTTTGGCGACCACTTCACCATTCATGACAACTATGTAGAGCGCGCGTTTGATGGTTTTACGTCAAAAAGAGGGGCTGACAACATAGTTATGCGTAATAACGTACTGGAAGATGTCGTAGTTGGGCTCAGCACAAAAAGTGTTTATCCAGGCTGGCAAGCTACAAACGTGAAGATTCTAGATAACACTATCGATAACGCCATGCGCGCAATCAGCCTTGAAACCACGAACAATGTAATGATTGAACACAACGAAATAAACAAACTGGGAGATGTGGTTGCAGGCCAAACTTCAACCAGCAAAGCTAATTTCAATGCTTATGGCGACGCTTTTGAAGGCATCTCACTTAATGGCGTTCAAGGAACAAACACTATTAAAAATAATAAAATTAGAGGCGTTACCAATAGCCCGAGAGAAGGCTCCACTACTACGTGGGGTATTGTTCATCGCAGCTATGAAGGCCGAGATACTAAAAATATCAATAAAACTAACAATACATTTTCAAGCTTAGACAAATGGAGCAAGTACCTCTAACCGTTTTGCTCTATTGAGGTATCGAAGGCACAGTGTTTTTACTGCTGACCTTCGGTACATTCCTTCAACGCCTACATAGACAAGCTTGATCGCCCAGATTAATCAGCCAACTACTTCAATATCCTGTTTTAAGTCGCACAACCCACTGAGTAAAGTAAACCGAATTGCGTTACGCCTCCCTCAAATTAAGTACCGAACACTAGCGTAATGTATGAAAGCACAAATCATTTTGATGTCTATTTTTTATACTTTTAATGCGAGATAATTCTCACTCGGAAAGACGGTGAACTTTGCTTGTAGATAAGTATTGAAATGAGGATAAGAAAATGAAAGATGATGTATCTCTCGAAAAAGTAATGGGTACTATAAAAAATTGGACTGAGGAGAAGGCAAACACTCCTACACCTTCGCTGTTAGTCTCATTGGACGATGGCTCATTCCATGTTGGATATTATGCCGGAATGGGCAATTCTGATAGCTCTCCTTTAAGCAAATTTATGCCACTTTATCAAGCCACCGTAGAAAAACTTTACCAGCAGGGTCGGTTGGTTGAAACAGGACGAGCATTCACTCTTTACCCTGGCAGCCACCGATTTAAATCGCTTGTATTAGAAAACTAGCTCTTCAACTTACATTCATTATTTTAACTTTGCTTAGCTAAATTAGTCATAACACGAGACTAACGGCAGCCTTGTCCTCACGCGACGACAAGATCGTGTTAGTTATTAAGACCAATGCTTTTTTGAGAGCATCGCTGTCGTCTAAAGATTGTGATGTGTTTTGTGGAGCTTGGCTTTTTAAGCAAAGCGAAAGTTGGTCATAGAAGTTACGGGGTAAAGCTAAACGGGCAAAACTTCCCGCATTTCTTGCTCTGTAGAAGTCTATAACGAGGTTTGTCGCATTAAGCTCACTACTATTTTCCATACTCTTGAAACTTGAAGCGCAATGGCAAAGGTCAATGATCTCTTTTACCGTATTTGACGAGAGTTGCTCTACCAGGTTTGAAGGCCACTCATCTAAATATCTACCGTTGACAACTTGCTGTAAATGCTGGTCAGTGAAATCCAAATAATTTTCTGACGACAAAATACTGTTGTCCCACGTGGCTTGCTGACTTCTATGAAGAAAGCCCCACTCCCTTTCGTAAATCGAAAACCATTTTGAAAAATTCTTAACCTCCCGCACGATTACTGTCTCTACGAGTGATTTTCCTTTTACATTAACCGTCACTATTGAATAGCCAGGCTGATAAGCAGCCAAAGATGGCACCTGAACATTGGTTAAACCGTGCTTTGAAGATTGGCTTACATCAAATAGATGCATGTGACCGCCAAGATGCAGTTTCAAACCTGTTGCCGCTAGCACAGCTGTAGTATCTTCACTTGGTTGACGTGACATTTGCAGTGAATTTTCGCCAAGTAGTTCAGCAATACTTTGTGTTTGTTGATCTGAGAATTCAGCCATAGGAAAATGGCTAAAACTGACTAATTTTTTGTTCTGCTTTTTAGCGCGTACAACAACATCTTTAATCCAATCCAACAGTTTTGGCTTGTACTTAACTAGCGCATTGTAGCCAGCATTGCTCGACCCATAAAACTGCTTGTCCTTCAAGCTACCTTTCGGCCTGTAAACATTGGCATCTATCGCCAATAGCCAAAGGCCTTCCACTGGCTCTACCAAATAGCTCATATCAGGCATGTATACGCAAAATTCTTCGGTGTCACACCATTGCCAGTGGCGCTCATCTAAATCCACTGTATTAAATGGCGTTTCGAACAACTTGTCTTCAGGCGAAGGTAAGAAACCATGTTCAGAAAGTGATTGTGCAATCTCTTTATACCCCCACTCTTTCAGCAATTCTGAACAAAAATCACTTCTCCCAGACATGCACTCTTGATGTGATGGGCTCATAACACTGACTTCTACACCTTCACGATTTATAAAGTCGCGTTTACCACCTGGTTGCGTGAAAGGCCTGACTGGGTCATGGTTTCCGTTGATAGCGAAAAACCGTAGTCCGTACTTATGTCGGTATTCGTCTAGTATTTCCTTTAATGCAAGGATATTTACTGGCTGACCGTCGTCTGTAAAGTCTCCCGGTAACGCTACTAACTTGATACTTCTTTCTACCACATCATCAAGCGCTTCTTTAAACACCATAATATTTTCATTAAACAGTCGAGTAGAACCTAATTGAGCCCGCATGCTTCTCAATAATATTGGAGCATGGCTTACAGGGTCTTTTGGCAAGGCATTTTTGGGAAGCTTTGCTGCAGCGGCTTCAGGTGCGTGAAGATGGATATCTGCTATGAAGGCTATTTTTACTTGCGTAAATTCACTTTGGGCTAAGGCATTAGTAGAGATAAGTGCAAAAAAATAAAAAATAACTAGCAACCCGCTAGACATTACATTGAAAGCGCCAACGTTAAAAACTGGTATCTCTTTCGTTCTGTTTTCATTTTTACCCATAACGCAGCCCCGTTTATCAAGTCACTAACACTAATAACTGCGCTTTGCACTTAGTGGGGACAGTGGCTCCACTAAAAATCTATTTCAAGCGTTTTGTTGTATGACACTTTTGTGAAGTTTATCTCTTCGCAAAAATTTCCTGTCCCCTTTTTCAAACAACTCCGCTCTACCCTTCAAAATAGTCTTTGAATGTGTACCTATGCGTTATTTCTTACTTTCTTTAACTCTGGTTCTTAGCGCTATATCTTGCGCGAAATCACTAGACCAGTATCAAATTATTGGTTCGCACAATAGCTACAAAAAGGCGCTACCACCAGAGGCAGAGCAATTCTTAGCAGATACGTCACCTGAACTTTTGAAGCGAATTTCTTATAGTCACCCTTCGCTTCAAGAACAGTTGAATTTAGGAATTCGTCAAATTGAAATTGATGTAGTTAACGATCCGAATGGACATCAATATGACAAACCAGAAATAGAAACGCTTTCCAATAGCAATTGGTTTACAAAGAGCGAACGTCAAACTTTGGCAGAACCTGGGTTTAAGGTTCTACATATTCCACACGTAGATGTAATGACGCATTGTTCGACCCTGCAGCTTTGTGCAAGGCAACTTCTAGAATGGTCAGAAGCGAACCCTAATCATTTCCCTATTACCGTTCTTTTAAATGCAAAAGAGTCTCAGCCAACGTTTGTTAATAAGGCGGCCCCAGCCATTTTTTCGATTTCAGACTATGAACACTTAGATAATGAAATTGCGCGTTTATTTGGAAGCAAGTTAGTTACGCCAGATCTCGTTCGCGCCAGCTACCACACGTTAAGAGCAGCAATAACAGAGGCTGGCTGGCCAAGTATTGTTGCACTACGCGGTAAATTCTTATTTTTATTCGATGCTAACGAAGCTCAAAAAGAAATATATCTTCAACAAAGTTCAACGCTTCAAGATAGAAGCATGTTTCTCTCTGCACCGAAAAACTCCGACGCTGCCGCAATATTCATTCGAAACGATCCAGTTAAAAATCAGCAAGAAATTCAAGCATTAGTCAAAGATGGTTTTCTAGTGAGAACCCGCGCAGATGCTGATTTATCGGCTACGACAGAAAGTTTGCGAGAGCAAAGAGATGCTGCTTTTGCCAGTGGGGCTCAGTTCATCTCTAGCGATTTCTATAAGCATTCTCCTCAATCCACTAATCGCAGTTATTCCGTGTCTTTCGAGAATGATTGCTTGAAAAGATTTAACGCTGTTACACATCAAAATTTAATCAATTAAAAGGTAAACCCATGCATACTAACTTTAAAAAAACACTCTTAGCTACAGCTGTCCTATCAGCCACCTGCATGACGCAATTTCCTGCTCAAGCACAGCAGACTGAAGATGAAATGATAGAACAAATTGTAGTGAGTGGTTTTCGTGGCTCGCTGATAAAAGCTAAAGATTTAAAAAAGGACGCGCTAGGTTCGCAAGATTCAATCCTTGCTGAAGATATTGCTGACTTCCCAAGCCTCAATTTAGCGGAGTCTATTCAAAGGATACCAGGCGTAACCATAACTCGTGAAGCCGGTGAAGGTAGACAAATATCTCTACGGGGCCTAAACGCAGATTTTACTCAAGTGCAATTAAACGGCATGGAAGCACTGGGCACATCCTCATCTGCAATGGATAGTAGAGGTACAACTAACCTATCTCGCTCTTTCGACTTTAACATTTTTGCGTCCGAGCTATTTAACCAAATTGACGTTCAGAAGAGTTATTCTGCAGAAATGGATGAAGGCGGCATAGGCGGCACCGTCAAACTCTATACCGCAAAGCCATTTGATTATGATGGCTTCAAAAGTGTAATCAGTGCGCAAGCGGGTGATAATTCGTTAACCGACGACGTAGCCCCGAGAGTCGCAGCATTAGTTTCAAACACATGGGGTGATTTCGGCGCTCTTGTCTCACTAGCACTTAGCAAGCGTGATACGGCTGAACAAGGTTATAACACTTATCGTTGGCGACCTCGCAACGCCCAAGGCTCAGACATATCTTCACTATCACCAGCAGATCAAGATGCTGTAAATAGCGGCAACCTGCGTTTCTCACGAGGTAGTAGATACTCTCAATTTAATAGTGAACAAACTAGGGTTGGCGCTACATTAGCGCTTCAATACAGACCATCTGATGCATTTTCACTTGGTCTCGATGCATTATACGGCACACTTGATAACGATCGCGGAGAGTTTCACTTACAAAGTAGAGGTTCTAGTTCTACCGCACTTGGCTGCACAGGTGCAGACTATCAAGGGGCACGCAATTTTTGCTCTGCCTTGACTGAAATAGAATATAACCAAAACAACGAAGTTATATATTCGTCGTGGGAAAATACCGCTCTGCACTCAGAAAGTCGCGACCAAGAAGCAACAACAGACATTTCACAGTTGGTGTTGAACGCACAATGGCGTGTAACGGATGCATTTACGGTTTCAGGCTTACTCGGGCATATGGAAAGTGAGTACGAAAGTAATAGTGCAAAAGTCTACTTAGAATCTTTCGCGGATATGACCATAGACTACAGAGAAGACCGCTTTTATGGTAGCAATACCTACATCAACGGATTTGATCCAACAGATATCAATGAGTATCGTTATCACGAGATAGACCTTCAGGAGGACGAAGTAGAAAATAGCTTTGATATCGCTAAGCTTGATGCGGATTACTTGCTGTCTGATAACGCGTCTTTGAAATTTGGTGGCTCTTTTAAAAAGTTTGAACACAGCAACAACAAAGAACAAGTTGGCAATGCACTAAGAAGTGAATGGCAAAGTGGCGAAGTAAGCGATGTGATTAATCCTGATTTTGTTTATGTGAACTCCATTCACAAAAAACAAGATTGGTTAAGTACTGACGTTGGCGCTGTGCTAAACGAGTTCAATGTTGACCGCGACATTATGTATAGCGATGCGCCTAATGAAGTCACAGAAGAGACCACGGCGCTATACGCGACATATGAATATGACTTGCTATTACCCGATTCTGAGCTGAGAGCTAGTTTTGGTTTACGCTATTTTGATACCGATATTCAATCGAGTGGCATAGTAAATGGTAGTGAATACGTCACTGTAGAGAGGGACTATGATGGACTGTTGCCTACGCTAAATGTTGCATGGTATGCCACTGAGAGCCTTGTTCTAAGAGCGAGCGCAGGGAAAAACGTAACGCGACCTACACTGGGAAGCTTATCTGTATCAGGTACGGTAAATACTGACCCATTATTTGGTTCAAGTGGTTTGAGTATCAATGCGGGTAATCCTGGTCTTCAGCCTTTTGAAACAATCAATATGGAGGCAGGTGTTGAGTACTACTTTAATGAAGTCGGTTATGCCTCTATCACTTACTTCCAAAAAGAGATTGATAATTTTATAGCTACTAATGTATCTCCAATAGCCTATGGTGATACAGGATATCCGCTTTCGTTAATTGAAGGCATGGTAGACGAAAATGGAAATGCACAAACGCCAGATACACTGTACACCTTCTCACAGCCTCAAAATTTAGCAGAAAGCGACTTTTCAGGCTGGGAAATAGCGTTCCAGCGTGATTTCGATTTTCTGCCAGCACCGTTCGATAATCTTGGCGCTATTGTTAACTATACCTATTCTGATGGCGAGTCTTTACACAACATCTTAGTCGATGGTGAAAGCGTGGAGGTTTACCGCCCCTTTTATGGATTGTCTGAAAATATCTACAATGCAACGATGTATTACGAGACTGATAATTGGGGAATGCGCGTTTCTGCAGCCTATCGTGATGATTACCTAACGCAGGTTGAAACGTCGAGCAGTGACCAAGATGAGGCGGGCTTTCACGGCACCACTTACTGGGACTTCTCAGCATTTTATAATGTAAATGATAACCTCAAGGTGGCACTAGAAGGAATCAACCTTTCTGATGAGCGCGAAGAGCAATACAGCGATTCGGATGACCGTTTGTACAACACAACGGTAAGTGGAAGAACCTTTTACTTAGGTTTTACTTATTCAATGTAAATGAATGTGCTCGAAGGGCCTATAAGAATAAGCCCTTCGAGCTTTTAATAGCGATAAGAAATGGCAAGAGAGTAATTACGACCACTTACCGTAGTATTGTATGGACGATAAGAAGAATCGGAGTACTGAATTTCTCGTTCGTCAGTGAGATTAGTTGCTTCAATCCTTAGCTCTACACTGTCCGATATTTGATAAGCGACTACCGCATCCATATATAGCGTTGATAGAAACCCTGTCTCATTTTCATCAACTAAGGTTCCTCCATCTACTCTTGCAATATATTCATCGCGATAGGTGGCTGAAAGCCTTAGGCTCAATGCGTATCCCTCAAGATAGGCGGTAAGATTGGCCAATAGCGGAGAAAGATAAGGCGCAGTCTTTTTATCTAGGCGCTCACCAGTATTAGTGTTGTAATACTGAACATTTCCAAATGTATAACTAGCATTTGCCACTATCCCAAAGTGAAATACGTTAAAGCGCGACATATAGTCGCCCAATGACCACTCTAATTGCGCACTCCCTTCTACGCCATATAAAAAATAAGTACCTTGGTTCGTTGGCGTTACAACATCTATGTAGACACGTTCAAAATCATTAGAGAATAATTCAGGATAATCGCTAGCTACCTCACTTAAAAGCAAGCGTTGACTACTGGAAGCTAAACTGTTTTTTATCCATTTACCAAATATATTAGCTGAGTATCTATCGGTTTCTCCCGGATAGGCTTCGAAGCTTAGATCGAGATTGTAAGCACTTACAGGCTTAAGCCTATCATTGGGAAGAATGAATACATTTTCGTCTTCGATAAGCTGAATATTTCTTGTCAAAGTATCCAACTCTTGGTGGCCTATCGTTCTGCTCATTCCAACTTTAACTACTTGCTCACCTTTTCTGTAGTTAAATTGTATTGAGGGTAGAAACGCAATATTGCTTAAGTCATAGCGATTTATAAGACTAGACTGAAATACCGAAACAGAAGACGCATCACGCTCTGCTCGTAGTCCCGCATCGAAAGTCCAATCACCACCTTCGACAGAGTATTGAGTAAAGAAAGACGCTCTTTTTTCTTTTATCAGGTTGTCAATAACTCTATCGGGAGCATAAGACAATAACAGTGAATCCACCGAAGAAGGTTTGTTGTAAAAAGAGAATACCTGTTCTGGTCTAAGGGCTAACCAATTTAAATGCTGATGACTATCAAAAACATAGGTTGTGCTTTGAGGTACTGACTCTCGTGTAGATGACCAGCGTTCTTTTAGGATGTTTTGAATATCCGTATATTTGGCCGTATTTTCAAACTGTACAAATTCCAAACCCAGCTCCCAACTACTTCGGTGGCTTGCATTTACCTGTATTTGACCTTTCACGTAAGTAAAATCAGACGTGGAGATAAACTGCTCAGAGTCGAGTTCGTTCATTTGCCACATATCGGGTTGAGTCAACCCCGCACTATATTTTATATCAGGGAAGTAATAATCGCCTCTGTAGTCAATAGAAACATCACTTTCTCCTCTCATGTAAGCTCGAATACTCTGAGGCATTCTATACCTAGCACTTTGCATACCTAGCACGCCATCAAATACAAGATTGCTCGACAGTCTATGCTCAAAGTTCAGCACGGTTTGTTGAAACTGTGTTGATACCTCCTGATGACGGCTTTCTGTTCCAACACGAGCATTTCGGTAATCCGCGTAAACGAGTTCGTTCTTTGAGTTAACCTCTGCATCAGTTAAAAAAGTTTTGCCCTCGATTATTGGCGTAGACTGAAAACCCCGTGGGTATAGATGATTCTCTTGTCGTTGGCTATCGAGTCGGCCGTAGATCCAGTCGATTGTGAAGTGACTTGGCTCAGTTTGATACTCTATAGTCGCCCCGATACCTAGGCGGTCCATGTCTCCTCGCCACACAGAATAACGATTTCCCCTTGGAACCCTAATTTCTTGATCCTGCCAAGCTTCAACCAATTTAGGCTCTAAAGCAGAGACATTCGCCCCTTCGGGAGCAAGTAGCCTCCACCTAAAGGTATTTGCGCCTTGCTCTTGATACGACCTTTGTCCGTAGGCTGCAGAAATCAACATGCCCCAATACTGATTGGTTGAAGACAGTGTAAATGAAGAACGGTTTGAAAGACCTTCAGCATATTGGTTCGTATCGATTTGATGAGAAACGTTCCAGTGTAGTCCTGGTGAATCGAAAGGTTTTGCTGTGGTTAGTGCTGCAATACCAGCCACGCCGCCGCTTGGTTGCTCAGCAGTGTAGCTTTTAAAAACTTTAATTTGGCTAAAAAGTTCTGATATAAACAAGTTGAGGTCAAAAGAACGATCTCTATCTCTCTGTGTCCTGCTATCCATGGGAGAGTCATTGTTTGAAAGTACAGGCATTCCATTAATCGTAACCAAGGTAAAGTCGGGGTCTAAACCTCGAAGCACCACCTGACGCCCCTCACCTGCTTCCCTCGTAATGCTCATTCCTGGAATTCGTTGCATCGACTCTGCAAGATTTCTGTCGGGGTACCTTGAAATATCTTGAGCGACGATAACATCTGTGGCCTGTTTCTCGTTGCGCTTTTCTTGTCTAGACAGGTTTAGAGAGCCTCGAATTCCATTAACGTTTATTTCTTCTATAACGCTTTGGTCGATTATACTTTCAGCCCTTCGAATGACTACCCCACTACTCGTAATGCTATAAGTTAATCCTGTTCCGTCTAGCACTTTTTTTATCGCGGTTTCAAGCGTATATCTGCCAGAAATAGCAGGCGACATTACTTCTTTAATCAGGGAGGGCGATGCGACATAACCAACACCGAACTTTTCTGCAATTACCGCTAAGCTTTGGCTCAGTGATGTTGAAGAAAGCGTTATATTTTCTAGTCTCTCAGGGGCAACGGTAGATGCATGAGTAATAGAACTCATGTCACTGACAAATAATGACAAAAAGAAAAATACTCTACATTTACACGAAACGTGTTTAAGCATAGTGAATGACTACTTTATTTGTCTCACTATGTAATCTGTACTCGTTCGTTCAACCGAGAACTCTTGCATTGAAGACAGTAAATTTAGAGATTCACTAATATCGCGTAAACTAAACCGCCCTGAGATAATTACATCTGGGTCGCCAATGTATTTGAGGTGTCGTGATGAATAACGGTTCAATCTTTCTATCACCTCGTTTATAGGTGTGTCTTCAATACTTAACCACCCCATCCTCCAACTTGGGAGCTGCTGAGGCGTAAATACCGAGTTTGATGTAACAACACCGTTTTTGAGCGTAAGCTTTTGACCTCTATTTAAGAGAATTTCGCGATCGGCGCTAACTCTTACCGTACCGTCGTAAACTTTTACTATAGTCTGACCTTCTAGCCTATCAATGTCGAAAGCGGTCCCTACAACTGTGATTGTTGCTGCATCTAAATCGACAATAAACGGTCTTTGTGGCGCATGCGTCACGTCAAAATATGCCTGGCCTTTGGTGAGTTTAACCTCTCTCTTTTCAGCACTAAACGCTAAGCTTATTTGACTATCACCACCTTGATAAACAATTGAGCCATCATCTAATACGTTGGACTTTTCTTCTGTTGTAGAAGTTGAAATAACGGTAAAAGTACTGGTTTCATAATCAGCAAGGGCAGACAGTTGCTTCTCAGAGTTCGCCGTTAAATTGACATTACCCGAAGTAAAAAACACGACAGCACATGCAATACAGGCCGCCGAAGCCATTGACCAATAAGTAGCTATGCGACTGCGCGCCACTTTATCCTCTGCACTTTTATGATCAGTTAGACCATTTCGTGCTAGTGGCGCTTTATTTGTTGTGAATTTTGTAGAGAGAGCTATTGACCGTGCAGCGAGCTCAGGCTGCCCCATTGCGGTAGCTATCTTGCGAAAAGCAGCCTTGTTTTCTTCTATAGCAAGCCAGTTCGCGAAATCACTCTGCTCTTTTTCGCTTAATTCATCAATACGATCAAACCAGTCTGCTGCTTCCTCTAGAACTAATGATGTCATTTTATTAAGCCGTTAACCCTGTACAGTAAAACCAAGAGGTAGAATTTCATTTTAGTTATCCTCAAGCCATCCAGCTTCTTCAAGTTTCACAGTGATTTCTACCATCGCTCTTGTTAAATGCTTTTTGACCACCTCAACACTTACACCTAACCTTCTAGCAATGTCATCTCGCGCCAAGCCATCTACTCTTCGAAGCAGAAAAATTTCTCTTCTGATAGGTGACATGTTCAGGAGTATATTGTCTACCAGCGCCAGTTTCTGTTGATTAAGATAAGTATTACTTGGCGAATAGTCGTCAGATTGAATACTTACTTCTCCAATTTCGACGTACTGCGGAACACTTTTTTTCTGAAAATCGTATAAGACTGTTTTCGAAACAGTGATCATGTAAGCAAGTGGAGACTCTAATTCAGATAACCGCTTGCTCCTCTTCGTCCTTAACACTGTCTCTTGAAAGATATCGTCAGCTTGGCTTTTATCGACCGTTAAGCTTCGGATGAACGCCTTAAGCGACGTAAGCAAATCTTTTACGTCGTTATTTTCTAACTCATCCCAATGTAAATCTGCCGATGGTTTCATTGTTAGTTAATTTACTGAATTTCCATGAAATTATCATATATCTTTTGTATGACACTATAATTTCAGAAACCTCGGAACCCCATTTAAAATCTAGCTATACGCCTCAAATACTAAATGAAGTGAGGTGAGAAAATTCACCTCACTGAAAATTAATAGATATCTAGATAAAACATATCTTTGAGCAACATGTTTTCACCTTTTAAATAAGAAGGGTTTCGGTCACAAGTATTTTCTGTTCCGTCAATTATTCCAGCTAAAACCCTCCCTCCATCAGTTCTGCACACAGTTCTTTCATGCGGCCTAAGATCCCTTGTAATTGGGTTTGTAGAACCTGGGAAAACACTACTTTGTCCAATACTAGAAAGTTCTTGAACTCCTGGAGCCCATGTTTGACCTGGCCCCCTGGGATCTTTCCAATAGTAGCAGTAGTTCCCCGTCCCAAATGCCCAACTGTCGAAAGATGCCCTACTACGCTGGTCGTGATAATTACCGTGAGAGTACTTTCCTACATAAACCACTGGATGACTACCATCGGTTTCGATTTCTGAGACCGGTTTGGTGTATCTACCATTGTGCTGCCAGTAAGTGACGTGCTTTATCGAGCCATTTACAGTGTGCACAGTTACTGGCTCCCAATCATCTGAGTGACCACTGTCAAAAGTAGTACAACCATTTTGATTACCGTAGTAAGCCCAGTAAGTAATAAGTGAATGACTATTTCCACCTACTAATTCGGAATAGCTTTCTACATAAACAGAAGGAGGTGACACCTGAAATGAGGATTTGCTAGTGCAATTGCCAGAATTAAGTCCTTGGGCGGGTTCAGTTGGCCAGCACTGTAGGTCGTTTCTTAGTTTAAAAACAGGCCTAAAATCCTGTACTTCTGTAGTGTTAGCTGAAGATGAAAAAGATAAGCTAGCTATAATTAATGCAGCGATAGTCTTCATAGTTAATCCAATTAGGTTAAGTTAGTTCGCAGTTAATTTAAAACTACAACTATGAAGACTAATTATTTATCAAGACGGGGACGAAAATAGTGCGTGAAATTAGAACTTATCTAAATCGAATATGATCGCGATTAAGGTCACTAATCTTTGAACAGCCCATTAGTCGCATATCGCGCTCGATTTCCGCAACCATTAATTGCATCGCTCTCTCTACTCCTTTTTGGCCCGCCGCGGCTAAAGCAAATAGATAATAACGCCCTAGACCAACAGCCTTTGCCCCAAGCGCTAATGCTTTTAAAACGTGCGTACCTCGCTGAGCTCCACTATCAAATATGACATCTATTTTGTCGCCGACTGCGTCAACAATTTCAGCTAGGTGATCAAATGAACTTCTTGAACCGTCTAGCTGACGACCACCGTGATTAGAAATAACGATTCCTGTACAACCTATATCCACAGCGCGCTTTGCATCTTCAACACTCATTATTCCCTTCAAGCAAAACTGACCATCCCAGAACTTGACCATCTCTTCAACATCTTTCCAATTCATCGAAGGGTCTAACATATTAGTGAAATAGTCACCTATTGAGCTAGCACCGCCTCCCATGTTGATGTGTGCATCCAACTGAGGAAGAGAGAATTTCTCGTGGGTAACATAGTTGATCCCCCACATCGGTCGTGTTGCAAATTGCCATAAGCCCTTGAGGTTGAGTCGAAACGGAATAGCGAAACCTGTTCGCAAATCGCGCTCTCTATTACCACCAGTGATAGAATCGACTGTTAGCATCATAACTTCGATATTAGATTCTTTAGCTCTTTCCATCATAGCCCTGTTCAGGCCACGATCTTTATGAAAATAGAACTGATAAACCTGGGGCGTATCATATTTTTTAGCGATTTCTTCCATACTCACTGTACCAAGGGAAGAAACACCAAACATCGTTCCAAACTTTTCCGCTGCTCCTGCGGTCGCGCGCTCACCTTGGTGATGAAACAGGCGCTGCAATGCCGTAGGGGATAAATAGACTGGAAGCGCAAGCTTCTGCCCCATCACCTCAACACTTAAATCAATGTCTTTTACACCGGTCAGAACGTTTGGAATAAGATCGCAACTCTGAAAAGATTCAGAGTTGCGACGCATAGTTACCTCGTCGTCAGCTCCCCCGTCGATATAATTGAATATAGGACCAGGCAGCCTTTTTTGCGCTAACTTTCTAAAATCATGATAGTTATGACAGTTACTCAATAACATTTGCGTTTTCTTATTCCGATAGTTTGACAACAGCTATTTATATTATTCTTATTCTTCTTTATTCTTCTTGAATCGCTTTTTTGTAGAGTACAGGTAGAAAGCGGCTACCAATTTTTTCTACACAATCCCTGAGCCAGTGGCATTAGGGTCACGCGGACGTTCTTTATCCATTCTTTCTCTGTAGTCGACAGAGCGGTACGCACCGATAGGGTTAATCGCCGCAGACTGACGATAGCGTGCCATAGCCAAGATAGGCGTAACATCAACGTTAAATGCCTTCTTAAGCTCTAATGAGGCCATCATCGCGTCATTGTCTTCTTGATAACCGTATAGCGCTTCTCTGTCCACTAGTAATGCTTTAACGTAAGAACGCTGCACTTCGATAGCAGAAATAATCAAGCTTTCAATAGGATCAGTAACGTTATGTGATTGGTCCAACATATAAGATGGATTGAACTCTGCTTGTTGACGAAATTCTGCATCAACTAATTCATTGAAAATAAGGAACTGTTGATATGGATGCAGCGAACCACTATCTAGATCGTCATCGCCATACTTACTATCATTAAAATGGAAACCGCCAAGCTTCTTGAACTGAATCAGGCGAGAAACAATCATTTCAATGTTTGTATTCGGTGCATGGTGGCCTAAGTCAACAAGAGATTTACATTTTGGACCTAAGTGCATAGCCGCAAGGATATTTGAACCCCAGTCCTGAATCACTGTCGAGTAAAATGCGGGTTCAAACATTTTGTGTTCGATGTGCATTTCCCAGTCGTCAGGGAGTCCTGCATAGATTTTTTCCATGCTAGACAAGTAGCGTTCAAATGCATGTTGAAAATGCTGTTGTCCAGGGTGATTAGAACCATCACCAACCCACACCGTAAGACTTTTTGCATCTAACGCTTTACCATATTCAATACAATCTAAATTGTGTTGAATTGCTAACTCGCGAGATGCTTCTTGCGTATTGCTTAAACTACCGTATTTATAAGACGCAGTCTGACCTTTCTGATCTTGGAATGTATTCGAGTTAACAGAAACCCACTTTATCCCATATTCGTCAGACGCTTGTTTCAATTCGCTGAAGTCATCCACTTTGTCCCAAGGAAAGTGAGGAGACACACTATCTGTACAGCCAGAAAGTTCATTAATCACCGCGCAGTCTTCGAGTTTCTCAAAAATGTTGCGAGGTTCACCCTGTAAAGGAAAACGGGCAAACCTTGTACCGCCTGTACCAGTTCCCCACGAAGGAACAGCAATTTGAAAGTCTTCAGCAGCCTTGGTAAATTTCTCAATATCAATACCATCACGTGCTAGCTTCTCAGCAAGTGCGTCATAGTCAGTTTTAAGGTTGCTATATAGCTCTTCGTTTTTTTCGCTTATTAAAGCTGAATCTATTCTACGTAACATAATATACTCCTAGCGTAGGAAGGCTTCGTGCAAACCACCGTCTACACTAATAATTTGGCCTGTGGTTTTATTAAGCTGACCAGATACAAGAAGATAGGCTGCCTCTGCTTGATCCTCAGGCGTAATAGGCGACTTCGTAAGTGTTCTCTGCGCGTAGAATTCTGCCAAACGTGTACGAAGTTCCTCAGTCGAGTCTGTTTCTTGGAAAGGAATGTCATACTTAGTTAGCGAAGATATGACGCGGTCACGTGGGAACATGCTACTACCCTGCACAACAGTCGCAGGTGCCAACGCGTTAACATTCACAAGTGGTGCTAGTGTTACAGCAAGCTCGCGTACTAAGTGGTTTGCTGCAGACTTACTTGTATCGTAAGCAAGTGAACCTTTCTTCGATACAGCACCATTCACACTTGTAGTTAAAACCATATTCCCTTTCATTTGCTGCTTTTCCCAAATTTTTTGGGCTTCAGAAGCAACGACATAGCCACCTCTAACGTTTACGTTAAAGCTTAATTCAAACACTTGATCATTCTTCGCCAAATCTGCGCCTTCTGCGATGAAAACACCAGCGGTAACAATAACTTTGTCGATACCTCCGTAGGCAAGAGTAACGTTAGCAAACAACTCTTCTACAGTATCGCGCTTTGTGATATCTACTTCTAAAGCAATCGCCGGTCCGCAAGAAGAAATACCTGTTCCAGCTACTCCGATACCTTTACCATATAGAGCTTCAAGCTCTTCTGCTGTGGCTTTAGCATTTTCTAAACGCAAATCAGCACAAACAACATGCGCGCCCTCTTTCGCTACGCGGTGAGCTGTAGCTTTGCCGATACCATCGCCTGCGCCAATTACTACAACTACATCTCTTGCTAAAGGAGCTTCTTTAGGCATTCTTTGTAATTTGGCTTCTTCTAAAGCCCAGTATTCAATATCAAATGCTTCTTGTGCTGGTAATGCTGTGTACTCTGATATAGCCTCGGCGCCTCTCATAACTTCAATTGCACAGTTATAAAATTCAGCAGTAACTCTCGACTCGCTTTTATTTTTGCCCCATGCAATCATTCCAACGCCTGGAATAAGGACAACTGTTGGGCTTGGATCCCTCATAGCTGGAGAGTCTTCTCGCTTACATGCTTCATAATAGGCTGTGTAATCTTCTCTATATTTCTCAAGAGAGTATTCAAACTTTTCAACCAATGTTTCTAGATCGTCTGTTTCAGGATTAAAGTCTACAAACAATGGTTTAATCTTTGTGCGAAGGAAGTGGTCGGGACAAGATGTGCCTAAATCAGCGAGTCGAGAAGCATCTACACTATTTACGAAACGTAGTGTTGCTTCATCGTTTTGCAATGTGCCGATATATTTAACCTTATTCGAAAGCTTGCCTCGAGCAATTGGCATGAACTCTACGAGAAGCTTCTTCGAATCCTTAGCAGATAGCGGCGCATACTTTTGACCGCCAAATGTTTGCTCGCCTTTATCATGCTCTTCAATATAACGAGCAGCCGTTTCAATAACCCACAGTGACGTTTCATAACAGCTTTTACTCTCTGAAGACCAGTTTGTGTGACCATGTTGTCCCAGCAAGATTCCCCAGATATCTGGATTCGCTTTGTAGCTATCCTCACAAACTTTAGCGGCTTCCCATCCCGGTCTCATCCATTGCACGTATGCCAGTTTTCCACCCCAAATCACTTCCGTAAGGGCTTCTTGGTCTTTACAAGAGGCAACCGATATAACTGCATTTGGGTGTAAGTGATCGACATGCTTTTCGTCAATCATAGAGTGCAAAGGCGTATCGATTGAAGACGCTCTCGGATTCAAGCAAAAGTTGCAGTGTTTGAACATACCAACCATGCGATCTTCACCCGCAGACTTATAACCTTTATCAGGATATTGCTGATAAACGGTATCTAAAGCTTTTAGTTTGTCTTCATAAAGTGAAGAAAAGTTTTCTTTTGTCGAAGTTCGTAAATCTCCGCCAGAGCCTTTAACCCACAATACTTCTACTTGCTCACCTGTTAACGGGTCTTCCTCAAATAGCTTTGCAGATGTATTGCCGCCGCCAGTATTTGTAATCCTTTGGTCTTCTCCTAGCTTATTGGAACGATAGACTAGGTTTTCTACTGGAGAAAGCTTATCTGCTTCTTCATCCTTCCAAAGATACTTTACATGCTTGTAATCATCGGGTTTAAAAGCCATTACGGTGTCCTAAAATTAACAGTTAGTTATGTATCACAAATGTGAACATCGATTAATACGTCCACAATACACGCCACTTCCAATCCTTGTCAATCAATTTCAATCACCAATGATTGAAATTTGATTGTTAGTGTCATGAATCGTGTACTAAATTGATTAATCCTTTTATTTTTGAGCGCCTTTGATTGACCTATGCCATTCTTTTACATACGCATTCAGACCATAGAAATAAGAAGGCTCAACGGTTTCTAGGTCAAGCTTGTTTGCTTGTTCACCGTATTTAATAAGTGCAGCCGCTCCTAGTACAGTTCCGGTATTGTCCGAAGATGCGAATACGGTTTGGTTTGGTCTCAATTGAGCAACAAGGCGACAGAGTAAAGGATTCTTTAAAAAAGCCCCTTCAATGTAAATCGGACCTTCAGCGTTTAAATCACTCAGACGCTGATTTATCATTAGTGCGCAGTAAAGAGTAGAAATGGCCTGCGGAGAGCTTGGTTTTTCTGGACATAGCAAGCGAGGTTTAATACCCGGAAACGGCCCATTACCTTCACTAAAATCCGGAGTAACAAGCCAAAAGTTACTCAGAGCATCTTGAATTGCGCTCTCGGTCGGATTCATCTTTATATTACCGCCCAAAGTTGTACATATTCTTTCGTACTCTCTCCCTCCCATGAATCTTGCACAGGAAACTGGGTTACCATTAATGTCAACATTGGCAAGCGTATCTGTTTTATTGTGAAGAGAGCTTACAGTCCCACCAGACTGCATTAAGATAGTCCAAGTTCCAGTAGATATGACGGTGAACTCATCATCTTGTTCGCCGCTATTCAGATATCGTAAAAAGCTAGCATTACTATCATGAATACCACAGTAAATCTTGCACGATGTCGGTAGAGCGGTCTGTTTAGAAACATCATCAGTCACGTTTCCGACGCAATCCCATGCTTTCTTCAAAGGAGGAAACAAGTTAGACCACCCTTTCTTATTTGCAAGAGAAGAGTATTCACCCTCTATAGGCTTCCATAAGTCTGTGTGACAACCCAATGACGTTACTTCAGAGCTTAGCTCAGCACCTAGCCTCCATGCCCAATACTGCGGATACAATAAGATTGTATCCGCATTCGAAAACGGCTCTGGATACTTCCTTTGTAACCAATATAATTGCTTGGCTAGGTTTAAACCTGCTGGAAGATAAGGCGAGTAAGTTTCTTTGAAAACTGGGCGTTCTGCCTTGTATAGCTCAGCGCATTCATCGATACCTTGATATTCATAATCTAAGATGGGAAGCGTGAGCGCTCTTGATTTATCTGTAACATTGCTATCAATAAGCGCAGCGGTTGCCCCATGGGTAGTCACAACGAACCCTTCGACATTTTTAGTGTGGGTGCATGACTTTAGCGTCTCGACAATCCAGTCCCATATGTTGTCGACATCTGCTTGAGGGTATTGGCCCGCTATAGGGGCGTTTTTGCAACTGAAACTCGCTACCTGCTCATGATTTGACACAAACAATAGTTTTATATGAGTTTTACCAATATCTAAAACAGCTTTCACTCTTACGCTAACTCCAATGTTTGAAATGAAGGAGATATCCGAAAGTACCCAATGAAGAGCAAAGGAATCTGCGGTAACGCTCTATTCAATCGATAATTTTGATTATTTCTTGGATACTCCAAATTGTAAACGCAATGTATAACAAAATATGACTGAAAATGAAAGTTTTTGATTAGTGATAATTGAATAGAGGATTTGCCTGAGCGGCATACCCTTGTTGAGGAAACGAACTTTCTATTAAACAATAAAGTGAAAGAGGTCTCAAAATACATGAGACCTCGATGAACAGTTAATTTTTTGAATAGGTCAGACGCAAAATCAAGCGTGCAAAGTTGTCAATGTCAAACGCTGCATTAACACTTATGCAGCCGCGAGGGTCTCCACATCCACAACAATGACTTCAATACCGTAGCTTTTGATCTCATCAAGCTGTGCTTTGTCCGCGCGATTATCCGTAATCACTATGTCAACCGCATCTAAATCGCAGAAAACCAGATTGCTCTGTAAACCAATTTTACTGCTGTCAGCTAATACAACTAACTTGTCAGCTTGCTTACGCAATTTCTTTTCCGCCAAGATTAAGAGAGGGTCAGATTCCATTACGCCATACTTGCTAATTCCTGGCGTGCCCATGAACATCATAGTCCCACGGTAGTTCTGAGTCGTATCATTTTCAAACGAGCTCAATATTATACTTTGTTTTCGGTAAACCTCGCCGCCAGGTAACGTCACCTGATTTTGGCTGTTTTCCACTAAGTCTTGGGCAAGAACAAACGAGTTGGTGAGTACATTGAGTCGCTTATCTCTTAAAAATTCTGCCATCATAAATGTCGAACTACCGCCATTTATAATGATCGATTCACCGTCATTGCAAAGTTCGCATGCGGTTTTAGCGATAGCGCGTTTTATGTCTGCGTTTTTCTCTTTATCGATTAGAAAAGCGTTTCCAGAAAGATAGAAGTTTGAAGTGGAGCCACTATCTATTACTTGTGCGCCGCCGCGAATTTTTTTAATCTTTTTCTGCGCAGATAGTTTCTTTAAGTCTCGTCTGATAGTCGCTTCTGATGCTCCAAGTTGACTACACAACTCAGGTACACTTGCAAATGTTGACTCTTCCAATATCTCTAGAATTAACTGCTGTCGCTGCTTTTCAAGCATTACTTTTCTGTCCTATTTAGCGTTATAGATATTAATATAGGGACCCAATTAACCAAAATCAATCAAAAAACTCATTTCATGATTGATTTTGATATAATTTACATACTTGATAGCTATTTTCAGTAGATTATCTAGCTTAACGAAGAGATTTCGATGTGGTCCATGTCGTCAAACTCTTGATTCTCACCACCCATCGCCCAGATAAAACTATAGTTAGTCGTACCGACCCCACTGTGAATAGACCAACTAGGAGAGGCAATAGCAACTTCAGGGGCTAATGGCAAAGTTTTGACTTCTTTAGGCTCACCAAGCATGTGAAATACTCGTTCGCTTTGGTCAAGGTCGAAGTACATATATATTTCAGTTCTACGAAAATGCGTATGAGGCGGCTTAGTATTCCAGACGCTGCCTGTTTTTAACTCTGTAATACCCATCACTAATTGACAGCTATCCACGATTCCAGGGCGGATTGATTGGAAAATCGTTCTTTCATTCGATGTTTCCTGAGAACCAAGCTCGATGTGTTTTGCATCGACTTTAGGCACGTGAACTGTTTTAGTTACACGGTGTGCTGGGTATGAAACCATATAAAATTTTGCAGGCTCATTTGGGTCATCCGATGACAAAGTAACTTCTTTACTTCCTCTCGACACGTACAAGCTATCTTTTTGCGCCATCGTGTAATCATTGCCATCAACTTTAACAGCGCCTTTACCACCGATGTTAATGATGCCAAGTTCTCGCCTTTCACAAAAATAATCGGCCGCTAATTCTTTATGTGTAGGTAACTCAATAGGTGAGCCTGTCGGCATCGCGCCACCAATAACAGCCCGATCAACATCTGTGTACGTAAGTGAAAGCTCACCAGGAACGAAAAGAGGTTCAGTTAAGAAAGCCTCTCTAAGCTCTTCATTAGTCATGCTGGGGTAGCTGCGTTTATTTGTAGAGAAAAGAAAATTCATGCGATACCTTTTTATCGTGAGGTGAAAATTTGAATGGGCTCGCTTTAGCGAGCCATCCAGCCACCGTCAACAAGCAATACATGCCCGTTAACATATGATGACGCTTTTGAGGAAAGGAAAATGGCTGCACCTGCCAGGTCATCTGGTTGTCCCCATTTATCCGCAGGAATTCGGCTACTAATACTTTCAAATCTCTCTTTGTCTTGACGGATATTAAAAGTATTGTCTGTTTCGAAATAGCCAGGGGCAATTGCATTAACTTGAATGTTTTTGTTAGCCCACTCATTAGCAAGCGCTTTAGTCAACTGAGCTACGCCGCCTTTGCTTGCTGCATAGGCAGGTACTGTTATCCCACCAGAGAAACTCAGTAACGATGCGATATTAATTATCTTCCCGCTGCCTTGCTTAAGCATCTGCTTGCCAGCTTCTCGACAAAAAGTGAATACGCCATTTAAGTTAACATTTATTACTTCATTCCAATCTTCATCAGAAAACTCGTGCGCAGGTGAACGCTTAATTGTCCCAGCGTTATTAACTAAAACGTCAATTCGACCATGATTTTCAATAATCTTATTTACGGTATCGATAATTTGGGAGGTGTCTGATTGATCGCACCCATAGCCAGCACACTCAATATCTTTCTTAACCAGCAAGTCAATGGTAGATTCTACGCTCTTTGTCGAAGAGCCAATCGCGATTACTGTCGCACCCGCTTCACCTAGCGCCAAAGCAATGCCCTGCCCTAGCCCTCTGCTCGCACCAGTAACGACTGCAACTTTTCCATGTAGGCCAAATTGTCTACTTAAATAATCAGACACGTCATGTCTCCTAACTTTATTGTAATTAAATGAGACCCAGAAGCTTAGGTAAAAACTCGCTGATTTCTGGGAAAATAATGGTAAGCGCTAGTGCAAAAATCATCGCAACGTATAACGGAAGAATAGGTTTCATAATCTCACTAATAGATACTTTTCCTATACTGCATCCCACGAATAAAACACTTCCTACAGGAGGTGTGCACAGGCCAATAGATAAATTTAAAATCATCATAATCCCAAAGTGCAGAGGCGATATATTCAGCATTTCCGCAATGGGTAAAAATATGGGGGTAAATATCAGTACTGCTGGGGTGACATCCATGAATGTGCCTACAGCAAGCAATATAAGGTTCATTATAAGAAGTATAATGATGGTATTTTCAGACACCGATAGTAGCGAGTTGCTGATAGCTTGCGGTATCTCCTCATAGGACATCAGCCAAGACATTGAGGCCGAGGCACCAATTAGAAACATAACAATCGCTGTTGTACCTACGGTTTTTAATAAGATTGGGTAAAGGTCTCTTACTGACAACTCTTTATACACACCAAGGGCTAACACAAGGGAGTATAAAACCGCTATGGCCCCAGCCTCCGTCGGCGTAAATAGGCCTCCAATGATCCCACCAATGATTAGCACAATTAAGAACAAACAAGGGATAGCGCCGAATAAACTGGGCCAAAACTTCCCTACTTCTATATTGCTATCCGCGGCAATTCCGGCTCGCTTGATATAAAAGGCTGCACCCATCATTAAAAAAGCCGTAACTAAAAGGCCTGGTAAATATCCGGCTATGAACAGGGCTGCTATTGATACTCCGCCACTAGCTAATGAATAGATGATAAGAATGTTACTGGGAGGAATTAGCATGCCTGTTGTTGCAGCGGTGACAGTGACTGCCGTACTAAACGGTCTGTTGTAGCCTTCTTTTTCCATTGCAGGGACCATAAAACCGCCGACAGCAGATGTTGCCGCAACAGCTGACCCCGAAATCGAGCCAAAAAGAGCACAAGAGATAATATTTACAAAGGCTAGGCCTCCTGGGAGCTTTCCGACCAACACTTTGGCGAATTCAATCAGTCTGACAGCAATCCCACCTTGCCCCATTAGATATCCAGATAAGACAAAAAAAGGAATCGCTAATAATGCAAAGCTATCAACTCCTACTGCTAGCCTCTGCGCTAGTGTGGTTAACGCAGGAAGCGTATCAATCGTTAAGAGCATAGTCGCTAAAGTCGCTACAATAATACTCACTGCGATAGGAACGTTTATCAAAAGCAGGATGAAAAACACTCCGAAAAGTACTAATGAAGTCATAGTGCGTGCTCCCTTAGATTACTAGGGTCTTTTACTTCTATAAGCCCCCATACACCGTACAAGATAAACAGACACCCACTAATTGGTACTACCAAATAAACATATCCCATAGGAATACCAAGTACAGGGGATTCTTGTTTTAGCAGAAAGGTGATGTACGTAAGATTGACTCCACCTATAACCAGAACACCTAAAGCGAACAATATTACTAGTACATAGCCTAACTTTGCCGTTGTAACCGCAGCGTTACTCTGCATCTTTTTAGTTAAGTAATCGAACCCCAAATGGCTATGGGTATGAAAAGCATAAGCACTGCCCAGCAAGCTAATCCATATCAAGAAAAAGCGGGCAAGCTCTTCCGTGAAGGAGCTTGGGTGAGGTAAAACGAAACGCGTTATCACCTGCCAAGTTACATTTAGTACTAGCAGAGCCATCATTGTTGCTAATAATACTCGCAACGCTTTATTTAGCGTAGGAATGATTCCTGAGAGTGTCTTCATTGTTCTACTCCTAACGACTTTATCTGCTTAACAAGCGCTTCCAAATCGCTACCTTTTAAAGATTCGTAGACGGGGAGTACACTCTCTTGAAATACACTTTTGTCGGCCTCAATAACTTCCACACCGGCTTTTTTTACTACTTCTAAGGATTCTAGTGTTGATTCTGCCCACAGCTCTCGTTGAAAGTCAGTAGCAGCCAACATAGATTCTTCCAACCACTTCTGTTGTTCAGCATTTAGCTGTTCCCAGACATGGGTACCGATGATGATCACGTCAGGTATTGAGGTGTGTTCATCTAAAATAAGGTACTGACTAACTTCATAGTGCTTTGAATAGTAAAAACTCGGGAGGTTATTTTCAGCACCGTCCACCACCCCCTGCTGGAGCGATGTATACAGTTCCCCCCAACTTACTGGCGTGGCCGCACCGCCCATCGTATTGACCATAGAAACAGCAGTTTGGCTATTCATGACTCTTATTTTTTGCCCTTGTAGATCATCGGGCGTAACCACTTGCTTCTTCGTCGTGTAGAAGCTTCTAGAACCAGCGTCAAAATAGCCTAGTCCTTTGAAGCGATATGGTTGACCAGCGGCAAGTAACTCTTTACCAACATTGCCGTTTAACGTTTTCCAATAATGCTCTTGGTTATTGAAAAGATAAGGGAGGCTAAACACTTTCATTTCAGGCACAAAGCTTTCTAGCGCACTCGCAGAAACCTTCGTCATTCCCATACTCCCTATTTGAATGAGTTCTAGCACCTCCCTTTCGTCACCTACCTGTGATGAAGGATAAATGACAATAGACATCGAACCGTTAGACCTTCGCTCTAGTTCCTCTTTTAGAAATACAAGACCTTTGTGTACAGGATGATTTATATCTAACTGATGCCCTAGGCGAATGATATATGTTTCGTCTTCGGTATCAGTGCCGCACCCTTGCAATACTGCTAACGGAATCAATAAAAGAATTTTAAGAAAGTGCTTTATTGCCATGTTTACGCTCCTTTGAGTGAAATGCTTTTAGGAACTATCGCTCCTTTATGCATGATCACTTGTGCTGCGCAAAACTGACCATCACGGATACATTTTTCTAGGCTTTCTCCCTTCGCCTTGGCCGCTAAAAATGCACCGTTAAAAGAGTCACCAGCTGCTGTAGTGTCGACAGGCTCTACAATGTTAGGAACGTCAAACTCGAACTTCCCATCTTTATTAGCCGCAAGAATGCCGCTAGCGCCATTTTTAACCATGACTTCAGAAACACCGCATTTTAGCCAGCGCTCAATACAATATTCCATTGAGTGCTCTCCATGTAGGCTTACCTCATCTTCCATACTCAAAAGGGCCAAATCTGTAAGATTCATTATTTGGTTAAACGCTTTTGATGCTTCGCTCAGCGAAGACCAGTTCCTTGGCCGATAGTTATTATCAAAAATAACCTTGCCGCCACGCATGCGAAATTCACTGAGAAAATCATAAAGCGCTTTTCGGCTTGATTCAGAATAGATCGAAAGCGTTATACCGCTTAAGAAGATAGCGTCGTAATCTTTAATCTCGTCTAACGTTTCTGGAAATTTATCTAATAGGTATTTTGCTGGGGAGTTAGAACGCCAATAGTGGAAATGACGTTCGCCATTGGGCTCATTTTCAATCAAATACAAACCCGGCACATTGTTTTCCAATATCTTCACATGCTTAACGCCGACTCCTTCCTCTTGCCAAAGCGAAAGCATTTTACTGCTAAACGAGTCATCGCCCAGTGCCGTTACATATTCGACGTCCCCCCCACAGCGAGAAAGATAAATAGCGGTATTGAGAGTGTCTCCGCCATAATTGAGTTTATAAAGCTCACTATCACTGTTAGACAACTCAATCATACATTCGCCAATAATAGCTAACTTCACTTCTCTTGCTCTCCATCCCTTAAACTCTGTGTAATAAAACTCATAGGCTTTAACACTCATCAAGAGTCATTAAATAAATGTAAAATGATTGTATATGAACATTAAGCAATCATCAACACTCAAAAGCAATCACACAAATTTAATTTGATGTTATGGGAAGTTCGAAATTATTAGGTGATGGATCTCCCTCCAACTAGCGAGGAAGAGCCATAAGTATTAAGGATTTAATTAGGCAGGAGAGTATTCTCGAAACTTTTTCTTGATTTAACTTCTTCACTTCGCGCATTTTCGTACTTTTCTATATACACATTTGCTCGCTGCAAAAGCCCATTAGTTAAGTACTGGTATTTTTCTTCATACGCAAGATTAGTAGTTTCGAGCGGGTCGTTTTCCAAATCGTAAAGTTGCACGTAGTCGTTTTTATAGAAATTCACAAATTTCCAGTGTGCTGTTCGTAAACCGTACATGGGCGGAATAGGAGCACGTTTCGGTTGGTACATATGCTCAAAGAAGAACTCATCTCGCCATTCATCGACTTCCTCTGCGCCAATCAATGGTATTAAACTGCTTCCTTGATAACCGGCTGGAATAGGTAAACCAGCAAAATCAAGTATTGTAGGTGCAATATCAATGTTAAGTGCAAACTCGCTTATTTCCTTGTGCTTTGGATTGCGAGGGTCCTTGATAATAAGAGGTACTCGTAGGTCTTCATCCCAGCCGAACCACTTACCTGCCAATTGGCGCTCATTCAATGCGTACCCGTTATCCCCGGTGTAGATGATGATCGTGTTGTCATCCAAGTGAAGAGACTTAAGAAGCTCGTTTAAAGAGCCAACTGCATCATCGACGCTACTAATAGCTCGATAATGTCGTTTCACTATTCTTTGATACATTTCTTCGGTTGCGAATCGATATTCCCAACGAATTCTTCCCATTGATGTTTTTAGAAAATCAGGGAGCGCTTCAAAAACTGTGTCATCAGAAACATTGGCTTTTTCAATTTCTACATCCGAGTACATAGGCTCAAATTCGGGCGGATAATGGAATTGGTCTACTTTATCTACGTCATGTGCATGGGGGTTCCAAAAATTCACTGCCAACACCCATGGCTTATCCTCTGTTGATGCTTGCTTAATAAATTCACTCGCAAGATTTCTAATGTAATGTGTTTGTGGTATTTGCTCACCATCCCACTCATTAGTTTTCGACTGAAGAAGAGGTTTGAAATAATCAAATCGTTCATCATCTTCTCCCGACAATTTTATTTCATACTTACCCACAAAGCCTGTGCTGTAACCTGCACTTTTTAGTAGCGCCGGGTATATATTTGACGATTCCTTTTCGCCTGTGGGCGGTCGCCCAAAAGTAAAGTCGTGGGTACGCTCTGTTAAACCTGTGAGAATACTAATTCGACTTGAAGCACATATCGGAGTTGTTACAAAGGCGTTTTCAAACACCACCCCGTCATTAGCTAATGCATCGAGGTTAGGCGTTTGAACTTGAGACGAATTTCTGCTTAACAAATCCCAACGATGATCGTCAGCGAGTATGAAAAGTATGTTTGGAGGCCGGTTCTTAGTATTTGCGGTGTTATCTTCGTTAGCTACTGCTTCGTTGAAACATACTGCTAAGCAGTTAAGAAGTAATGTTAGATAAAAGAATGTTATTTTCACAACCTTCGTCCTGTTAAAAAGAAAAAGCCCCTCTAACTCACGGCGCTAGAGGGGAAACCCTACTTTGGAAACTAGTTTTGAGTTGCGTTAGCTACTGTCGAAGGCTCACTGTCTGACTTTGAGTTTTTAGTGTTAGCAAGATAGACGTATGTAGCTGTAATGAAATAAATGATCGTCGCTATCAACAGTGGCGTGTGCAAACCACTGTCACCATTGTTGACGAAAGCCATTACCCCAATCACCAGACAGGCAACTAACGAAGCGATAGCAATGTATGACGCAACAGCGACCACAGCCGTAGACTTTTCTTTGGAAACTTGTGTCGAACTCTTGGATAAACCATCTAGAAACGTTTTCTCTTCTTGCCTACGGCTTGTCTCCGCAGCCTCGGCGATTTCCGATTCCGGAAATCTGGTTTTAGCGCCCATAGAAATTGATAGCAAGCAATAAACTATTGTTGAGTAAATCCATATAGGAATTAGAAGGAAAAATAGATGAAGTACACCTGACTGCTCTAGTACATAGCTTAAAGCGAGCGCTGTTAGCCATGTGATTATTGCCGCCCAGTTTGTGTTATTCCCTTTGTATTGTGACCAGTAACGAGTTAGCCCAATCCTAGGGAAAAGCCAATGTTCTGCGACAATAATTGCACCTACTGGCGCCATCATAAGACCCATGATTCCTACAAAGCCGAGAAGTTGGGAAAACACAAAAGGAAAGCACGCTATGATAGTCGTTACGACGCCCACCACAATAGTCGACTTCTCCCTACTCCACTTTGGGTTTAACGAACTAAATGCTAAGCCAGCACGGTAGATCGTAGGGTTTGAAGTGGTCCATCCCGCAATAATTACTGCGATGATTCCGCATGTACCTAATGCCTGATAGGCAACTGCACCGGGATCTAAATTAGTAATTGCCGTGCCCAAGATAATTGCTGCGCCAGCCCCCATGATGCCTGCACATATCCACGCCATATAATGGCCTATAAACATACCTAACGCAGAGAAAAAACCGTATCGAGAATAACGAGCGAAACGCAATAATGTCATGTCGCCCATACCGCCATGCATAGCCAAATTGGCTACCCAAGCAAACGCGGCAACGTGCCAAAAGCCGACTTCATTACTCGTTCTAACCCATATAGATTCATTTGCAATAGTATAAAAATCAGAAAATGACGAAATAGAAGTAATACCAGGCGTAGATTCGATTAGAGCGGGAAGTAAGAAAAGCGCACCAATAATGAACATTAAAATCATCCACGGTGCACAGACTTCTGCAAACGCAGCTAACTTTTTAAAGCCTTTAACAGCCATAAATACCACTACAGCACCGACAAAGAGCGCGACGAGTACAAAGCGAAAATCGGATGGAAACCAGTCCACCTGTGGAGGAATATCTAACAAAATCCTTACAGCTGAGGCAGATACAGTAATCATTGCACCGGCAAGCACACTGAAAAGAATACCATTCACAACACTATATAATTTAATTGTTCCTTTACCTGCTATTTTTTCTAAATAAGCATATAAGGTAAGCCGGGTTTCTGTTGCTATTGGTGCGGTTAAAAGACCCCAAGTAAGCACAGCAAGTAGATTACCTAGAAGTAGGCCAACTAAAATATCACCAGCCCCAACTCCCCAAGATACAAAAAGTGCTCCAATTACAAATTCTGTTCCTGCGACATGTTCCCCTGCATAACTCCCTGCAAATGCTCGAGCTGGCTGTAACTTATTTGGACTTATCGGTTGTGTTTCAAACTCATCTGAACTCGACACATTTCCTCCATTATTTTCATTCTAGGCTTCGGCAAGAAAGCCGCTTAAAAGGAAGTAAAGATGATTACTTTTGAGCGATTATGACTTAATTGTAATTACCAATCAATAAAATTGTTATCAAATTGTGTCGCGTACAAAAGAGCCGAAGATGAATCTATACATAACAAATTGTTTATATTATTTCGGTAAGACTAGTTGGGAAGGTACTGGAGAGGTTTAAGCCGAGATAATTGACATCGGGCTACAACAACAAAAATTTTAAGATGAGGCTGTTATCTCTCTGGATCGAATACAGGCGGGAAGTATAATCTATATTTTATTCGATATTTAATTCACTTACTTAAAAGCGCTGAAACCCGCTATTGTAAAGAGTTTCAGCGCCTACGAGCCTAAATGTTTCCGCGGAAACAAAGGCTATTTTGAAAGGGACTTAAACAACTCCTTTAATGCTTTTTCTAACATCACCGGGTCATTAAAGTCAACGCTGTTCCAATCGATTCCTAACTCCAACTGAGTCACATCTTCCGTTAATAAACGTTTTATTGCGGATGCCTTATCAACTTTTATTTTAGGAAGTGAAATAAACTGTTTAGTTCTGCCTGCTTTCTTAACTACTGGTACTTGTAGATATTTGTGGAATTTTTCTTGCGATAATAAAGAGGCGAGATATTTTTCTACCTCTTCCCTACCCTCTTGCTCAGCTTTGATGATCTCTTCGTATAATCCTCGCAAAGATTCTACGATTCTATTTTCTAGAAGAGGCATGACAAACTCTCGATATTCATAGAGTTTGTCATAACGGTAGAATGTAGTACGACCTATTCCTAAATATGAAGTAACAACAGAGGCTCTACTTTTTGATAGCTTTTCACCTTCTATACTTTCTAACTCAGTAACAGCATTTGAATAGCTATTGAGAGCATCAGGTAGCGTTAAATCATTACGCGAAAAATTTTCGATGTGGCGTAATACATTTATGTTTTTTGGCTTTTCTGCATATATTTTTACTTTTACTTTTATCAGACCACCATATAAATAACGTATCGCATAATATCTTCTGTGGCCTGCTACAATTGCATAATCAGACATATTTTTACGCCACACAGCGATGGGGTGCACTAACTCACTATGCTTTAGTGTCTCAGCTAAACCTTTAATCTCCTCAATTTCTGCGTCTACCGCATCATATCTAGGGTTACTCTTATCCAGCCTATTTTCAATAAGTCCTTTTTCGCATACTACGCAGTTTTTTAGCAAAGCAATTGAATCAGCATCATCACGTTTAGCAAACTTGACAGGTAAATACCGCGGATTATCTGATTGAGGCTGGATGTAGTCCACAAGCACCCTGTCTATTTCAGATGACGTCTTAAACAATGGATCGTCGTGTACGTTACTCTCTTTAGACTTATCTCGTTGCTTCAAATCATCTAGCATCTGTTGAGATTTTTTCGATACACCTTCACCTGACTGAAACTTACTTATCAAATCTTCCTGTGAAGATGGCTTCGTAACACGTCGGCTTCTTGGTTTTTTAGCAGTCATATTTCATCTCCCCATAAGCTACTTTCAATTAATGCATAAAGTTTTTGCATTTCGCTTTTTGCGTGGTGGTTATGAACATAGTTAAAGTGTGTTTCATCAACAGATGGCCGTTCCATTACTCTGTAACAATTTCTTTGCTGAAGCCAAAATGCACTCATGTATTTACCTGTAGGCCCTTCGCTATCATAGAGTTTCGCTAATGCTACTTCGTCTTTTTGCGTTAATCGTGACTTACTAGGAACCTTATTAGGAACTACACCAATAATCTTTAGTGGGTTGTGCGCCCTGTCTTCGTTAATTCGATCGATCCTATTAAGAAGCATCGGCACGCCATCAATTGAGTCGTATTCTGGTTCTGTAGGAATAATCACATGCGTAGCAGCACCCAACATGCCAGCAGACACGGGGGATTTACTTGGTGGGTTATCAACGATAACTATATCGTAATCGTCGGCCAATTCCTCAACTGAGAACCAATCTCGCATATGAGCGGTAATTTTCGAAACTAATCTATCAGATTCAGGAGTGAGCGCGAGCACTCTATCAACGTTGCCTTCTGAAGGTAGTACCTTAATGTTTTCAAAAGCAGTTGGATATTCGTATACGGGAGAATTGAACAATATATCCGTACTGGTGTTTCTACCACTCCATTCGGGGTCATCTATATCATCAAACTCTGGATGTAAAGGCGCAGCATATTCATCATCTCCTGGGATAGCATCCATTTTGAGAAATGCTTTTGATGAATCTTGCTGTGAATCATAGTCTAATACTAAAACACGCCGCTTTTTACCTTTTCCATCTGGGCCACCAGTGGCAAGTAGGTAAGCAATAGTAGAAGCTAAAAAAGTTTTACCTACACCACCCTTGCGGTGATAGCTAGAAAGAACACGCATTCCGTTGTACAACTCTGTTTTATTCATTATTCTAACCTTCTTTCAGGACATTTCGTTATATTGACACGCCAACTATTTAATGTCTCGGATCGAATCTTTAGAAGTGAGGACTTTGATAGACTTGCAGTACCATATATATAATTGAAAGGAAGAAGACGAATAAGGATTGATTAATAAGGTCTCAAACGTACAACCTTTACGCGCAAAGCTCTCGTTGTATTCGCTTAAATACTGAGTAACAAAAAACTTTACGTTAATTAATTTTCTATTCTCGAGTTGCTACAGGCTGCGTCTCAACTAGACCATACCGTTTTTTCTTCTAATTGTTTCCGCGGAAACAATTTCTAGAAACAAACCTGTTGAGTTGTTTACGCCAATCATATAGCTGGAAAACATTAACCTTCGTTTTACACAAAGCCCATAATCTTAGGCCAACAATAAAATGATGTCCGGCTGTTCCGTCATGATATGTTGTATCTCCTCATGGATGATAACTAAATGCTGATATATCTAGCTATCAGCTCTTGAGGAAGAGATATGCATAGTAGTTCGCTTGAATTTTGCTATTTTGAAAGACAATATAAATACTTCCGCGAATGTCATTATAATAGCCTGTATATATAACGTTTCTGATTCCAACTAGTTTCAGTTTCGCTTAAGCTAGATTAAGTCCTACTAAGAGTTTGTATCTTAGTTCGCTATCGACGAGATTTTTTTTGGCTATATAGAAATTTTGAACTCACGAGTTAAGCAATAAGATATTTCCAGTATATTTATGTACTTTACTAATAAAATTAAATCACGCGTGAAGTCCCAATTTTATTGGTCTACAAGGAAACAAATGTTAGTTGTTTCCGCGGAAACAATAGTGATATGAAAAGGAGGTTAGAAAACGTCCGTCATAAGCTTCTTTTACATAGTCGAGGCAACAACCCGCCACAGTAAACTCTTCTTTCAGTATATCCATATCTATTCTAGCAATTTCGCGTAGTCGTAGACATGATAGAGCTTCTCGGATAACCTTTGGATCGAATCTGCAAAAAAACTAAAATCTATAGGAAGAAAGTAAAGTGCGTGAGCTATTCGGTTTATCTGAAAAATATGGATTCAAGGCTCCACTAGTATCGGTTCAAGACGACTTTGATTTCAAAGTATTTATGAGACTTTGTAGTTCTTTAAACATATCACCTACTACTAGTACTGTGGCTTCAGACATATTTATTGCCCTGCAAGAGATTGAAGAACTAACGGCTAGCTTAGATTTCATATCAGCGAGAATAAGCCGTAAAATTTCAAATGTACGCCATCATTTAGTGCAGTTAGAAAAGGAAGGGCTAATTTCAAGTGAGTTTATAACTACCGATCCCATTAAGAAACGTAGAGGAAAGCTTTATAAATTAGCAATTCCTAAAGGTCATTTCTTAACAGCAACTGATGTAGAAAAAGAAGATGCTGCTTCAGATAATTTACAGTCCGTATCATCAAGTACTGTTGAAACGATAAATATTGAACGCTACGACGACAAAACAAGGTTCATGGAGCTTCAGATAGTTCGCTACTTGGTCAAAGCAATGCGGACTAATCGTAAAGATAAATCGAGTACAATTAGCATTAAGCTACGCGAAGAGGGAAGACCTAAACCTGTTCTTATTACAGCCAGAGCAGAGGAGGGGAGGCTTATATATCTTCCCGATATGAGCTACTACGCTAGCGCAATCACTTGGCTGATAAATCATATATCCGAGCAATTAGATGAGTCGGAAAATATTGGGGAGACCTTTACTCTACCTCTAGAGCCTCTGATAACAATGGCCAAAGATATTCCCGTATCGGAAGCCTCTGCTGGCGGCTACATTAATAATGCTATTCAGTCGCTACATCGGCTCTCAGCTACGACTTTTGATATGAGAGATTTTTACGATAGTAATAAGGACTTTATTGTTGATATCGAATTGTATTACAAGTTGTTTCGATTGGAAGCCATAGTGACCTATGAGGATTCAAAAAACGTCGAAAAAAAGGCTGCAGTAATTCAATTTCCACGCTCGACGGTGAAGAGTATTGTTGCAGCGATTAAGGAAAGGCGGACATTAGACGATATGTTACTCATTGATAGTGACGTCTTTGCAACTAAAAATGAGATCGAAATTCTTTTTGGGCTGTGGGCTAGAGAGCATTTAATTACTGGTCGTCAAGCACAGCAACTATATGCCTGGAATGAGCTAAGAGAATCGGTGGCACCTTCATCTAGCCTAAATGAATTCAAACGAAAATTCTCAAATATGGTCTTGGCTAATTCAGATCCGTCTTATAAAGCAAAAATACACGAAGCTGTAGAGGATAAGATCGTTAAGCAGGTCGGAACTTGTCATCTATCAGAACAGCGAAAAGGAGAGCTCGTCGTTGAATATGGAAGAGCTACTGTACAGGGCTATTTAATCAATATTGGCTATTCCCCAGAGCAGGGTATACCTGTGATCGCTTTTAGACGCGATATGTCTGCGCTCCATATTTTGGGTAAATTAGAAGATCGCAGATAACGCTGTATTGAATTAGTATTTGGATCGAATCTTTAATCTAACAAAATCAAGGATTAACACCTGGATCGAATCTTTAAAAAGATCACAAATAGATCGTGATCCGCCTTGATCTATCATACCTTTCATATAAAGATTACACCTATCGAGAAAACAAGAAAAAAAATGATATTATCTTTAAAAGCTCAGTGAAGAGCACTTTGAAATATGGATAGATAAGAAGCGCTAAAAAACAAAACCCGTGGAGTGTTGGCGCACTGCACGGGTCTTTAGATGTAACTTTTCGAAGCAGTTACACATCTAATTCTAGCGGTTTACCAGATCAGGTCAACCACTAATGCGTTTTTTATCAGCAAATCTGCGTATATTGTTGGTAAAAAAGATGAATTCTAATAACAACTATGACGACGTTGTTTTTATGTCGCCAGGACAATTTGAGTATTTGTCAGACACAGAGTCCTTTGTGTTTGCACATGTTGCTTTTTTTGCATCTCAAATGCGGCCATACAAACGTCAATTCAAACAGACAACACAAGCAATCTGTAACAAGATTGGCTACTCGCCAAATGCTGTTCGTGAAGCTATAACATCCTTGATAGAAAAAGGTTTTTTAAAGAAGAGCCAACCATTAGAGGAAGGGCAGGGCACTTTTCACCCGTATTACGATAAAATATCCCACCGGCTGCACGTGGGCGAGCATAGCTATGCTGCTTTGTTCGCTCGGGAGCTAGAAAAGACGCTTATTACCTCAAAGAATAAGAGTAAAAGTAGCCAAGAACGCGCCATGACTTTTTTTAAAGTGCATGTAGGACAGTTGAAACGTAATATATCTCTATTATCAGGTAACAGTTCTAAACATGTTCACAAAGCTCTTATCATGCATGGGTATCTTCAAAACCAGCATAAGTGGAATGTTGAGAAAAATCGAAATAGCTTACAGCGCACAGTGCCTTCACTTGCTCGATTTTTAAAATGGTCTCAAAACACTGTTAGACGTGTAATCAACACTTTAAAGTACTGGGGCATCATAGACTATAGTTACACTAAGGGGTTTGTGAAGTTCTTAACTGTAAGACAGTTCAACACTGCAGCTAAATATGTGAAATCTCTCATAACAAAATTGTGCAACGTCGTTCAAAAAAAGACGCACATAGAGACCATCCGCTCGCCTGAACCACTAAACCCCTCACCAAGAACACCTCAGGAAGCAGCTAAACACCTACAAAAACTAAAGAGCTTAGGTAAGATTTAGCTAGCTTAGCGCTCAATTAAGAAAAACTCGACTTTTCGAGGGCTTTTTTGCGCGTATATTTCAATAAATTACTCTCATTTTCTTCTTTTTACTAAAAGACAATCTACTTTTGCCTCTTTCTGAGCTTACCTATCCTATATCCAGGCCATATTAAGAATTAGCTAAAGCGCTAAAGATCAAAACAGCGCCATTGATGCGTCAGGAAGAGTACATACATGCGCCACTATTGTCATTGAAGAGCAACATTGTACTTACAAGGTCCTATAATCACATTGGTGCACACATTAGAAGTAATATAGATGTTAGATAAAAAGTTTATATATGGCTTCGCCGATACTCTCACTAATTTTTAATTAGTTATTTGTAACAAACGTTAGCCTTGCTAGAGAAGTTTGTACTATTTGGTAATCGCTTCGAGTGAATATACAACAATATATTTGACCGATAGTGCTTGTTATTGATTGATTGTGAATATATTGTTAAGGCACCACTTTTTGAATAAAGAGAAAGCTTCAACAATGAGAGTTGCTAAAATTACATATAGAAAGTCACTGCTATATACACCGTTAAAGTATATTTGCTTCTCACTAATGTTTACATCATTTCATAACTCAATTATTGCAGCACCGGATCTACATACTGAACAAAAACTACAATCAAATAATGTTTATCTCCCTGATTATTCTTATGCAGGTTATCACTTTGGTGAAAGAGATATTACACATCGAGAAACGACCACTTACGTAGACGTTCAGGACTTCGGTGCAGTACCTGATGATGAAAAGGATGATACAAAGGCTATTTTAAGCGCCCTGAAACACGCCCATAGTATAAATGGACATGTCACAGTAACATTTCCCAAAGGGCAGTTTATCGTAAAAGACATTCTTAAAATTACTCGGGGAAATATTACGGTTAGCGGGAAAGGAATGGGCGGACAGGGCACTCAACTCTACTTTCCAATGCCTCTTTCAATTATTGACAAAACACCTCATCTAGACGAACTAAGAAATTATCTTAGGCTACATAATAAGAAACAACGTGATGCAGAGATTTATATAGATGATTACTTCTCCGAGTACTCTTGGTCTGGAGGAGTGATATGGATTCAAAAGGAAGGAACTCGACCAGTACCTTATCTAGAAGAATTGGATGAACAGCTTCCAATGTTAGCGACGGTTACCAAAGGTAAGAGAGGAACGAAAACTTTAGAAGTTAGCAACACATCACAAATTTCGGTTGGCGACATTCTGAGAATAGACTGGCACAACAAAAACGGTAAACAAGCCGGTATCATAAAATCAATTTATGGAGACACCGATCTAATGATCGGTTCGCATCATTATGATTTTCCAGACCGACCACTAGTAATGCAACCCACCCAAGTTAAATCTATTCGTGGAAATACGGTTGAGATACGTGACCCTCTTTTACACGACATAAATGAGAACATTCCCGCTCACTTATCATCATGGGAACACCTAGAAGAAGTTGGTATTGAAGGGCTCTCTATACAATTTCCTTCGGGCGAAACCTACGGCCATCACGTTGAACAAGGTTTCAACGGGATCTATTTAACTAGTGTGTTTAATGGTTGGATAAGAGATGTAAGCTTTAACAATGCCGATAGTGCCATATTGACTGAAAACAGCGGAAACGTGACTATCTCCAATATACACAGCTATGGAACACGTTTTGGTCATTATGGTATTCACCTTGGCAGTGTGCACAATTTTTTAGTCGAAGATGTCAAAATATCAAATCCGACTGTTCATACCTTTAGCATGAATACCAAGTCGACTAAAAGTGTATTTTTGCGGGGAGAAGCTTTCACTCAACCAACGCTAGATCAGCATGCAGGCGCTAATCACCAAAACCTTTACGATAACATGACTTTTCATATAGAAGCTCAGCGCGATGAAGAAGGTCCTTACTATGATTTATGGTTTGGCGGGGGGGCAGGGTATTGGCAACCTGGACACGGGCGTTATAACACCACGTGGAACGCAAAAATATTTGTTGAAAGTGGTGCTGATAGTAACGAAACCGTAAGAATTTTAGGCCAAACAGAAGGGCCTGATGCAAGAGTTATTGGTATATACGGAAACAGGAAGTTTGCAGTGGAACATTATCCTTCACCGTATATAGCGGACATAAATTCAAAAGTGTCTATACCCTCTCTTTATGAATATCAGAAACAAAAAAGACTAAAACGGTAGGAAAAATTCGGCCCAAGACTAGAAATCTTGGGCCATTTTATTTAACTCATCCGCTTTCTGAAAAATATAATCCCTGCAATACAAAATATTGCCAGGGTTGATGGGGCAGGTACCGATGTTACGTCTATGTCGTCACCGTCAAAATTTTGCGCAAACATTTCAACCAAGGTAAGTTCAGGCGATGATACGCCGTCTTCTAAAACAACAAAGCTAAACGTACCCAGTTTAAATGACGTACCGAGAACACTACTCCAATTGGGTGATAGGCCTAGTTGGAATATTAATTCATCGCTAACGGCATAAGCATCGTCAAAGTAAGAGTTATCAAACACACTGTCTGTGACGGAAAGCACATCGAATTCGAAAAGACTAGCATCGAAATCCCATATAACTTCAAGGAAGTCTATTTCTGGATTTGCGTTATTTATGAATACCTCTATTTCAATGATGTCCCCATTTAGGTAAGACGACGAATCATCTGAAAAGGTAATGAGCGATGCTTTCGAAGAAAAAGACATCACTAGACCAAAGATAAGAATTAAATTAGCTATCTTCATTTTTTACTCCTAATTTGAGCCGCAGCGTGAATAGGTACAGCGACGAACGAGACCGCGAGTATCTCTGTTATTTACAACGCCATCATTGTTGAAGTCATAACGAATATTCATTTCTTCTCCATTGCGCATCGCAGCGGTAAAGAGTCGAATATCTCTATTATCTACAACGGAGTCATTGTTAAGGTCACCGAGTAGATTAATATTTATAAAAATGCTTGATTCAGACTGCTTATTGTTTGAATCAGTAGCAACGACTTTTACTAAATGCGTACCTTCTGGCAAATCGAGTAACTCATCTGAATAGTTTTCAGCTCCCCATTCGAAAGGAGGTTCGTAGATTTCTCTAATTAATTGCTCATTAACGTAAAGTGCTAGACTAACAATCGTAATATCGTCATTTGCGGGAGAGGCATCTGCCGTTATTGCAAGGTTTTGGTATTCAGTAAGTAGTGAGATATCGCCTTCGTTTATCATTACAGAAGGCCCTGGTAAGCTAAGAACAACTAGTGTCATATCGCTTTCACCCTCAAGACCCGCGCTATCCTTCGCGACAGCTGTAAACGTATGAGTACCCACACCTAAAGGCGAGGGGTTTGGCTCATGACGGTCTAACCACCCCATCGCACCAAACTCATAAGGAGCGAAAGAATGCCCAAAGTTCCAAACTGGGCGAGTATCTACTCTTACTAATTCACCGTTTCTGTAAAGAGTAACCGACTGTATATCACGGCCTTCTACAGGTGATTCAGCGTCAATAGTAATCGCTAGTTTTTCATAGCCTTCATAGACTGTCACAGTTGAATTAGGCCACGTAACGACTGGCGGTTGCGGCTCGCCCTTTACTACTAGCTGCATCGACGCTGTAGACTCCTCGCCTTCGCTATCAATAGCAACAGCTGTAAACTCATAGGTGCCAGCTGTCAACGGTGAGGGATTTGGTGAATGAGTGTCAAGCCACCCCATAGCGCCCGTTTCATGGGGTTTTGACGCATGACCGAATAGATAAGGAAGAGAAGTGTCTGTTCTAACTAACTCGCCCTCAATATAAAGCGACACTGATTCGATAGAACGTCCTTCAACCGCACTTTCTGCACGAATGTTTAGGCTGAGCTTTTCAAACCCTTCATCTACTTCCAAACTCTCTTGCGGGAATGAAACAATGGGCGCGTTTGAGTTAACGTTAAGTACCATTGTTGCAATAGCACTATCGCCTTCGCTGTCCACCGCGACTGCTTTGAAAATATGAGTTCCTGCTGGGAGAGGGGAGGGGTTTGGCTCATGGGTGTCTAACCACCCCATAGCGCCCGTTTCGTGCGGCTTAGAGCCATGACCGAATAAATAGGGCATCGAGTCATCTGTTCGCACTAATTCATCGTTGATGTAAAGGCTGACAGATTGAATAAATCTTCCTTCCACTGGACTTTCAGCAGAAATATTAAGGCTCAATTTCTCAAAACCTTGTTCTACGGTTAACGAAGGAGAAGGGAAGGAAACAAGCGGTGCATTAGCGTCAGATTCTAAATCTAAATCGATAATTTGGAGATAAAGCGGCATTGCGTTACCTGAAGTACGCTCCATAAGGTAGTAGTAGACTTTGCCATCTTTTATATAAAGTGTACCGTGATCGAAAACTGGACCATCGGTAGCTTTATACACTCTGACAAAATTATTGGTGCCGCCTTGGGCTTTCTCAACATAGGGGCGGCCACCCTCTAAACCTACAATATAAACATTGTCACCTGATGTATAAATCTCACTTGCACCGGTGAAATCAGTACTAATTATAAATTCATCAGCGCCAGCAGGTTTATATGAATGAATATAAACTTCTTCGTAATCAGGTCTATTACGGTCTGTAGAACGTACTTTGCTGATTATATGAATGTCGCCTTTCTCTGTAACAGTCCAGTCAAAACCTCCCACAATGTAAACCGAGTTGGCTTCGGTGTGGCTTATATAGTCACCTGGTTCAAATACTTTAATCTCATCTGAATTGATGAGCGGCCACGTCATTGGTTCACCTTTGTGGTTCTTCCAATCACCGAAGCCATCAGGATGGTCTGAATATGCGTAATAGACACCGTTTTGGTATTTATACTTATCTGTATTATCACTACTACGCTGTTGGAAACCTACGCGAAGTTTTCCATTTATGTACTTCATATTACCGTAAAGTCCCCAGTTGTATGGGTTCCCCTTGGATTTTTGGTTGTTTTCATTGAATGGAGTGAATGTAGACCATTTCTCAGCTTCAGCATCGTAGCGGTTGAATACATAGGCACCGTTATTATTGCCGCCCAAGCGCATGTAAAGGAGTAATGTGCCGTCTACTGTGGTAAAGAATTTAGGATAGGTAAGTCGCGCAAAGTTGCCTTTATCTCCAAGGTCTCCGGTCATGGTGAGGTGCTTGTAATCATCATCCCCTTGACTGACCTCAGTAGTATCTTTTACAAACTTATCTAGCGTAAATTCGGAGTGGGGAAGCTCAGCTGCTCCAGGTACACTGTAAGAGTATCGAAAGAAATCGTCTTTAAATTTGCCACCGTGATTATTGTCATCGTAAGCATGCATGTCGAACACCATATGAATGGTGCCGTTAATCGGGCTGACGGCTAACCCGATAGTGTTGTGTGATTCACCGACTAAAGGGTCGCCTCTAAACCCGGTGTGCCTGTGTGGAAACTCAATCGTTGATAATTCGCCGCTTAGCGTATTATAACGAGAGAGCATTACGTTTCTTTCATTTTTTCCGCCCTTGTACCAAGTCATAAACACGTAGTGTTTGTAGGTTTTTACCGCATCACCATGTGCTGAGATATTTGGGCCGAAAAAATAGTCGTACTTTTCCCCTGTATCCGGGGAACTTACGTTAGAAAAATCGAGGTTTCTACCGTCAAAGTGCAGTCCTTCATCGGTAATTTTGATTTGTTGTTCAAGTGTCACTTCCGCATTTAGCGAAAAAGCACCCAGTAAGGTGGTTGAAACTAACAATGTTTTTAGGCATTTCATAATTTTATTAGCTCAAGTTTGTTATTAAAAGATGTGTGTTTTAATGCCAAATGTTAATACTGCAACATTTCAATAACATTCAGCCTCGCGCACACCATATTACATTGCGTTTACAAAAGCATTACTTTATGATCAATATTAATCAAAAGTAGTCATTTGGATGGAAGAGTGTGGGTCATATAAGAGATGAGAAAAAAGGTTTCTTAGTACGAGAGCATAATACGCGAGATAGCGTGCAGAAGAATATGAATTGGATAGGTGCAACACTTTTCACTTTAATATCAATTAGTGCATGTAGTGAACAACATCCTTCAATACCTGCAGTTGAGGAAGCTAAGACAACCCAAGAAAGTGAGCAATTATTCACCGTGCAAGATGCCCTCGGTAATCTTACTTATGCTAAGGATCAATATCTAAAGATGGCGAGCCATATTGAAGCAGAACGTCATTTATATTATCGACCGGCCTGCGTTGAAGATACGTCAATGATTTGTGTTCCGCGCTCATATGAGCACGGAGGCATTTTTATGGATAAATATGAAAAGTGGACTAACGGCTTTTTCCCAGGAGTAATGTGGAAATTACTGTCTAACAAAGACTACGTGGAATGGACCGAAAGTGAGGAAAATCAACTTCTAAACTTTGCCACGCACTATCAGAAGGCGTTAGACGGAGATGCTACGCTTGATTCAACGCATGATTTAGGTTTTATGCTTTATGATTCATATGGCGAAGCCCTAAATTACGAAGGCTTGAGTGATGAGCTTAGATCTAAGTATGTTTCAATTTTAGTCAAAGGTAGAGAAACGCTCTCCAGCCGATTCAGTGCAGAAAAAGGTGTTATAAAATCTTGGGATTTCGTCCCCCATATGAAGGTATCCGTATCAAGAAACGGTAAAAACGTCGTAGAGTTACACCAAATTGCAGAGCCATGGACATTCCCAGTCATCATCGACAACATGATGAACCTAGAATACCTGCTAGATAGCAATTCATCGCATTACAAAGACATTGCAATAACGCATGCTAAAACAACACTCAAGAATCATTATTTCTATGAAGAGAATGATTCTGAACAGCGGTATCCCATTGCATACCATGTTTTTGATTATGGCAAACGTAAACCGGGAAATTGGCAGGGGTTAGGTAATATTTCAGCATGGGCGAGAGGGCAGGGGTGGTCGTTATACGGTTATGTTACGATTGCCGACTATATGTCTGATTTAAACCTGAGCGACGCGGAACGCGAGGCTTTCGAAAAGCATTTAGGTAACGTGCTAAATAGCATTGAGCATTTGCTAGAAGAAGACTTTGTTCCTTTTTGGGACTTTTGGGCGGACAGAGACAACGCTTATAAATATGCCGAAAACACGTCTTTAGAAACGTCTGTGTATTCGGGAATTTTAGAGCTCTGTGCGAACAGAATAGAGCCTCACATTCTGCCGTATAAAGGTTATCGCCCTCAAATATTAGACGCTTCAATGCTAACTGATGAATCGCTAAACGAGCTCAAAAACCAGAAGAATTGGTATGGTTCTGACATTGTGCAGGGCGATAAGCTTGTTCCTTGCGGACGCGAACCTTACCCTGAAACGCATACTAAAATTCCTAAAGACACCTCAGCCGCCGCTATTTACGCTTCTGCACTTTATCGTTACGCAACTATAACGAAAGATGATAAGCAAAGACAAAAATATGGAGCTTTAGCTGACAAAATCATGGCGGAACTGACTTCTAATTATAGAACTGATAGAGACAAAAATGGGCGAGATATGAGCTTCGAACTTGGATTTGTGCTTGATGAAGCTACGGGAGACATGGGGAACGCTGGTGAAATTGATACGCCTATAATCTATGGCGACTTTTACTTTGTCGAGGCCAACATTAGAAAGGTCGACTTTGAGCGTTCTCGCGGCTTAAAACTGCATAATTAAGGAATTAGGGAAATGTTACGAAGAAAAGCTCTTTTACTAGGAAGTATATTTGTTTTTGCTGCAGCTAACGCCTTTGGTGGTAACACGTCAAAAGATTTGAATAATCGTCCGAACATTCTTATGTTAGCTGTCGATGATTTAAACAGCTGGGTAGGAGCGATTAATGGCCATCCTAGCACCAAAACGCCAAACATTGATAGACTGGCTTCAGAGGCCATCACGTTCACTAATGCCCACGCTCCAGCACCACTTTGTGGCCCATCAAGAGCAAGCATTATGACCGGACTTCTTCCTTCAACAACGGGAATATATGGGCATGTGCAGGACAACGACATTCGTTCTGCAAACAGAAAAGCTGCGCAGTCAACGTTTCTCAGTGAGTACTTTAAACAATACGGATATTATACTGCAGCTGTAGGCAAAATATTCCATCAAAGTGTTGCTGACGGAAGTTTCGATGTATTTGGTGGAAGAGAGCATTTGTTCGGGCCATATTCTCCCGAGCCAATAAAGTGGGATAGGAAAGGAACCAGCACTGACTGGGGCGCCTACCCTGAAAAAGATGAAATGATGCCAGACTATGATTCGGCTAAGTGGTTGGTCAAGCAGTTAAATCGTAAGCACGATAAACCTTTTTTCATCGCTGGTGGCTTTCTTCGTCCACACGTACCTTGGACCGTTCCACAAAAGTGGTTTGATATGCATCCGATCGATGATATCGAACTCCCTCCCTATTTACCCGGCGATTTAGATGATGTGCCTGACATTGCAAAACGCATTTCTACGTATGGCATGATGCCAACAACTGATTGGGCAATAAAATCTGGAGAATGGAAGAATATTGTGCAGGCTTATTTGGCTAGTATTTCGTTTGTAGACCATTACATTGGCCAAGTGATTGACGCGCTAGAGTCTAGCGAATATGCAGACAATACGATTGTCGTACTATGGGGGGACCATGGCTATGATGTTGGAGAGAAGAACCGTTTCGCTAAAATGGCGCTGTGGGAAACGTCAACAAAAACTACGCTTATTATTAAGTCTCCGAACTCTTCTTCAGGCAGCAAAAGTGACCGCCCAGTAAGTCTGGTAGATCTGTATCCTACACTGGTAAAAATGGCTGGTTTGCCAGAAAACCCGCTCAATGAGGGGAACGATATCACCCCGTTGATCTCCAACCCGAATGCCGATTGGGAGCACGTTGCTTTAACCACGTTTGGTCCTAACAACCACGCGGTAAAGAGTGAGCGTTTTCGCTACATTCGTTATGAAGACGGTAGTGAAGAGTTATATGACCACTCAACAGATCCTAACGAGTGGAATAACTTAGCTAGCAATCCTTTCTATTCTGATGTCAAAAATGAGCTCAAAACTAAGCTACCTAAAGAAAACGCTAAGTGGTCGCCTGTTTCTCAGTTCAAAAGTAATGAGTACTTTAAGGCATTAACTGAATCTAGTCAGGATAAAAAGCAACAAAACTTAAATGGGCGATCGGATTAGACCGAAATCAGCGATCGGATTGGGCCTGAACATGCACTGGAATCGGAAGGAAGAAATACTCAGGATACAATAAGGTCATTTGTAGCTTCGTTCGACAGTATAATGCAAAGTTTCGGGGAGGTTTCCTCTGTGAACAGCAGAATAGCATGCTCTCTGCAAGAACAGTCGGGCGCAGTTAAAGATATCGCAGGACGCATATATGCAACTAATGATGATGCGGAAGATTTGTCGAAAAAGAGTGCAAGCGTGATTCAAGCTGTGGATGAAATTGATAAAAATGCTGAAAGAAATAGATTTCACACTTTATTTTTCGATGAGTCGTTGAGTATTTTCAAGATTAAGTACCAACTTTATTAGTTAATTTTTGGCTGAAAAGTGAACGTTGTCTCGAAAAGATAATAACGGCATTGAGAAATGCTCTATTAAGAAGGGACTTATTTCACTAGTTAAGATGTCACTCTATCTCTTTACTCTACTTCAAAAAACTGTCAACTACATAAAAATAGGTTGTGAATGACAATCCCGTCGTTTACAAGGATGTTTAAGGCAAAATAGACTCTTTCTAAATAAAAATATTCAGGATATTAGCTAACATTGTCCACTACGGACAAACGAAAATTAATGGAACTGAACTACCTTCATCCAGGCTGAGAGCTCAATATGTTTTTCGTTGATAATATATCCAATCTATTTTCCATTATTCCTACCACTAATAAAGAGTTATTTTTAACTAAAAAGCTACAGCGGCTTTGCAAAGCTGACTTGATACTCCTTCAGTCCGAATCAGAGAGCTATATTTTATATGACTCCTATCTAGGGGGGAAGGAAGGTGTCGAATATCAAGAGTTACATAGGATTTTATCTCAAATATTTGGTCAAATTGAAAAGCCAGCTAACCCTAATAGCGGAGTAGTCGACCATCGTGGAACTCTTTTCTTTTTTTTGGTGTTAAACGTAAATATGAAACGGGGTGAAAGAGGCAAATTTATACTGATTAGAAGAAATTGCAGACTAGAGTCCTTACAAAGCAGAGAAATCGAAATAGAGCTAAATCGAATTGCTCAACATATCACCAATTCTTCTAATCATAGCTTCAAAGCTTCTATTCAAAATAAAGTATTGAAATACCGCGAGTCCGACCCCCGAATCATGTTAGTAGACGATGCAGAGATGAATCGAATAATTGGAGAAATGCTATTGAATGAATTAGGGTTTAGCGCTGACCATGCAAGAAATGGATGTGAAGCCGTAGAGTTATGCAAGCGCTTTAAGTACGACTTGATCCTTATGGATTTCCATATGCCGTTAATGACGGGGCCTGTGGCAGCAAAAATGATCAAAGAGTTAGTAACCTATCCTATAAAAATAGTTGCTTGTACATCTGACCAATCCAAAGAAGCAGTGTTATCGTGTTTGGTATAAAGCGACAATTAACTTGAACGGTTGAGCGACAACCATCTTGACCGGTTGTTCTGTTAAGGTTCGACACGACAATTCGAGGAGAATGGCGTGTCGGGAAATCACATCACAGAAAAACAAGTCAGGTTATATATGAAGTTCAGAAAGGATTTCACGCAGGAAGTGGCCGCCAGTAAAGCGGATATCTCTGTTAGCTCCGCCAGACGAATTGAGAATGGTCGTCATCAACCTAATCAAGCAAAACGCCAATGGCGTACCAGGCCAGATCCTCTTGAAGCGGTGTGGGAGAGTGTCGTTGTTCCGATCTTACAACAAGATGAATTTATTACGCCGGTAGGCGTATTTGATCATCTATGTGAATCACATAGCGACGACTTCCCAACTACAGCACGACGTACGCTTGAGCGCAGAATTAAGAAGTGGCGACAATTACACGGTGGTGCTAAAGATGTGATGTTCTTGCAGCATCACGAATCAGGAATACTGGGAATATGTGACTTTACCCACGTCAAATCTCCTATCACCATAAGACGAGAACCGTGTAAGCACATGCTGTTTAACTATCGCCTAGCGGCCAGCGGCTGGCAGTATTGCCAAGTGGTTTATGGCGGTGAGAGCTTTGCTGCATTCTCCGATAGCCTTCAGAAAGCGTTTAGAGAAAGTGGTGGCGTGCCCAAAGAAGTTCGCACTGACAGCTTAAGTGCGGCGTACCGAAACCATGACAATGCCGAGGCATTTACCGAACGCTATAAGTCGTTGATGTCGCATTACGGCTTTACGGCCACACGTAATAATACCGGTGTAGCGCATGAAAATGGTGTTATCGAGTCTAGCAATCGACATATCAAAGCGCAGATAGAGCAAGCGCTGCGTATACGCGGCTCGTTCGATTTTAATTGCCGCGATGACTATGAAGGCTTTATTCAGCAGTTAGTTGGGCGGCGTAACAAGCGTATCAATAGCGCCTTTATCAAAGAGCAGCGACAATTACAGCCATTGCCGCCTGTGGGTAGCGTCAATTACTCAACAGAGTATGTGCGCGTCTCGCGCACCAGCACTATCAATGTTAAACGCGTGACCTACACAGTGCCTTCCCGCCTGATAGACAGTCGCTTGCGGGTACAAGTGTATGATAACAGGTTAGACTTATATCTCGGTCATGAACTGACTTACAACTTAGAGCGCGTTTATGCGCAAGGCAGTTCACGTAAACGCAGCGTCAATTACAAACACGTCATAGATGCTCTGGTTAAAAAGCCACAAGCCTTCCGGTGTTCACAGTGGCGCGACGAGTTATTACCTAACGAGGATTACCGATGCATCTGGCAATATGTTAACGGCAATATGAAAGCAGATGATGCCTGTCGTTATATCGTCAGCGTGCTTCACCTTGCCAGTAAAGAAAATAACGAAATACGGCTGGGGCGCTTTATCATGCAGCAACTGAATACGGGGAGACTGCCCAGCCTGTTTGACTGCCAAGAGCGCTTCCAGCAACAAACACGTGATATACCCCAACTCCAAGTGGAGCAGCATTCGTTAAAACAGTATGGCCTACTGTTGCAAGGAGGTCGACATGACTAATACAGCTTCACTGCCATTGATGCTAAAAAGCTTGCGCTTAAGTGAGTTCAGAAACCACTGGGAGAGCCTTGCTGAAAAAGCACTGCACGAACAATGGCGACCAGAACACTACTTAAGTGAGTTGTGCCATATGGAGCTGGCAAGTCGGACAGACAAGCGACAATTACGTTACCTAAAAGAGTCAAACTTGCCCTCAGGTAAACACGTTGGCGGCTTCGACTTCAATGCTATAGAAGGCATTAGTAAAGCACGCCTGCATGACCTGGCCGATAACCACGAATGGGTTAAACAAGCCACAAACCTACTACTGTTCGGCGCTAGCGGTGTAGGCAAAACCCATCTCGCCAGCGCGTTGGGTTACAGCCTGATAGAAGCCGGAACCCGCGTAAAGTTCTATCCGGCCACCGCCTTGGTGCAACACCTACAAGACGCCAAACAGCAACTAAAACTCCAGGATGCTCTGAATAAATTGGATAAATACCAAGTGCTAATCGTGGACGACATCGGCTATATCAGAAAGACAGAACAAGAAACCAGTGTACTGTTCGAACTCATTGCACACCGCTATGAGAGGTTCAGCCTTATCATTACATCCAATCAATCGTTCGAAGACTGGGATGCATTGTTCACCGATACCACCATGGCAGTTGCAGCTATAGACCGGCTTGTTCACCACTCACATAGAAAAACAGCAATAAAACAGGAAGAATAACTCAGCGACAACCGGTCAAGATAATTGACGCCGGACCGGTCAAGACAGTTGACGTTTTATATAAAGCCATTCACAAAAGAGAAGTTACAAAGAGTACTGTTTGATACTTAATGTATCTCATGATAGTTAATTGACTTGTAAATATAAGTTCTATTCTATTGCTAGACTGAGATGAGTGTGTGGCAAATTATTAAATAGACAGAGTTTTGATCAGTTCATCTTGAGATATAGGTTTCGAAAGTAAAAAACCTTGAAATGAATCGACTCCGATAGTTTTTAGAAAAGTATAATCTGACTCGTTTTCTATACCTTCAGCGACGCAGTTTAAACTGAAACTTTCAGATAGTTTTCTGATGGATTCTACAATCGCTTGTTTTTTCTTACATTTCGTTACACCACTTATAAAGCAACGGTCAACTTTAACGGTACTTAAGGGTAATTCATTCAAATATGCCAGAGAAGAATGGCCCGTTCCGAAGTCATCTAACATAAATCTAATACCCTTTGCACGCAGTTCGTTCATCAACAGTTGGGTTCTTTTTAAATATGTCATCGCTACACTTTCTGTGATCTCAATCCACAGACGGCCTCTAGATTTTGGATATTTTGCTAGCAAGTACTCTAATTTATCGCTGTACATAGAGTCTTTTAACTGAATACAACTCACATTTATGCTTATATATTTTATATCTTGAAGTTGAGAGTTAAGTGCTTTGCACACTTGCTCGGCAACAAGGTTACCTATGTCAATGACCAAGCCAGATTGCTCGGCAATAGGAATAAATTCGGCAGGAGATACATTGCCCAAAAGCTTATTTTCCCATCTGAGAAGCGCTTCTGCTCCCATAATATTATTGTCATTATCAAAGATAGGTTGATAAACGAGATAAAACTCATTGTTTGTTAATGCCAACTTAAGCTCGTTTTCAATAGATATACGTCGTTGATATTGGAAAAGAAGTTCGTCAGTAAAAAATAGGTACGGTACTTCTGATTCTTTTGTAACTAAATCCATCGTGAATTCAGTTTGTTTGATCAGTGCTTTGGCGTTTTCTGAAGCTCTAGGGTCACAAAAATCTGAAGGTTTAAATAACCTGATCCCTGCTTTAAACGTAAGAAAGAATTTCTGAGAGTCGATGGAGATATGGTCCTTTAATTTTCGCCTAAAATGTTGAATTTTTTTAGTAACATATTCAAACGCAATAGATTCTGATGGGGTAATATCTTGAAGCAGCACGGCAAGCAGATCGTGTTCTACTCTTGCAATCATGACATTATTGTTCAACCCAAAGCTTACGTGCTCTTGGATCAAAAGAAGCATATCGTCATTGAACGAAAATCTGACAAAGTCTTTCGCTGAACTAAAACGTTCAAAATCTATAAATATAAGAGCAGAATAGCCGGATATATTTTTTTTATCGAATAGAGTTGTAAGTGATTCAAAAAAGCAGCTAAATTCTGTCATGTTATCAGTTGATTTTGGCACTATTGTCGAATTCGATGAATTGAGCTCCCTCTGTTTTCTTGTTGCTATAATAGCTAGCTCCACGGAAATTAGAGACAACTTAGCCAGTGCACTTCTCTGACACGTATTGTTCGGTAAATCTACACACAGATAAGTGTGGTCACACAAAATACTGAGTCTAATAGTTTTATTTGCAAATCTTACTAGGAGTGTATCTTCGGTCGAATACTTTAATAAATCTGCTGCTTTTTTAACTCTATTAAGTGACAGAGGTAGTGTCTTATGAGAACTGCATAACAGTGTCGCTGATCTGGCTGAGTGGGACTGAACTATTGCGATTTTAAAATCTGGCAGTATTGATGCGGTTTCTGCAATACATTTTTGCATCATCCCTGACATTCCATTTTCCGCTTGTAGAGTTTCAATTAGTTCGTATTTTCTAAAAAGCGTGTAAAGTTCTTCATTTAGGTACATCTTGATTATCCTATATTACCCTATTTATACAGATTAACATTGGAAATGATTGTTTATGATGTAGAAAACATCGTTATGTTAACCATGAACCTTTTTAAAAAAGGTTTTTATAATAATAATCTTATTAATGATTGAAATTGAGTAATATTGACTTTATGTTGTTTGTTGTGAAATGTTTATGCGGTATTTTTGGTCTCATAATTAGGTGTTAGAGACCGTTGAGAGATGCACATTGGACAAAATAAATTTCAAGATCATCAGAGCGCTTTCCGAAGACGCAAGAATTTCATTCTCTAAATTGGCAAAGAAAGTTCATCTATCCGCGCCTGCTGTTGCTGAGAGAGTGCGGAAGTTAGAGGAGCTAGGTGTCATTACAGCATACAGGCCCATAGTAAACTTGGAAAAACTTGGTATACCTATAAGAGCATTGGTGGAGTGTGACGTCCACAAAGCACAAGAAAGAAAGCTGAAGGCAATGTTATTAGACATGGATGAAGTTATTAAAATATATAATATTACTGGTAACACGACTTTTATAGTGGAAGTTGGAGTAACAGCATTGTCAGAGCTGGACGTATTTCTTGAACGTATTATTGATTATTGTGACACCAATACGAAACTAATCATGCAAATACCGATAGAAGAGGCCCTTCCAAAGAGATTAGAAAAAATGCTAGAGAAGAACGCTAAGCGAAGCGAGGGCTAGCTAAGCCCTCGCTTCGAAAGTTAGCAGTTATGTATTACCTATTGGGACTTTTATGAAAGCGGGACAAAAGTACTACCACAATCAACGATAGTATTATGGCTAGTGATGAGGGCTCGTCTACTTGTGTCGACATGGACGCAGTTATTGAATTATTAGATATAACGCTCGTCTCACTAATAATTTCTTCAAATGACTCTATTGAGAAGGTAACCGACAAAATCAATTCAGATAGCGGCAATAAACTGAACCCACTAAAGTCAAAAAGAAGCGCTCCTGGACGTAGTTCAATATCACTAATCGAAAATCCATCTAAGCCAGTTAAGCTTGAAATTTCAATACCAAGTAAAATTCTAGACTCAGTGGTCATAATATTTTGATCGGTTCGTGTTCTCGTGCCATCTGCATTTGCATTTTCGATAGATTTGACACTATTTGTTACGCTAGTTGAAGCAAAGCCCAACACAGTTTCAGTTCCTGGAAAAATGAAATCGGGCAATAAACCTGAGGTTACGGATGGCGCGGTAAGTACACCTAAATCAAGAATACTAAAGAGCGGAGCCAGTTCTCCACCCAGCAAAGCCTCTTTCCCAGGCGTTACTTGCAAGCTTTGAACAGAAATCATTGATGCGAAACTACAAGGCGCATGTAGCAAAAAAACTATACCCAATATTATTTTATTCATTAAGACCTCTTTACCTTTTTTCATGGTGTTGTACAGACGAAATTATGGTAACAATTGAATACGTAGTTATCCTTTTAAATACACGTATATAGCGGGCTATTAGTTTTTTATAAAAGGATTTCTTATAGGTCTTCGATTAAAAAATACTTTGTTTGAAAAACCACAGATCACCACTGATCTTTGTTATTGTTAGCTAGAGATAAAGTCCGAGAGCTTTTGTATAGGCTTACACGACAAGCGCTATGTAACTATTGAAGATTGTATGAGAGATATCAACAAACCTTTTTCACTTCGTTTGGGTTTATTCACACCTCTCTTAATTTGGTCAATTAAGGTATCAATATGGCTTCAATCTGCTTTGGGGTCGCATGTTTATCTCCGCCATTATCCGCTCCCGTAATCCACCAATAAATCATGCCGGCATCAGAACTATCAAATTTGCCGGATTGAAAGGGAACGATACCGTCTTGTTCGGCATATTCGAGCATTTCGTAAATAAGTGAGATACCTTCGTTTTTACTACCTTTAGCCCAATCCCAAGCACCAATTGGCGTTTGCAAGCCTACATTCTGGTCGCCTATTTGATGTTCTTCAACGCCAAAATTGAGAATTTGCTGCCAAGTAAAATAGTCACCGCTGTTATCATTGGCGGGATGATGAGAAACCACCTTTACATATTGACGTTTGCTTACATCAGATTCTTGCAAGGCATAGCCAATAACATCAGGTTCGCCGGCTTCAATAATCCATAAAGGTTCATCGGCGGTGGAATTATTGATTGCTAGCGTTAAGTCTTCAATTGCAGCTTGTTGTTCTGCTCTACAATTAAATAATTTTTCAACGTTTTCGAATGGACCAAAAACATTAAGTGCGCGGTTTATAGAACTGTCGAGCACTCGTTGACGTCTGCTCTCGTTTTCTGGATCTATTTGATACCGAGCTTTATTTCTGAAGGGGTCTAAATCGCAAGAGTGAGAAATATGAACAAGTCTGTCGGCAGCGCCGGCCTTATCAAGTAACGCCAATAAAACAGGACTTGCGCCTATATCATCAGGATCAGGTGAATTGCCGTCTATCACAACCGCAAGTGTGCCGCTAGGTAAATTGACGTGTTCAAGAGTCGAAGACTCGGATTGTTTATTGATAATAGATGCTGAATTACAAGCAGAAAGTGCAAAACCAGCCACTACAAGGTTTATTAAAGATTTCACGAGGGCCCCTAACACGTATCTCTTCAAAGCCTGAGGCAGGTATGTATCCGAAGAAAGTTCGTGATTGCAAATGATTGATATTTGTCAATGGTAATCAAAATGTGTCACTATGTAAATATTGTTAACGATCGCATCAATGTTACTTACTGAAAAGAGTAGTTGAAATTCTATGGACACATTAAAGCAAATGAACTTTAAAAAATTGGGTATTGTATCCGTACTACTTACGGTGCTTTCTGGTTGTCAGGTTGATGCTTCAAGCACGCTTTCTATGCAAGAAAGGCCAACAAAACAGGCAACTACCGGAAGCTTCGGTGATCAAGGTGACGGCACTTATATAAACCCCATTCTAAACGCCGACTACCCAGACTCAGATATTGAGCAAGTGGGCGACACGTATTACATGATCACGTCGAAGCAGCATATGTCGCCAGGTATGCCTATTCTTAAGTCAAACGACATGGTGAACTGGGAAAACGTTGGTCACGCTTTTTCCAGTCTATCCTGGGCGCCGGAATACAACTGGGATCGAATGAATGGCTATTCTTTTGGAGTATGGGCTGGTGACTTAGCGTATCACGAGGGTAAGTGGTACGTGTATCAAATAGACTATCAACACGGATTAATGGTCACAACAGCTGACAATATTGAAGGCCCGTGGAGCGAGCCAATCATGATGCTTCCTAAAGCTGATGTATTAGACGATCCAGCTGTATATTGGGACGAGGAAACACACGAAGCCTACATTATTGTTAACTCAGGTACTAAACAAAAAAGTGCAGATAACACCATTGAAGGTAATGAAAATCGAATTTACCGAATGAGCTGGGATGGCACTAAAATACTTGATGAGGGCAAGCTGGTATATACCGGAATGGGTGCTGAAGCAGCCAAAATTTATAAGAAAGACGGGTATTGGTACATATTCATGGCGCAGTGGACCATGGGAGACAAATCTACAAAGCCTGGTGTTAAAAATCCAAAGAATGATAGAAAGCAATTGGTTTTGCGGTCTAAAGAAAGTATCTATGGACCGTATGAGGTTAAAACCGTATTGGAGAAAGGTTCAGAGTTTGGTAACCGTAGTGCAAGCCAAGGTGGGTTAATGCAAGCTCCTGACGGTAGTTGGTGGTATATGCATCAGCTTATTCAAAATGACGATATTCCTTTCCAGGGTCGTCCACAATGTCTGGAGCCTGTTACTTGGATAAACGACTGGCCAATTATTGGTGTAGATGAAGACAATGATGGGATAGGTGAGCCTGTTAAACGTTTTGAAAAGCCGATAAAAGGTTACCCTATTGCGGCGCCGCGTTCAGATGACGATTTTTCTGCTAGCGATTTAGGCCCACAGTGGGAGTGGAATCATAACCCACGAAACAGTCACTGGTCGTTAACAGAGCGAGATGGCTGGTTGAGGCTTAAGGCAAGTAAAGTATTGCCACAAGGCGATAAGTACGGCCCTAAAATTAACGAATGGACTAATAATGATGGTTCAGATGGCGACTTCTGGCGTGCTAGTAATACCATTAGCCAACGTATAATGGGCGTTACAACAGGTACGGCTGTAGCGAAGTTCGATATTAGCGGTATAGCGCCAAACCAATTAGCGGGTTTTGTTAGGTACGGCGGTACGTTTAACTTATTAGGCGTGGAAGGCCTAGAAGATGGCACAACTCGTTTGTTTTACATGGACGGGATGAGTAAAAAAGAAGTTGGTCCAATAATCGAAAGTGACACGCTATATGTCAGAACTTCTAATACGAGAAACAAAGCAACGTACGAATACAGCTTAGACGGCACAAGCTATCGGGCTTTCGGCCCGACGTTCACCATTAGCTTCGGTAAATGGACGGGTGACAGATTAGGCTTCTTTTCTTGGAATGAGAAAAAGGATGACGGCTACATCGACGTAGACTGGTTCAAATATGACTACGATGGTCCTAAGGGTACTCAACAGATGATGTTTTAGCCTAAACCTTTGGTGATAAAGAAAGGCTGTAGCGTAGTGCTACGGCCTTTTTTAATGAGAGAAAGTATGTAACCTGAATTAACGATCATTATTAGATGGCGTGAACCAGAAGAAAAAATTACAACCGCGTTCGCGGTTACTTCTTGCCATCACTAGGTTTGATGTTTGATTTAACCGCGAACGCATATAAATGCTTGTTATTTGTCTCATCTTTTATAAAATAACCGCGGACGCATATATTTAAGGGTGTTGTGTGAAATTTTCAGTTAAAGATGTCAAACAATTGGGTAAAGCCGCGCAATTAGTCAGGAAGACGCAAGGTCTTGATCAGATGTCTGTTGCCTCTTTGTCTTCCAATGGCACAACGTTCCTTAGTGAATTTGAGAATGGCAAGCCGACGGTTGAATTAGGTCGAGTGTTGCGAGTTTTGGATTCATTGGGGATCGCGGTCACGATTGATGTACCAATTGAACAAGAGTCACTTTCAGATGCACAACGAAAACGGATGTCACAAATCATAGACGGCCTTGATTTATGAACCGAGCTCTTGATGTATATGCGGATGATACGCTCGTTGGCAAATTGACTGACGAGAATAATATTTGGGGGTTTGAGTACGCCCCTGCTTGGTTAGCAAGCGATAATCGCCACCCGCTGTCTCCTCATATTCCTTTACGAGAAGGCAAGCACATCGACGGTGCTACCTATCGACCGGTGCAGTGGTTTTTTGACAACCTGTTACCCGAAGAGAAAGCGCGTGATTTGCTGGCAAAAAACGTGAGAGTGCCAATAGATGATGCCTTTGGATTACTCAAAGTTGCCGGTGCTGAATCTGCTGGTGCCATAACCTTGTTGCCGGAGGGCGAGCCGCTTACAAGAGGTGAAGTACATTCACTTACTTACGAAGAAGTGAATGAGCGAATAAAAAATTTGCCAAAAGCGCCTTTGAACCGCGCCGAGCGTAAAAGAATGTCCGTAGCCGGGGCGCAGCACAAGATGCTGGTTATCTATCGCGACGGTGAAATTTTGGAGCCTTCGGGATTTTTTCCGTCGACTCACATTCTTAAACCTGAACATTCTTCGCCAGATGTTTATTACCACACCGTTAGGAATGAATGGTTTGTAATGAAGTTGGCAAAGCTTTGTGGTTTAGACGTTCCTTCGGTAGATATTCGCTATTTGCCGGAGCCGGTATACCTTATAGAGCGGTTTGATCGCGTAGGCTTGTACCCTAATCAACATCGTTGCCACGTCTTAGATGGTTGTCAGTTACTGAATCTTGCACCAAATATGAAATACCTCAACAGCACTGCAGAGAATCTAAACCAGCTAGCGCAGCTTTCCAGAATGAAAGCCAAAACAACGCTGGATATCTTTCGTTGGGCTTTATTTAATGCGTTAGTTGGTAATGGCGACGCTCATCTGAAAAACCTCTCATTCTTCATCAAAGACTCTGATGTAGTTATGACCCCACATTATGATTTATTGTCGACGGCGATATATGAACTGCCGCATAAACACATGGATCATGAACTATCCCAGCCTATGGGAAAAGCACAATTCTTGGGAGAATTGTCAGAAGCAAACATTATGGAATTTGCTGAGGAATTACATGTCCCCGCTTCTTTGGCGGCGGTTCAGGTGAGAAAAATGACAAAAGCTATCGAGCAAAATGCTAGTCGTTTAATAAATATTGTTAAAAATGAAGAACAGCATTCTGGCAAAGCTGGAGAGGAGCGTATGGTTAATGAAATATTTCATAACTGCATCAAAGAAACAATCGCTAACCTCAAGCTTTAGCGCGGGTTCTGCGTTGTGACAGCGGAAGTCCAAATTCAAACGCTAAACGCCCAGATGTTGTCTGAAGCTGAGCTTTATCAAGTAAAATACACCGTTAAGGCTCTGGCGTAGCAGTTGTTTTCGTACCGTCGACTAATCGCGTCAGGTATGCTTGTTTTCAGTTGATGGTGTACGTGTTGGTATAAGCGCCTCATTTCTAAAAATGAGGCGCCTGTTCAGCAATCAGCTTTCTTTGTTGAATTTACGCGTCTTTTAAATTCACGACGTACCGCCCAACCACTTTACCATTGAAGAATCTATCTAGATATTCTGGCGTATCATTTAGTGATATTTCTTGATAGTAGCTTTCTAAGTTAGGTAGTTTCATGTCTGTCGCGACTCGTTTCCAAATGTGTTGCTTATCTTCAAGTGGAATATAAACAGAGTCGACACCCAACAAAGATACGCCTCGTGTGATAAAAGGAATAACGTTCATTGCTATGTCAGGTGAAGCAGCGAGTCCGACAGAAGTGACTCCACCACCAGGTTTAACTTGCTTAAGCAATCCCGTTAAGTAATCTCCACCAAGCGTATCAATAGCGTGAGCCCACTTAGGCTTGCCGGCAATAGCGTCCTTTACTTCTAAAATAACTTCTCTGTGCAAAACTTCGCTAGCACCCAGTGACTTTAGCTTCTCAGATTGTTCAGGCTTTCCTGAAAAGGCTATAACCTCATAGCCAAGATGAGAGAGAAGGGCAATACTGATACTGCCAACACCTCCAGTAGCGCCAGTCACACCCACCGGGCCATCACTGGGCTTCGCTCCCATTTTCTCTAATTTTTGTATGCAAAGCGCAGCGGTTAATCCTCCAGTCCCATAAATCATCGCTTCTTTCAGAGACAATGAACTGGGGCGCTTAACTGCCCAATCGGCTGGTATTGATATTTTTTGGCCAAGGCCGCCAGGTGTGTTCATACCTAAGTCATAACCAAACACAAGGACTTCGTCACCAGCACTAAAGGTACCTGACTTATCGCTAACTACTATTCCTGCTGCATCGATTCCGGGCGTATGAGGAAAGTTTTGAGTAATTCGTTTATTGCCACTTGCTGACATAGCGTCTTTATAATTTAAAGACGAGTAATGGACATCTATCAACAAGTCATTATCTGGAAGTTGACTCACTTCTCGCTCAACTACTTTTTTACTAAAGCTATTATCGCTATGCTCTTCAACAAACAGCGCTTTGAACGTGGTTGAATTGTTACTCATAACTTTTCTCCATAAATACCATTGTATTTTAGGCCTACGACTTTAAAGGAATTATCTAAGAAAGCTGAGCACTCAAGCTTCTGCATCTTCTTGAGTCTACAGAGAAGTAATCGCGATATTCCTAAAGCGCACTATGTTACTTTTGTCCCGATCTTCTCTATATGCTTTGCTGCCGTGATGTTGAAATGCGATTACTCCCTCGCTGTCTTTCACATCTTTAACATGGGTCGTCAGCAGGCCATTAATAAAAATTTTGATATCAGAACCTTTACACACTATTTTTATCTTGTTCCACGTTAAGTGACTATAAGCTTCACCTTGCTCTTTAGTCCATTCACCTAAGTAGTTGGTAACAAAGTCTTCATCGGGGTGAGAACGGGTGGGGTGTATTGGGTAAAGCCACTTTCTGCGGCCCTGATCGTAAAGCCCGCCTGTCCATTTTCTGTCACTGGGGTCAATATCTACTTGATAGCCTATAATTTGTTTACCTTTATCTGTTTCGATAATTTGACCTCGAAAAATTATGCCTGAATTACTGTACTCTGATGTATCTGGCATCATTACTTCTGCTTCAAGTACAAAGTCTTCATAAATTTTTCTAGTTGAAAAGAACCAGTTTTTCTCAGCTATAAGCTGTAGTTCTCCATCAACAAAATGTGCTTCGCCGTCATTGTAAACATTTTTGAATTTTGACAGTTTTTCGTCTAATAAATACTCAGTAGAAGTGCACCCATTTAACATCAAAAGCACAGCAAAGAGACTAACAAACGTGGGGTATCTCATGGTTAAATCTCCAGTTGGTGAACACTAAAATTACTCTTGAAATACCAGTCCGCGCCACCTTCCTCTCGCGTAAGCCGTGCCACCGTTTTCAGGAATTTTTCCGTTCGTTACTGCCTTTGATTTAACGGTAATGATGTCACCTGGCTTTAAAGTAAGTGAGCCTAAGTCAAAATAGTTTTCTTGGTAATCTGTCTCGGTTTCACTATTGGTGTAGCTACCTATTTCTTTGTTATTAAGTAGAACTTTATAAGGTGACTCACCATCTACTTCGCCAAGCGTAACCAATATTACGTTTTTAAATGTTTTTTGAGCGCTAGCCTTTTTACCCCACATTTTTTCAGGAACCTTAAGTTCTGATGTCGCCCAGACATTTCGATACTGAATCTCTCTAGCATCAATGCCTAACGCACTATTTCTGCGGTCATGATAAAAGGGAACATCACCGGCAGACTCAAAGGTTTGGGGAGCTTCTAAAATAAGGCTGTATTCCTGTACTTCTACGAACGTCTTTTTTAAAGAAAGGGGTGGCGGTGTGTATCTAGTTTCGCTTGGACCCACGCCCATGGGCTTGTAATTAGCGTCTCTAGTCAGAATGATTTTGTCTAGCTCGAAGCCATCTTCACGCATAGATAGGGTGATATTGTGTACACCACTTTCAGGTATATCTAACCAAATAGTGTTTGGTGTCCCGCAATGGTTGTCTTTGCGCCTTTGATTAGACGACCAAGTCCACTTATTTTTACCCTCACAAAGTTGAAGCCTTTGGCTGCTTGAAGGCCACGTATTGTTTAACCCAACATGCAAACCATTGTCTTCGCTTCCTGTGCTAAAAGCCCGAGCCCAAACGAAGTATTTACCAGGTGTATCGAAATAAACGGGGTAGGTTAGCACAGCCAACTTACCTGGTTTTGCAGAAAAGTTTACGCCATGCTCCAAAGGCTCGGAATGGTTTGTTCTTGTGTCTGGCAATAACTCAATATACGCATTGTTGCTGGCGCCCTCTAAATGGATTGTGTCGCTATCGGCTAATCCATGTGTGCTATTACTTAGACTGTTAAAAACAATCCAACGGCGCGTATCGGCTTTATGTTGTGTAGAATAATGTTCAGCTTCTATCACCGCAGTTCCGTTTTCAACAGAGATAATGGAGTCTTGAGTGCTCGCAAAACTACTCGTTGCCGCACTTAGTGAAAAAAGTAGGCAAGTAAAAGCTGTGAACCTATTCATATAGTTAATCATTATAGCGTTCTCTTAGAGCCGTTAGAGCCCTTGGCCTCAAGGGTTATGCGAAATTGATATTGCCCAGTCGGTAGAGATGTCCACTGGTTAAGTACTTCCCCATTAGATTTTTCAGCCAGTTCAACTTTGTATTGTGCCGGTGGAATAAACTCTGCGGTGGTATTGAAAGGAATCGTGACAAATACATCGAACCCACTACTTGCCATATTCCAACTGACATCAATAGTTCCACTAGGTGTAGGTATGGAACCATCAGCATAGCCAAGTTTCGAAGTAAGTTGGGGGGAGATAACCGCTCTCTTGAAGCCAGGTAGCAAAGGCTTGACGCCCAAAATACCCTCGTAAAACCACCTTGAAATCGTACCGTAGGCGTAGTGATTCAACGAATTCATGCCTTGTGGGTTAAATCCGTCTTCTATTGAGTACGAGTTCCAGCGTTCCCATGTGGTGGTAGCGCCATTGTTGATTGAGTAGAACCAAGATGGATAAGTTTCTTTAAATAACAGTGCATAGACTAAATCAGTACGTCCAGCCTCTTGTAGAACATTAGCCAGTAACGGTGTTCCGAGAAAGCCCGTTCTTAGGTGAGTGTCCGACGCCTCTAGTAACGAAACGAGTCTAGCTTGTGCTACTTTTACTTCGTTATCAGGTAAAAGGTTGAAAGCGAGTGCAAGAAGATAAGCTGTTTGTGTTTCCTTTCCTTTAACTACGTTTAAATTTGAGTCAAAGAACTCGCTTCTGAAAGCCTTCGCTAGCTCTTTGTGTTTACTCGCTAAGCGTTTAGCATCTTTATTGAAGCCAAGCTCCAATGCTGTTTTTTTGGTTAGCTCTACCGAACGAGCAAAAAATGCTGTCGAGATAAGAGAGAAGTCAGTGTCTCCTCGGTTTGCCCCTTTTCCTTGTTTTTCAGGGTAGGGTTGTAGCCAATCTCCGAACGTCATCATGCTTGAGATGTTGTCTTTAGCTTGGCTCTCGTGGTAATTAATCCAGGCTTTCATTGATGGGTAGCTGTCATCCAGAATCTTTTTATCACCTGTCATCATGTAGAGCTCCCACGGGAGAATAGTCGCAGCGTCGCCCCAACCCGATGACGTCCAATTTATCCATTTTACAAAGGGGACGTAGAGCGGAACGAAGCCGTCTTCTGTTTGTTCTTCTCGCAAACTTTTAAGATAGGCAGACCAGAATCCATATACATCCGCCATATACATTGATGGAGCTATAAAAGCGTTGGCATCACCTGTCCAGCCTAGCCTTTCGTCGCGCTGAGGGCAGTCCAATGGGATATCGAAAAAGTTGCCTCTTAACCCCCAATTAATATTTTCAAACAGTTTGTTCAATTTTGGGTTGGCACTAGAGAAATTGTTATATAGCGCTACGTCAGAATGTTGTACGTTCGCTACTATCCAATCTTTTACAGGAACTTTGCTGTCGTCAAAACCAGATACTTCTATGTAACGAAATCCATGGAAGGTGAAAGTAGGCGTATATTTGGCAACGCCGCTTTTAGAAGGTAAGTAGTAATCCGTTGAATGCGCCGAACGATAATTCTCTGTGTAAAAGCTTCCTTTATTTAGTGCCTCAGCAAAGCGTAACTTAACTTCCTTTCCTTCTTTAACGGGAATGTTAATAGAAGGCACGCCCACCATATTTTGGCCAAAGTCAAAAATAACGGTGTCTTTATCAATTTGCTTGAATGATATTGGGGTTAACTGCTTTATATTACGAACGGGTGAGTGACGTTTCGGTCGTAAGAGTGTGTCAGGTGTTACCAACTCAGTAACAGCAGTGCTCCATTTAGAATCATCAAAACCTGGTTTAGTCCAACCGTCCATTTCGAACCGCTGGTCATATCGTTCTCCATCGTAATTACTCGCAAAACGAATGGGTCCCGCCTGTGTTGCTTTCCAAGAGTCGTTCGTTGTAACAAGTAATGTCGTATTGTCTGAATAAGTAATTTCAAGCTGAGTAAGAAACCGTGGCGGTTTTAAATGGTCGGTTTCCTTTAAGTCTGCAATTCTTCCCGAATACCAACCACCTGCAATGATGGCCCCAAGTACATTTTCGTTTTGGTTAACTAAAGAGGTTACATCATAGGTAAGGGTTTCAATTCGTTTTTCATAAGGTGTCCAACCTGGTGGCAATGCATCGTTGGCGGTGACGTCCTCACCATTTAAAAAAACCTTAAACACACCTTTCGCCGTTACATATAGCCTTGCTTTACTTACTTCCTTATCTAACGAAAACGGCTTTCTAAAATACTGCGGTGTAGCTAAAGTGCTTTGTGAGGGTGATTCAGTTACTTGGGTTTCTTTCGCCCCTATCCATGAAGCTTTCCAGTCGCTATTTTTAAGCAGGCCTAACTCAATGTGCGCTACGTCGCTCCATTGCGAGGCGATATTGTTTTCGTCCCAAAACCTAACTCTCCAAAACACCTTTTCTCTTGAGGTGATTGGCTTCCCTTCGTAATTTACCCATGACATGGCGGAAGACTGGACCTTGCCACTATCCCATTTATCTGGTTTACCCATTAAGTTTTCAAATGTTGACGCTACTTGTATTTGATACGCCAATTGTTGAGTAGACTTTTTATTGTCTAACGGTGCCTTCCAAGAAAAACGTGGAGTAGATTCATAATAGCCAAGCGGGTTCGTGAACCCCTCTCCTACAGTTAATGATGTGGGTTTATCATAATTAGAAGAAGAATGAGATGAACAGGCTCCTAAGAAAATAACCGTTACTGCGGCAAGCCAAAATACTCTTACAAAATTCATTTTTAGTCCTTGAACATCAATTTTCTTCAAAAGTCAGCGTTGTTGTAGCACTCTCGATGTAACCTGGTCTATGTGCGACAGCTTCTATTACACCGGGTTTAATAGGTTGCCCTTCTTTATATATTTGCCAATTTTGTGACGTTTTTTCTTCTTTATATCTAAAAGAAATAAAAGCCCCTGGGGTTTCGCTAGCAATTACTGCTTTGCCATTTTCAATGACTAATTCGGGTGCTTGGGTCTTAGGCTGAGTGCTTGCATCGTCCCATAAGGTAGTAATGAGCTGCCTCTCTGTTACTAAAGGATCGTCACCAATATCCTTTAACCACTCGTTCAGTGCACTCTCCATCTCTTTACGTTTATTTTGATAGTTTTTGATATAGGCAAGGTTTGATAGTTCGTAAGGATCATTGCAAACATTGAAAAGCTCATAAGCGTCCTTGGTTTTTCGAAACCACTGGCTTTGTGCTTCATTGAGTTTACCCGCAGCATTTAATGCAAGTAGCTCGCGCATACTCGGTATTTTCTCTCGGTATGCAACAGGAAGGTAATACGGGTCATTAGGACGATAATTGCGAATATATTTATAGCAGTGATCTCTGACGGCTCTTATTGTGTCGGTAAAGCCATCGAACCTATCGGCTGCAGCGTAAATGTATTCTCTTTCATTTGCGGTGTTTAAAAAGTTTTCCCCTTGCATGTAATCAGGAATGGGAACGCCAGCCATAGCGAGTGTAGTTGGTGCGAAGTCCACAAAAGACACAAGACGCTCTTCTATCGTTCCTGCTTTCTTACCGTTGGGAAAGCGGATAATTAATGGTACTTTTAGCCCGCTGTCATAGATTAGGCGTTTTTGCCTTGGCATTGGACCGCCGTGATCAGAGTAGAAAACTATTATAGTGTTGTCTAACAAGCCGTCATCCTCTAACACATCTAAAATTGCTCCGATTTGTCTATCAGTTTCGGCTAAATTATTGTAAACCTTCCATAGGTCTCTCTGCACAATTGGCGTATCGGGTAAGTAAGGTGGGACTGGAAACTTGGTCTCTGGGTCTACATGAATAGGTGTAGAGTCTTTATCCGTCTTAATTCTATGATCGGTAGGCAGTGCCGAAATCTTGTCAGCGTCATTAGAAAAGTAATGTCGTTGTTCCAGCATTCTTATGCCGTAAGGTTCAAATAGGCCTGACTCATGAGTTGTAGTGAAATTGAAAATAGAGAAAAAAGGCTGGTTACTCGGGCGGTTGCGCCAGTGAGCGTAAATTCCATTTTCATCCCACGCTGTCTTTGGTGCTTTAAATTGATAGTCGTTTTTATAGTTGTTAGTGGTGTAGTAACCTGCCTCCCTCAGCAACTGGCTTAACATCTTTGTGTTTTGAGGAGGGACTGCTTCATACTTTGGCAGGCCTGTCTCTTCAGTGTTAGATAAAGTTCTCATATTGTTAGCGCCGAACCCATTAGGGTAGAGCCCTGTAGCTAACGCTGCTCTACTTGGTGCGCAAACGCCTGATGTTGAGAAAACGTTATTATATACAACACCCTCATCAGCCAATCTAGATATGTTCGGAGTTTCAATACTGTCGTCACCGTACATAGGCAGTAGTGGGCTCATGTCCTCTATTACTAACCATAAAATGTTTGGCTGGTTGGTAGCAGCACTTGCATGTATTGAAAAGCCTAAGATTAGAGCAATAGTTGCAAAGACTTTGAACATTTCAGCCTTCATTTTGTTCATGGCCATTTTCCTCTTTTTAACCAATCCTCTTATTCTTATAGAGAGAATCCCATCAATGACTCTAGCGCCGATGTTAACATTGTTTTAATCATAAATGTAAATATTAAGTCAAAATCAATCTTTCATGAGGAATTACAACTCTCTTCATCAAGGCAATCACTGTCTTCACTTGGCCTATTCCTAAAGCGTACGCTTTTTTCAATTATTACAATATGTTGCTATATTTATTATGAAATTACGTTACTTATATGCATTTACAATGAATTCTAAACGGCTTTATTTATCCAATAGAAGAGACGCTCACATTGTTTTTGCGTGAATGAAAAAGATTGTAAATGACCGTTGTTTTGTTTAAAATTGCTACGAGTATTAACGATGTATTAACGTTTCGAGGTTATATTAGTGAGCCGAATAAAATCATTGCTACTTCAGGGTGTTTTGGGTTGTGCGGTTAGCATCAGTGGCATAGCCGCTGCACAGACTTTCGATAAAGCAGGCTGCTTCGAGGTTGAAGCAATAGATCGTGTTTGGTCGGGGCACCGCGTTGCGTTTGATTATATCGGGAAGGGCGATCATCAAATTGTCGCTTATTATGACGCTAGCAGACAAATGAGTGTAGCTTATAAACCGTATCCTACAGGAAACTGGATATATCAAAAGTTAGACAGCTATTTAGGATGGGACAGTCACAACAGTGTTGTTATTGGTCTTGATGAAGAAGGGTATATTCATATCGTTGGAAATCTACACGTTAACCCTATCGTCTATTTTAAAAGTGAAAAACCTTATGACGTGCGAAGTTTAAAACGTGTGGACTTTATGGCTGATAAGGAAACAGAAAGTCGAATGACTTATCCAGAGTTCTTTAACGATGCTGAGGGGAAACTCTATTTTAAGTACAGAAACGGACGAAGTGGGAGCGGTAACGAAATTTATAACGCTTTCAATGCCAAAGACGGAACGTGGCAGAGGTTACACGACTCTCCGTTAGTTGATGGAGAGGGAGAAAGGAATGGTTATTTCTGGGGGCCCGTTCTTGGTCCAGACGGTTACTTTCACCTTTCGTGGGTTTGGAGAGAAACGCCAGTCGCAGCCTCTAATCACGATATTTCCTATGCTAAGAGTAAAGATCTTGTGAATTGGCAGAAATCAGACGGTACTGCAATCTCTCTTCCTATGAAATTGAGTAATAGTGAAGCGGCTGTTCCGCTTCCTCAATTTTCAGGCATTCTAAACGGTCACACACCTATTGGGTTCGACCATAAAGCTCGACCTTTAATTTCATATCAAGCCTATGATGAGAAGGGAGATAGCCAGCTCTTTATAGCTAGAAATGACAACGGGAATTGGAAAAGTTTTCAAATATCTAATTGGAAAGACTCACGTCAAGAATTGAATATGACTGGTGCCCTTCCTACTACTCTTACGGTCAAGAAACCAGCGAAGCTCCTTGATAGCGGAGATATAGAGGTATATGCGGATCTAGACGGTACATCTTACGCTTACACACTTGATGCTGATTCGTTAAAGGTTAAATCTGAGTCGACCGGCTCACAAATTCCATCGGCTTTGCTTGCCTATGATAAAACTAACGACATGCCCTTATATACAAAGGCTTTGAAACAGCTTTCAATAGAGAATAATCATCCCACTGCTGGAAAACGCTTTTACTTAGCATGGGAAGCCTTGCCGCCTAACCGTGATAAAGGAAGGGCGTTTATACCAGAGCCAACAACATTAACTGCACATTGCCTTGAATAATATGCAGAAAAAAGAAACAAGCGGTTTTAAATTTTTAACTTTTACTAGGAAATACCATGAACAAACTAAGGTTTAGTCTTATAAGCGTACTTGGTGCTCTATTCACATCTCTTTCTTCTAGTGTAGCAGCACAGGACAAACCCAATATTCTATTCATTCTTACAGATGATTTGGGCTTCAACCAAGTCGGTGCCTATGGCAATACGCCAATTAAAACGCCAAACCTAGATGAGCTTGCTTCTAATGGTATCCGCTTCGATCAAGCATATGCAGGTAACACAGTGTGCTCTCCATCGCGTGTCTCTTTATTTACAGGGCGAGATGGCCGTTTGATGACGAACAATTCAAACACTGTTCAGTTAACCGAAATGGATATAACCCTAGCGCACGTATTAAAACACGGCGGCTACGACACGGCATTATTTGGTAAATATTCTATTGGTTCACAAATGGGTGTCACAGACCCTCATGCCATGGGGTTCGATACTTGGTACGGGTTTTACTCCATACTCGAGGGTCATCGTCAGTACCCTCACATAGTTTGGAAAGACGGTAAGAAAATTCGCGTCCCTGAAAATGAAGGAGGCAAAAAAGGCGCCTACGCTCAGGAACTTTTCACCAAGGAAGCCATTGAATACATAAAGCAGCCACGAGAAAACCCATTCTTTATCATGCTTGCTTACTCGTCGCCACATGCTGAATTAGGTGTACCAGAGAAGTTCAGTGAGCAGTACAAATTCGCTGAAACACCCTATACAGGTATGAGAGGTGGTAATCCAGCTGACAAATATGCCTCATACTACCCAGAACCAGTTGATAAGCCAAACGCGACATTGGCAGGCATGGTATCTGCACTTGATCACTATATTGGTCAAATTGTTACACAGTTAGACGAAATGGGTGAACTTGATAACACGCTAATCTTCTTTACGTCTGACAATGGCCCGCATGATGAAGGTGGCGCAGACCCTGAATACTTAAAAGCCTCTGAGCCCTATCGTGGTATGAAGCGAGATTTGTACGACGGCGGTATTCACGTTCCAATGATTGTTCATTGGCCAGAGCGCATTAAAGCAGGTCGGACAGACGATACACCTTGGCTATTTGCAGATGTTATGCCAACTGTAGCTGAGCTAGCGGGCGTAAATCTAAACATGGTCCCTAGAGTTAAAACTAATGGTAAATCAATTGTAGGGCTTTTAAAAACCGAGCCCAGCGAGATGGGTGAGCGAGTACTCTATTGGGAGTTCTCGAAGCAGGTAGGTGATCCTAATTCAGGCGTAATTGGAGATACCTATCAAGCGGCTCGTAAAGGCGAGTGGAAAGCGGTCCGTTATGGCTACGACGCACCACTTGAACTCTTCAATATTGAAAAAGACCCTGCTGAGTTACGTGATCTTTCGAAGAAAAATCCAGATATTGCCAGCGAGTTTTTAGCGTTATTTGAAGAAAACAAAGATTAGTGGAAAGGTGACGGGGATAGATACGATGTTAAAACGTCAATTTTTACTCAAGAAAACGCAACTAGCGTTCAGTGTAGCTTTAATGAGCGGAGCAGTTCTATCTGGCTGTGCTATGCAAACGAGTAAAGCAGGTCCTACAGCCTCTGAAAACACTCAGTTTGTAGAGTACTTTGCAGACAACGCAGTAGGTAACCCTCTCGCAATTGTTCAGCATCCAGCGGCCATACACCAAAACGGTATTACCTATGTGTCTTATCAAGGACCTAAAGAAGATCCGTTTGTTGCCACGTATGATCACAGAACCAAAGAGTGGAAAGGCCCCTTCAAAGCGGGGACCAGCGAGTTAGGTCGGCGCGATGGTGGCAAGAAGTTCGATAACCATGGTAAACCAACCATGCTTATTGATAACGAAGGCTACGTCCACATTTTTTATGGTGGCCATGGCGGCCATAAATCAGACGGTCACAATTCTCTGGGTAATACTCATGTTGGTGCAAACAAACATGCGGTTTCGAAACGTCCTTACGACATTACTGAATGGGAAGACTTAGATAATATCACGCCTTTCGGTACTTATAACCAAGTAGTCAAAATGGACAATGGCGATATTTATCTGTTTTTCCGTCATGGAGCTCACCGTAGTGATTGGGTGTACCAGAAGTCTGTTGACAACGGGCGAACTTTCTCTGCGCCTGTGTCATTTCTTAAGCACAAACGTCGCACAGACTTAAAGGCTGTGGATAGCTGGTACGCATGGGTCGGAAAAGGGGAAGGAGATAACCTAATCGTTTCCTACGATTATCATATTTGCTGGGATAGTGATGCTGGTAGGGATGATAGAGGGCATACCCCAGAGCGTCACGACCTTTACTTCATGAAGTTCAACACGCAGACAAATGAATGGAGCAATGTGAAAGGCGAGGCTTTGTCTCTGCCGGTTACCAAGGAAATGGCTGATGAGAAAACGTTAGCAATGAAAACGGGCGAGCTTTGGACATTTAATGGTACTTCACACCTCGATAGTAAAGGTAACCCACATATAGCAATCAATGCTGGTGTGGATATCGGTCAGAAGGCTGGTGGCCCCAAACAAACTAGACATGTTTGGTGGGACGGTGAGCAGTGGTTAGGCGGCGAAAAAATCATCGATGGATATGAAGGTGTATCTCGTGGTGACTTTCTAGTCAACGGCCCTGAAGATATTCGCTACCTCGTTGCTTACGAAAAGGACGGGGACGCGGTTTTGTCGTGGTGGAACAGCAATAATAACGGAAATTCATTCTCAGAATCATCAACTGTGCTACGAAAAGAAAATGCGAGTTTCGCTATCACAACACTAATCGAGAACGCGCATCCAGAGGCACAGATGCTAGTTGCCGAAAAAGAGAGTGATGAAAATATTAAAATTTATCTGGTCGGTGAAGATGGTCCGATACCAAGGTCGCTGACTAGCTTTAAATCTTCAAATAATGCGTCTATGTAAGTCAGTATCCAGATTATTGGACCAGGAAATTTGCTAGTAGTCTGCAACAAATTAGTTGGGAATAACTATGAATCACACAAAACTAAAATTATCTGCCGTGGCGATGAGTTTAGCATTAGCTATTAGTGCTTGTTCTGGTGAATCACCTGAACAGAAGACACAAAGCGTAGATGTCGAGCCTAAAAAAGAAATGAAAACATCAAAAGATGTGACTGAGCAGGGCATTCAAAAAACAGCACGGCGTATCGGGGAAAGTGTCGCAAATTGGCAAATTGCACAGTTCGGTAACCTAAACTATATCCCTGAGTCGCATCGCGCGAAATCTGAAAATGCAAAATTTTGGATCCAAGCCTCTTTCTACATTGGATTAACCCGTTGGATTGATGAAACAGGTAATCAACGTCTACTGAACTTTGTAAGAACAGTTGCAGAGAGAGAGCAGTACGAATTGATACTAGAGCGTCCTTATCACGCAGATGATCATGCTATTGCTCAAACCTATTTATGGCTTGCTGAAAAGACAGGAATGAAATCAGCTTATGGGCCTACTAAACAGGTTTTCGATATGATTTTGTCTAAACCCCCACAGGTCGGTCTAGATATGGGAAATTCAGAGTCAAGTACTGGTAAATACCATTTAGAAGGAAACTGCCAGTTAAGATGGTGTTGGGCCGATGCGTTATTCATGGCGCCTCGTGCCTGGGCACAAATGACGAAAGTTACCGGAGACCCCAGATATCTTGAGTATGGAGACAAAGAGTTTTGGGCATCTGCAGACTATTTATTCTCTGATGAATATGGTTTGTTTTATCGAGACAGTCGCTATTTTGATGCAAAGAGCGACAACGGAAAACCGGTCTTTTGGGGGCGCGGAAATGGGTGGGTATTTGCTGCTATTCCGATGATTATTGAAGAATTGCCTGACGGTCATCCCTCAAAAGAGCGATACATTGAGCTCTATAAAAAGAACGCTGAAGGACTTATGGCACTTCAGAAAGAAGACGGTTATTGGCCAGCATCTTTGATGGATCCTGATAAGGTAAAAACACCAGAGGTGAGTGGCACAGGGTTTATAACTTTCGGTCTAGCCTGGGGAGTTAATAACGGCATCTTGACTGACCAGCGTTCAAAAGAAATCGTAGAAAAAGGTTGGAAAGCAATCACTGAAGCTGTTACCGACGATGGCCGTGTTCACTGGGTTCAACATGTTGGAAAAAGTCCTGACCCCGTAAAAGAGTCTGACTCACAGCTATACGGTTCTGGTGCTGTGCTACTAGCAGCGTCAGAAATGCTGAAATGGAATAAATAGAAACGTTTGTACTTCAGCCCCTAGTTTTACGCGCGTTGGCTAGGGGCTTTTTTGTATCTGCAATTATCAATTTTGAGATCTCATCTTTCAAAATGTAATAGAGGAAGGAAGAATTCTATTTGAAACAGAGGTTTTTCTGGCATTCGATATACTCAAAGAATGATTTATTTAAAGGTTAAATAAAAAGCGCAGTGCTAACTAATATACAAATAAAGGAATCTGAAATGCTCTCATCCGAAAGAAAAATAAAACAAAATCTGTTGCGTTTGACAAGCTGTGCGATTGTCTTATTTTCTCTAGCAAGCTGTGCCAACCAAACTAAACAAAATGTGATAACTCATGCTGCAGAGCAGCCAGCGCCACCAAATATACTGTTGATACTATCTGATGATCATGCGTGGAATGATTATAGTTTCATGGGGCATGAAATTGTTAATACACCAAGCTTAGATAGTTTGGCCAACGAAGGGGTGACGTTCAGTAAAGGGTATGTTCCAACTTCACTTTGTAGACCTTCCCTTGCAACAATTGCAACAGGCCTTTACGCCAGTCAACACGGCATTACTGGAAACGATCCCTCTAGAGAAACTCCAGGAGGAAAAAAAGGAAAGGAATACCAACAACTTCGTTCGCAGATTATTGCAAAGATTGACGAAGTTAAAACTTTACCAGAGCTATTAAGGGAAAAAGGCTACGCATCTCTACAAACCGGCAAGTGGTGGGAAGGCAGTTACGAACGAGGCGGTTTTGATGAGGGAATGACAAAGGGATTTCCGAACCCGGGTGGTCGACATGGCGATGAGGGCTTAAAGATTGGTCGTGAGGGAGTGGATACTATTACTCGCTTTATAGACAAGACTCATGAGGCAAATAAGCCTTTTTTTGTTTGGTATGCGCCGTTTATGCCGCACTCGCCACACACACCTCCTAAGCGAATTTTATCTAAGTACGAAAAGTATGACCTACCAGAGTCTATTGCTAAATACTACGCGATGATTGAATGGTTTGATGAAACGAATGGAGAATTGTTTAGCCATCTCGAAAAACGTGGTTTGAAAGATAACACGCTGATTGTCTATGTCTCAGACAACGGGTGGATTACTAACCCAAAGCAAACTGATAGGTTCTTACCAAAGTCTAAGCAGAGCCCGAATGAAAGTGGTGTTCGAACCCCTATTATTTACTCATTGCCAAATAAATTTAAGTCTTCGTTTAGACAAGAAAGGGTAAGTAGTATTGATATAGTCCCTACTATTTTAGGTGCTGCGGGTATAAGTGTTCCAAGTGAACTGCCAGGTATTAATTTATACGATAATTTAGTAACCGGTGCAGATATCGACAGAGAATTAATATTTGGTGAAGGTTTTGCACATGATATGGATGACTTAGACGACGTTGAGTCTACATTGCTTTATCGCTGGGTCATTAAGAACGATTGGAAATTAATTGTTAGCTATGATGGTAAAAATGTTAGTTACCAGAAATATCATGATGAATTTTTAGTTGGCCCAAGACTTTATAATCTATCCAACGATGAATATGAAGAGAAAAACTTGGCTGCGAAATACCCTGAAAAGGTTGGCGAGCTGAAAAAAGAAATCGAACAGTGGTATGCATTGGAAGAGCGTAAGCTAATTCAGTAACATCTTCAACAACACATGGGGCTTATGGGAATTGCCGCAAGCCTCTTTCATTACTTCAATCATCACTGTGCAATCGATAAATGGTGATGGTATTTGCCACTATCACACTTACTTCAAGCAAGATTCCTCCAACAGAGCCTAAATAGATGTTGTTCGCTAACCAAAAAACGGCCCCGCAAATAAAGAGTTGTCTCATTCTTATGCCAGAGGCATAAAAGATGGCGTAAGTGCCAAAACATGCGCCAAAAATGGGGCAAACGTCTATTGGCTGGTTAACGTTAAAAGCGCCCCAAACAATATTTATTGCTATAAATACGATGCCTATAGACTTGTGGTTAGTTTTGACCGATATGATCGTGCGAAAAAAGTTGAGAAAATTAGCGATAGTTCCAGTGACGGAACCTAAAAAGAAAAAGTGAGCCGTTTGAAATGAAAACATAACAATTAGGCTTATCTTAAGTTTGATATCGCTTTTTTGTGTAAAAGAGTAAATCGCAACTAAAAAAGCGAGCACACCCAAAAGCTGACCAAGGGAAGTAAAAGACATGCTTGTGATGTACCCACTTAACAGTAAGAAAAGGCTCGTAAACATACAAATACGAGCTCTGGTTCGTTCAATTAGTCGCCAAATTCGCGAATTAGGCCGTTAATCGTTTCTTTAGCATCGCCTAGAATCATTCGCGTGTTATCCTTAAAGAATAAAGGATTGTCGACACCAGCGAAGCCAGCGTTAGCTGAGCGCTTCAATACAAATACAGTTTTTGCACGATGAGCTTCAATAACCGGCATCCCGTAAATGGGACTACCTTTCATCTCTTTCGCAGCCGGGTTAACAACATCGTTAGCGCCAATTACGATAACAACGTCATAATTTTCCATTCGAGGGTTAACGTCGTCCATTTCGTAAAGCTGGTCGTAAGGGACATCCGCTTCCGCTAACAGAACGTTCATGTGACCTGGCATACGCCCTGCTACTGCATGAATGGCATAATCTACTGTACAACCGTTTTCTTCTAGTAAGGTGTGCAGCTCTCTAACAGCATGTTGCGCTTGAGCTACGGCCATTCCATAGCCGGGCACAACGAGTACGGCTTGCGCCGCCTCAAGCACGTAAAAGGCATCTTGAGGTGATAGCACTTTTATTTCGCCAGTAATAACCTCGCCTTGCTCGATAGGTTTGGCAAACCCAGATAACAAAACGTTCATCAGCGATCTGTTCATCGCCTTACACATTATATTCGTGAGGATCAATCCTGAGGCGCCAACCAGTAGGCCGGTTACAATCAAAATTGTATTGCCTACTGCAAGACCTGCTGCTGAAGCGGCAATACCTGAATAGCTGTTTAGCAAAGCGATAACTACAGGCATATCTGCGCCACCTATAGAGATCGTTGCCCATAGGCCGAAGCTGAGCCCTAATGCAATAATACAATACAGCCATACTTCATTAGACGGTTGTGTAACAAAGAGATACCCCACGGCTGCCATAGCCAGCAAATGAAGGATACTTAATTCCCTTAGCCCAGTGAAAATGAACGCCTTTGAAGACAGTTTTCCAGAAAGTTTTCCCCAAGCAACTACGGATCCTGAAAACGTAATCCCGCCAATGAGCAGCGTTAAAAGAACAGTAATGAAAACAAAAGCCTGGTTATAACCCGATGCACTGGCGTCCATACTGCTAACTGTTGCCCATCCTAGTAGCAACGAAGCAGCGCCACCAAAGCCGTTAAAAAGAGAAACCATTTCTGGCATTTGCGTCATCTGCACACTACGAGCTTTCCATGCGCCATAAAGTCCACCGATAAGCACACCAGCTAAAATGTAATGGTAACTAATAATTTGCTGGTCGAGCAGAGTAACCATTACAGCTACAAACATACCCACCGCTGACACGAAGTTGCCTTTGCGTGCTGTTGAAGGATGACTAAGTAACTTAAGACCAAATATAAAAAGCCCTGCTGCTAGCACATAAGCAAGGTTAATAAGTGTTTCAATTGTCATGTTCAGCGCTCTCTTAGTTATTATCTTTCTTTTTAAACATGCCAAGCATGCGATCGGTAACAAGATAACCGCCCACAACGTTAATACTTGCTAACGTTACAGCTGCAGTCCCCAGAATTGTTGTCAACATACTGTTATCAGAACCAGATGAGACTAGAGCACCGACTAAGGTAATACCTGAAATAGCATTAGAACCAGACATCAATGGGGTGTGTAACGTGGCAGGAACTTTACGAATGAGTTCAAATCCAAGAAATGCAGCGAGTAATACAATAAACAGTAGGTAAATAGTTTCCATTATTAAGCTCCTTCGTACGCAGACAACAGCATGTCATTTCGAATTTTTCCACCATGAGTAATGACAGCACCATTAAGAATGTCATCTTCAAAGGCTAATTCGAATTCAATAGGCTCGTTCTTTACAAACTCATCCAGCAAGTTGTAAATGTTGTTTGCGTACATATCGGTCGCAGCCCGAGATACGCTCTCACTCCAGAAGCCGTCTCCTATAATAGTAACGTTATTTAGTACAACGGTTTCACCTGGCTTAGAGCCTTCTACGTTGCCGCCAGAGATCGCAGCCATATCCACAACAACGCTACCTGGTTTCATAGACGCCAGTGTTTCTTTTGAAATCAACACGGGCGGCTTACGACCGAATAGCTGTGCTGTAGTGATAACTATATCTGAACTTGCTATGGCTTCTTTTTGTGCCTGTGCGAGCAACGCTTTTTGCTCGTCAGAGAGTTCTTTAGCGTAACCGTCTTTTGTTTGGCCAGTTTCACCTATATCAACGTTAAGGAATTTGCCGCCTAACGACTCTACTTGTTCAGCTACAACTGGGCGTGTGTCATACGCCAGCACATTGGCACCAAGGCGCTTGGCTGTAGCAATAGCCTGTAGTCCGGCAACGCCCGCGCCAATAATAAACACTTTGGCAGGTTTAATTGTACCGGAAGGTGTCATCATCATTGGTAATATAGAAGGAAGTGTGTCCGCGGCCTTCATCACCATCGCATATCCCGCCAAACTTGCTTGAGAGCTCAATGCGTCCATTTTTTGTGCTCTAGAGGTTCTGGGTATCATTTCTACTGAGAGCGCCGTCAAATTGGCATTCGCTAGCTTAGTTACCAACGCTTCGTTAAAAAATGGGTCTAAGTGTCCAATGACGACTGTGCCAGCAGACAGCTTTTCAACAATTGATTCTCTAGGTGTGTTGACACAGGCTAGTATATCTACTTGCTCGGCTATTTCTGTAGTATCGGCAACAATGTTAGCGCCAGCTTCCGCGAAATCTCCATCTGTATAATGTGATAGCTGTCCGGCATCTTTTTCGATATAGACTTCAATGCCTTTTTTGACAAGCTTGGCAATAGTTTGTGGAGACACTGCACAGCGCCGCTCCACATGAGCGTGGTGCCTCTGCTCTAGGGCTTCGTTTAAAATTAGGATTTTCAATTAACTCTCCTTTTCGAAACTATAGGAGAATGAGGTGACTCATTCAGTAAACTTCTCTGTCGTTAACTGATATGGTTTAAAGAAGCCCGTTCCTTAATTATGTTAAGCGTGCTGCCGGTGTTTTTAGGGTTGTTAGAATTACACCGGCTACTCTTGGATAGACATAAAAAGCCTTAATCTAAGTGAAAAACCTTTATTAGATCGGTGGCTACAGGTTCGTTGTCTTCGTGTGTGTCCATTATGTCTGCCATATGCTGCCACCACTTCTTAACTACAGCATTATTTGGCAGCGCACCCATGGTGTGGGCGTCCTCGCGCTTTAGCACAGCAAAGAGCTTATTCGAGCTTTCCTCATAGAAAATACTGTAGTCTGACACGCCCGCATTTTTAAGCTCTTCCACCAGCTCGGGCCATATTTCGTCATGACGTTTTTTATACTCTTGTTCATAACCCGGCTTTAGTGTCATTACAAAGGCAACTTTTTCCATCTAATTAGTACTCCAGGCTGTTCAAGTATTCTTTCCATTGCTCCACAGTAGTGATCTCATTGTCACCTTCCCATGCAAAGCCTGCTTTGTAGTTCAGTTTACCTTCTGATGATGTTTGGGTTATTAGCCAAATATGACTTTCATCTTTCTTCTCAGAAGGTGTATGTATAATGTTACCAATTTTACTTGGCTCGATAACGGCTGCCGTACCCAGACCTTGGTTGTCAATTTCTTCCCACGCGGCAATCCATCCTTCTTGTTGATTCTTGTACACATCGGCTTTTTCGTCGTGTGTAGCTACACCTATGGCAATAGGGAGAGAGGCTGGCGCATTATTTAGGTAGAAAGTAGAATCGACGTTGTACATACGAGAGCCTAGAGCGAGCGACACGGTTTTAACTTCTTTTACCATGCCAATAGGCGTTTCAAATTCGTAGTAAAGAGTAAACTTAACTTCGTCAGCATTGTTTTTATGAATTTCATAGCGAGTAAAGTTGTGACCGTAGTACGGTGTTTCGTTTATCCACACTGCTGAGCCACCCACGCCACGACTGATACCCGTATGGTAAGGGTCGTAACCTTCTCCTCTGTCCTCGTGATACGATTGACCACTGAAGTGCATGTCATACCACTTGTCGATAATCGAATAATCGACCTTCTTTAACCATGCGTCGACGCCGCTGGCGTGGCCAGCTAAAGGTGCGGCAGGGCCATATACCCGAAACGCTACTTTATCATTTTCCCATGCGAAATCGTCCCGTCTCTCAGGTACGAATTTAGCATATGCCTTGACTTGGTTAGCCATAGCTGGCGCGCTGTCATTATCAGTTTTTTGTACTTCAGATGAGCACGCTGATATGCCTGATAATCCAATAGCGATCGCCGCGGCTAAACAAATTTGCGTATGTTTAAACATCTACTCTTTCCTCTGTTTGATGGCAAAGCAAGTGCTTGGACATTGTTTACAAGCGTACTCATTTATTCTTTTCAATCAATGAAGTGACTGGTAATGAGCGATATTGCATTATTGTGAGTCGGTTTGCAATGGATTTAGCGCACGTTTTATAGAATTAAACCAACTGATATTATTTTAAGTTATTAAAATAGCGTTGTTTTTAGCTAATTCTCTTTTTTCTATAAAATAATTCAAATGTTAACGAAAATATAACAAATATGTTGATATTGATTAACTTGTGATCTATCTTGTCTTCTTAGTGATTGATAATGATTGTTTATGGAGGGAATATATGGCGTTAATCGGTGCGAAGAAATTAAGGCTAGCGGTAGCTATTTCATCTGCGATTGCTTGCTATTGTACAGAGGCTGTCGCACAGGATGCAGATACATCAACAAGTGCAGACCAAGAAACCGAAGTGATAGAGGTTAGAGGAATAAGGAGCGCGCTAGCTAGTGCATTGGCTGAAAAGCGCTCTGCCGACAGTATTAAAGAAGTTATTCAAGCTGAAGACATCGGTAAGCTACCTGACCAGAATTTGGCAGAAGTTTTAGAAAATGTCACGGGTGTTCAAATCGACCGAACTGCAGGTGTAGGAACTGGGGTCCAAATACGAGGTACGAACGCAAACCGTGTCGAAATAAATGGTGTATCTACTGTTGGAAGTGGTAACGGCCGCTCTGGGATTAGTTTTGACGACCTACCAGCAGCGCTGATTTCGTCACTAGAAGTCATTAAGGTGCCGACTGCGGAAACTGTTGAAGGCTCTGTAGGTGGAACGATAAATCTACGTACACTTAGAGGCCTTAGTCTAAAAGAGCAGCTGATTTCAATTCGTGCACAAGCGGAGAACAGTGATTTGGCAGATGCTACTTCGCCGCGAGTTTCCGCAACCTTTGGAGATAGCTTTGACACCGATTATGGACGAGTAGGTTTGGTTCTCACCGGTAGCTACGCAGAGCAGCAAGTTGCTTCGTTTGACCCACGTTTCGACAGGGACAGGGAAGTACTCCCTGATTCTGGCAGCGCTAGCGCAGAGTCTTTCCCTTTTTTGAGAACGCAGTTTTTAGATCAAGTCATTGCCCGATATGAATATGAAACCAAGAATTTCACAGGCTCCTTTGAGTTTGAGCCTATGGATGATTTAAGGTTATATTTTGATGCAACGGTAAATCGTCAAGAACGTGCTCAAAAAAGTTCCCGCGCATTTATTTCTGGTACTGGTGGAGCAGCGGTAGTGGATAACACAAACAATACCGCTTTTGAAACTATCGATTTGGGAACAATAGATGGACCAAATGGGCCGTTGGAGTTAGGTGAGGTTCAAGCGGTTTTAACAGGAACTTTAGGTGTAGGTGTTGATGCTAATAACAATAATATCGATCCTAACCTAAGGACTAGCGTGAACACAGGCTCACGTATTACCGACAGTGATGTATTCGCCACCGGTTTCGATCTTTTGTTAGATCGCCTTGCTCTTAAAGGTGAAGTATCTTATTCAAGTTCAGATTCAGTGTTTCCTCGTTTAAATACGACACTCGATTTTATCAATCCGAATGGCCCGCAACCAAGTGAAGGGTTAAGTATTGATAACGGTGTACCTGTTGAATTTGATGCTTCGGGCGGCACACTTCAATTTGGGATAGCTCAAAATGCTGAATTCGGACCCTCTAGTCAAGACTTGTTAAATCCAGCTAACTATGCTCTTCGTGGTGTCGGCGTGGGTAGAAGTACTCAAGAAAATTCCGAAACCGCATTTAGACTAGATGGAGATTACGATATCTCAGATCTAAACCCGTATTTTTCGGGCATTAAAGCAGGATTAAGATGGAATAAAAATAAGGCAGAAAGTAATGATATAAATACTAACTCAAACTTTTCTAATCCTAATTCAGCATTCTATAGACCAAGGGCGGATCTGTTTTCAAATATTGTTTCTGCTGGCCCTTCAAACTTTAACGATGCTGATGGAAGACGCTTGTACATTGCTGACTACCTTACCGTAGACGGTGACTTATCATTTAATAACCCAGACCAAGTTTTGACTGCGATTAATAACGCTATCGCTGAGAATAATGCTGCTCAAATTGCAAATGGAAATATATCAGAGCCATATCCGTCGTTAGGACAACCTGAGCTTCAGCTGGACTCGTTCTTTGATATTGAAGAAGAGACCACAGCTTTGTATTTGCAAGGAGACTACTTCTTTTATATCAATGATATGACATTTCGCGGAAATGTTGGGGTTCGTTACGTTAGTACAGATATTACTTCGGTAGGTAACAACATAGAGAATGGTGAAGTAACTGGCCAGCGCGAAGAAAATGCGTCTTATGATTATTATCTGCCAAGGTTCAATATTGCGTCTGAAGTTATCGATGATTTAGTAATTCGAGCTGGTGTTGCCAAAGATATTCGAAGACCCAACTTCGATAACCTTTCTACTTCTATTAACTTTCCTGGAGGAGCCGGCGCCGCGGTTAGAGTGGGGAATCCTGCTTTAACACCGGAAGAAGTTATTTCTTACGATTTATCAGCAGAATACTATTTCTCTGACTCAAGTTTTGTCAGTGTGGGTGTTTTCCATAAGGAAAGAACAGATATCTTTGCAGCAGTTCGTGATAATCCAGAAGAGCCTATCGGGGAAAATGGTCAAATTGAGCGTGATATTACAGCCCCATGTGAAGGTGGCGGTATATTTAACCCCACTGTTACTGACCGAAATGTTTGGTCGTCGGTCCCTGGTACGGGAATTTGTGTTCCTCTCCAAACAACAATTAACTTGCCGAATGAGGAGACACAAACTGGTATTGAGGTCGCGTTTCAACATGACCTTTCTGAATATGAGGAGGAGCTTGGATGGGCTTCTGGTTTTGGGGTAATCGCAAACTATACATATCAGGAAGCAGGTGCAGGTATTGAAACGTTCCGTCCAGCAACAGGAGATGGAAACGCGCTGAATAAACTATTGGGGCGTACAGATGCTGATCAATCTACACCTACACTTGCCGACGATATTGTAGAGGAACGGATTGAGTTGGAAGACTTATCTCAAAACGCATACAACATTACGTTGTTTTACGATAAGTATGACCTCAGTGTGCGAGCACGATACACGTGGCGTTCAGCGTTCAAAACTGGCGACTTGATAAGCTTTGATATGCCGCGAATAGTTGATGATAGAGCACAGCTTAACATGAGTGTGAGTTACGATATAAACGACACCTTTACCGTTGGGCTAGACGGCATAAACCTACTTCGCGAAGATCGTACTGAGTGGTGCGTAAATGAAGGTGCGTTGCTTTGTGCACAAGGGTTAACTGACAGACGCATAGTGTTAGGGGTTACAGCAAACCTTTAATTAACTTTTCAATAATTAAGTAATTCTACAAAATCCGCCTCTAGCTTATCTAGAGGTGGATTTTTTGTTTCAATGAGCGAAGTAAGTGGACAGCTCATTGTGTAAATTCTAGCTACTAGATAGCTTTTGATAATGTAGGAACCATTGGTGCAGCTCTGCCCGGTGACGACACGAAGCGCAATGCTTCAGATATGAGTATGTAATTCAGTTAATTAAGAAATCCCTCGGTGTTAACCCACAACAAGGTTAGATCCATTTTGACCCTCTGATATACGCTATTTTCCACCATTTGTACCTAGTCATTAACAATTAAGGACCACAGAGTAGCCCTAATAATGTAGGTAATTAGCACCTTATTGCATGTTAATAACGTTATAAATATAGATGCTGCAAACTCACCTAACGATATAGCCGCACTTAAAAGTACTGAGTAGCAACTTGATTAAACAGGCGCTCCAGCTACTCGGTATTACCGAAACCGCTTTCGCTACTAAAGTATAATTGCTTATTCAATTTTACATAGAAATTATGATTTTTCACTTTTTGACTATAAATGATCATTTTTGATTCTATATTTTTGCATGAGTGGTAATGTTAAATCCGTGTTAATTAATTGTTTTTTGTTGCCTTCATAGTTGAAAGACACTGAGTGGGTGATAAGAACAATATTTTTGACATCAAGGCAGTGCCTACCTCATTTATTAAATTTTAAGGATAAAAAATGAGTCACACATTGAAACATAGTTTAATTTATTTAGCGTGCATGTCTGCACTTTACGTCTCTCACGAATCTCAGGCACAAGATACCTCAGAGGCAAACGATGTCGAAGTAGTTGAAGTGTTAGGAATAAGATCATCCCTAACAGGAGCTCTGGATAATAAACGGTCAGCAGATAGCGTTGTAGATTCAATTTCAGCAGAAGATTTAGGCAAATTTCCAGATCAAAACATCGCTGAATCTCTACAAAGGATTTCAGGTGTTTTTATCGACCGTCAATCTGGTGAAGGTTCAAAAATTACAGTTAGAGGGTTTGGGCCTGAATTCAATACTGTACGGTTAAATAATCGAACTATAGCAACTATTGAAACTGGTGAAGTAGATTACTTCTTCTCCGATGTAAATCTGTCAAGAGCATTTGATTTTCAGGCGCTGGCGGCGGAGGTTTTAAGCGGAGCTGATGTGGTAAAAAGTCCCACTTCTGATATGTGGGAAGGGAGTTTAGGTGCTAGTGTAAACATGCGTACTGCTCGCCCACTCGATAGTATCGGTTTTCATATGTCAGGCTCTGCACAGGCGCGATATCAAGATTTAGGGGAGGAATGGGGACCTCGAGTATCTGGACTGGTAAGCAATACATTCGCTGAGGACTCGATGGGGTTGCTCTTCGCTGTATCTTATGAAGATAGAAAAACAAGGTTAGAAGAACACCGTGGTGGAGCATGGTCTTACTATAACGGACCAACTGTTGACTCGGATGACGTTGTTGAGTTTCGTTTCCCCCAGGAGATGGGGCAAAGTTTTACTATAGATGATAGAAAGCGTTTAAGTATTAATAGTACTTTTCAGTACGAACCAAGCGCCGATATGGGTATGACGGTTGATGCTCTCTATGTAGATTTTAAACGAACCACCACCACACAGGGCATCAACGCGCCAATGCAGTTTCCATTCTTTTCTGATGTGAAAACAGATGAGAACGGGACGGCTACATCATTTGTTAAGACATTTGGTCCCGTAGATTATCGTTACGAAGAGGGCGGCGGCGATAGTGAAACTATTGCGTTGGGTTGGAACGGTTTTCTTTATTTAGATAATGGCGTTTCGTTCAATGCCGATATTTCTTGGTCGCGGGCTACAGCTCGAAACGATGCAACAAGGATTCAAGCAGCAATCAAAGATACTAATCCGTGGAACGCCCCCTTAGAGCCCGGGAGCCTTGACGACCCTAGAGCAGGTGAGGCAAGCCCCGATTTTGAAACAAATATTATCACATGGACAAATGCTGATGTTCCTTCATGGTCTACTTCTCTCGATTTGGCGGACCCTGCAAATGCCCGTGCGCATGTCGCTTTGACACCCTCCATTGAGTTAGAAGATGAAGTTTTTGAAAGTAAGTTTGATGTCGGGTTCGAATTGGATTCCGGGGCTATCCGTGGTTTTCAAACGGGAGTATTCTACAGTGACCGTAAGAAAGCTGCGTTGCCTTTCAACTCTGGTATTTATAGACCTAACTCTCCAGAAGGACCGTTCGACCCAGGTTATAATTCTGCAGGCACTTTATTTGCAGACTCAAACTTCGTCGCGCCATTTGACCCAACCGATGGCGTTCAGGCGCCATGGGAGGCGATAAATGTACCGAATGGCCCAAGGCCCAATATGGGAGGTCGCTTTTTCGCGTTGCCTTCAGATATTTTCACTCCTATTTCAGTACCGAGTCTACTTAGTGACTCAGGCGCAAGTTTTCCAACCTCGTTTTTGTTGACTGATAAAGATGGCTATTGCGAGGCAGTTCGTCAGGGGTCTGGAAATAATGACGTTTGTTCTTCACAGGCGCGTCCTGATTTAGCTCGAGATGTACAGGAAACAACTTACGGTGCCTACGTGAGGCTAGATCTTGATGGTGAGTTTAATGAATTCCCTTGGTCTGCAAATTTAGGTCTAAGGTATGTTGAGACCGATACCTCAGCATCGGGCCCATCAGTAGAGTTGATAAGAATTGACCCAGTGGACGCTGATGGCGCTACATCGGGTCTAGACTATGTCACATCAGAGAGACAAATAGTTGAGAAGAAGAACTCTTATTCTAATCTGCTCCCAAGTTTAAACGCAAAAGTATCACTGAGTGACAACGTGGATTTGCGAGCGGCAGTAGCTAAAGTCATTACGCGACCTAACTTAGGCGATATCACGCCAAATCAAAGTTTTAGCGGTTTATTTGGGCTGTCCACTCGTCGTTCCAACAACACGGATTTACAACCTTACGAAGCATGGCAGTACGACGCTTCTTTAGAATACTATGCTGACAACGGTAACGCGTTTTCAATATCTCTGTTTTATAAAGATATTGAGACTTTTATTTCAGAAAGCACTGAACTTGTACCCTCTGGATTTAGTCATCCCGCCTTTGGTGAAATTATTTTCCGAGACACGACAGATAGAAACCGAGATGGTGGGTCAATTCAAGGATACGAGCTTGCAGGGCTAATGTACTTTGATTTTCTTCCTGGTTTCCTCAGTAATGCAGGTATACAAGCAAATTATACTTTTGTAACGGGCCAAGACGATGAGGCGCTAGCGTCGCCCCAAAACCTTCCACTAGCAACTGCGCCTGGAAACGGGTTAGAGGGATTTACACCTCATTCGTATAACGTAGTTGCGTTCTATGAAGATGATGACTTTTCTGCAAGGGTCTCTTGGAACTGGAGAGATCAATTCTTAGTCAAACGTGCTGGGCTAGCGGGCATAGCAGAGCACTTTGATGCTTACGGACAGTTAGACTTAGGATTTGGCTACGCGCTAAGTGAAAATACCAAAATTACACTTGATGTGAGTAATTTGTTAGACGAAAACACTATTCGTTTCGCAGATGTAAGAGAGCGTGTCATTTTGAACGAATACACTGGCAGGCGCTTCCTTCTAGGCGTTCGTTCAACTTTCTAAAACTGAATCGTTTCAATTTATTTTCAATTAATCAAAAAAAAGCGCCGTATTGAAGACGGCGCTTTTTAACACATCATTATATTCTACTGTTCAATCGTTATTGAATGTTGCCCAGCTTCATATATACGACTTGGTTTCCCCTGTAATGAAACCTTAGCTGAGGAATTGTTTGGTACCTCGAACTGCCAATGGATAGTATTTCCATGGCGTTGCCAATTGCTCACTATTTTCCCATAGCCTGTCTTATAACTTGCTTCAACCCATTCCAGGTCTTTAGGGAACACAGGCGATAGTTCGAAATGCTGGTATCCTGGATTGTCGCCGAGAGGCCGAATACCGCCTAAACCCTCATAAAACCAACCGTCATACCCACTGTGAAAAGGGTGGTTTAATGAGCGGCCCGGCGGGTTTCTACCTTCAGGGTCTTTAGTTGGATCCCATACGCCTTTACGCTCCCATAGGGTTGTTGCTTTTAGATTATCGAATTGCCACTGGTAACCTGGATAGCCCTGAGCCGTAAATATACCAAAAGCAGTATCGCCGTAACCGTAATCACTCAGTGCGCGATATACATAAGTTTGACCCAATGCGCCAATAGAGCCGTGACCATTCCAGTTTTCCACAACATCTTTATTCAGTGCTTCGGCAACAGAAGCCCTTAAGTGTATAGGGGTAATACCGAATCTAAGTGCCATGGCGTCAGCGGTTTGGCTCCCATAATGCCCGGTTTCTGGGTTATAAAATTCTTTGTGATATTGCGAGGCAATCCTTTCGAATAAAGCACTATAGTGTTTAGCTTTCTCCGGTTTATTCAGAAGCGTAGACATTTTAGCCATTAGGTCGGCGCCATGTGCTAAAAAGCCAGATGTCGTCATCGTTGGTAGAGTATATTCAGGATTACAGCGTTTGCGCGTCATCCCGGGTACTCGAACTGGATCACACCAGTCACCATAGCCATCGCGCAGAAGGTTATCGGTTAGTTGTGTCTCTGCAGCGTCCATGTATTCCACCATACTCTCGTACTGTTCGGCGATTACTTGGATATCTCCATGATGGCGATAATGCTCCCAAGCAATAATAACTTCAGCTACAGCCCAATCGTACTTTTCGCCATGTGAACGTTTGCCAGGTACGACTGCCGGTGCGATGTGACTCGATGTTTCGAAGTCACCTAAATATTTTTCCCAGAGGTTTTGCATGTCGTAATTGTAGTTGCCAGTAATCAGCGCTGCATGTGCATCACCTGTCCACCCAGCTCGCTCTCTTATTGGGCAATCCATCGGTAGCGCCATTAAATTTCCTTCGTAACTCCACAGTGCCATGTCATGAATTTTGTTTAGTAAGTTACTAGAGCTTTTAAATTGCCCAGCAATTTCAACGTCGCTTCGAACTAGATGTCCGTGTACGGCATTTAATTCTGGCTCAAAGTCTATGCCAGTTAGTTCTAGATAACGAAAACCATGCCACGTGAAAATCGGACTCCAGAATTGCGCGTCTTCTCCAGAAGCTATATAGGTATCAACCTGTTTTAGAAGTGGTGCACCTCCCCCAGACTTTTGGCTTAAATTACCGTCTATGTCTGCCCATTCTCCGTAGCGCATATGGACAGCTTGCCCTGGTTTTAAATTTAGAGCTTCTAGGTTTAATGTTGGTATACCAGTGAAGTTTTGTCCGAAGTCGAAAACCCAAACATTCTTTTGCGGTTGATAAAGCTTAATAGGTTTTAATTTTTTTATTGCTCTTATTGGCGGCAGAAGCTGTGGTTCCAATGATTCAGTAGGCCATTCATCCAAGGCTTCAACCGGTTGCCAGTTAACTAGATTATTTGCAGATGTATTTACGTTCCATTCTTCAACAGCTTCATTGGCGTCGTAAAGCTCTCCAGAAAAAAGCCCTTCTTTTAAAATAGGAGACGGGTGTGATATCCAGTTTTCATTTGACGCTATAGTTTGACTGCTTCCATCTTCATAAATAAGTTCTAATTGGGCTATGAATTTCGGCTGTCCATAGGATAAGGTTTTCTGATTTCTCTTATCCTTAGCTGCGTCTGGGTTAGACCATTTGCTAAAGGCAATGTTCTCGTCATACCAGCCGCTCCCAAGATGGACGGCGATAGTATTCTGACCGTTTAATAGTAAATCGCTTACTTCATCAGTGTTATATAAAATACGCTTATCAAAATCAGTTTGACCCGGGTCAGCAAGTCGATCATCAATCTTCTGTCCGTTTAAGAATATTTCATAGTACCCACCAGCTGTGCTGTGAAGTTTTGCTCCCGCGATTTTTTTGCCAGTTTCTGTAGTAAATGAGTGACGAAATAAGCTGGCAGTTGGCTGCTGTTTTAATTGTTCAACAACGCTTAGTTGTTTGCTAAAAGCGGTCTCTGTTAGTTTCTCTGTGATATTTGGATGAACATTGGCTGCATATTTTATCCAATCCATTCGGTCTTTTGTTACTTGTGCGATATCACGCTGCTTAACTTGCAACCACTTTGCGCGCCAGTCGGATTTGTTAAGTAAGCCCATTTCCCAGGTTGAGGGAGTGCTCCATTCGCCGGGCTGTTCGGCGCCCTTTGGCCAGACTCGAACTCTCCAAACGGCTTTACTGTTTGCCTCTAGCGCCGTGCCTTGATAGGGAACGTTAACAGAAATACTAGATATGACTTTCTCGCTGTCCCAAAGATCTGGTAAACCAGAAATTAATTTGTCCCGACTAGTAGCGACTTGTATTTGGAAAGCCTCTTGTGCTTTAACATTTGCATGCCAAGATAACCTTGGAGTTTCGGTGTGAACGTTAAGCGGATGGATATTATCTTCAACCAGTAAGTTACTAGGTTGTGGCTGTTCATTGTATTGTACTTTGCTGGAACTCGATTCAGGTTCAGGAAGGGTACAAGCAACTAATATAAATAATGAGGCGACAAAGGTAAGGTGTCTTAACATGTAATTTTGCTCTTCTCATAACAATTTAAAGGTTCATGATGAATAGGCAATCTTCTTGAAGATTGATACCCAAGATTTGTAGTTATTTTTCAAAGTTAGTCTTCGCAAAAGAGCACTTTCAATATGTAAGGGCTTTGACGTAATTAACTACTTGAGAGCTGCTACCAAAATTCTCTTATGGTGTCACAGGTTTTACTTAGAAAGAGTAGTAACTAGGTGCCAGCAAGCATTCACCGAGGCACCTATTTAACTAAATTGCAGAAGCCTAATTCTTTAGGACAGATAATTAGCCCTGCATATCTTCAAGCTCTACGCCTCTAGTTTCATAGACATAACGTACAACAAATACAATCGACAGCAGTGAGAAAAGCGCATATAGGCCGTAAGCACCTGCGAGCCCTATACCTGCAAGCAACATCGGGAATGACCAAGTTATTAAAAAGTTTGTTGACCATTGGACTAAGCCGCTAACAGCAAGGCCTGAACCTCTTATCTGATTTGGGAACATTTCCCCTAACATTACCCACATCACAGGCCCCCATGAGAAGTTAAAGCAGAAAACGTAAAGGTTCGCTGCAATCAAGGCTATTGGGCCCCATTCGTTTAGAGATAACTTTCCATCAACAGACTGTTCAGCATTTAAAAAGGCAATGGCGACCACGGCAAGCGTAACTGTCATGCCAATAGACCCCCACTTTAGTAACGGTTTACGGCCCACTTTGTCGATCACGGCGAGGGCGACAATACATGCTGCTATGCTTATAGCTCCACTTATAACGTTTATTAATAATGCGTCAGACTCAGAAAAGCCTACTGCTTGCCATAGCACGGCTCCATAGTAAAAAACGACGTTTATACCCACAAGTTGCTGTAGTGCAGCTAAACCAATGCCAATCCATACTATAGATTTCAGCTTCCCTGAACTTTTATCAATTAAATCCTTTAACTGAGGCTTATGGTCGTCAGACAGTGATGCCTCTATTTCCGTGAGTTTATGCTGCGCTTGTTGTCCATAAAGCTTGCTTAGTACCGAGCTTGCCGCCCCAGTTTTCTGCTTGACTACTAAAAAACGAGGACTCTCAGGAATGAAAAGAAGCATTATGAAAAAAAGCGACGCCGGCACTATCTCCATCCAGAACATCCAACGCCAAGCTTCAAAATCCAACCACAGCTTTTCGGTAGACCCTGACGCGATATCAGCAAGAAAATAGTTACTGAGAAATGCTGTAAAAAGACCTCCTATAATAGCTATTTGCTGAATTGAAGCGAGCATACCTCTGTATTTTGCTGGTGAAACTTCTGCGATGTACGCGGGCGCCATTACAGAAGCGGCGCCTACAGCGAGACCTCCGATAATTCGATAAAGAACAAACTCGACACTGTTTGTTGCAACACCTGAACCCCACGCACTTATTAGAAAGAAAATAGCCGCAACGAGTAGTAGAGACTTGCGGCCATATTGATCTGCTAAGCGTCCAGCAAAAAAAGCGCCGACAGCACAGCCTAAAAGCATACTGGATACATTAAAACCCGTGCCTACACTTTCAGAATTGAAAGCGGTTTGTAGCCCATCAACAGTGCCATTTATCACGCCACTGTCGAATCCGAAAAGGAACCCTCCTATCGTCGCTACAATAGTTATGAAGAGAATAAATCCAGTGTTTGTCGATTCACTGGAAGTATCATTGGTTAACGTTGTGTCCATATTGTTTTCTCTATTGTTGTGGTCCTAATCTAGGAGATGTTGATAACCGGGCTTTCTGATTCACCTTCTAAATAATCGGGTTGCGCTGCTTGGCGGTACTCAACAGGAGTTTGATCAAAGTGTTTACGAAAAAGCGCATACATATATTGAACAGAAGGATAGCCACAGCGCTTTGCTATTTCGCTACTGTGCGCGTCAGTCTCCTTTAGCATTCTGCATGCTCTGTTTAATTTTTCATTGTGTATTTCGGTGTGAATACTATGGCCCCGCTCTTCTTTAAATCGGGCCTCTAAGTTCGACCTTGAAATGCCTACGTGGTCCAGCACTTGGTCAACTTTTATACCCTTACAAGCGTTCATTCTTATAAAATGCGAGGCTTGCATTACAAGAGGGTCTTTGATGGCTTTAAACTCTGTTGACTGCCTTTCTGCTACGGTAACGGGGGGAACGAGTAACTGGGTGTTCTTAGGCGCGTGCCCTTTTAGTTGCCTGTGAAGTAGCTTCGCAGCTTGAAAACCCATTTCGAGACAACCTTGTCTGACAGAGGACAAACTAACTCGGCTCAAGAATCGCGTAAGTTCATCGTCATCGATACCAATAACGGCAAATCGCTCTGGAATCAGTAGGTCTAAATGGTCACATGCTTGGAGTAGATGCCTAGCACGGGAATCTGTAACCGCTACAATCCCGGTAGGCGCAGGCAAACTTTTAAGCCAATCGGTAAGCCTCTTTTGAGAATATTGCCAAGTCTCGGCCCTCACAGCATGACCACGGTATACATAACACTCATATCCATGCTGCTTAGTAAGAGCTAACATCGCGTTTTCGCGCTCTTGCGCCCATCGCTGCCCTTCACTAATTGGACTGCCATAGAACGCAAACCTTTCTATACCCTTTTGGCGTAAGTGTTCAAATGCGGCTTCTACGAGCGCAAAGTTATCCGTGGCAACATAGAGCACATTGGGGTATTTGCTTTTGTCTTGATAAGAACCCCCTACGCCAACAACTGGTACAGATGTACTAGTCAATGCGCGCTCTATCGCAGGGTTATCGAAGTCGGCAATTATGCCGTCACCGCGCCACTCATCTAAATGCTCCAGCCGAGTTAAGAAATCTTCTTCTAAATACAAATCCCAATCTGCATCTGATGTTTGGAGGTACCGCCCAATCCCTTCGATAATTTGTCTGTCGAATATCTTACTCGCATTCAGAAGTAGCGTAATACTGTGCGCTTTTTCGAACATGTTAGCTTCCTACGTATAAACAAATTACGTAACGTTTATTATGATTATTTGTTTAGCGATACTAAACCAGGATGTTGTAATTAACAAAACGATTACAAAATTTCGTAATTGATATAAACGCTTTTAGTAATCAACATTCGTACATCAGCGCTTATTTTATGAGAAATGTCGATGTACATAGGAATAGACTTAGGCACCTCTGGTGTGAAAACTGTGTTAACCAACGAAGCTGGAGCGGTTGTTTATTCAGTAAGCCGTCCGCTTAGCGTATCTATGCCGCATCCTCTCTGGTCGGAGCAGGATCCTAATGATTGGTGGCAAGCTACCTGTGACTGTCTTGATGAGTTGAGTGATAAGAACAATCTATCTTCCGTTAAAGGAATTGGCCTAAGCGGTCAAATGCATGGTGCGACGCTGCTGGATAGCGAGGGGAGCGTTTTAAGACCCGCAATATTGTGGAACGACGGTCGAAGTAGCGATGAGTGTAAAGAGCTAACTCGCCTAGTGCCAGACTCATCTATCCGCACCGGCAACCTCATAATGGCAGGTTTCACTGCCCCCAAAATTCTTTGGGTAAGAAAAAATGAGCCTGAAATCTTTTCTAAAATAGACAAGGTTCTACTTCCGAAAGATTTTTTGAGGTACCAGCTTACCGGGGAGTTTGGGTCTGATATGTCGGATGCTGCGGGTACCGTTTGGCTTAATACCGAGTCTCGTAGTTGGGATGAAGAACTATTAAAAGCCTGCGGCCTGAGCATCGATAACATGCCTTCTCTTTATGAGGGCAGTAGTATTACAGGGCACTTAAAAGACTCATTAGAGGCACGCTGGGGAATGCAGGATGTCGTTATTGCTGGTGGTGCTGGCGATAACGCCGCTGGTGCAATTGGGTGTGGAATTTATGAGCCTGGTCACGCAATGCTATCGCTTGGAACATCAGGTGTATATTTCGCGGTAACTGATCGATTCACCGTAAATACTGCTCAGGCTGTTCACAGTTTCTGCCATGCTATTCCTAATCGTTGGCATATGATGTCGGTTATGCTCAGCGCGGCGAGTTGCTTAGACTGGTATGCAAAGCAAAGTGGTTATGCTGATGTTGGGTCTATGATCGACGATGTACAGAAAAATACAAGCCACCACGACACTCAAACACCTGTTTTTCTCCCATATTTAACGGGCGAAAGAACACCTCATAATAACCCTTCAGCTAAGGCCGCATTTTTTGGGGTATCGGCATCGACTGAGCGGGTTCATATGGCGCGAGCTGTCATAGAAGGGGTTTCGATGGCGCTCGCTGACGGCATTGACGCGGTGCATCAAAGTGGTGTCACTGCAAAGTCAATAAGCCTTATAGGTGGAGGCGCAAGAAGTACTTTTTGGCGTCAGCTCCTCAGCGATATCAGCGGTTACGAATTGGAGTACAGAGAGAGCGGGGATGTTGGTCCGGCTCTTGGAGCAGCTCGGCTGGCACAATTAGCTGCCAATCCGGATGCTGACCTTTCAGACATATGCTTTAAGCCAAAGCTTGAGGCGACATACACACCAAACAAAAAGATTCATGACAATTACCTCAATAAACGGCAGAAGTTTAGAGAATTGTACTATGCCGTCGAGACATTTTATTCGTAATGTTGCGGTCTGAGTTAAAAACTGTAAGTGACTGTTACGCATCAATATAGTGCGGACTACAAAGGAAATACTATGAGCAATTATTTTGAAAGCATTCCTTCTATACAATATGAAGGGCCAGATTCAACGAACCCACTTTCATTCAAGCACTATAACCCTAAAGAGGTGATCGGTGGTAAAACAATGGAAGAGCACCTCCGCTTTGCTGTGTGCTACTGGCATAACTTCTGTTGGGACGGCGCAGATGTATTTGGGGGCGGCACGTTCGACAGACCTTGGCTAGCAGCAGGTGATCCCATGGAGCGAGCCAAACAAAAAGCCGATGTAGCGTTTTCATTTTTCGAAAAGTTGGGTGCCCCTTTTTATTGTTTTCACGATATTGATGTAGCACCAGAAGGTGATTCTATCCAAGATTACATTCGCAATTTTGGGGAGATGACAGAAGTTTTAGCACGTAAGCAAGAAGAAACCTGTATGAAACTCTTGTGGGGAACTGCTAACGTATTTAGCCATCCTCGTTACATGTCAGGCGCAGCTACCAACCCTAACCCTGAAATTTTCACTCGTGCAGCGACACAAGTCTTTCATGCCATGAATGCTACTAAAGCTCTCGGCGGCGCGAACTATGTGTTATGGGGTGGTCGTGAAGGTTATGAAACCCTATTAAACACTGACTTAAAGCGCGAGCGTCAACAATTTGGTCGCTTTATGAATATGGTTGTTGAGCATAAGCACAAAATTGGTTTTGATGGATTATTGTTGATTGAGCCAAAGCCTCAAGAACCCACAAAGCATCAATATGATTATGATACAGCAACGGTTTATGGCTTCTTGAAAGAGTTCGGTTTGGAAAAAGAGTTCGCTGTAAATATTGAAGCCAACCACGCGACCTTGTCTGGCCACTCTTTCCATCATGAAGTTGCTACAGCATTCGCGCTTGATATTTTCGGTTCAATTGATGCAAACCGTGGTGATCCGCAGCTTGGTTGGGATACCGATCAGTTTCCTAATTCAGTAGAAGAAATGACACTTATTTGTTACGAAATTCTGAAAAACGGCGGTTATACGTCGGGCGGATTCAATTTCGATACAAAATTAAGACGTCAAAGCCTCGATGCTGAAGATCTCTTCTTGGGTCATATTGGTGGCATGGACACCTGTGCACTTGGGTTGAAGAAAGCTTACGAATTATTATCCAACGGTGTGTTAGATAGTAAAGTTAAGGGCCGCTATGCAGAATGGAACTCAGTGTTCGGACGAGAAATTCTAGATGGAAATATGTCGCTAGAGTCCTTAGCTGAACTCGCGAAAGTGAAATCTTTCGATCCTAAACCAGTGTCAGGCAAGCAAGAAGGGCTAGAAAACATAGTAAATCAGGTTATCTACAAATAATGTTGTAAACCCAGCTACAAGTTAAAGAGGGCAAACACTTCCAATCAGACTCACCAGAAACGCTTTTAAAGTAATAGGTTAAGCTTGTGAGCACTTTATCAAAGCTTGCTAAGTTTTTATAAAGCTTACATAGCAAAGTTGGTAGAGCGGCGGATTGAAAATCCGCGTGTCCCTGGTCCGATCCCGGGTCAAGGCACCATCATTCAAGCCCTTGCAGATATGTGAGGGCTTTTTTGTTTTTACTGTTTGCTCGTAGGTAAACGCATCGGATACAAAATCCGCGTGTCCCTGGTTCGTTCCCGGGTCGAGGCACCATCATTTGAACCTGATACTTTATTGAAAAATATCAGATTTTTCTATTTCTGGGCCTTGTCTTTTTTAATCACCAGACCATTGATTGTCACAAAGCGTGACGATTTTTTGTCACAACCTATTCAAAAATTTATATAATTTAAAAGCTTAGATAGCATTTATTTGAAAAATATGTCACGGTTCTTGAATAACATGCTTGAACCACGTTTTTAGTTGCTCCTGGTCTGCAAAATTTCCTTCATACTTAATATCTGGTTCTAAATTTTCAGGTTGTGAGGCTTCCAACAGCGTCAATGCTCTATATGGAATGTTTACCTTCATATTGTTTTTTGTACGAATACTAATCTGGTCTGTATAGATAGTACTCATGTGTGGATGTTCACCGATGTGGATAACGTTATCTAATTCCTTCATTATTTTTAGAAAAACTACACATGCACTAGCGCACCTACCGTCTGTCAATATGTAGATTTTTTTCGCAAACTTTTTCGTTCTTACATTGTTAAAATTTGAATAAAATGTTTCCGTCGAAACTACAGGAAAAACGATGCTAGAGAGATTTTCAGCTAAAGCTTTTTTTGAAACATTCACTAAGCGTTCTAGCATAACTTGGTCATAACTAATTTGCTCTTGGCTAATAGCTATTTTCCTTAGTCTTTTATCTAAAACATCAATTAGTTCATCCGTAATACGAAATCTATTGTAAGATATTTGCTCAACAGTAGTGGAAGAACGTAGATGATTTGGAACTAATGACTCTATTATTTCAAAGACTCTAGTGCTTGATCCTCCGGTATTGAACCTCAAATCGATTACTGTTGCTTCTCTTTCTTCTATTGATTGCAGTCGTTTTAAAAATCTATCTTGAAAAATTTGCTTTTCTTTTTCATTAAAACTGAATGAGGGTATAGCTATATATATTATACCGTTGCTCTGAACATTAACTACTCGAGAATTCATATTTTCATTAATGAGAAAGCCCTTAGAATTCTCTACGTCAAATGATGCCCATTTGATATCGTAAGAAGTGCTTTTTTTGTCTGATTCACTAGTAAAAACACAGGTCTTCCATTTTTGAGAATTCAAGAGCGGAAAAATTGATGGAAATCTCATCGAAAACAAGTTTATTACTTTTTGAGTAGAATTGACTGAATGAGTGTTATGGTTCACATAAGGTAATATAATTGACTCCCATATTGTTTTGACGCTAAGCCCATCGCAAGAGGCTAGCTTATCACCGACAGCAGGCAATTTTTTATCCCAAGATGGAGTGACATACTTAACTTTATAAGTATTATCCAGTTGATAACCTGCCCACGATGGATTTTCAGGGCCTATTTGCCAAAATCTAAAGGAAAATTTGTTTGAGACAAAACACCCAATACAATACTTATAATGACCAGAGTTTACGTGTATGTCTTTAAAACCGTTAATATAATACTTTACGACAGCACTAGCGTCCTCTATGTTATCAATCTCTTCTAATTTTTTCTTAGCAAGTAAATAACCCTTTTCGTGCCAACTAGCGACCTCAATTTCCGATAGGCCAGGATGGATAAACTTAATATTCTTATAAATAACCTTGAGGTCTTCTTCCACCCTGTGTTGCCATGTGATAGCAGAGAACTCATGAATAGTATCAAGAATTAATGTAGCAATAATAAGCCCAAAAAATAGAATAAATATTTTGCGCATGATAGCCAACTAATTATGTTGTTTGTAAAACACGTATTCTGTCGACTATCTTATAAATTCTAAGCTAAATCATAAGCAGATATGAAAGCTCAATATTACCCACAAAAGTAACAATTCGAATAGAAGTCACTATCGAAGAACACAATAAACAACTGGGAAATCAAGTAACGTTTGTGACGATTAACGTTACCTGTGAATCGAAAAGACCTACAATGATCACTCTACTTCGTCAATGAAGGCCTTTATTTGAAAACCTAATTTTCACTTCTTGATTGCTTTTACAAGAAGTCTTCCCGCATTGGGCTAAACATGTCAATGAGGACACCACCGGTTTCTGTAGTGGTGCCGTGCTCAACATGTGGATCGATCACGCAGCTATCTCCTGCCTTCAATACCTTGAGTTTACCGTCAATGACGAAGTTGAATTCACCTTCTTCGCAGTAAACAATTTGTGTATGACGATGGCTGTGGGCGTAACCTTCTGCGCCTTTTTCAAACCACACTTTCACGGCCATAGCATCGTCATTGTATGCGAGTATCTGACGCTTGATACCGCCACCCATATCTTCTACAACACCTAACTTTTCAGACATTTCAGTTTTCCTTCTTAAAGTGTTTTAACAATCAATTACGTGATTTCTGCGCATCTACGGATGCTAGATTTTCTCTAGTTCTTTTCTAAAGTATGTAAATTCACCGTTGAGCCCCATTTTTTGAGATAAAGCCAATCCGAGTTGTAGCAATTCGTATCGACCTTCCACGTTAGGGCTTCGTGCTTTTAGCAACTCAATAGCTCGATTGGTATTCCCTGCTTTGTCTAGCGCTAAGGCCAAAATATACAGATAGTTGCTGTTTGTCGGCTCGATATCGGTGGCAATGTTAAAATGCGTTATTGCGGCATTTAAATCTTGGCTGCGTATTAAGCGCATTCCTTCTGCATAGTGCATCAATGGTGAGTGTTGATTGGCATTTAGGGCTTCTTCAAGTGTTGCTGCCTCTAAAGCGCTATCTCCCAAAGAGCGGTATAAATTTGCTAGGTTTATGTAATTAGGCTCAAAGAATGGGTCTCGGGATATACCTGCCTCAAGATAATATTTTGCTTTTTCAAAGTTACCTTGATTAGCTTGAATAAGACTAGCGTTTAAGTTTCCTTCACCACGCCAGAGGTTTTGTTCAGATGCTTCGTATAACTCGTCTAATACTTTTGCGGAAATAATGGCCAATTCCCCCGAAGCTATTAGCTGTTCAGCAGCCGAAACTCTAACCGCTTTATATTCATCCGCTAAAAGCGCTTTTAGAAGCTCGACGCGTCTGTGTTTATCGACAAGAAATGAAATATCGGAAAATGCTAGACGAACTAGCGGGCTCTCGTCATTGGCCAGCATTTTGGCATACTTATACGCTAGAGTTTGAACTGAAGCGGGAAGCAGTGAAACGACAGTCGCTCGTTTTATATCAGACAGTGCTTTGTTTTTGGCTAAGGAAAAGTGACTATTGAGTGTCAAGGTGTCGCCACTTAGCAATACCATATATTGCATTTCAGCAGGGTGTGAAGGCGCTGATGGGCCATGCCACTCGTCGATTTTGTCTTGCGCCCATTGCGGGCCTTTGTCTTCGTGGCAGCTGTTACAGGCGTTCGGCATGCCAAACTTCTCAGTAAGGTGCGGTGCTGGAACCTTGAAACTATGATCCCTTCGTTTATCGACGCCCATATAAGTATTCGTAGGCATATGACAATTTACACACTGTGAGCCCTGGCTATTGGGTTCGTGCTTATGATGCTCGACATCATCATATGCTGTTGCTTTGTGGCACTGTAAACAGAGGCCATTTCCTTCGACTTTCACTCTCGCAGTATGCGGGTTGTGACAGTCGTTACAGTTTACACCTGCCTCAAACATTTTACTTTGTAAAAACGAGCCGTAGACATACACTTCATCCTGTATCTGACCATCAACATGGTATTGCGGGGTAGTCAGCAAAGCGGGTTTAAATTGCGACAAGAAAGGTTCAGATGGTGTGATACTATCGGTGAGTGGAGTGCGAAGTGAATGGCACGCAAAACAGCGTTCCATGAAACTATTGTCGCGCTTTGGGCCTTCCCATGTGGCTATCTTTTTGTCTTTACCTAAAAGCCAATTGCCAATATCTTGCTGTTCGCTTTCAGAAAGTACCGAGTGAGAAGAGCGGTTACCAGCATAGTGATTGTCGTCAACGTGACCATGGCAAGATTGACAAGAAACGTTTATCTCATTCCACGCTGTATTGAATGTGTCTTTTTCACTGTCGTAGTTTCTTTTTAAACCCGATGAATGGCAGTCTGCGCACATACCATTCCAATTCTGCAAAGGCTGAAGCCAGTGCAGCCTATCTTGACGAGTTATCCCCTCATCAGGGTATATAGGGTACCACTTTTGACCGCCATTCGACTTATCTCTTGAGTCCCATGCAAAAGGAAAGACCTGCATTTTCCCCTGTTCAGTGTTGATAAGGTATTCCTGAAGAGGAAAGTGACCGAACACATAGCTGACTTCGTAAACCCTCGGTTCTGTTTTATCTTCTTGAAACTCTATAAAGAACTTTTTACCTTTTTTATAGAATGTGGCTTTTTGATTGAAATGTTTAAACGTAAAGTCATTAAAGTCGCCTAAAACCGTGTTTTCTGAGGCGATAGCCATTGCTTTACTGTGGTCCGATTCTAGCCAATCGGTCAGCTCCTTCTCATGACAAGCACCACACTGGTGCGCCTCGTTTGCAAAAGAACTGAAGGAAATACTAATAAGAGTGAGTAAAAAGCACAGTCGTAACATTAATTAAGAAAACCAAAAGCAACAAAATACAATCATAAAATATCACGGTAGAAGTACGATCGCTAACATTCGATTAACTTTCATTCTCTTGTTACGTATGTAAAGCGCGAAATGAGGTAAATTCAAAAAAGAATGAGATTACGATTTAACTTAATTTGCTTATTAATGACAGATAAAGATGATATCATCAATTTGAAATTCAACTTTATTCAGGAGTAGTCATGAAGATTGCCTTAATGATGGAAAATAGCCAAGCGGCGAAGAACCCTGTAATTCTTAAAGAATTGACTTCTGTGGCCGACTCGCTAGGACATAGTGTCCATAATGTAGGTATGGAAAGTGAAACCGATCATCATTTAACGTATGTACACCTTGGTATTATGGCCGGCGTTCTTTTGAACTCTGGCGCTGTAGATTTCGTTATCGCTGGCTGCGGTACCGGGCAGGGCGCTATGGTGTCTTTGAATGCGCAACCTGGTGTTTTCTGTGGTTATTGTATCGACCCTTCTGACGCCTTTTTGTTTAACCAAGTAAATAACGGTAATGCGTTAGCGCTTCCTTTTGCGAAAGGTTTTGGTTGGGGAGCTGAGCTGAACGCCCGTTATATTTTCGAAAAGGCCTTCACTGGTGGGCGCGGGGCTGGTTATCCGGTTGAAAGACGCGAGCCTCAAGTTCGCAATGCAGGTATCCTGTCAGAGCTAAAAGCGGCGTTGGCATGCGACAATTATGTCGATACATTGAAGAAAATTGATCAGGAACTGGTAAAAGTTGCAGTGTCTGGTGAGCGCTTTCAAAAGTGCTTGTTTGAAAATGGCAAAGACGAATCTATCAAGTCATACATCAAAACGCTCGTGTCATAAGTCAACTGTAGGCAGTGTAAGGCGTGGACTATAGCCTTACACTGTTTTTATTTTTATCCAACGGGTAGCGTACTATTTGGATACTTGATTCTTATCTGACGAGGGCTAGCAAGGAAATACGCAATGGTCAGTGGACCCAATCGGCCAATAAACATCAAAAATATGATAACTAGGCCTCCAGCATCAGATAACTCTCCGGTTAAACCGCGTGATAATCCTACCGTACCTAAAGCCGATATAGCCTCAAAAATAATATCTATAAACGCCGCATTTTCTGTTATCGATAAAATAAATATAGAAAGCCATGCAATTACAGTGGATATTAACGTAAGCGCCAACGCTTTTCCTCTCGTTTCACTCGACAACGTGCAGCCAAATATCGCTGGAGAAGGATCGCGTCGCAGATAGCTGTAGGCCGACATAATAAGAACAATAAAGGTGACAAGCTTAATGCCACTGGCGGTACTCATAGAGCCTCCACCGATGAACATTAATAGTAACGTTAGCCAAGTGGTTGCATTTTCTAATGCACTTATATCCACGGTATTGAATCCAGCCGTGCGGGGTGTTACAGCTTGAAACCAAGATGCCCACCATTGCGAAGCGGTGTCTAAAGTAGCAAGCGTATTAGGGTTGTCTTTTTCGATAGAATAAATAAGCAGTAATGCTATTGCGTTTACGATAATAGTGCTACTTATCATTAATTTACTGTAGACAGACAATTTTTGCCACGTACGCTTTTTAATAAGATCTATCCAAACGGAGAAGCCCAAACCTCCTACGATAAACAAACCGGTAATAGTGAGATTTACTACCGGGTTACCCACATAAAATGAGAGACTATCTGCGCTTAATGCAAACCCTGCGTTGTTGAAGGCTGAGATTGTGTAAAAAAATGCGTGAAAAAGTGCTTCTGCAGGTGGTTTAGTCTGAAGCCAGAATAAAGCCAAGATAGTAAAGCCAATCGTTTCAATGATAAACGCAAAAATTAGAACTGACCTCGCCGTAGAGGCTAGTGTTGATAAATCTGTTTGGTTAAATGCTTCTTTAATAGCGGACTGTTGTAAGAAACTTATTTTTCCGCCGAGCGCAATTAAAGTGACTACCGCAAATGTCATTAAACCAAGCCCACCTATTTGTATTAACAGAGCAATCACGGTAAGCCCTAATGTGGTAAATGCTGTCCCTGTGTCTACAACTACAAGCCCTGTCACCGTAACTGCAGATGTCGCTGTGAAAAGACTGTCTGCGAACGTGATTGGTTGTGTAGTCATACCTGGTAGTAGGAGTAATAACGTTCCCATGATTATCACAGCTAAAAAGCTTAGGGACAGTATGAGTGGTGGAGCGGCTTGGATTTTATAAGCGCTTTTTGCCTTTCGTGATAAAGGGCGACGTTGCAAATTCCAGCGTGTCATTATTTCAGCCTTGGGGCAATCCGAACTAAGGCCTCTTTGGGGCCGAATAAGATTAACGTATCGCACTCGCGAACAATGTAAGAGGGCGGTGGGGATTTCATAACCTCTTGTCCTCGCTTCACCATTAAACAGTGAATTGAGTTCTCGAACCCTTTTATAAGTGAGTCAATTGGAGTTGGTTGAAAAGGCGAGGGGAGGTGTATATCTACAATATAACTACCATGACCAATACTCAAATAGTCACTTACCATTGGATAGTTTAAAGCCTGTGCGACCCGTGCTCCCATCTCCTCTTCTGGGTGAACAATTCGTGTCACTCCTAGTTTAGTGAGGATAGTGTGGTGGGCTGAAGTATTAGCTTTTACCCAAATATCCTTAACACCCAGATTCTTAAGATGAAGAGTGCACAGCAGGCTCGCCTGCATATCTTCACCTATGGCTACGAGTACGGCTTCACTCTGACAGAGATTAAGTTCTTTTAGGGCCCTCTCATCTGTAACGTCACAAATGAGTGCTTGAGTGAGCTCACCTGCGTACTGCTCGGCAAGTTTTTCATCTTTATCTATACCTGTTACGGTATGGCCCATATGTATCAGCTCGATACTGGCAGTTATGCCAAATCTTCCTAATCCAATTACCGTGAAATGTGCCATTTATTTACTCCGTGTGACTGACGAGGAAGCGATATCCGTTCCCTGCAGAAGTCTCAATCGAAAAACAATTTGAATTTAGCGCAGAAAGTTTTTTCCTAACGTGACTGACCAGAATTCTTACGTAATGTGTGTCTTCGCTATTATAATTACCCCAAATAGAACGAATGAGTGTTTGTTGGTTAACAAAGACCCCGACTTCCCGAGTTAAAAGGTCGATAAGGTGCAGTTCTTTTGGCGTGAGCGAGATGTCTATGTTGCCTAGTGATATTAATCCGCTATCTAGGTCAATTGTTAGGTTTTGTATCTTTCTACGTCGTTCCGCAGTAGGAATGACGGGGGTAATATCCCTTAGAAGAACTCGAATGCGTGCTATCAATTCTTTTATACTGAAAGGCTTGCTTACGTAGTCGTTAGCTCCAGCCATCAACATATCTACTTTGTCATCTTCTGAATGTCTAGCTGATAAAATTAAAACGGGCACGCTACTTGTGCGTCTAATTCTAGCTAGAATTTCTTTACCGTCGCCATCAGGAAGGCCAAGATCCAATATTATCAATTCTGGCTTTTCTTTAAGCGCTGTGATGAGCCCGTCTTTAACATTAGATGTTTCAAGGGGCTTAAACCCCTCAGCCTTCAGGGCAATACATATCATTCTGCGAATGTTTGCGTCATCTTCAACAATAAGGATTTTGTTCATGACGATTTTTCACTTAGGTTAGGGATGGAAATAATTGCACGACAACCTGGCGCTAAGTTTTCGAGTATTAGCTTACCTTTGTGCGCCTCTGCTATACCTTGGGCGACGTTTAGCCCTAAACCAATTCCTCCAGTACCGACATCACCATCTCTTGATGAAGAAAAAAGCATAAACGGGCGTTGTGTGTCGCCATCTTTAAGCCCAATACCACTGTCTTCTACAATTATATTTGTGTATTTCGAATCGCTTTTTACTTTTACAAGCACCTCTTGTTCGCTAAATTTAAGTGCGTTGTCGATGACATTAAACATAGCTTGTTCTAAAAGTGGGCCGCTTGCATAAATTTGACGAAGATGCCCCGAAAAGCTAGTCACAATACGAGGATTGCTAACGCGAGTTAATACATTTTCAATCAGCGAGTTTATTGAAATTCGCTCTCGCCCTGCTATTAACAGATCGTTTTGAATACGCGTAGCTTGCAAAATATTCTCTATATAAGCATGTAATCTTTTGCTTTCGACAATACTCCCCTTTATCAACTCTTGCTTATCGTTTTCGGGAAGCGAGTGATAGTAGGTATCTAAGGTTTCCATAGAGCCAATTATTGTTGATAAAGGGGTGCGTAAATCGTGAGAAACTGACCGTAATACGTTTGCTTGGAGTTGTGCCTTGCGAAGAGCGGTTTGCTGTCTTTTGTAAAAAGAAGAGAATTCACTGGTTAATACAGCCACCACAAGAAACGTCGATATATTTATTACATCGTCAACATCGCTCATTCGTACCGAATAGAATGGCGCGGTAAATAAAAAGTTAAAGCTTATAGCACCTATAATGGCCGCTACTAGTCCATACAAACGTGAAAACAGAATTGAGCAAGTTACTGCACCCAACTGGAGTATGAGTAAAGTTCCTCCAATAGGTAAGAACCAATTTCTTAACAGCAAACAAATAAGAGTAAAAATTACCATTATGCTTACGGTTATGATGCCATCTCGCATTGGATGTAGCGCCCCGCTAAAAATAAAACGTCTTACAGAAATGTATCAAGGCTGATAAGAAAATACGCGTAAAAATTGCGTAAAAAACGGAAGTGAGTGGTAAAAGTAACACGGAAAAGGCGAGTGCGTTGCGCACTCGCCCGGCAATATCAAGTCAGTTAGAATCTATAATTGACTGCTAACTGATAGATACGACCAGTGTAGGTTAGACGGCTAATAGCACGTTCGTCTGTTCCTAAGAACTCTTCACCAACCTCATCCGTTAAGTTGAAAGCGCGTAGGAACAATTTAGTCTTCTTGTTTAGTGCATAAGAACCAACGAAGTCTAAACGTCCGATCGCTTTTCTGGTGCGTGCATTAGTACCTAGGAATGAGTTCGCACCTCTAAGCGTTTGATCGTCACGCCAGTTATAAGACAGACGTAAGCTTATACCGTCGTTTTCCCAATACGTAATCACATTAAACGATTCAGGCGAAACACGTGTCAATTCAACTTCGCTGCCTTCTTGGTCTAAACTTGTATAGTTGAATACACCACCGAAACCATTCCATGGATAAGGTAGGAAATCTAGTTTTTGCTGTATTGCAACTTCGTAACCTTCAACAGTAATGGTGTCAGCTACGTTAATAGGAGCAGTAATATTTACTTCTCTCAAGTTCTCGTTACCGTCATCATCGATAATTGGCGTAGTTTGAATACAGCCAAATTCCCTACCATTAGTGCCAGGTGTTCGTTCAATATCACCAAGTAGTCTATCGACAATAGGGTTTGTGCCTGGATCTGGACAGAATCCTTGTTCAGAATCAAATAGATTTGAAATGTCTTTTTTGAAGTAACCTATTGAAATAGCGCTGCCTTCACGGTTATACCACTCCAATGACACATCGTAGTTCTTCGCTTCATAGGGGCGCACTGTTGCTGTAGGAAGATCCAATCGTACTGTTTGATTACCACCGCGCAGGGCAGCTGTTGGACGTTGGGCGAGCAAGTTGGGGCGTACAATACCCTCGTAGTAAGCTGCCCTGAGTAAAACATCATCATGTAACTCGAACGTTATGTTAGCCATAGGGAGCGTATGCTGGTAGTCATCTTCAAATGTAACTGGAGCTGCTACACCGTTACGACCACGATCGTCCACCTGTGTTTCAAAACCGTCGAAGGTATTATCTGTTTGAATATGACGAACACCGATATTACCACGGTACATAATTGAACCGAGCTCGCCAGCAAAATCCGACATTACATACATAGCAAGAATGTCTTGTTCTGCACCAAAGTTAAAACCAAGATTAACTGGCAAGCCGCTATTTCTGTCTTGTTGATCCCAGAAACCGGTTCTGTTACGCATCAGTTCTGGGTATGGGCTGGTAAAGCTAGTTGCTGTAGGTATGTTGTTAACGTCTGTCTCGATACCATCTTGAAGCATTTGAAGAGCAAGCGCGTTATCAATAGTTAGCCAACCGGAAGAGTTGTCGAAGGTGCCAGGAATATTGCCACCAAAATAATCATTTTGGTCTGATGACAAAATGTTTGATGTTAAAAATGCGTCAGAAATATTGCTTGTATCAACACCAGCTAAACCTTGTCTTTGGTCAATACTTTCCAGTGACTCTCTAGAGAATCTTCCGCCAAATTTAATCGATTCAAAGTTAAGTTTATCGCCTAAACCGAAATCAACAAATCGTTCCGCGTTAAATTCAGCACTGCTAACTTCACGAGATAAGTCTCTAACTCGACCCGTAATTCTAAACGCGAGTCTGCGGCCTTGATTAGCATCAGATACAGAGTTAACCGCTGATGCGTTAAGGTTCGGAACTTGCCACACCAGGTCGTTATAAACATATGGTTGGTCAAATTGACCCTGCACCACAATATTATCTAAGTTTCCGTTTCCAGAATTTATGGAGCCATTAAAGCCGGTTGGAACGCTTTCAACCCCGTTTCTTCTGCCGTCAGCATCTGTAAAATTAAAGCTGTCACGCCAATCTTGGTCGTGGAGGAAGGTAAAACCCACATTTTGAAACTGATTACTTGCTTCAGAGTGAGCAATTTTCCCATCAAAAGCCCAATTTTCAGTGAAGTAATCACCGTAAAGAATAATGCCTTCTGTTTTTTCCCTGAACGTCGTTTTTCGATTTTCAGTTTGTAAAGTACCGTTAGTATAATCATAGGAGTTTACGGCATATACAAGTGGAGCACCTTCTTCGTCGGCTACTCTATCGTAAGCAAACGGGGCTGCGTCCATATCGAGTGTTACACGTGCATCGAAGTTGTCTCTGTCGCGACGGCGAGTATTAAAGCCTGGACTCATCGTCGTAGCTTCTTTGGTACCGTCAGCTAGATCTCGCTCAGAGAAGAGTAAATGGGCTCCAACTTTAAAGTTTTCGTTTACGCGATATTCTATATTTCCGGAGAAAGAAATTCTGTCTCCGTCACTATACTCACTAACATTACGACCTCGCGCGGGCGCTGTTAGTTGCGCATTTTCTTCTAAGCCCCATTTTTCACGATATTCTGCGATATTAGTTGCTCGAACGTCGCCGTCTACAGTATCCACTGATGTATAGTCGATAATGTCGAAGGTATCACGTCTGAAAGTTTGTCCTGAGCCTGCTAGTTTAAATGCTACACCTAGCTTATTGTCGACAAGGTGTTTAACACCAGAAACTCTGAAATTAGGGTCAACGTTGCCTGTTAAGTCTTCGTAACGACCACCCAAGCTCACTGAAGCCGATCCATCTTTCTTAGAAAGAGCCTGTTGTAGCCTTTGATCTACTATACCGGCAATGCCACCAGCTTGAAGGTCAGCTGTTGGGCTTTTAACAACGGTAACGCCATCAAAAATACTTGCCTCAAAAGCCGCAAACGGATTGGGTGCACCGACAGCATTAATGTTACTTGCACCTGAAGGAGTCGCAAAGGTTTGGCCCATAGCCGTTGTTTTTACAAATCCGCTGCCTAACCCGCGAAGACTAATGGTACTTTGTCTGCCTTCTCCGTCAGTATTTAGTTGGACACCTGGGATTGCTTGAAGCGCTTCTCCAAAATCGAGAGCTGGAAGTGCGTCGATATCAGTAGCAGAGATGGCATCTACGATAGATGCGGCATTACGTTTGGTATTAAGTGCATTTTCCAGAGAAGCTCTAACACCAGAAACTTCAATGACTTCAACGTCTTCGTCTTGGGGTTTATTATCTACTTTCTGTTGAGCGTTATTTACTGCGGTATTAACTTCCTGAGCAAGTAGTGTGGGAGAGCTAATGGTTAATAATAGTGCCGCCGTATTCCCTAACAGCTTTCTATTTATATTTGATCTTGTGTTTTGCATCGACCCATTCTCTTCGTTGTGTGATTTAGGTGTGTCTCTCTTAAAAACCTTGTTAAAGATTTGTGAAACCATAGTAACCACATGAAACAATCAAAACAAGTCATTTGTCATCATTTTTATCAAAAAATTGACTATTCATTAGTCTAATATTGAATATTAATGAGTTGTTAGTTTATATCTTTATTTAAATTAACTTATATAAATATCTTTGTGATGATTTTTATTGCTATTAAAACAGTGTGTTATGAGCCAGCCAGTTAAACCAACTTAGACTTAAGTATAAGTTAATAATAATCAATTTCAGTCATGTGAGGTCGCTATGTGCTTGATGTTTTCTAAGGTTAGGCTCGTATTTAATCAAATGCTAATATATTTCTTAGTAACTACTCTTGTTTTGGGCCACTACAAAGTTCAACCAACAGGCAGTAGCTCTCTTCCACCTATTTAATTAAGAGTTGTGTACTTATTATCTTGATTCGAGAGTAATAGCCACTCAAAACTTGCGATTAGTAAAACAATTGTTAGGTTTTTATGTGTGTTTTAAGCCAATAGTCAATATGAGACGCTGCGCAAAATAGTGTATTTTGCCTCGATGGTGAGAATAGAGTAGGACAGTCCGGCGATGGCGATGACACATTTGAGCCTCGATACGGACTCTCAAGGGGTGATAATTATTTTGATTTAACGGCGTTTAATATTTCTCCAGCGCTTATACATTGACAACCCCTAATGTCGATTTATTTACAATAGAGAAGGAGTATTACTCATTTTAATTAAAGGACAGTACTAGCCAACAAACGAGTCGCGTTGTTTTTTACCTCAATGAAAGTTCGCAATTGGCTGTTAATTTTGAAAGCAGTCTAGTCTCAAGAACCGTCACGCCATCACAATCCAACGTTTCCGTTCCAGAGCCACAAACGGGTATTATCCTGGCAATGGGTGTAATGCTGTTGTTATTAAGGCGCCGGCACCAATAAGTATATTCACTAGGGCGTTTCTCTGTTTACCAAAGAGGGCAACGCCCAGCAAACGTCATCAGATTTCACGTACGCGCGCCTATTTTTCCACCGCAATCACACGAATTTTCTATTCAACGATTAATACGCAAAACACCGAAAACACCGATACCAATCATTAATTACAGACCACCTTCAAACAGGTATTTCAAAGAAGGCGTCCCTCATCCACCACCGAGGTGCCCCTAATGCTCAACTCGCGCGCGCCTTCGGCTGGTCGGGCAGGGCGGGTTTGCAGGGTGGATGCCACTTTGTGGTGTCCGCGGGTGGGTTTTATCGGTGTTTTTATGTGAATGTGGTCTGTAAACATAATACAATAGGGGTAGTAGGTTTGATTGATAAGAGGATGTGGTGATGGTGAATGATTTTGCGCGCTTTAATGGTTTGCTCACGACTTTGGATGAATTGTATGAGTCGCTTTATAGTGCCATGCGGTTA
>JYMV01010498.1_pt1 | contig 121522 bp, 113 predicted proteins | sample 338911 | NCBI WGS metagenome assembly JYMV01 (sample SAMN03354496, study PRJNA234377) | hydrothermal vent metagenome | biome: Deep sea; feature: Hydrothermal plumes at the Eastern Lau Spreading Center, Western Pacific Ocean; material: Seawater | place: Tonga | collected 2009 | depth 2000 m m | reverse complement strand
AAGAAGATTGGCCTGGAGTGCCCTCGCGCCACGATCGCCCATTCCATGGCGGAAGCCTGGGAAGTGGCCAACGACATCGGATTTCCCTGCAGAGAACCGTCGAACAGGGATTTATGGGTCGCCTCCAGATTGTCCGGCAGGCTGGTTTCGTCCACCGCAAATCCGTGGTTCTGACTGGTAATCATCACGGTACCATCGGCGATGTTCTGTACCGGATGGTTGGCGCCATGGTGGCCATGCCCCATCTTGATGGACTTGGCCCCGCTGGCCAGGGCCAGCAACTGGTGGCCAAGACAGATGCCGAAAACCGGAATGTCGGTCTCCAACACATCGCGAATGGCGCTGATGGCGTAGTCACATGGCTCGGGGTCGCCGGGGCCGTTGGACAGGAAAATACCATCGGGATTCATCGCCAGCACATCGGCAGCGGGGGTCTGGGCTGGCACAACAGTGATATCACAGCCGCGACTGGCCAACATGCGCAGGATGTTGAGCTTCACACCGTAGTCCCAGGCGACGACCTTGAATTTTGATTCGGTGCGCTCGCCATAGCCACTTTCGATATCCCACTCACTCTGGCTCCAGGTCCAGGTTTTTTCCGAGGTGACTTCCTTCGCCAGATCCATGCCTTTCAGGCCCGGAAAAGCGTTGGCCAGCTCCAGAGCACGCTCGGCCGTGGCGTCTGCGCCGGCGACCACGGCGCCATTCTGGGACCCTTTATCCCGCAGGATTCGGGTCAGGCGACGGGTATCGATATCGGCAATGCCGACGATATTGTTGTCGCGCAGGTAGTCCTGTAGCGAGCCGGTGCTGCGCCAGTTGCTCACCAGCAGGGGCAGATCACGGATTATCAGGCCGGCGGCCTGGACGCGATCAGATTCGATGTCTTCTTCATTCACACCGGTGCTGCCGATGTGAGGGTATGTGAGGGTGACAATCTGGCGGGAGTAGGACGGGTCGGTCAGGATCTCCTGATAACCGGTCATGGCGGTGTTGAACACCACCTCTCCGCTGGTTTCCCCTTCAGCGCCAATGGCGGTGCCGTAAAACAGGCTTCCGTCTGCGAGTGCAAGGATGGCAGGTGTACTCAAGGCTTGTATCCTCATCGAGTGGCGTACAGGTTCGTCACGAACAGGAACGCAAGCGCAAATTCAGGTCGCAAAAAAGCGAGAGGGAGTTGAACTCCGTCCCGCTTTTTCTGTTGAGCGTTGTCAAAGCTACGCTTGGTGCAGTTAAACCGCCTTATTGTACGAAATATGGCAGTTTGTGTCCACGCGAAATCTTACTCGTCGCTACTTCAGCCCCAACACATCCTGCATGTCGTACAACCCGGCCGGCTTACCTTCCAACCACAATGCCGCACGCATCGCACCTTTGGCAAACGTCATCCGGCTGCTGGCTTTGTGGGTAATTTCGATGCGCTCGCCTTCAGTGGCGAACAGAACGGTATGATCACCAACCACATCGCCGGCCCGAATGGTTTCGAAGCCGATCTCCTTGCGGGTACGCTCCCCGGTAAAGCCTTCACGGCCGTAGACAGCACATTCCTTAAGGTCTCGACCGAGGGCATCGGCGACAACTTCGCCCATTCGCAATGCCGTGCCCGACGGCGCGTCTTTCTTGTGGCGGTGGTGGGCTTCGATGATTTCCACATCATAGTCGTCACCCAGGGCTGCAGCGGCGGTGCGCAGCAGGTTGAGGGTGACGTTGACGCCCACACTCATGTTGGGGGCAAACACTACCGGGGCCTTTTCCGCGGCAACGGCGAGCTGTTCTTTCTCGGCGTCGGTCAGGCCGGTGGTACCGATCACAATCATTTTGCCGTTGGTTTTACAGAATTCCGCATTTTCCAGGGTCAGATCCGGGAAGGTGAAGTCGATGAGTACGTCGAAATCCTCCTTCACTTCGGCGAGGCTGCCAGCCATCTTGACGCCAGTCTTACCAATGCTGGTCATTTCACCGGCGTCGGCGCCGATAAGACTGCTGCCAGGCTCGACGACTGCCGCGCCAAGTTCCAGGCCTTCAGTTCCGTCAACGGCTTCGATCAACACTTTGCCCATGCGCCCTGCGGCGCCGATGACTGCTACCCTCATCACGTCTGCCCTCAGAATTTCATTTCGTCGAAGAAGCTTTTCACACCTTCAAACCAGGAGGTTTTTCGCGGACCGTGCTGGTTGCCATCGCCACCGTCCAGGGTCTTCTGGAATTCTTCCAGCAACTCTTTCTGACGCTTGGTGAGGTTAACCGGAGTTTCCACAACCACGCGACACAGCAAATCACCGGACGGACCACCACGAACCGGGCTAACGCCCTTGTTCCGCAAACGGAACAGCTTGCCGGTCTGAGTCTCCGGTGGAATCTTCAGCTTAACGCGACCATCGAGCGTCGGCACTTCAAGTTCGCCACCGAGACTGGCATCCACGATGCTGATAGGCACTTCGCAATAGAGGTTGCGACCATCACGGGTAAAGATGGAATGCTCTCGAACCGCGACCTGCACATAGAGGTCACCGGAAGGCCCACCTTCAACACCCATCTCGCCTTCACCGGAGAGACGAATACGATCACCGGTATCCACGCCCGGCGGCACCTTGACGGACAGCGTTTTCTCTTCCTGGATGCGACCGGCACCGTGACACTTCTTACACGGGTTCTTGATGATCTTGCCGGAACCACGACAGGTAGGACACGCCTGCTGCACAGTGAAGAAGCCCTGCTGCATCCGCACCTGGCCCATGCCATTACAAGTACCACAAGCCTCCGGCCGTGAGCCCTTCTCGGCCCCGGAACCGTCACAGGTGTTGCACTCGGTGTGGCCAGGAATCCGGATCTGGACGGTTTTGCCTTTTACCGCCTCTTCCAGGTCCAGCTCCAGGGTGTAACGCAGGTCAGCCCCACGCGTATTGCGGCCACCGCGGCCGCCACCAAAGATATCACCAAACACATCGCCAAAAATGTCGGAGAAGCTGGCACCACCGCCGCCTCCTCCGAATCCGCCGCCGGCAGAGCCATCAACACCGGCGTGGCCAAACTGGTCGTAGGCTGCGCGCTTGGAGGAATCGGAGAGTATTTCATAAGCTTCACTGGCTTCCTTGAACTTATGATCGGCGTCCTCATCATCCGGATTCCGGTCAGGATGATACTTCATCGCAAGCTTGCGGTAGGCTCGCTTGATCTCTTTTTCATCCGCTTCCCGGGACACCCCGAGAATCTCGTAATAGTCGCGCTTGGCCATGCTCTAAAACCCTGTTGGTAAAACGAGGAAAACGCGGAAGAGCTTCCGCGTTTTCCAACTGCCTGATGATCTTAAGTTTTATCGCTTGTCGTCGTCTTTGACTTCTTCAAACTCGGCATCAACGGCGTCGTCGCTGGAACCGGACTGGGCAGACTCTTCGCCCCCGGCCTGCTGCGCCTGCTCTGCCTGATCCGCGTACATCTTCTGGGCCATTTCAGAAGACGCTTCCGTCAGCTTCTGAGTCTTGGCCTCGATGTCGTCCTTGTCAGAACCAGCCAGGGCTTCTTCCAGCTCCTTGATCGCAGCCTCGATAGACTCTTTCTCGCTGTCGGACACCTTGTCACCAGCATCGGCCAGGGTCTTGCGCACGGTATGGACCATCGCGTCACCCTGGTTGCGGGCCTGGACCAGCTCTTCGAACTTGCGATCCTCGTCGGCGTTGGCTTCCGCGTCCTGAACCATCTTCTCGATTTCGTCGTCGTTCAGACCTGAAGACGCCTTGATGACGATGGACTGCTCTTTACCGGTCGCCTTGTCTTTGGCCGACACGTTCAGGATACCGTTGGCATCGATATCGAAGGTGACTTCGATCTGCGGCGTACCACGGGGCGCCGGCGGAATGTCCGCCAGGTCGAAGCGACCCAGTGACTTGTTCTGTGTCGCCTGCTTCCGCTCACCCTGGACCACGTGAATGGTCACTGCAGTCTGGTTGTCATCCGCAGTGGAGAAAGTCTGCGACTTCTTGGTCGGGATCGTGGTGTTCTTGTCGATCAGCGGTGTCGCCACGCCACCCATGGTTTCGATACCCAGGGTCAGCGGGGTAACGTCCAGCAGCAGAACGTCTTTCACATCACCGGAGAGCACGGCCGCCTGGATGGCAGCACCCATGGCTACAGCTTCATCCGGGTTCACGTCCTTACGCGCTTCCTTACCGAAGAAGTTCTTCACTTTTTCCTGAACCATCGGCATGCGGGTCTGACCGCCGACCAGGATGACCTCGTCGATTTCACCGATCTTGGCACCGGAATCTTCCAGCGCGGTGCGGCACGGCGCGAGACTGCGCTCGACCAGCTCTTCAACCAGTGACTCCAGCTTGGCACGAGTCACTTTCACGTTCATGTGTTTGGGACCGCTGGCGTCTGCCGTCACGTAAGGCAGGTTCACGTCGGTCTGCTGGCTGCTGGAAAGCTCAATCTTCGCCTTCTCAGCCGCTTCCTTCAGTCGCTGCATCGCCAACGAGTCGCCACGCAGGTCAATGCCGCTGTCTTTCTTGAACTGATCGGCAAGGTATTCGATCAGCTTCATATCAAAGTCTTCACCACCCAGGAAGGTGTCGCCGTTGGTGGCCAACACTTCGAACTGGTGCTCACCATCTACATCGGCGATCTCGATAATGGAGATATCGAAGGTGCCACCACCCAGGTCGTAAACGGCGACAGTGCGGTCACCGCTCTTCTTGTCGAGACCATAGGCCAACGCAGCAGCAGTTGGCTCGTTGATGATCCGCTTCACGTCCAGACCAGCGATCTTACCGGCGTCTTTGGTGGCCTGACGCTGGCTGTCGTTGAAGTAGGCCGGCACGGTGATAACCGCTTCGGTCACTTTCTCGCCCAGATAGTCTTCTGCGGTTTTCTTCATCTTCTTGATGATTTCCGCAGACACCTGCGGCGGCGCCATCTTCTCGCCTTTCACTTCGACCCAGGCATCACCGTTGTCTGCCTTGGCGATCTTGTACGGCACCATCTTGATGTCTTTCTGGACCACGTCGTCTTCAAAGCGACGACCGATCAGACGCTTGATGGCGTAGAGGGTGTTGTTCGGGTTGGTGACCGCCTGGCGCTTGGCAGATTGACCTACCAGCGTTTCACCGTCTTCGGTATACGCCACAATGGACGGGGTAGTGCGATCACCCTCGGCGTTTTCGATAACCTTGACCTTGTCGCCATCCATAATGGCTACACAGGAGTTTGTGGTTCCCAGGTCGATACCAATGATCTTACTCATGCAATTACTCCAATTCGGTTGTTCAATTCAGTTCCGGCTGCCTTGAAAGTTGCCCCGGAGTCCCGGTGCACCGCCTGTTTACTGGCTATATTGGCGCTTTAATCTGCTTTTCAAGCCTGCTCGTCGATTTTTGGCGCGTCTTCAGCCTTGGCGACCACCACCATCGCGGGACGAACAAGGCGATCGTTCAGGGTGTAGCCCTTCTGGACCACAGCCACCACACTGTTGGGCTCGGCATCAGGTGCCGGCACCATGGACATGGCCTCGTGCTGCTGGGGATCAAACGGCTCACCCACGGGGTTAAGCTGAACCACATTGAACTTGCCGAGGCTGCCCATGAACAGATTAAGAGTCATCTCGACCCCTTCACGAATAGAGGCCACCAGTTCGCCGGCACTTTCATGCCCCTCAGTGCTTTCAACCGCCTTTTCCAGGCTGTCAGCGACCGGCAGAAGCTCCTTCACAAACTTCTCCAGCGCGAATTTGTGGGCTTTCTCAACATCGATCTCAGCGCGACGGCGAACATTCTGCATCTCCGCCTGGGAACGCAACATCTGCTCCTGAAACTCCTGCGCCTGGGCCTTCAGGGCCTCAACTTCGCTTTCCGGACCGGCTTCGGCACTGTCTTCCGTCGCCGTTTCTTCCTCGGGAGCGGCTTCCGCAGTGTCTTTCAACTCTTCTTCCACCTGTTCGTTACGATTCTCGTCAGCGCTCATGACTACTCCTGCTTGATCGTCGGCGGCCAGACGACCGGCCGGTTAACGTTTGGTTTCCGACCGCCATGGGCCGAAAAAAACATGTTTGCGAACGGATATGGGGCCCGTATCGGATGTTTCAACCGTTGCGCACCTCATTCATTCACAAATTCGCCAGCCGATGTTTGCAAACAGGAAAAACCCTGTATATATTCACAGTCACTGTATGTAATCACAGTATTCAGGAATTGAGCGGAGGACCTCTGCATGCTCACACAGCTCACTGTTTCCAATTACGCCATTGCCGAGCGGGTCGAACTTCAGTTTGGAAAGGGTATGACGGCGCTGACCGGAGAGACCGGTGCCGGCAAATCCATTGTCCTGGACGCCCTTGGCCTTGCCATGGGCGGGCGCGCCGACGCTGGCGCCGTACGCCATGGCGCCAAACGCGCCGATATTACCGCTACTTTCGACGTGTCCCGCATTGCCGAAGCCCGGCAATGGCTGGAAAACCATGAGCTCGACGATGACAACGAATGCATCCTGCGCCGAGTGATCAGCAAGGATGGCCGCTCTCGCGCCTACATCAACGGCCAGCCCTGCCCCCTTGCCCACCTGAAAGATCTGGGCAGCGCCCTGATGGACATCCACAGCCAGCACCAGCACCAGTCCCTGCTGCGCAAGGAGACTCACCGCAAACTGCTGGACGAGTTCGCTGGCGCAGAAGCGTTGGGAGAGCAAACCAGGGATGCATGGAAAGCCTGGCACAAAACCCGCCAGCGGCTGACCGAACGCCAGCAGAATGCCGATGAGACAGAAGCCCGCCTGCAGCTACTGCGCTACCAGGTGGAAGAACTGGATCGCCTGGCGCTGGAAGACGGAGAGCAGGCAGAGCTGGAGAAAGAACAGGAACGGCTCAGCCATGCCGACACGGTGCTACACAACAGCCATCAGGCTACCCTGCTATGCACGGAAGATGAGAATAGCGCAGCGGATCTGGTGCGCCAGGCTTTACAGCAACTGGAGCAGTTGCCGGTGGAGGTACCGGCACTGACGGAAACCATCCAGATGCTGAATGAAGCCCAGATTCAGATCACCGAGGCTGGCGACAACCTGCGCCACTTTGTGGAAGATTACGACGCCGACCCAGCCCGACTGGCCGAAGTGGAAGAGCGCCTGAGTGCCATTTACCAGATGGCCCGCAAGCACCGCATCACACCGGAGACTCTCCCGGAATTCCACCAGAGCCTGAGTGCCGAACTGGCATCGCTGGACGACGGCGAGGGCAGCGTTGAGAAGCTGGAGGCGGAACTGGAAGAACAGCGAAGCCACTTCAATACCCTGGCCACCGAGTTGTCGAACGCACGCCAACAGGCTGCTGCCAACCTTGATCAGCGCATCGCGGAGGAGCTCGCCCAACTGAGCATGCCAGCGGTCCAGTTCGTAACCCACCTGAGCCGCAACAAAGGCGACGAGCCTGCGCCCCACGGCCTGGAAGACATTGAATTCCTGGTCAGCGCGAACCCGGGCCAACCCGCACGTCCGCTAGCCAAGGTAGCCTCGGGTGGCGAACTCTCACGCATCAGCCTGGCCATTCAGGTGGTGGTTGCGCAAACTTCCACCACACCAACACTGGTCTTTGACGAGGTGGATGTAGGCATTGGTGGCGGCACCGCCGAAGTGGTTGGTCGCTTGCTTCGCAGCCTGGGCAGTAATGGACAGGTGTTGTGCGTCACCCATCTTGCCCAGGTAGCGGCCCAGTGCCATCAGCACCTGTTCGTCAGCAAGTTTACGGAATCAGACGCCACTTACTCGAAGATCGAGTCATTGGACGACAATGGCAGGGTCAGCGAAGTGGCAAGAATGCTCGGTGGTGTGGATATGACCGAACACACCATTGCCCATGCCCACGAAATGTTCACGAAAGGCCAGGCTACGCATCACTGAACAGTTTGAAAGGTAAGCGTATTCCCCTCTCGATCCTGAGAGTTGTTGGGGCGGGCTAAAACCCCGCCCCCTTTTTTTCTTTTTTCCGGAACAAATCCTGAGTTATCAGGATTTGAGGGGTTTGACGTAAAGAATCAGGCTGTGATCGACAATCTCATAGCCTCGTTCTTTGGCAATTTTTTGCTGCCGCTCTTCGATTACCTCATCGACGAACTCAATGACCTCACCGGTCTGAGTGCAGACCATGTGATCATGATGATCGTCGCCGGCCATCTCAAAAACGGCGTGCCCACCTTCAAAGTTGTGGCGCAGAACCAGGCCAGCTGCCTCAAACTGAGTCAGCACCCGGTAGACGGTTGCCAGGCCCACGTCATCACCCTGTTCGAGGAGCTTTTTGTACACATCCTCGGCGCTGAGGTGATGCTCCTCGGAGTTCTCCAGAATATTGAAGATCTTCACTCTTGGCAGAGTGACTTTAAGACCGACTTTTCGTAATTCGGTGTTTTCGGATGACATGTTACGATTCACTCTTTGGTGTGCCTCGCGGCTTCCGGTATGATGAAGCCGCATGTTAACGGTCAGACCGTGTCACACCTGCCCCTGGCAGGCGATTTCAAGATAGAGGATTTCCCCCGGCGATGCAAAAGCTCACAGCTCTCATTCTAACTCTCATCATGGCTGGCTGTGTTTTCCCAGGCGTATACAAGATCAATGTACAACAGGGGAACATACTGACCGACGAAGAGCTGACATCACTGGCCGAGGGCATGTCCCGCAGCCAGGTCCACTCCTTGCTGGGCACCCCGCTGATGACCAACCCCGCCGATCCGTCCCGGGAGTACTATGTGTATACCTTCCAGCGCAGTGGTGGCGATATCAAGGAACAACGGGTCATCGTCTACTACGATAACGACCAGTATTCCCATTACGAAGCCCAGCTGCTGGAAGAAACGCCCGCCTACTGAGCCAGCCTCAAGCCTTAACCCTTCTTCTTTGCCCGGTTAAGCCGGGCCTGCTTGGGGTCGATCTGCAGCGGCCGGTAAACTTCAACCCGGTCGCCGTCCCGCAACTCGTGGGCGGACGGATTCTTGATCACCTTACCGAAGATTCCCATATCGCCATTTTCCGGATCGACCTCAGGAAATATGGCAACAATGCCGGAACGCTTCACAGCCTCCACAGCCGTGGTGCCCTCTTCGACACTCAAGCTGATGATTTCCTGCCTGTCTGGCCTGGCAAAGGCCACCTCAACTCGAATCATTGTTATCCCCCGAGATACACCTGGTCTGCGCGACGGCAGAACGCGTCCACCATGGTATTCGCAGCCTGATTGAAGACCGGCCCGAACGTCATCCTCGACAAGGATCCGGAAAACTCAAATTCCAGCGTGAGAATCACCTTGCAGGCGTTATTCTGCAGGGGCTTGAACTGCCAACGACCGCTAAGGTTACGGAAAGGACCATCCACCAGGCTCATTTCAATGGTATGCGGCAGGTACAGCTGGTTGCGCGTGGTCAGCCGGTGACGGATACCACCTTTGGCGATATCCATAGATGCCATGATTTCGTGGTCTGTCTGCTCGTGCACCTGGCTGGCTGAACACCAGGGAAGAAAGTCGGGGTAGCTGGCAACATCGTTGACCAGGTGGAACATGCGTTCCGCCGAGTGCATAACCAGCGCGGTCTTGTCGATCTGATGGGGCATTGGAACCGGACGTCCTGCTTGCGAATACTCTTGAGTTGAAGACCCTGCAAAGGGGGAGCCCCTTTAATCGGGACGCCAATATCAGACGCTATGATAAAGGATATCACCGTTGTTGGGGTCACTTTCCTGCCCAGCCGGGCCGTTCTTACCGCTCTTCTCGCCTGGCTCGCCACCCCCACCGGCATCACCCGTTTCATTGTTGGGATCATTCGCATCGGGGGCAGTTGGCGTCATTGAGCTTGGCGCCAACTCTACGGTAGGTTCGCACCACAATCCGTTGCTACCGCTGTCGCACAACGCCACCAGCGACGTGGCGGTGTACTGCAGGCCGATATACGCCACCACCAGCGGCAAGATCAAGCGCATCACCCAGAACCATATACGGCCAATCAGGCGTGGTGCCTTTCCCAGTATGGTGAAGGTCAGATTTCGGGTCAGGTACCAGCCCGCGAAGACAGATATCAGGATACTCACCAGCGGAATCAGCAGGCCACCCGTGATCAGCTCAAGCCAGCGGAACAAGGTGCCCCCGGCGAAACGCTCGTCGGACCATAGATTGAAGGACAGCAACGACCCAAGCCCCGCCAGCCAGACTGAGCTGCCCATCAGAAAGGCGGACAAGCCCCTTGGTGCGCCTGTCCACTCCTGAAACCAACCGACCACCGGCTCAAGCAATGAAAGAGACGTCGTCCACACAATCATCACGATGACCAGGAACACGGCCGCCACCAGAAACTGACTGCCCGGCAGATCCGCCAGGGCCACCGGCAGCGACAGGAAAAGCAGCCCGAACCCGCGCTCACCTTCCATGGAATGGCCATCGGGCGCCAACGAATAAATCGCCAACCCGGCCCCGATGGCGATCAGGGTGTCCATCAACACCACAGCCAGCACGGAACGCTTAAGGCGAGTGTCCGCGGGTGTATAGGCACCGAACAGGGTCCACACGCCCATTCCGAGCCCAAGAGTGAAAAACGCGTGAAACAACGCCGCCCGCAAACTGTCCAGGGTCACGTCGGCGGGGCGGAAATCCAGCATGAAGTCCGACGCACTGCGGAAATCCCCACTCCAGGCGGCCAGACCGCAGAGCGCCAGCAGAATCAGCATCATCGCCGGTGCCACCACCCGTACTGCACGCTCGACACCGTCCACCACGCCCTGCATCGACACCCACACCACCAGCAACAGGAAGAATCCGTGCCAGCCCATGAACACGCGATAGTCCCGCGAGTCCGACACCAACGCGGAGAGGATACCTGCGGCTTCAGCCTCGCCGGCGCCAATAAACCGGCCCATGGCTCCGTAGAATACGTAGGCCAGAGCGATGGCACCGAAAACAGCCGTAAAGGAAAGCACCAGAAAAGCCGCCAACACCCCCAGACGACCAGCCCACATCCACGCCCGGGACCGTCGCGCGCTGCGAACGAAACCATCCATCGCCAGCACCAATCCATGGCGGGCGTATCTTCCCATCGCGGATTCGGTGACCATCAACGGCAGCGTGACCAGCAACAGGCACGCCAGGTACAGCAATATGAACAACCCGCCGCCATGCTGGCCGGCCAGGTAGGGAAACTGCCACACGTTCGCGAGGCCAAAGGTTGCCCCGGTCGCGGCCCAGAAAAAAGTGGTTGGCCGGGTCCACGACCCGATTGGTGTTTCGTATGGAGTAGGCATTCCATTCCCTGACGACATCTCAGCGCACATTGTAGCGGAGGAATCACAACCCATACGACCATCGACTCAGTCAATCGCGCCGATTTCGTGACCAGTCTGGTACTACTGGGCTACAATGCGCGCTTTTCCGGCACGATTACGCACGGTAAATTTTCTGTCCGACTCCGGATCAACGATTCATGAGCAAGAAGAAACCCGGCGCACCGAGCGCCACCATTGCCTTGAACAAAAAGGCAAAACATGAGTACCACATCGAGGAACGCTTTGAGGCGGGCCTGGCCCTGCTCGGATGGGAAGTAAAATCCATCCGTGCCGGCAAGGCGCAGCTCACCGATGCCTACGTGCTGCTTAAGGACGGAGAGGCCTGGCTGCTGGGATCCCACATCATCCCGCTCACCGCCGCCTCAACCCACGTTATCGCGGACCCGACCCGGACCCGCAAACTGCTGCTGCACGCCAAGGAAATTGCCAAGATCGTCGGCAAGGTTAACCAGGCAGGCCATACCTGCATTCCGCTGGCCATGTACTGGAAGAAGAACAAGGTGAAATGCGAAATTGCCCTGGTGAAAGGCAAGAAGCTCTTCGACAAGCGTGCCACCGAGAAAGAACGGGACTGGAACCGCCAGAAACAACGCATCCTCCGCGAAACCAACGTCTGATCCGCTGGCCGGGCCCCAGGCCCGGCGTCTTCTCCCCGCATTTTATGTCGCATCTGCATCCTCTTTTAGCCCCTCTCTGATCAGCCTATACTCGATCCCTTACCCCAATCCGCATACGGACAGCGGCCACCCAGGGACAGACGGGAACCAAAGGGAGCAAGTGATGACACGCCGACAAACACCCATGTCTGCAGTAGATCGCTCGTGGCTACGCATGGAATGCCCCGAGAACCCCATGATGATTTCAGCGGTGCTGGTGTTTGATCAGCCCATTGCCCTCAAGCGCCTCAAGCGAACGCTCGACGAACGCTTTCTCACCTTCCGGCGCTTTCGACAGCGCGTCGTCACCGAAGGCGACCGCACGTACTGGCAGGACGACCCACTCTTTCATATCGACAACCATATTCACGTTCTTGCCCTTCCCGGCGATGGAGGCAAACAGGAGCTGCAAACACTGACCAGCGACCTGACCAGCACCTCGCTGGATTTCCGGCGCCCGCTCTGGCAAATCCACTATATCGAGAACTATCAGGGTGGCTGTGCCCTGCTGGTTCGCATCCATCACTGCATTGCTGACGGCATTTCACTGGTGCGTGTGCTGCTTTCGCTGACCGACAACTCGCCGGAACCGAGACTCAGCCGGGTATCGACATCCAGCCAATCCAAGACCCATGCACCTCAAGGTCTACGACAGCTCGCCAGCCGGGCTTTGCATAATGGACAAACCGCCATCGACCAGGCAGGCCTGTTTCTGAAGTCCATCCGCAACGAGCCGGGCTACCCGTTCAAACTGGCCACTACCGCGGGCAACATCGCCGTCGACCTGCTCAAGCTGGGCCTCTCCCCGGCGGAACCAGACACCTGCCTGAAAACACCCCTGAGCGGTCGCAAGCATGTCGCCTGGGCCGACCCGCTGAGTCTCGCCGAAGTGAAGGTGTGCGCCAGAGCCCTGCGCGGCACCGCCAACGATGTGCTGCTGTGTGCCGCCGCCGGCGCGTTGCAACGGCATTTTTTAGCCACCGGCGAGGCCACGCCGGAATGCGGTGTTCGCGTTGCCGTACCGTTTAACCTGCGCCCGATGCGACAGCCGATCGAAACCCTGGGCAACCAGTTCGGGCTAGTGCTGGTCACCCTGCCCGTGGAGGAGACCGATCCGATCATGCGGTTCCGCCAGGTTCAGGAAAACATGAACCGCCTCAAACGCTCCTATCAGGCTCAGGTAACCTACAGCCTGCTGGACCTGTTCGGGCGCGGCCCGGATGTCCTTGAGCGGCGAGCGCTCTCCATGCTCAGCAATAAGGCCTCTGCGGTACTCACTAACGTGCCGGGCCCAAAAGAACCTGTATATTTGGCGGGAGCAAAGCTCACCCAGCCCATGTTCTGGGTGCCCCAAAGCGGCAATATCGGCATCGGTTTGAGCATATTCAGCTACGCCGGCACGGTGCAATTCGGCATCACCATCGACAAGAACATCAAGGCCGACCCGGCCAGTGTGATGGGGCATTTCCGCGACAGCTTTGCCGAACTCCTGGACGCCGCGCTGCACAACAGCGAACAGAACACCGCCCGGGCCGCCAGTTGATAGGTACAACTGACCACCCGACACCACAAAACAAAACCAGGAAAACCTTGAAGTTGGCGGAAGCAGCCACATATACTGTCGGTAAGGGGACGACATGGCTTCGACGCCGGTGGCGAACCCTTGGGTGCATGTCGAGATGGCAGCCAATCTCGTTAATCCAAAGCTGCAACGCAATAGTCGCAAACGACGAAAACTACGCACTAGCAGCGTAAGCTGCTAGTCGTCCTGACCGGGTCGCCCGTAGCCCGGAAGCAACATCTCAGGACGTCATCGCTTACGGGATGCTCCGTTTTCCAGAGTTCACTGGCTAACGGCTAAGATCTAAAGAACTCGGTTCTTGCACCCTGGCTCTCGGGTCGCTTGAACTTAAATCAATAGAGAGACGCTAAACATGTAGACCTCAAGGCTGAGTACTGGCGGACGCGGGTTCAATTCCCGCCGTCTCCACCAAATCTAGATTTGCCGGGAACTCCCCGGAATAAAGGTACCCTCTAAAAGCCCCGCCAGTCGGGGCTTTTTTCTATTTCAGCCTTCCTCATAGTTCCTGAGCATTCCACTAGAATCCAGCATCGCTTAGGGGTATCTTTGGGGGTACATACGGGACGCGGGAAACACGTACCCCCAATCTCCTCCCCCAACAGAGGGTGGGCTATGGCCACTGCCGTCAACAAGCTAACCGAGAACACCGTCAAGCATGCGTCGTTTGAAAAGTTTGGCAAACGAACCAAGTTGGCTGACGGCGGCGGACTGTATCTAGATGTTCAACAAGCCGGTCGGTACTGGCGGTTAAAATACCGCTATGGCGGAAAAGAGAAATTGCTTGCCCTTGGCGTTTACCCCGAAGTGTCTTTAAAGGTCGCCAGAGCGAGACGGGATGAGGCAAAGCGTCTGCTAGCAGACAGCATTGACCCGATGGCCCACCGCAGTAAGACCAGATCCAAACAGATAGAAGCAACGTCTAACACTTTCAAAGCAGTAGCGTTGGAGTGGCTGGAGTATGTTCACAAAAAGTCAGTGGGTGAGACAACCTCCGGGAGGAATGAGCGGCGCCTAGAAATGTACGCATACCCCAAATTAGGCCGGAGTCCCATCGCGGAGATAGAGCCGCCGGACGTCCTGGCAGCATTGAGAGAGATTGAAAAGAAAGGCCACTTGGAGAGCGCCCACCGGGTAAAAACGCTCATTGGCCAGATATTTCGCTATGCCGTGAGTACAGGCCGCGCCCAGCGCGACGTGACAGCAGATCTTCGCGGCACTCTACCTCCCGCAAAGCCAAGACATCACGCAGCCGTTGTCACCCCCCATGAAATTTCAAAGCTTTTAAACTTGTTGGACAGCTACTGGGGAACGCCGACTGTCTGCAAAGCGCTAAAAATGGCACCTTATCTTTTCCTGCGTCCTGGCGAGTTCCGGAAGATGCGGTGGGAAGAAATTGATTGGGAGGAAGCGGTTTGGGCAAAGGAAAAAACAAAAAACGGAGAATCCTTCGTAGTGCCGCTCGCCCGCCAGGTAGTCGCGCTATTGCGGGAACTACAGCAGAGCAATGGCAACTCAGACTGGGTATTTCCGAGCGGTCGCAGCAGGGACCGCCCAATGAGTGACAACGGCTTAAACTCTGCCATGAAGCGAATGGAACTGAGAGACATAATGACGCCTCACGGTTTCCGCGCAATGGCACGGACCGCACTGGCCGAACGTCTTGGCTTCAAAACTGAAATTATGGAGATGCAGATGGCCCACAGAGTGCGCGACATGCACGGCAGAGCATACAACCGGACGACTTGGATGCCAGAGCGCCGAGACATGATGCAGCAATGGGCCGACTACCTAGACAGCCTGAGAGCCAGCGGCAATGTTGAGACCATGGGCCAGACCGCCAGCAAATAGACAACTATTTGGGCCATGCCCCTCACGACCCGAAAAAACGCGGGCACCCCAGTCGTCCTGCGTGATCTACCCAACTAGGAACGTTCAGGGGGCGGAGAATGTTAGATTATTATTACCTCAGTGATTTGGAACACGGCCGATACAACCTCTCACTAAGAGACGCTCTGCACTTGGCTGCCAAAGGCACTCTACCAAGTTATGTTCACGTGCATGAAGATATCCGCCTATACGAACTGGATGATGACATTACTACGATTAACAGCTATTTCTATCTTCGCATTCCCACAACATCGCTTCGTATTGTCGAAAAGTTCATGGTTAGCCATTCTCATACGCCAAGCCCAACAAATCATCGGGTAACCGACGCATTGAAGAAACACGAACTCAGCGAGGTGTTTCTAGACGGAAGATATGAAGGATCTATCCCGATAAAACTTGAGTCTCGTTATTACGGCCTCCACGAAATCTGCCCCTTTCCATTTCGTATTTCCACTCTCGATGGCGATCCATTTACGTTCTCAGCAGACGAGCTCATTTTCTGGACTAACGACTTGGAAGAACTCGTAAAACAAGGCCTAATCCAGCGCCGTGACATTGGCAGGTCTGGAGTCTCGCTTCACAACGGCGGCCAAGGCGGTCCTCCAAATGATGAAGACTTGCCTAACTCAACCATACCGAACGACAGGGAGCAGCTACCCGCGGACTTCAAGGCCTTACTGGATACGATGGGAGACGGAGACCAGGAAAACATAGACCTGTTGCTGGCAGCATGGCGCAAATTCTGGAAAGACCGCCGTCCCCACGATGGGCACCCTTATCCCATAAACCCAGACGTTCAGAAGTGGATATTGAATCGAATGGAAGGTAATGGATCTCAAATCATGGCGGAGAACATGGCTAAGATAATTCGCCCAAAATGGGCTCCGAAACACCGTCAGCGAAAACAAGAAAAATAAAGGGGTAACCCCTTAGGAGCAAGCAATACCACACCTTTCGGCGTGTCCCGCCACCTTTACCATGAACCCTTCTATCTATTCTGCACTCACCGGGAGGCAGAGGATTCCCTGACATTCAACAGGAACAACGGGGTAATCCATGGCCGCAAAAGCACTCACCACAGAGACCGACCGCCAGCCGCTTGACCGGATGTTGCGACGCAAGGAAGTAGAGCACATAACAGCCCGCAGCCGCAGCGCAATCTACGACGGCATCGCTGCGGGGACCTTTCCAAAACCCGTTAAAATCGGACGCCACGCCGTAGCCTGGCCGGAGTCAGTAATTCGTAACTGGATTGCTGAACGCACGGAAGGGAGCAAAGTATGAAAAAGGAAGCGCCCGCCACTAAAGTAAAGCGCCAACACCAAAGCATCACCCCCCGGTGCCCGCGCTTAATTAGGGCATTGCGACAAGGCCCTCTATCAAGAATGGACGCTGCTTTAATGGTGGGCACCACAAATGCTCCTGAGTCCGTCCGTGAGCTGCGCCTGGTCTATGGCCTTTCCATAATCACTAAATTCGTCGCCGGCAATGACCGGAACGGACGACCTACTCGAACGGGGTTGTACCACCTTGCTCCAGACGCAAAAGAGCTGGCGGACTCTCGTTTAAGCCGGAATACGTCGACCACTAGTAAGAAATAGCGAGCGACTCATGGGCAAAGGAAAAAACCCGCTGCCGTTCGACCGCGTGGGTGGTGTAGTTGCCATTCAGCGCCGGTTACTTGCATCACCCGCTTACCTAGGGTTAACACCATATGCAAAGGCACTTATTACGCTGATGCAGCGCCACTGGAGTGCCCGTGACCCCGTAGGCTTCGGAGTTCGTCAGGCAGAGCGAGAAATCCCATGTTCACGCTTAATAGCAATGCGTACCTTTAAAGAACTGCAAGCTAAAGGGTTTATCGTACTGGTAGATGAGAGTTTGTTTTGTTCAAGAGCACAATCAAAAACGCGCACCTGGCGCCTTACCTGGATGCCCTGCTGGCGGAACAGAGCGCCATCAAACGATTGGGAAAACATTCAGAAATAAAAAGTCTACCGGTGTATATGCGACACCCCTAGCTTTCCAGGGGTGTCATTTTTCATACCAACAGATATAGGATTTTGGACCAGAGGTGCCATTTTTGATACCTGTGAGAGGGTTTTCTGAGTTCCAGAGGTGGCACTTTATACACCACTCCTACTTAAGCCATACCCTCACAACCGAAAGTTAAGCTTTACGAACAACGTCAACAGCGAGGCATAGTAGAAAAAACAACATATGGGCGAAACAAGTATTTAATAACAAGCGAGTATAGGGCCGTTAGTTTCACGGGTATTTATGGGCCGAGCTACTTAACCAAGCTAATATATCAGGTCGAAAGTACTGGCTTAAACGCGGTCATCAACGTTGCACCGCTTACCTTATCCTTGTGGCTTTGGCCGCAGAGTATTCCCGCTTATCGTTTTGAGCAATTCCGACATCGGTGAAGCCCCGTTAACACCATGGTCAACATCATGCTTGTCTTTCCAGCGGTCGCGGTTTCGGTTCTTCAGCCAGAATATCGCCGCTGTCGGATCCGGTGGATAATGCTTCGTATACTCGGTTTTGACGATCTCCCCATTTACAGCCCGGATATCGACCGCTGTGTGCGAGTAGCCGATCGCCCTATCTCTCAGCGAAGCCTCAACCATTGATGTGTCGTATTGGTCCTTTCCCTCTTTTAGGGCTGCAACCAAATCATCCTCTTTCTTCCAATTGTTCAGTGTACGAAGTGCCACACTAAAAAAATCTGCTATCTGGACGTCGGTTGCACCTATCGCTGCCAGCTTTCTCGCCTGCTCTGCGTATTCTGGCTTATAGAGCGTCTTGGGATTGGTATTGCCTTTCGCGCCCTTCGCATACTGGTTACCTTTAGGTGCTGCCATTGGATCCCCCACACTGGTTGTGCAATCGTCAATTCTGCTTCTTTCTCGCTTTCACTCATTTTATGCTTTCTGAAGCATACTGGCAGCTAGCTTTTGCTCCCTGCTTATCAGTTTGTGCTGTGGGTGAACCAGTGTTGGGGGAAACGTTCTTTAAAACCAAAAAAATATATCGCAAAATTACCTACGTGAACTATCACTTTACCGCCAGTAAATAGCGCACCTTTTCGCAATGAAGTTCTATCGCACGCTTCCGCCAAACGCACGGCATCAGAGGGCCTATTATTTACCCATGGTTGTTCAAGACGTTATCCGATAGGCTTGAATTTGTTAATCTTTTCCGAACAAAGCAGCTTTAGAGATGGTTATGGCAATTTTTAACCGCTTAATTGATGATGCTGCCCACCTCCGCTTGGCGTCCACCATAGTGATGTGTCAGACAGTCTCTTTTCCGTCTAACATAGCGAACGTTAGGCCAGTGGAATTTGCAGCGGCAAAAACGCAATTTTAGGGAACCCCCATGAGCACCGATTTTCAACAGCTATCCAATTTCATCTGGTCGGTAGCCGATCTACTCCGGGGGCCTTACAGACCGCCGCAGTTCGAACGTGTCATGCTGCCATTGACCGTGCTGCGCCGTTTTGATGCTGTGCTGGCCCTGACCAAAGAGACGGTACTCAACCGCTATGAGACCCTGAAAGATAAAGACCCACAATTAGTGGACCGTGTATTGAACGAGCTAGCCAAAGATGAAAATGGCGAGTCACTGGGCTTTCACAATCACAGCAAACTCGACTTCCGGAAGCTCAAGGGAGACCCAGACAACTTAGCCCACAATCTCGAGGACTACATAAACGGATTCTCAGCAAATATCCGCAAAATTTTTGATCGCTTTGACTTCCATACGGAGATCGAAAAACTTGAGGAGGCTAACCGTCTTTATCAGGTGGTCTCACAATTTGCTGAAATTGACCTTCACCCACGCCAAGTAGACAACATCACTATGGGGCTGGTGTTTGAGGATCTAATCCGACGTTTCAACGAAGCCGCCAATGAAACGGCCGGGGATCACTTCACTCCACGTGAGGTCATCCGCCTAATGGTCAATTTGTTGCTGGAGCCAGACACCGAGGTTCTTACGCAAGAAGGCGTCATTGTCACAATTTGCGACCCTACGTGCGGTACCGGCGGCATGCTGGCCGAAAGCCAGAACTGGATTCGCGAGCACAACGAAAACGCCACAGTAAAGGTTTATGGCCAAGACTATAATCCGCGTTCCTACGCCGTTGCCGCCTCAGACCTTTTAATTAAGGGACACCGCGATAGCCGGATTGAGTACGGCAATACCCTGACAAATGATCAATTCAGTGACATGCATTGGTTTGACTATTTGATAGCAAATCCACCTTTCGGTGTGGACTGGAAGGGGGAAAAAAGGGATATAGACCGCTGGCCAAACTTCCGCGGCTACAAAGGTAAACTGCCACGGGTCAACGATGGCGCTTTGTTGTTCCTGATACATATGGTCAGCAAATTCGCAGACTATCAACAAGGCGACAAAGACCTTCCTGGCTCGAGGGCAGCGGTTGTCTTCAACGGCTCACCTTTATTTACCGGTGGCGCGGGCAGTGGCGAGAGTGAGATTCGTCGCTGGATCATCGAAAACGATTGGCTCGAGACGATCGTCGCTATGCCCGAGCAGATGTTTTACAACACTGGAATAGGTACCTTTGTGTGGGTGCTTAGTAACCGTAAAGAAAGCCACCGGCAAGGAAAGATCCAGCTTATCGACGCCCGCGAGCTCTGGACACCGATGAAACGCAGCCTTGGCGATAAGCGCCGCTTGCTGGACCAAACAGCAATTGACTACATTACCCGGGAGCATGGAGCGCTAACTAAATCAAAAACAAGCAAGATTTTTGACAATGCCGATTTCGGCTACCGTCGTGTCACGATCCAACGCCCACTGCGTCTAAAGTTCCAGATCACGCAGGACGCAAAAGACCGTTATCTCGACGCCTGCCCCGAGCTGCTCGACGCGGTCCTTGCAATTGAAGAAGTTCTTGGCAGCGAGCCTTACTTCGATTGGAATCAAGCGTGGAATGAGGTGCAAAAAATTGTCAAGCGATTGCCCGATAATGCTGACGGCTGGACTAAAGGGGCTAAGGGAACGGCACAAAAAAAGGCTTTCCGAGAAGCCTTTACGGAAGTAGATTCAGACGCTGCGCCGGTAATTGCAAAGCGCAGCACAGCGGTTGAGAACGCAGTTAGTTCTAAACTGTTCCCCAATCAGGTATTGCCAGAGCAGAAGTCATCGGAACTATACGAGCTGCTGGGCCTGCACGTCGATGAGAAAGGCCGACAGTTACAGTACGAGGCCGACGCCAACCTGAAAGACTTTGAGAACATCCCACTTAAAGAGGACATTATCAGCTACGTGCTTCGCGAGGTGCGCCCCTACGTGGCAGACGCCTGGATTGACATCACAAGTCTTGATGAACAGGACGAAGGTATTGGCAAGGTAGGTTACGAAATCAACTTCAATCGCGAGTTTTTCCATTATGACGCGCCCCGACCATTGGCAGAGATCGATGCAGAGCTAGAAGAGGTGGAGACGAGGATTATGAGCTTGTTGCGGGAGGTCACGCAATGAGCGGCGTTATTGCCAATGAAACAAGGCGCCTCAAGTATGCCGCAACAATTAACGACGAGTCGCTTCCCGACGGAACAAAACCTGATTATGAGTTGCAATATATAGATATTGGAAATGTCGATTCGAACGGTTCAGTTCGCGATATCGCCACTTATAAATTTGAGGATGCCCCCAGTCGAGCACGCAGAATCGCCAAGCACGGAGACGTTATTGTCTCTACAGTTAGGACATATTTACAGGCTATCGCTCCGATCGAGAACCCTCCCAATAATCTCGTTGTCTCAACCGGCTTTGCAGTTGTTCGTCCAAAAGGCACCTTTTTTGATGAACATTTTTGTAAATATGCTTTGCGAGAAAATCACTTTCTCTGGGAAGTCCAGAGCCGATCTTCAGGAGTCAGCTATCCTGCAATCAATGCTTCTGATTTAGCAAACATCAAAGTTAGCCTTCCGGATCTCAAAACACAACGGGTGATCGCCAACTACCTCGACCGCGAAACCGCGCGCATCGATGCTCTTGTGGCAGCGAGAAGAAAAATGCTCGATCTGCTGGAAGAGAAACGTACTGCGCTCATTAGCCGCGCGGTCACCGAAGGTCTCACCCCTGACGTCCCCATCAAACCTTCAGGTCTGGAGTGGCTGGGGGATATCCCAGTGCATTGGCGAACTGAGCGCGCGAAAAATATATTCTCAGTTCGTGATCAACGCTCCGAGGCAGGAAATGAGGAGCTATTGACAGTATCTCATATCACAGGAGTAACACGTCGTTCAGAAAAAGACGTTTATATGTTTCAGGCTGATGATAAAACCGGCTACAAGCGATGCTATCCCAATGATCTGGTCATAAACACATTGTGGGGTTGGATGGGCGCTATGGGAATTAGCCCACACGAGGGTATTGTCAGTCCAGACTACCACGTCTACATATCGAATGGTTTGTTACTACCTGAGTTCATTGAACTACTCTGCCGCTCAAAACCCTTCATCGCGGAAGTCAGTCGATGGTCAAAAGGAGTCTGGTCCTCTCGGCTTAGGCTTTATCCTGAGAATTTCTTCGAAATGCGTTTGCCCATTCCACCTCATCAAGAACAGCGCGAGATCATAGCAACAGTGGGACGGAACCTTAGCAAAACCGACGAATTTGCTGGATTAATGAAGCAGTCTATTTTCCTGGCGAAAGAACGTCGAGCCGCCCTGATTAGCACCGCCGTGACCGGCCAAATACCAGTTAAGGAGATGCAAAAATGAAGCTAGAACACCTTAGCCTCGCGCATTGCGGCGGTTTCGAGCAAATTGATATCGATTTTGAAGAAGATATTACATTGATTGCCGGCGTAAACGGTATCGGCAAGTCAACGCTCTTGCGAGCTTTGGCGGTAATCCTTTCCCGAGCGTTACCAGATTTCACTCCCTCCCGCTCTGCACCTCTTTACTTTACGGACGATGACGTCTACGACGACAAAAACTCGCTGGAAGTATCAGCGCGGATGCGGATCGGCGGCCAAACGATTAACGCTGGTGTTCAGCGTCTACGTGCCAGCGATGACAAAGGGGATCGTTATGTACTGCTACGGCAGGAAGGAACAACACAAGAAACCATCGGGTTTGTCGAGTCGCTGCGGAAAAGAACTTTAGTGGGAGATCTCGAAGCGGGGATGAAAGAGACTCGCGCAGCCCTAGCCAAACTTAAGACTGCCGTGAGTCCGCCGCTAGCCGTCTACTTCACTCCAAAACGCCAACTACCGGGCCAACCTCGCAGCTTGCCAGAGGCGAAGCCTTTCGAACCATCAATAGCATATGGTCGTGCCCTACACGATAGGGAAGTCGAATTACGGGAATTTATGCACTGGTTCCGCACACAAGAAAAATTGGGCAAGACAAACGATCCAAAACGTTTAAAAGTTCTGGATGCCCTACGCACTGTCGTAAACAAACTGGTGCCAGAATTTACTAATCTGCGCATACAGGAAAGCCCGCGCCTCGGTTTTATGGTCGATAAACGTGGCCACCCCTTCTACCTGCATCAACTTTCAGACGGAGAACGCGGGCTTCTTTCGCTGGTATTTGACCTTACCCGTCGACTCGCCATCGCCAATCCTGAAACCGAAAACCCCATTGCGCAAGGAATCGCACTGGTTTTGATTGACGAGATCGAATTACACCTGCATCCAAACTGGCAGCGAAGGGTACTGGGCCGACTGAGCAGTATTTTCCAGAACTGCCAGTTCGTAGTAACCACTCACTCGCCATTGGTTCTTGGGGAAGTCGAAGCGCGCAGCGTGAGATTTTTGGATTTCCAGGAAGACAGAGTCTTTGTTACTACACCACAAGAAGCCTACGGAATGGATGCTAACCGAGTTCTGCAAGAACTAATGGGATCCCCAGAGCGCAACAAGCAAATTGAAGAAGAGCTCCAAAGTCTTTTTGAACTGATTGATGCCGAAGACTTTACAACTGCTCGCCAAAAGATCCTCGCTCTGGAAAAAAAATTGGGTGAACAAGAGCCAGAGCTTACTCGTGCTCAGTCATTGATCACCTTCCTAGAGGGTTCTGAGTAATGCGAACTATTCAGAAAATATCTGAACCCGCGTCACTGACCGCACACCGAAAAAAACCTCACGCCAATTACGATAACTACCCAGACAAAGATTCACTTCGGCAAACGTTGGTAACTGAGCAGCTAGGGCTTTGTTGCTACTGTCAATCACGTATCCGACCTGATGCTGCGAAAATGAAAATAGAGCATTGGCGATGCCAAGCCGATCATCCGCAATTACAGCTAGACTATCAAAACCTTCTGGCCGCATGCCTGGGGGGCACCGGCCTAGCCCAAAGCGAACAACACTGTGATACCGCGAAGGCAAACCAGGATTTGTCCTTTCCTCTTACGGATCGCGCGCGGCCCATAGAGCAAAAGCTTAAATTTCTAGCAAATGGCAGAGTTGAATCGGAAGACATAGGTATCGAGACAGATCTCAATATGGTCTTGAACTTGAACCAGAGTCGCTTGGTAAAAAATCGAAAAGCGGTATTGACTGCTTTTCAGCAGCGCTTACAGACTGGCAAAAAGCTTGATGTTTCAAAAGAGCTAAGTAAATGGGATGGCTCAACAGGAGGAGAGATGCCAGAGTTCAGCCAAGTCATATCGTATTACTTATACAAAAAACTACGGAGAGCCTAGGCATGAAGCAAACCTCCGAGGCCGCCTTTGAAAGCTCAATCGAGGCGGTATTGGTGAGCGGTGGCTATAGTAAACTCGCTTCCAAAGCATTTGACACTGAAAGGGCCATTTTTCCCGAAGAGTCGCTGATGTTTATCCGCCAAACCCAGCCCAAGACCTGGGAAAAGCTGGAAGCGATACATGGCGCGGAAACTGGCGCACGGGTACTGCAAGCATTATGTAAATGGCTGGACACATATGGGGCTTTGGCGACTCTTCGCCATGGATTCAAGTGTTTTGGAAAGACATTGCGCATTGCTTTCTTCCGTCCAGCTCATAGGCTCAATGCTGAACTACAAGCTCGTTATCACGCAAACAGGCTCGGCATTACAAGACAACTTTATTTTAGCGCAAAAGACAGAAAGTCATTGGATGTAGTGTTGAGCGTTAACGGTATCCCCCTAGTAACCCTGGAGTTGAAAAACCCTCTTTCCGGCCAGACAGTAGCCAACGCGATTCATCAATACCGGCACGATCGAGATCCTCGCGAACCAGTTTTTCAGTTTACGAAACGCACCTTGGTGCACTTTGCCGTGGACACCGAAGAGGCGCACATGGCAACACGCCTAGCTGGCACCAGCACCCATTTCTTGCCCTTCAACAAGGGCTGGGCAGGCGGTGCCGGTAACGAGCCAGACAAGCAAGGGCGGGACTACAAAACGACTTACCTTTGGGAGGAAGTTTTACAGCGCGACAGCCTGTTAGATTTGCTGGCGCGCTTTCTTCACCTGAATATTGAAGAAAAGGTGACAGAAAAGGGCAAGAAAATACGCAAGGAAACAATGATCTTCCCGCGCTACCACCAGCTACAGGCAGTCAGACAGATGGTGGCAGCAGCGGGACGGGAGGGCGTCGGACATAATTACTTAGTTGAGCACTCGGCCGGTAGTGGCAAAAGCAACACCATCGGCTGGCTGGCACACCGACTTTCATCCCTGCATAACGAGCAAGACGAGCGCGTTTTTGACAGCGTGGTGGTGATCACAGATCGAGTTGTCCTAGACCGTCAATTGCAGGACACGATCTACCAATTTGACCATCGTCAGGGTGTAGTGCAGAAAATTGATGAGGATTCACGGCAATTAGCCGAGGCATTGGAATCGGGCGTGCCGATTATTATCACCACCTTACAGAAATTCCCCTTTGTCTCCGAGCAACTGATGAAACTGTCCGAGGAGCGGGGCGACGATACCAGCCACCTTCCCACGCGCCAATATGCGGTGATCATTGACGAAGCCCACAGTTCACAATCCGGTGAAACAGCTACCGAGCTCAAGGGAGTACTGGGTGGCGCGGAGTTAATCCGCAAGTCCCGGGAAGCGGCATTGGAGGAAGGCGAAGAAGAACTGGAGCGTCTATTTCGGGCGATGGCTAAACGCGGACGCCAACCAAATATGAGCTTTTTTGCTTTTACCGCCACACCCAAACACAAAACTTTGGCCATTTTCGGTCGCGGCGGTGATCCTTTCCACCGATACACCATGCGCCAAGCTATCGAGGAAGGCTTCATAGAAGATGTACTAAGCAACTATGTCTCTTACAAGACCTACTACAAGCTTGTCAAAAAGGCCGAGAGCGACCCAAATGTCGAACGCAAAACGGCCGCTCGAGCGCTTGCTCGTTTCATGCGTCTGCATCCACACAACATCGGCCAAAAGACCGAAGTAATGGTTGAACATTTCCAGCAGCATACTCGCCATAAGATAGGGGGCCACGCCAAAGCCATAGTGGTCACTGGTTCGCGACTTGAGGCAGTGCGCTACAAACAGGAGTTTGACCGCTACATCAGCGAGAAAGGCTACTTGATAAAGAGCTTGGTGGCTTTTTCGGGTAAGGTAGAGGATGACAAAATAACAGAGAAAACCTATACCGAAGTTGAAATGAATGATGGATTAAAGGAGAAGGATTTGCCGGAAACCTTCGCCAAACCCGATCATCGGGTGTTGTTGGTGGCGGAAAAATACCAGACCGGCTTCGATCAGCCGCTGCTGCATACGATGTATGTGGACAAGCGCCTCTCAGGCATTCAGGCAGTACAAACTCTCTCTCGCCTAAACCGCACTCACCCGCTGAAAGACGACACTTTCGTTCTCGATTTTGTCAATGAACCGGATGAAATTCAGGAGGCCTTTAGACAATACTACGATGGCTCTTTAATGGGCGAAGAAGTCGATGCCGATCGGCTTTACGAAGTGAAGAGCCAATTGGACGCATCAGGGATCTACTTGCAAGACGAAATTGAGGCATTTTCAGGTACCTTCTTTGCACCCAAGCGCCGTCAAAGTCCCGCCGACCACAAGAATATGAATGCTCTGCTCGATCGAGCGGTTGCCCGCTTTACCCAGATGCAAACCGACACAGAGGAAGAAGCCGAGCTGTGCCGCGGAAAAATTCAAGCATTTCGAAATCTCTATAGTTTTTTAAGCCAAGTAATTCCCTATCAGGACAGCGATCTAGAGAAACTCTACACCTACCTTCGACACTTGGCACTGAAACTGCCCAAACGAAAGAGCGAACCGGGATATCAATTCGATGAAGAGGTAGAGCTTGACTACTACCGCCTTCAGAAAATCAGTGAAGGATCGATTGACCTATCTCAAGGCTATGCCAAGCCACTCGACGGACCGCGGGAGGTCGGTACAGGAATGGTGCGCGAAGAACCCATTTCCCTGTCACGCCTGATTGACACAATTAATGAGCGCTTCGGTAGTGAGCTAACTGAGGCCGATCAACTTTTCTTCGATCAAATTGCCGAAGCTGCTAGCCAAAGTGAAACTCTCCGCAAAGCCGCCGAGGTGAATTCGCTTGAAAAGTTTCAATTGGTCTTTCGGCAGGTGTTGGAATCACTTTTCATCGAACGCATGGAACTCAATGAGGAGTTATTTACTGACTATATGAGTAAGCCCGAGCTGCAGGATGTAGTCTCTAAATGGCTAGGGAGCCAAGTATATGGACAATTATCGACAGAGACGGAGCAAACTTTCGGTAATTTGCACCCCTGGAACTCAAAATAGCGTTAGCACTCTCCTGCTCTAGTATCGTAACTACGCTCTCATCCAACCAGCAGAAGTGTGCAATTTGAGATATCAAACAGATGCAGAAGTTGCTCTCATGGTGATACTTTGGGAATAGGCTTTACACGATCTTGAAAGGCTATGGGCGTGACGACCGGTCAGCCTGAAGCAAACGATGAGGTCAGTTTGATATTTGTCGAAGCTAAACAGTCACCCTGCACGACAACTTTGTTCGAGCCCCAGTTGGGTCTTTTATTTCCTGCAAAAGCCGACAGAAGAAGAGTGATCTGGGGGTATTAGTGGGGGTACTTTAAGACCTTACATTAAAATTAATTTTTATATTACAAATACTTAAGTATTTAATTCGGTGGCCGCCGTCTCCACCAACCAACCGAAAAAAGCCCCTGATTTCAGGGGCTTTTTTCGTTATCAGACTCCCGAACTTCCACGGGCTTGGTTGTCTGCCCATCTTCAACCACAGGCTCACCGGTCACCGACCGCACCAGCCGGCCCATATAGCGCAGCGTGAAGAAGTTCAGGGCGCTCAGGGCTATGGCAATCTCAAGGTGGTGGTACGCAACAGCCACACCGATCGCGCCACAGTTCCAGATACTGGCGGCGGTGGCGGTGCCGATTACGCGGCTGTCGTCCTTGAGGATGGCGCCGCCGCCAATGAAGCCGATGCCGGTGACGATGCCTTGCAGTACGCGGCCCTGTTCGCCCGGGGAGTCGATGACGGCGCGGCCAACGAGCATGAAGCCACATGAAACCACGGCCACCAGCGGGAAGGTTCTCAGGCCGATCCTGGGCCCCTGCTCTTCCCGGTCGAAACCGATGGGGAACGCCAGCAGGTAGGCAATGGCCATCAACAGCAGGTGGTTGAGGGTGAGCATCCAGTCAACGTTGAGCAAGTCTGCCATGGGGATTTCCGGGTTCTGAAGTTTTTGTTATCGCTGGATCGAGATTAGTCCTGGTCTGCAAAGGCTTCAATCATTTCCGCTGCGGTTCGGTCGCAATCGCTGTTTTCCGATTATCGAGAATGGTAGGTTTTAAAGGCTAAATTTGGCAGACGTTACCCTGAGTTCGAGGAAGAATCCGACCTATGCGAAATAATGGCGACCCTACCAACATGCAACAACTGCTGGAGCAGATTCGCGAGTCGGCGGCTGGGGCCGGGCGAGTGTCGGTGAACGATATCCTGAATGGCGTGGGGGAGCGTTCATTCGGGCCCGTGGTGCTTGTGGCGGGGCTGATCACCCTGGCGCCACTGATCGGTGACATTCCCGGCGTTCCAACCATTCTGGGGCTGGTGGTTCTGCTGACGCTGGGGCAACTGTTGTTCCGCAGACGCACCATCTGGATGCCGTCCTGGATTTCCCAGCGTTCCGTGCCCCAGGACAAGCTCTTGAAGGGACTGGACTGGCTGCAAAAACCGGCTCGTTTTCTGGATCGTTGGACAGGGCCGCGCCTGGTGTTTCTGGCGGACGGGCCAGGGCTCTATGTGATGGCCATTATCTGCATGGTGGTGGCTCTGGCCATGCCGGCGATGGAGGTGGTGCCCTTCAGCGCCAATGGTGGCGGCGCTGCGTTGACGGCCTTCGGGCTGGCAATCGTAGCGAGGGACGGGTTGTTGGCAATTGTAGCAACGTCGCTCACGCTGGTGACCGGCTGGTTTGTGGTTACCGGGCTGGCGGGGTAATACTAGAGGCGTAAAAAGGAGCCGTCCGTTGGCCCAAAGATGCAGTGGAGCAGGAGCTCCTTTAGTCGCTTTCAGGGACTAACACATCTTCAGTACACCAGATCAATATGACAGTTCTATGACGCCGGGTTATCACCCACGCCCATGAAGCTCTTCAAAAAATACGCGGGTACGCTCAGTGATTTCGTCCAGTTTGGCGTCCCACGTGCGCTTGTAGCTTTTGAAGGTATCGTCACTCAGGCGCGAGATACGCGCTCCCGCCTCAGCTAACGCACGAGAACTGTCGGCAAAGGCGTCGAAATCCGGCTCATCCAGCCTGTCGCTGCTTCGATTGAGGTCCGCCGCGGTTCGCTGTAAGACACTTCGATCTCTCTCAGGCGCCCGCTGGTTGTCTTCCAACGCCTCTTCGATGGATTCCTCCAACTCTTCCATCAGCCCCTGCAGGGCTTGGCCGTACTCTTCCATGGCCTGCTCTGCCCGGCGCTGGGCCTGATCGGAATACGCCTCGAATTCGCGGGCAATGGCGTCCATCTGGCGAGAGAGATCGTCGGAGGACTGTCCGAAACTGGCCGTCAAGCGCTCGCCCAGCCGGTTCATTTCTCCGATCAAACCTGCAAACGGAGACGGATTCATGATCGCCTCGCCGGTGCGGTCGTAATCCACCAGCCAGTCGCCACTCTGTTCCACAAGGTAGGTGTTCACTTCCCGGCGCTCGCCGGGGACGCCGTTTTCAGCGGGCAGGCGGGTTACGATCGTAGCTTCGCGATCGTCGATGACCACCCGACCGAAATCAGGCACGGTGCCAGACCAGTCCCGGGCGTAGCCATCGAAGGCAGAGGGGGCGGCAAGCGTCGATAGATCGGCAACGGTATCCGCGTCTTTCTCGGACAGGGCCTGCCAGAATTCAGCGGCCACTTCCTGGGGCGTTTCCGGCTTGCTGCATCCAGCGACCACCACGGCCGCCAGCGCTAGTGCCACCACTCTGAACCACGAGTAACTCATTCGCCCATCCTCAATCAATGTTCAATACTGGGCGAATAATACTACAGGCATTAGAGGTTACAGGTCAGATTTACCAATTCTTCATCAAACACACGGCGGTTTTCGCTGTAGTCCACGGGCACATCGATCAGGTGCACACCCCCCGAGGTCAGTGCGTTTTTCAGCGTCGTCCGCAGGTCTTCGGTACGGGTGATTCTATGGCCAGTGGCACCATAGGCATCGGCGTATTTGACGAAGTCCGGGTTGTTGTAATCCAGCCCGAAGTTCTGAAAGCCTTCCTGGGCCTGCTTCCATTTGATCATGCCGTAGGCATTGTCGTTGATGATCAGTATCACCAGATTCAGCTTCAGCCGCACAGCGGTTTCCAGCTCCTGGCTATTCATCATGAAGCCACCGTCGCCGCACACCGCCATCACCTTGAGGTGTGGATAGAGCATGGCCGCCATCATGGCACTGGGCAGGCCGGCGCCCATGGAAGCCAGGGCATTGTCGAGCAGCACAGTGTTGTTGTCGTAGGCCGGATAATTGCGGGCAAACCAGAGTTTGTACATGCCATTGTCCAGCGCGATGATGCCGTCGTCGGGCATGACCTGGCGTACGTCGTTGACGATGCGCTGGGGAATAACCGGGAAACGGCCATCGTCCGCCTTGTCGGCCATATGGCTGTCCACGGAAGCTTTCACTTCCATAAACCGGCTGAAGTCGTGTGAAGAGCACTGGCCGCATTTCTCGGCCAGGTACTCCACGCTGTTGGCAATGTCGCCCACCACCTCGTGCTGGGGGAAGTAAACCGGGTCCACGTCAGCAGCGCTGAAGTTCACATGGATAACCTGTTTGCCGCCGGGATGCATGAAAAACGGCGGTTTCTCAACCACATCGTGCCCGACGTTGATCACCAGGTCAGCGTGATCAATGGCGCAGTGCACAAAATCGCCGGCCGAGAGCGCCGCATTACCCAGGTAACGGGGGTGGCGCTCATCCACCACGCCCTTGCCCATCTGGGTGGTGAAGAAGGGAATGCCAGTCACGTTCACCAGGTGGATCAGGGCCTGGGAAACCCGTTTGCGATTAGCACCGGCGCCAATCATGATCAGCGGATACCTGGCTTTGCTGATCATGTCACAGGCAGTGTCCAGGCTCTTGGTACTGGCAGTGGGCCGACGGGCATCACTGGGCTGGAAGATATGGGTATCGCTCTCTGCCACCTCGGAGGCGATGTCTTCCGGTAATTCGAGATGAACCGCACCGGGGCGCTCTTCCGAAGCCAACCGGAAGGCTTCTCTCACCTTGGCGGGGATGGTGTTGGCGTTGCTGATCTGGCGGGTGTACTTGGTAAGTGGCCGCATCAGGTCCACCACATCCAAGATCTGGAACAGCCCCTGTTTGGACGATTTAATGGGCTTCTGCCCGGAAATCATCATCATTGGCATGCCGCCGAGCTGGGCATAGGCAGCGGCGGTTACCAGGTTGGTGGCCCCAGGGCCCAGGGTCGACAGGCAAACGCCCACACGGCCCGTCAGGCGCCCGTAGGTCGCGGCCATAAAGCCGGCTGCCTGTTCGTGACGATTGAGCACCAGCTCAATATTGGATTCGCGCAGGGCCTCAAGGAGATCCAGGTTTTCTTCACCCGGTACCGCGAAGATGTACCGAACACCTTCGTTTTCCAGGGCACGAACAAACAGCTCGGCGCCGTTGCGGCGGGTAGTGGCCTCAGCGGTCATCATCTCTCCCGTTCTGGCTTGGTTGGGTCTACTTTTCCTGCGGAGGTTCGGCCTGCAATGCCTCAGCCGGCAACCGGTCTCGGCCCCAACTGCGGTGAACGCGGCTGATCACCCGCTCCAATTCCTCCTCGCCCACGTCTGCGGGTTCACCGCGTTCAAGGGGGTCGAAGTGAAAAATGTACAGCCGCGAGGCGAACTGTTCAAAGGGCAAGGATGCCTCACCGAACCGCTCCCCTTTCCTGGAGGTACTGACCACCACATCGTCGCCCCAATTCTGACCACTGTCGTTGTTGGGGTTGAAGAAATACACCCGCATGACCTCTTCCGGGTCCAGAGTCACACGGAGGATGGTAATCGCGTGCCAGCCGATGAATCTTGCGGCACTGTCGGTAACCGCTACTCCAGCCGGTTGCGGATGGATCAGCGGCTGGTTGCCATTATAGTAAGGGTGGTAGCTGGCATAGAAATGTCGCAGGAAGGTGTCCAGGTCTTCCAGGTGACCGGTTGCAACATCCACGTTTATGCGGAATCCACGGCCGGCGGACCAACCATGGAACTCGGGGTTAACCCACTGGTGGGGGTCGCCCTGGCGGTCCGTACACAGGCGCCCCATTTCCGCATAAATCCGGTCAAGGTGCGGTACTACCACCAGCGAAACCGGATCCAGGTCGAGCGTTACTTCGGAGGCCACGCCACCCTGGCTGCCGGAGGAAGATACCGGGCGACCCTCGAAATGCATGATGATTTCGTTGTCGCGGGCGGCCCAGGCCACCATCTGCAACAGATAGTCCGGATCGTTGTAGGCCCACATGGACAGCGCCCGTGCCGATTGGCAGGTAGGGTTGTTTCCCTGCCCCACGCCAAGGGGCTGGCCCAGCATGTTGAGCACACCCTGCAACAGCCATGCCTTCGGCTGTGGCTGGTAACCATATGCCAATCGGATACGCTCCCGGGCGTGCGGGCAGATGGAGAGCCGGGCCTGGCGCCACAGCGCGGGTGCAAGGGGCGGTTGATAGAGAATGCCTCGCTCCAGCATCAACGCAAGGCCATAAAGACCTTGGGCTGTTTCCGGATAGACGCCTTCATTGATCAACTCATGCACCAGATCCTTGTAGCAGAGCAGGCAATCGCGGCCGGTACTGGACAGGCCCAGGGCTTCCGTCAATAACGCATCCTGACTCTCCAGGATGTGGCGGACAAACGTGGCGTGATACGGCGACACCAATCCGGTGTCGTGCATGGAACGGGCAAAACCGGTCGCCTCACTTTGTAGGGCCACGGCGTCCATGGACTGCAGCCGTTCCTGGTAAACAGGAATGCCAGGATCTTCGCGGCACGCCTGTGTTGGCCCGTAAAGGCTCGAAATCAGACGCTCCGCACCCTGACCCGCACCACCGAGATCCACATTGGGATCAATGCGGCACAGTGCAATCTGGGTAATCATCTGCCGTACGCTGCTGACCTGGATCGGTCGTTGCTGCAATATGCGCCAGATCTCTTCAATCAGTTGATCGATGACATGCTCATAGCCGATCTGGGTGGCAACATGCTGTACCACCGCGCGGCTGACCAGTGCCAGCTTGCCCTGCTCCCGCTCGGCTTCGCCTGCTTCACCAAACAGCATGTTCAGGTTGATGGCCAATACCTGGGTCAGGTAGTGATGCGCCTGTTCCGCCGACATCGACTCATGCAGGTATTCACCGCGCGCGACCGCCAGCAAACGCAGTTCGCTGAGCCCTTCGATGATGACCGTATCGGCCTGTGGGCTTTGCAAGGAAAAGGTGGTCAACGATGGCAATAGAATGGAGGGGTCTGCCCAGTCTGTTCCCAGGAACACGCCGGCTTTCTCAAGCCGTTCGGCTCGCTGTTCAATTGCAAGGCAGCCCTCCGGCTGCAGAAGCACCCGTCGCACGATGTCGAACAACCGGGGTAACTTGCCAAGTTTGGCAAAATCGCGGCTCTCATCGAGAGCCGCGATGGCATCGTCCAGTCGCTGAACCAGCTTATCGAAATTGACGACAGGTGCCGGGTTTCCAGCGTCGGAGTTGCTCAAACTGTGTTCCTCAGAGTCTGAATCAGACCCATTGTTGTTAATTCCTTACGGAATTATACATAGAAATCCAGTTCTTCCTGATGTTTCAGTAAATCCCGCATCACATAAGGGTCTTCACCGAAGAAGTAAACCAAGCCCCAATGTGTGCCAAAGGCAGTACGCTTGGTAACTGTTTCTTCCAACGGCGGCGTGAGCTCGTGGGATTCGAAATAATCGTGGTTCTCGGTCTCTTCCGGCATTTCCAATTGGCTGACCACCCGGCGGCGCGGATAAACGCCGAAACAGCCGGCATAGCCCTTGGCATCCACCACCTCTTTGGGGAAGAACGCCTTTACCTCTTCTGCCGTGGTTTTCGGGTCAAAGGTCATGATCAGTGCCTGATAGGCGTTAAAGCCGTAGGCACGCTCAAGCAGCTCGAACACCTTGAAGCCTGGCGGCCGATACGCCACCTCTCCGAAGTACATGGTACTGTCGCTGGTCACGAAGTACTCTGGGTGAATAAACCCGAACTCGATATCGAACGTTTTGATCAGCTTTTCGATCTCGCGGGTGATCTGTTCCCGGTACTTCTCCAGGTCCGGCGTGGCCGGCACAAACACCGAGTAACCCAGGGTCACATACTCCGAGATGTTCAGGAATGCGATCTTGCCGTTGTGAATCCAGGCTTCGACGGCAAATTCCCAACCGTCCAGATGGGATTCCATCAGCACCGGGAATTCTTCCTCGGGAATGGTGTCCACTTCGTCCGGGGTACGAATCACCCGGTGGCCCAGACAACCGGCTTTGTCGAATGCTTTGAGGTGAATCGGATCGTTGGGGTCACCGTCCAACTTCAAGAGGGTCTGGTTGACGCGCTTGAGGAAACGGATAACGTCGTCTCGGTCATGGGCTTCCTCGAAGATCCCAACGCGAATGCCGCCCAGCTGCGCGCGGCGCTTCATCAGGGCCTTGTCCCGTAACAACATGGACTGGCCGAACAGCTTTGGCTGATCCATCAGAACCGAGTTGATAGCGCCGGCCCATTCCACGGTTTCCTCAAACAATGGGATAGCCACATTAACGCCCATCTCTTTGAGTGTCTGAGCAATCTCAACTGACCGGTCGTTCAGGCGCTCGAAGTTCCAAGGTACATAGGGAATATCATGTTCCTTGCAGTAAGCCTCCGCCCAATCCGGCGCAACCACCACATATCGTCGATCAAATTTATCGGCAGCTTCCACCGCGTTCAGGCTCCATCCCAGGAGTGCGATATAGCCTTTATTCGGATCGAATTCTTGCTCGCTCATGTTCGTTCTCCTTGGTGGTGTTTCCTTATAACCTAACGTTTCAGGCGCAAATCGCAACCGGGCCCGGCGCCCAGAAAACAAAAAGCGCCGGCAGCCCCAGCTTTTAAGCCAGGACTACCAGCGCTTCCGCCAGTGTTAGATCGTTTGGGAATATCAGCTCAATTTCAGGGTTGAGAGCGTTCGTTCCCGCACTCTATTGAGTAATTGCTCATCGTCTACCAGCGACTGACCGTAGGAAGGCACCATCACTTTCATGCGTTCCTGCCATTCCGAAGACTCCATACGTTCCGGGAAACAACGTTGGATCACATCGATCATGGCCTGGACAGCCGTCGAAGCCCCCGGCGATGCACCCAGCAAAGCGGCCAGGGTGCCGTCCTTCGCCGCCACAATTTCGGTACCGAATTCCAGCTTACCGCCACCTTCCGGCGACTTCTTGATGATCTGCACGCGCTGGCCGGCGTCCTGCAGGCGCCAGTCCTCTTCGCGGGCATCCGGGAAGTAATTGCGCAGGGAAGCCACGCGGTCGCTGTGAGACTGGAATACCTCACCAATCAGGTAGCGGGTCAGGTCCATGTTGGTGCGGCTCACCGACAACATGGGACGAAGATTCGCTGAGCGGACCGATCCGAACAGATCGAATACCGAACCCTGCTTGAGGAACCGTGTGGTGAAGCCAGCAAACGGGCCGAATAGAAGCGCGGGTTCACCGTTGATAATACGGGTATCCAGATGCGGAACCGACATCGGCGGTGCGCCGATTGGCGCCTTTCCGTACACCTTGGAGTGATGTTGCTGGACGATTTCCGGCTTCTGGCAAACCAGCCACTGACCGCTGACCGGGAAACCACCGTAGCCTTTGGATTCGTCGATGTTGGACTTCTGCAACATCGGCAAGGCGCCGCCACCGGCGCCCAGGAAGACAAACCCAGCCTCAAGCTTCGTCAGCTCTCCGGTTTTCTGGTTCTTCACCCGTACCTTCCAGCGGCCATTGTCGCGCTTGGCCAGGTAATGCACGGGGCTGCTTAACATCAGTTCAAAGTTCGGCGTGGTTTCCAGGAACTCCACCATGCTGCGGGTGAGAGAGCCAAAGTCCACGTCTGAACCGTGCTTGATACGCGTGGCGGCCACTCTCTGCATCGGGTCGCGGTTGTTCACCACCAGCGGCATCCACTCTTCCAGATCCCGCGGGGATTCGGTGTACTCCATTTCCCGGAACAAATGGTGGGCGCTGAGCTTTTCGTGGCGACGCTTGAGGAACTTCACACCATCCTCGCCCCATACAAAGCTCTGGTGAGGAGTTCGGTTGATGAAGCTTTTGGGTTCCGGCAGCATCCCCTGCTCAACCAGATGAGACCAGAACTGCAACGATACTTCGAACGAGGCATTGATCTTCAACGCCCGCTCGATAGCAACATCGCCATCGTCGGTTTCGGGGGTGTAATTGAGTTCGCAGTAGCCGGCATGCCCGGTCCCTGCATTGTTCCATCCATCGGTGCTTTCATGGGCGACGTGATCAAGACGTTCAACCATGACGATGTCCAGGGAAGGATCAAGCTGCCTGAGCATCATGCCGAGGGTGGCGCTCATGACGCCCCCGCCGACCAGCACCACATCTGCCTGTCTAACGGCCATTGGTTCTCACCCTAGCTAGTTTAAAGCCTGTTGCCCGCCCACGATCAGCAGAGGGGCTTGGAAATTGTGGCGCGATTATCCCGTTTTTTGATCGGATAATAAATTGCGAATATCAACTGACTCGTGGTCGGGCCCGCCTGGGGCTGGTTGCGCCAACATATCTGACAAGGGCCAACGTCCTGATTTATTTACCAACGGTGGCCGTGTGTAGGTCAAACGTTTAAAATGCGCTCGCCGGGCGCTCTTTGTTACATTCTCGCGTCTGTGCTCAACGATATCACCGCCACTTTAGTCTCATACCGTGCGGCTTACACCAACAGGGCATCCTTTATGCTATTGGCAATCGCAGCAATCATCGCTGGCCTGGTTTTACTGGTCTGGAGCGCAGACCGCTTCATTGAAGGCGCAGCAGCCACCGCCAAACACCTCGGTATGCCATCGCTGCTGATTGGTATGGTGATTATCGGATTCGGCACCTCTGCGCCTGAACTGGCAGTGTCAGCCATGGCCGCACTCGATGGCAATCCCGGGTTGGCCCTGGGCAACGCTTACGGTTCGAACATCACCAACATCGCCGTGATCGTTGGTGTGACTGCGGTGATTGCACCAATTGCCGTGCACTCCCAGGTAATACGCAAGGAACTCCCGCTACTACTGGTACTGACGGCCATCGCCGGTTACCAGTTGATTGATGGCAACCTGACCCGGCTCGATGGCTGGGTACTGCTTGGTGTGTTCGCAGCCGTCATGGGCTGGTCCATCTATCAAGGCATCCAGGGCAAGGGGGACTCACTGATCGGCGAGACCGACTCCGAGCTGGTTGCCCACCCGATGCCACTGAAAATAGCCGTGATGTGGCTGGTTGTAGGCTTGGTGCTTTTGCTGGTGAGCTCGCGCATGCTGGTCTGGGGCGCGGTGTTTATTGCCCAGAGCCTCGGCGTCAGTGACCTGATCATCGGGCTGACAATCGTTGCCATCGGCACCTCTCTGCCGGAACTGGCTTCTGCGTTGGCGGCCGTCAAGAAAAACGAACACGACCTGATACTCGGCAACATCGTGGGGTCTGGTATTTTCAACACTCTGGCCGTGGTTGGCCTGGCTGCGACCATTGAGCCCCTGGCCGTGGATATGGAAGTGCTTTACCGCGACTGGACCCTGATGACAGCCCTCACCATCGGGCTTCTGCTGATGAGCTTTGGGCTGACGGGTAAGTCCCGGACCATCGGGCGACCGGACGGCGTGCTGTTGTTGCTGGTGTACGTTTGCTACACCAGCTATCTGGTGTCGACAGTCATCCGCTAACCAGGCCGGTCAGGCCTGGTTCTCCCTGAACACCATCGCCACTGAATTCAGGCAGTAACGCTGGCCGGTTGGCGGCGGGCCATCCGGAAACACGTGCCCAAGGTGGCTGTCACAACGCGGGCAACGGATCTCCGTGCGAGCCATGCCCATGCTGTTGTCTTCAATGTAACGGATGTGGTCGGTGTCAAAAGGCTGGAAAAAGCTCGGCCAACCGGTACCGGAATCGAACTTGGAATCGGAACTGAACAGCGGCAACTCGCACAACCGGCAGTAATAGGCACCTGCGTTCTTGTTGTCCAGCAAGGTGCCGCAAAATGGCCGCTCGGTGCCATGATCCAGCAACACGCGGCGCTCCTCGTCCGTCAGGCCCGCGGCCTTTTCGTCCACTTGTTGTGGTGTCAGCGGGGTCAGGTCATAACCTGCAGCAGAAACGCTCATAGCAGCCTCCTCAGGCAATGTTGTTGTCGGTGTAACCGGGCTTGAGCTGGTCACCGAACGTGTCCACAAGCTTTTCAATCTTTGGTGCCGCAACAGCCGTGATGTAGGGCTGGTATGGATTCCGTGCGGCAAAATTCTGGTGATAGTCTTCCGCCGGATAAAAAGCCTCCAACGGCTCCAGGGTTGTCACCAGAGGATTATCATAAACACCCGCCGAGTTCAGTTGGCGAATGTAGGCTTCCGCCACCTGTTTCTGTTCGTCATTCTCGTAAAAAACGGCGGAACGGTACTGTGTACCACGGTCGTTTCCCTGCCGGTTAAGCTGGGTTGGGTCGTGGGCCACCGAGAAAAACACCTTCAGGATATCCCCGAAACTGACGGTCTGCGGGTCGTAATGAACATCGACCACTTCGGCGTGGCCGGTCTGGCCGCCGCACACCGCCTCATAGTTGGCGGTTTCCGCTGTGCCCCCGGCATAGCCGGATTCCACCCGGCTGACACCGTTCACCGCCAGAAAAACGGCTTCCACACACCAGAAACAGCCACCGCCAAGCACAACCCTTTGCTCGCGGTTATCGCCGGTTGGCAAATCGCTTTCAGGCTCCGGAAAGCGGCTTTTCGGTACGTTCAAGCCCGGAATCGTGCAGGATGTGGACATAATCAGCCTCTGCTTCTGGATTATTACCGTTCATTTAGTTTCCCAATGTCCAAGTGTGGCCTCCCTGGTTGGTTTTAGCTACCCCCACTTTGGGGGCATCAGAAAACCAGCAAGCCCACCAGCGCACTGCCGGGTGCCAGTATCCAGACCGGTACTTTCCATATCGACAGGGAAACCCAGGCCAACAGGACAAACGCAACGCTCCCTGCATTGTGTACGGCAGAGGTCCACACCGGATCATACAGCGCCGCCAGCAGAAGCCCGACAACGCCGGCATTCACCCCAGCCAGGGCCGCCCGTGCAACCGAATGGCTGCGAATGTATGACCACAGGGGTAGACCGGCAAATACCAGCAGGGTTCCCGGCAGAAAAACAGCGACCACAGCCACGGCAGCACCGGTCCAGCCGCCCTCAATGGCTCCCAGAAACGCTGAGAAGGTAAACAGCGGGCCTGGCATGGCCTGAGCCAGGCCATAACCGGCCAGAAACGTATCCGCCGACAGGTGCCCTGGCACCACAAAGCTCCCCTGAAGCCAGGGCAGCACCACATGCCCACCTCCGAACACCAACGCCCCCGCGCGATAGAGTTCAGACCCGATCCAGCCCAGGGAGCCTTCGGCCAACGGTAAAAAAGCCAACAGCAGTAACGCGGAAAATACCACCAGAAACACCATCGGGCGACGGGGCTGAACCGGTATGGTTAATGCCTCCTCCACGCGCTTTTGCGGCAGGTGCATCGCAGCACCGGCCGCGCCGGCTGCAAGCAGGACAAGTATCTGCATCCAGGCTTCGCCCGCCATCAGCAGAACAACCGCGACCACCACGGCAATCGACAGGCGCGGAGCATCCGGGCACAGGGTTTTGCCCATCTGCCAGACCGCCTGGGCAACCACGGCGACCACAAATAGCTTAAGGCCGGTTATCCAGCCACCCTGCCCGGCATCCGGCCAGAGGCCAAGGCCGAGTGCAAACAGCGTCATCAACAATGCCGACGGCAGGGTAAAGCCAAGCCAGGCCGCTGCTGCGCCTCGATAGCCGCGCTGAAGGAACCCCAGGGTCAATCCCACCTGGCTGGAAGCAGGGCCGGGTAACAGCTGGCACAGTGCCACCACCTCGCCATAGGCCGCGTCCGACAACCAACGCCTGCGCTTTACGAATTCGTCATGGAAGAATCCCAGATGGGCCGCCGGACCACCGAAAGACGTCAGGCCCAAACGCAGAAATAATAGAAAAATGTGCCAGGCTGGCAGGGCCCCGGCATACGTCTCCCTGGTGAAGCTATCCTTGGTCATGGAACACTCTGATCGTGGCAACGTGTGTTAAGAAAGATGAACATTATGACGCTTCGGTTGCATCACTCCCAGTCCAGACCATAATGAAGGGACGGGTTGACCGGATCGTGACAGGTAACGTTTCCAACAACCAACAGGACCAGCAATGACCGCCCGGGCCCATACACCAGACAATCAGGATGACCTCCTGGAGTATCGCCTGAGCCTCCGCCTTGGCCCGGTACACGCGCGCCAGCGCCTGGGCATTGAGCGGGAAGCGGAAGCTCGTGTATTCGGCCCGGACCGCCATTCGTTCCACCTGGAAAACATCACCTCCGCTCCACGCTTCATCAGTGTTTGCCTGAAACTGGCCGGTTTGTTCCGGCGGGGACAGCACAACAGCCGCCGGCTGGACACCGCCCACAACCAGTTCCACATCCCTGGCCTGCCCCAGGCCTTCGAAGGCTTCCGCATACTGCACCTTACCGACCTTCACGTGGATATGGATGAAGCCAACCTGCAGGCCGTCATCCGTCAAATCGAGCCCCTCGAGTACGATGTGTGTGTGCTCACCGGGGACTACCGGCGCCTCACCTGGGGCCCGATTGATGGTGCCATGGATGGCATGGCCAGGCTGCGGGACGCTATTCGCGGCAAAGCCTACGCTGTACTGGGCAATCACGACAGCGTACGCATGGTTCCTGGACTTGAGGACATGGGCTATCACCTGCTGATGAATGAACATGCCGTACTGCAGCGTGGCGAGGACAAACTCTATGTGGCAGGTGTGGACGATGCCCATTTCTACAAGGTACACAACCTACACCGAGCAGGAGACGAGATCCCCCCGGGTGGCATCAGCGTATTACTGAGCCACACACCGGAGATCTGGCGCGAGGCTGCCCATGCGGGCTACGACATCTTCCTGTGCGGCCATACCCACGGTGGCCAGATCTGCCTGCCCGGTGGCATCCCCGTGACCCTGGATTCCGATTGCCCCAGAGAACTCGGCCGCGGCTACTGGCGCCGCAACGGCATGCAGGGGTATACCTCACCAGGCGCGGGCACATCGGTGGTCAACGTGCGGCTGAATTGCCCACCAGAGGTAACGATACACACCCTGACACGGGGCCCCGGCTAAAGCTTGAGCTCAGTGCGGCTGATGGCGTATACCCAGGCGGTACAGTAAGGGCGACAGCAGGATATTCGACAGCGTAAATAGCACCACGACAACCGCCACAATAAACCAGCCCAGGTCCAGCCAAAGCCATGCCAGAAGCATCGGCAGCAAGGCTTCGGGGATCTGGTCGAGCCCTGAGGCCCGGGCACTGGAGGCGAGCCCGGCACGACGCTTGATGAAACTGCTGATGATATCGCCAGCCAACCCCAGTAACCCGAACGCCAGGCCGAATACGACACCTATCCCGGTGATCCACGCAAACAGGCAACACGCCAGCGCACCGGATACGATACCGCGCCAGGTTTTGCTGCGCCCCAACACCGGCCGCCCGTCCCGCCATAGCCTGTCACCATCTACAGGGGCCGACCAGCGCCGGCCAAACAGCCGGGCGGCCAGAACCGGTACGCCATTTGCCAGCACCAGCATCACGAAGAGCTCGATAGAAATCAGCAATCGGCTCAGTCTCCGTCAGGGCCGCCCTTTCGGCGGTTACTTACTATCAGGCAAGCCCGCCTTTGGTCAGCTTCAGCGGGTCCATCAGTTCCTCCAGCCGGTTGCGATCCAGGCCACTGCGCTCTTCCGCCACGTCAATCACCGGTCGTCCGGTCTGGTAGGCTTCCTTGGCAATATCAGACGCTAGGCTATAACCAATTTCGGGGTTGAGTGCGGTAACCAGTACCGGGTTCTTGCCGACTGCGGCGTCCAGATGATCGGTATTCACCGTGAAATCCCGAATCGCCTTATCTCCGAGCATGGTTGAGGCGTTGGTCAGCAGTTCGATCATGTCCAATAGATTGGCACCAACCAGCGGTAACATCACATTCAACTGGAAGTTACCCGACTGCCCTGCTATGGCAACGGTGCTGTCCAGCCCCATGACCTGGGCCCCGACCATGGCCACCGACTCGGGAATCACCGGGTTGACCTTACCTGGCATGATGCTGCTGCCAGGCTGCAACGCCGGCAGGCTGATTTCCGCCAGACCGTGAATCGGCCCACTGTTCATCCAGCGCAGGTCGTTGGCGATCTTGGTCAGTACGATGGCCAGCCCCCGCAACTGGGACGACAGAGCTACGGGCGCATCGATAGCACTCTGCCCCACGAATTTATGCTCCAGGGAGCGGAAGTGGTAACCCGTATTGGAGGTGAGGAACTTAACGAACTGCCCAGGAAACTCTTCCAGCGCATTCACCCCGGTTCCCACGGCCGTGCCACCCTGGGGCACCGCCAGAAGATCATCGGCGGCCGCCTCAAGCCGTCTTTCCGCGGCGAGCAATTGCTCCCGCCAGGTTCTCAGCTCCTGGCCCAGGGTGACCGGCATGGCGTCCATCAGGTGAGTACGGCCGGTCTTGACCTGATTCGCGAACAACGCCTCACGCTCATAGATCACCCCACACAGGTGGGTCAACGCGGGAATCAGACGCTCGTATATACCCGCCACGGCACTGACATGGATAGCGGTCGGGATCACGTCGTTGGAGCTCTGGCTCATGTTGACGTGATCGTTGGGGTGAATCTCAACATCCTCCTGCGCCGCCAGGGCGGCGATGACCTCGTTCACATTCATGTTAGTGCTGGTGCCAGACCCGGTCTGATAACGATCAATGGGGAACTGGTCAGCGAATTCACCGTTTACCAGGCGGTCACCGGCCGCAACAATCGCGTCCCGCAGATCGTTATCCAGTAAACCGAGGCTGGCGTTGGCATCGGCGGCGGCCTGCTTCACTCTTACCACTGCCGCAATGAACGCCGGCGGCATTGGCTGGCCGCTTACCGGAAAATTTTCGATAGCCCTCTGGGTCTGTGCGCCCCAAAGAGCCTCTTCAGGAACGCGTACTTCGCCCAGGCTGTCTTTTTCAGTCCTGAAATTCGTCATGACATCCTCCTCTGTTCACAGGCATTGGGGCTCACCCGTTTGGCGGTGACTTCAGTCTGACATGGTCGCAAATGCCGGTAACCTGATCAAAATTCAGGATCAGGGTATGAACCGTGTTGGTGTAGGTGTCGTGAAGGTGAAACTTGAAGCGGCGCTGCTTCTCCCCTTGCAGAAAACCATCATACTCCCGCACCAGTTCCCTTACGTCACCGCCTTCGTCCTTCGACCAGGTGGCGTTGAAGGGTCCCAGGACGGCACCGCCAGACAGGCATACAGTTACTTCGTGGTTCGTGAGGGCGTTCTCGGGAACGGACATGTCACACTCTCCTGACAAAACAATGATTGACAGAATAAAGTGTAGACCGTCATTGCGACTCTGAGTTCAGGGATGCGGCAAGACTGGAGACAAGAGCCCGAAGACGGTTAGGCTTTACTGGCTTGTTCAGAATGGGCAGATACTGTGTACTGATTAGCCTTCGCGTTTCATCGCTGCGGTCCGCAGTAATGATGGCCGCCGGGATGTCACGACCGAAGTGTCTGCGTACGGCATACACCGCCTGACAGCCGGTCAGGTTCTCATCCAGGTGAAAGTCCGCGAGGATGATGTCTGCGCCGCCGCAATGCGCCACAGCCTCAACCGCACTACCCGCCGTGGTGACCACGCAACCCCAACGCTCCAGCAGGGCCTGCATGCTTTCCTGTACCGGCTCTTCATTGTCGATCACCAGAACACGAAGCCCATCGAAGGACACAGGTGCAATTGGTGGCGGCTCCGCATTTTGACTACTGGCAGTCGCCTCAGTGAACCGGGCCAGAGGAACAAGAATACTGAAACAGGAGCCTTTGCCGTGATGTGAACCCACGTGGATTTCGCAGGCCAGTATCCTTGCCATGCGTTCGACAATTGCCAGCCCCAGGCCCACACCCTGGCGACCGCCACCCTTGGGCAGTATCTGGTGAAATTCCCGGAAGATGTCCTCGAGCTTTTCCTGCTCAATGCCCACACCGGTGTCCCACACCCCAATTTCCAGATTGGGACCACGCTTGCGGGCCGCAAACAGCACACCGCCTTCACGGGTATAGCGAAACGCGTTGCTCAACAGGTTGCGGAGTATCCGGGTTAGCATTCGCGGGTCAGTGCTTACGTAGCCTGTCCCCAAGCGCACCCGAAAGTGCAGCTTTGCGTTCTCAGCCACCGGTTCAAATTCCTGCGCCAGCCCTCTCATCAGTTCGCCAATATCAGTATTGACGATATCTGGCCGCATGGCTTTCTGATCCAGCTTGGATATATCCAGGAGATCCGCCAACAGGTCCTCAGCGCTCTCCAGGGACCTCCACACACGCTGGACAAGTCGGTTTTCATCCGCTGGCAGATCACTGTCTATCAGGGCGGACACCAGTAACCTGGCCGCATTCAGGGGTTGCAGCAAATCATGACTGGCCGCCGCAAGGTATTTGTCCTTACTCTCATTGGCTTCCTTGGCCGCCTCTACAGCCACAACCAGCTCCCGCTCCACTCTTTCACGCTGCTCGATCTGGTATCTCAGCACGACGTTGGCGTTCTGCAGCTCTTCAGTGCGCTCCTCCACACGGCGTTCCAGATCCGCATTAAGCTGGCGAAGTTTTTCCCGCGCCTGGTGTCGCTCGGTGATGTCCGCCACAAAAGCTTCAACCACTTCGGGGCCCAAATCGGGACGCCGCAACAGGGTTATCGCAACTTGCACCGGCGTATTATCCGCCCGTCTGAGCCGGGTTTCCCTTGCACTGAGACTGCCGTTATCCAGTAACTCCTGGCGGATGGCGTCAAACTCACCAGAACTGCAAAACAGCTGCTCACGAAGGCGGATAACCCCCGTGATCAGGGCTTCAGAGCTTTCATAGCCGCAGATCCGGGCCATGGCCGGGTTGGCGGCCACAAAGCCGCCCCGGAGGTTAGCCTGAAAGATGCCGTGAAGGGCATTCTCGAACAGCCACTTGTAGCGATTACGCTCCTTCTCCAGTTCGTCGACCCGCTCCTGCAGCGCCGGGTAGTAGTTCTTTCTTACCGACTGGCTGCCAAGGCCAAGCAGGTCTCCGATGTCGTAGTCGGCGTTGCTGGAGTCAGAGGGCTTCTTCATAAACCACTTCGACGTCACGGCGGGAAGACTTGCGAGGATTGGTCAGGATGCATGGATCCTGCAATGCAAAGCCGGACAGGTAGGGTATGTCAGACGTGGTCACACCCAGTTTGCCAAGCTTGGCCTCCAACCCTACAGCTTGTTTCAACGTGATAATTCGCGCCATCAGGCGCTGTTTGATGACCGGTTTTGACATACCGCGGGTGTCGATATCCATGGCCTCCGCCACGCGCCGGAACCGGTCCTCTGCCGAGGTGTAGTTGTACGCTACAACGTGTTCCAGCAGCAGGGCGTTGCAAAGGCCATGGGGCAAATCAAGGTAGCCACCGAGACTATGGGACATGGCGTGCACCGCCCCCAGGATGGCATTGGAAAACGCCAGGCCGGCCTGCATGGACGCCAGCATGATCTGCTCCCGAAGGTGCACATTGGCGGTGTTCAGCACCAGCGGCTCCAGATGGCGGTTGATCAGCCGGATGGCTTCCAGGGCGTTGGTGTCCGTCAGCGGCCCGCTACCAGTGGAGACATAGGCTTCAATGGCGTGCACCATGGCGTCCACCCCGGTACAGGCCGTCAGGTAGGCGTCCATGGTTTCCGTCACTTCCGGGTCGATCAGCGACACATCCGGCACCACCGCCTTGCTAATGATGGAGAACTTGAAGCGCCGGCTGGGGTCGGAAATGATCGCGAACTGGGAGACATCGGCGGATGTCCCCGCCGTGGTGGGAATCAGGATCATCGGGGGCGAGGGCGAAGTAATGGTGTCCACACCCTCAAAATCAAGAATGTTCCGGCCATGGGCACTGACAATGCCGATACCCTTGGCGCAGTCCATGGGGCTGCCGCCGCCGATGGCGACAATCACGTCACATTGGCTGGACTTATACAATTCAGCCCCGGCCATGACTTCGTCCACTTTCGGATTGGCTGAGACGCCGGTAAATACCGTGACACGGAGACCCGCTGCCACCAGGATATCCATGATTTCCGCAACCCAGCCGGCTTTCTCCACGCCAGGGTCAGATACCAGGAACACATGTCGAGCACCAAAGTTACTGGCGAAGTTGGCTACTGCCTTGCGTGAGCCGGCACCAAAGATGATCTCGGGGGACACAAACTTGCGCAGGGAGGAAATGTCGTAGCTCATGTAAGGTCTCGCCATTTTGTCGTTGTTATTATGTCTCACCCGGAGTTTAACCCAACCCGGGTGCCTTCTCATCTGGTTCCTCATCCTGAGACCTGTGCCGGGATTTTCGGCACCCAAACAGCGTAGGATGTTCCTACATTCGGGTCGATACCCGATTGGTATTATCGCTCGGCCAACCTGTCTCCAAGGATCCAGCTCACATGTCCGCTGATCAACCACATCGGGTACTTCTCAGGTACGACCGGGAAGACGATCGGGATGCTTTTCTCCAGGATTTTGCCGGGGCATTTTCAATTGACAGCTACTCCTCTGACCAAGAGGCCCTGGCCGCCATTGCACGGGGCCGATCCCTGCCCGACGCGCTCGTATTCATCACCACCGACACCGATCAGTTGCTGGCGTCTTCTCTACTTCAGCAGGTCAGCAATGGTGGCTGCTGCTTGCGAATCGTCATTGGCGGCCAGTTTTCCCTCGATCAGATCATTCACTTGCTGGAGAATAGGGTTGTCGACCGCTGCTACGCCAAGCCTTGGGACATCAACCTCGTACGCACCGACCTGTTTGCAGCCACCATGTCGGTACAGGATAACGCCGGGCCCACTCCCGTCGAGAGCGAACACCCCAAGCCGCTGGTACTGATCGTTGACGACGAACAATCGGCGACCAAGTACCTGAGCAAACAGCTGATGCGGATGCAGGACCGCTTCGAAATCCGCTGCGCCGCCAGCGCTCAGCAGGCTTTGGAGACTCTCCATCAGGAAGGTCGCCGGACTGCAGTCCTGATGACAGATCAGCGCATGCCAGGCATGAAAGGACTGCAGTTGATCAACGAGATGCGACAGTCCTATCCCCATATTACTCGCATCCTCACATCGGCCTACGGGGAACTGGACGTTGCGCTGGGCGCGGTTAACCAGGGGCGAATCTTCCGTTATCAGAAGAAGCCGTGGCATGCCGCATCCCTGCTCCCGGTGCTGGACGACGCTATTGCTCAGCACCACGCATCGCGCCAGAAATCGGAGCAGTGGCAATTTGCACTTGCTGAGCGTTTCGAGGGCGTTCGCGAACGGCGAAAAGCCGCTCTTCTCAGGGCTCTGACCGAATCGCCATCAGTTCCCTTGGCGTCACGGGACGTGATACAGAATTTCCTGAGGGATATGGACGCCATCAGCACCTTGCCTCCCGGCGCCTCCCACTTTCGTGACCATAGCCCTGAGGCTCTGGATAACGCTCTGGTCCGCGGGCTACGCGCCGAACTGACTCGGTATTTGGAGATACCGTTAACCGACGCCGTTCCCAACAACGGTACCCTGCCCGAGGCCATTCAGTCAGCGCTGGATGTGCTGTTGAGCGCGTCCGGAATGAGCCGTGACCACCTCATAAGTGAGCAGGATGAGGACGTCACGACCCTTCGGCTGGAAGCCGGCAAGAACCTCCACCTATACAGTCATGTCCTTTCGCCAATGGCGCGTGTTTCCAGCCAATTACTGAAGCAACAGGGCGCCTTGCTTGCGCTCTACATCATGGCCCAACAACAGGGCGGCCAAGTTCTCCTTCAGGGAGGCCAACAACGCTTCACCCTTGAGCTGTCGTTGCCTCTGCGCGCGCCCTCGGGCGGGAGCCGGCAGCCGTGACAAAAGATGATATCCGGCTGTACGTCACCATCGACAAGCGCCTGTACCGGGACGCCATCCTCTATCAACTGCTTCTTGAAGAGAACATTGATCTGGTGGGCGAGTCCGCAACCGGTGTCGATACATTGGAGCAGTTGCCGACCGTCAGGCCTACCGTGCTGATCATTGAGGAAGCCCTGCAGGACAACGATGGCCTGACCATCGCCGAAGTGGCCCTTTCCAATCACCCCGCGCTGTCTGTGCTACTGCTGGTCGAGCGACCGGTCTCTCCAGCCCGCCTGGCGATCTATCTGGAGTCAGGCATCAAAACGGTTGTGGCCAAGACTCAGTCAGTACAGGAACTCATTCGATCCCTGCACTACATTCGCAACGGGCAAGTGTATGTGGACGCGGACTCGTGCCAGGCACCCGCTACCGCAACATCACCAGATCTGGAGGCGTTTAACGCGCTATCTGCCCGTGAACGGGAAGTGGCACGCCTCATGGCGGATCGGGTCGCGTTCAAGACCATTGCGGATCGACTCGGGGTTTCCTATAAAACAGTGCACTCCTACAAGGACCGAATATTCATCAAGATGGGCTTTGAACGGCAACCGGATCTGATGCTGTTCATGAAACGCTTCAGGAACAATCTCGACTCATGAAAATACTCGACGGCCTGCAACAGGTTCAGCAACTTACTCCGCGCAAGCAACGACAGTTCGAGCGTTTCTACAGCGCCCAATCCCGGTTCCGTTTCCTGCCGGTCTTTGCGGACGTCTCGCTGCTAATCACACTGATCGGAACCCTTGCGCACATGATGACGCTGGCCACACAGCTTGGCCCTGCCAACGTTCCGAGCGGACTGTTTGTCTACACCACGATTCTCTCCTGCCTCATTGTGGCCCACCGATTCAAGGCCGTGCGTTTTCGCACGCCACTGATCATGTATCTGGTTTTCCTGAACATGGCCCTGTTCAGCTATCTTGCCTTTATCAAAACCGGTGGAGATCTCACACCGACGATCGGGCTCTACTTCTTCATCAGTTTCCTCGGCATCGTGACACTGTCGCCGCTGCATACCCTGGTTATGATCGCCATCAATCTGGCCTTTCTCTACGCCGCTACCTGGGCCGCGGTACCCGCAGCGGATGTGGCAATCAAGTTGCAGGAAGTGCTGTTGAACTGGCTGGTTCTGATGTGCCTGGTCATCTCACCGTTGTTAGCCGTTTTCTTTCGTCGCTTTGTGCGCAACATCCTGGCTCTGCAGTTCCTGTTGCGGGACAGAAACCGGATGCTGAGCCGCACTCTGCAAACTCTGCAAGTGACCGAGGAAAACCTGATCCAGCAACAGAAGCACCAGGCTTTGAGCCATATGGCAAAAGGGCTGCTCCACGAAATCATGAACCCCGTCAACTGCTCGGTTCAGGCGCTGCAGTACGCAAAAGATATCAACGAAGACCCCGAACTGAGCGAAGCGATCGACGATGCCGCGGCGCATCAAAACCGGATTGCCGACATCGTCTCCGACCTTATCGACTTTTCTGTTCCTCACCCTGAGCACGCCAAGGAACAGGCGAACCTCATGGGAATTCTCAACACCGCTGCGCGCTTTACCAAAAACAAGCTGCGGGGCATTGACCTGGAATTAGCGGTACCGGAATCCCTGACGGTGCCCTGCTACCCGTCGGCACTGACCCAGGTGTTTGTGAATCTGTTTCTCAATGCAGCCTCGGCGCTTCAGAGCCGGCTGGATCATCAGTCTGCCATCCTTAATGTGTCGACAACTCGCGACCCTCGGACCCTCAACATTACAGTGGCAGACAACGGCTGCGGCATTCCCGAGGAAGAAATACGGCGCCTGACAGATCCCTTTTATTCCACCAGTGACACACCAGAAAACCTCGGACTGGGCCTCAGCATTTGCCAGACCATTCTGCGCCACCACGGTGGGACACTGTCGATTAGCAGTGCGCTGGGGCAATGGACCCGGGTGACACTGGCGCTGCCCCTGGAGGCCGTTGGCGTCAGAACCTGAGCTGGGCGCGCACGGTGACCGCATCCCCATCGGGGCCTGCCATCAGCGCGTTGCCACTGATATCCGGAACCAGGTAATTCACCCTTAGCAGGAACGATTTACGCCAGTAATAGTTGATCCCCAGTAACGCTATCGATGCTTCGGCACCCACATCCCGCTGCCTGAGATCCACCCCGCTCCAGCGCGCCACCAGTTCGACGGCACCCAGATGGCTGAGCGGGTCAATGCGGTCAAACTCGCCTCGGCTATACCCCCGGTGTTCGCCCGTGAGCAGGTAGCCCAGTTGGGCATAACCGCCAGTGAATTGCCATTCGTCGCCCCCAACCTGCCTGACACGCTGGGTCATCGCCTCCGATGTGACGGTGACTGAATCGCGACTCCAGGCAAACTCGCCACCCAACAGTGCCAGGTCATCCGCGTCAAAACGCGGGCTTCGGATCACATTGTCGGCGCTGTAGACCTCCCCATGATCGCGTATCTGGAACCGTTCGCCGCGCATGTCACGCCAGGATCCGGCCAGGCCCAGATGGATTGTCTGATGTTCAGTGTTAAGCGGGGCAAAGGTCACGCGGCCCGTTACCGCCCTGGGCGACTTGGCATCGGCATCTTCACGGAACACGCCCAGTGCCCAGGTGGCCTTTTTACCGGCCCGGTTTACCATCACGCCTTCGGAGCGCCCCGGCGCGAAGGCGCTGGTCGCCAGGGAGCGTTCGTTGGTCATCAGGCTGGAATAGCCACTGGTACGTTCAAAACCAAAAGGCTCTTTCATCCGACCCACCTGAACGCCACCCCAGCCAAAGCCATCGTATCGCAACCACACATCATCGAATTCCAGTACCTGCTCATCACCGTCGTACTGATAGTCACCATCAAGCTCGAAGGACCAGTGTTTGCCATAGGCAAGTTCAAGTCCGAGCCTGAATTTCCGCAGTACCGTGTTCGTGGTCGAGTCAACGCCATCTTCGTCATGGAAAGCGCCATAATGGTCCACACCACCCACCGCGTAGCCGCCGATGTCGGCCTCAAAATCAGTGGTGTCTGCACGCACCTGCAGGGAAAAGCAGGCCATCAGCCACATCACCGGCATTGCCCAGCGCAGATCGCCCATCATGATCCCTGCTCCATGCGGTAATGCATCCTTAGCTGCGCTGTATCCCGCAGAAAGCTCACGGAAACCACATCCACCCGATTCACATCCAGGCCAGTCCGAGATCGCAGGTCGGCAATCAGTTCGTCCTGACGGTCGGTGTGAATCAGGTCAATTTTTTCGTACTCGATGTCCTTCTCGCCGCACAATGGCAACATCATTCGGGTTTCCAGCAACAAGGCGATGGCGATCACCAGGCCATTCAGGCACGCCAACACCCAATGCGCCACGTTCCCGACGGCCGCCAACAGCGCCATGGCGATCACCAGAAACAGATAGGTCATTTCCTTGATGCCCAATGCTTCGGTGCGGTATCGCAACATCGAGAACACCGCGAACAACCCAAAGGCGAAACCCATGGACACGGTCACCGAATTCAGTAACGCCGTGACCAGGAACACACCCACGCCAAACAGGATGAACGAGGCGGCGTTTTCACGATGGTGGGAAAATGCGTAGTAACAACGGATCAGGATGAAAACCGAGATCAGGTTAATGATCAGGCGGATAAAGAAATGGACATCAACTGCAGATTCCATGATGACTCCTTGAAGTAGCGGTATTCTCTCGGGGCCCTGAGCGCATCAAGCTTCGACAACACTGGCTTGAAGCGGTTGGCCTTGATCCGGCCCCGGCACAGCAGCGCCGTGCCGATGCAGTATTTGCTGAAACTGACGGGCCTGTGGCCCATCCTTTTCAGGATGTCCAGAACGGGTGAACGCCGCTGATGGCGCAACGATTTGACCTCCACCAACACAACGCCCGGCAACCCGATCCGCTGGTGTTCCCCGCTATGCTCGAAGCAGATATCCGTATCCACGGTAACCCGCTCGTGACCGGTTCTGCTGAGCAGCGTGATGCGATGGTAGTGAACAAAAAGAGCCGGCAGCATCCGTGTCGCCGGCAGGCCCAATTGCTCTTGAAGGAAGTGACGCAGAATTCGTGCGTCTGGCTCCGCCCCGGTCAATACCATTCTCTGTTTGGAGGTGCGCAGTTTGTTGGTCTTGACCTTGACCTCCAGAAAACGCTCACCGGTGGCCCGGTAGTGGCGAGTGCGGACCTTTACGCGGTTCAGTTTGCCATTGTGGTGATCGAGGTAGAGCTGCCGGCCGGGCGTATCGAAATAGAGCGTGTCGTATGCCATTCCCCGACACCCGTTCATCTCCAGCACCGTGTACTCTGCCGTCAGCTCTGCCAGACACTGGTTCAGTTCGGCAGCGTCGATCAGATACTTGGTATCCACCCGATCCATCAACGCTGACGAGCTCTGATCCGCCAGTGAGTGGGATTCAAATGCGTTCAGGCTGAAACAACTGACCATTATTCAGTACCCGGCAGGTATTCCATGGTCATGTCGATGTCCATATCCACATCGCCGGCGTTTGCGCCGCTGCCTACGCTGCTGAGGGTGATGGTGCCGGTCGCCCCCAGCGCCAGTGACACCACGTCGCCAGGTACGGATTCATCCACTTCAAAGAGCAGCGCATTGGTGGCAAAGCCATGGAGTTTATGGGTTCCGGGTATGTAATCGGTGTCTTCGATAAATACCTGCAACACATAAGGCTTGAAGCCCTGGGCGGCGTCGACACCAATCAGCAATAAACTGTGCACGGCGGGAGCCTGCTCGGTGTCAACGGAGTACACCAGGCTGTCTACTTCAAAGGCAGCGAACGTCAGGCTCGCGCTGACCTGTCGACCATCCGGCAAGGTGAAACTGAATACTCCGGAGTCTGTGCCGGATACCGCTGAAACACTGGCGGTCAGATTGGTGGTGGCTGGCTCGGAGCAGTCCGGCTGGGTATCCTCCAGCAAGGTCACCGCCTCTTCCGGCTCGTTTCCGGCGATGGCGCTGAGCAACACCTCCCGTTGCGATCGCTCATACCCGTCGTCTCCGGGCATGCCGGTGCCAAGCAGGAAGCTTTCAACACTTTCAACGTCGGCCTCCGTGGTTCCGGTCAACGCCATCACCCGCTCGATCTCCAGCTGCATCGCTTCTTCGTCCCAGTGGTTGGCCAGCAGGTCTTCCAGCGCGTCCAGGTATTGCTGGCGGTATTCCGGAATCCCATAAAGCCGCTCCGCCAGACGGAAGTTACGGTACAGAGGCGCAGAGCCAGGCTTCAGGGGATGGGTTCCACGAAAGGCGGTATCGGCGCCCCAGGGGATAAAGTGAAATAGCCCGTCGTCCGGAGAATGGTAGAGGTAAAAGTTATTGGCGTTGCCGCTCGCAGAATCCCAGGCACCCAGCAAGGTTTCCATGGCCCAGAAACGGATGAACTCATCCACATCCAGCAATTGGGGCAACACGTCCATCATTGCCTCATCATCCAGTGCCATGGCGTCCGCAACGGCCTGCAAATCAGAGCGGTTGTTGGCGTCTTCGTTGGTCTTGATCTCGAACCGGCGGATCAGATAGTTGCCAAAGTCGGCCTGCTGCGCCTCATACAAATTGCCCGAGTCATCGCCAAACGTGCGCCGCAAAAAGGGCTTCCGGATGGGTTCAACATGAGCAAAAATCCCCAAATCCTCGCCATTGACGGTCACCTGGGCGTAGTTGCATAGCGGCGCCGCGATACCGATATCCCGGAACCGGTCGTAAGCCAGGCATTGACGGACATTAGAAGGATCCTGACGATTGTTGTTCAGGGTCATACGGGACACGTTCTGGTAAGTGCGCCCTTCCTGCAGGTCGTTAAAATCCAGTTTCAGAGAAGGCAGGTCCGGGCTGAGGGACCCGATAAAGCCTTTTTTCCGCACGTTCACGTTGCCCATGGTATCGCCGTCGATGGTGACGATGGCAGGCAACTCGCTGTACTCGAACTCGGGCAGGCATTCGCGGGAGGTGTCAGCCAACGTTCGCGCCTCGGCTTTCAATGTTCGCCAGTTGCTGGCAGACATGGTGATGTCCACGTCGAGCAGGCGCTCCGGGTCAAAAATATCGCCATCGCCGCCGATGTTGACCGGCTCTACCGGTGCGTCAAAATCCGACGGGCTGGATTCGCTGCTGCTCCCACCGCCACCGCAGCCGGTCAATACCGCCAGAGCGCCCAGCAGAACGACTGCCTTTCCCGGAAATCCATCAGTCCCTATTTTCATTGTTTTGTCCCCACATCAGGCCGAATTGGCCGGTTTCTTGTCTGATGGAAGAGTATTGTCGGGGGGACTGAAAACTGTATGTAAGACTGTCTTACAGCGAAACGGGAAAGCGGACAGGCGTCACATTACTGATCGGCCGACTGCCTGCGATAAAACCGAAGCAATCGTTCCAGCATATCCGCAACGTTGCTCTGCTTGCGGAATCCATGACCCTCGTCAGGGTACACATACACCTCAGGAGAGCCGCCATTGCGACGTAGCGCATTGACGATGGCAGTGGTCTGCTGCGGGACCACCACCCGATCCTGCGCACCCTGGAAAAAGATCATCGGTCGCCAGAGGCGATCTGCCTGAACCAGCGGCGACCTCTGCTGCCAATTGTCGGGACAGTCGTCGGGAGGTCCCAACAACCAATCCAGATAACCGGATTCAAATCGATGCGTCATCGCTCGCAGCCGCCGGGGATCACTGACACCGAACTGGCTGGCGCCCGCCGCAAACACGTCAGTTTGGACCATGGCCAGCAATGCGGTATACCCGCCCGAACTGCGGCCCTGGATGAAAAGCCTGGCGGGATCAACGGCTTTGTTGGCGACCAGCCAGCGAGCAGCACGTTCCATATCCGCCACGTCTACTTGTCCCCAGCTGCCCGCCAACGCCATGCGAAAGGCCCGGCCGAAGCCCGAACTGCCGCGGTAATTCACCTCAGCCACAGCAAAGCCCTGGTGACACCAGAACTGAGTCTGTAGGTTGAGCACCGGATACGCCGTGGAGGTCGGGCCTCCATGGGCAATCAGAATAACTGGCACCGACTTACGAACATAAGCGAATAGCATTGGCGGGTAGAAAAAACCGCTGATGGGATCGCCACCACCGGCCGATGTCGGAACGCTAAAGAGTTCCGGCTGAGACAGCGTCATTTCAGGAAAGGGCTCTTCGCCACCAGACAGCGGCTCGGCATGTCCGGTTGCCCAATCGACCGACAACACCGTGTCGAGCCGGGTGGACGAGCGGGCAATACACAGCACCCTCTGGCCTTGCACAACCAGGCATCGAAAGTCGACGTACTCCCTTGCGATCCGCACGCCTGTTTCTTCATTCTCTGAACACAACCACAACTGCCCGACTCCGGCCTGGTACCGCACACGTACCCAGCCACCGTCGGGAAGGCATTGGTGGTGACGCTCGCCCAGTTGCCAGGGGGCGCTGGCATGATCCTCCCGCGTGCCATCCAGCAAGTGCCATTGCCCACTGGACGCCAGTCGCCACGGTTGCCACCACCCCTCATGATCCGACAACACAATCACGTCGTCGCCATCAAATATCGGCTGCTGCACACTGCCTTTTGAAGGCGAGGGCCAGCGTCGCGCTTGGGTCAGTGAGCCGTCCTGCTGAATCGATGCTGTCCAGAGTACGGAGGCAACCCAGGGCATGTCCGGTAGTGACCAGCTCACCCAGGCCAGGTGCCGCCCGTCGGCCGATACCGCCGGGGCGCTGTAAAAGTCTTCCGACTCGTGGAGTATGCAGTTCGCTGATTCACTGTCCGTTAGGGCAATACCCATCAGTTGCTGGCGGCCGTTCGCCTCACGCACTGCCAACACCCGGTGATGCGCCGCGTCCCAGGAGAGTCCGCCATAGCAGGCATCGTCGTCAGTGAGTGGAGAGCACGCCCCTGTGGCCGTATCAATGTGATAAACCTGCTGCCCGGACGCCTCGACGGCGAATACGCTTTCGGGCCCGGCACACAGCGCACCACCTCCATAACCGTTAACCTGGCTGCGAGCGCTGAAGCTGCGAGAGAGCAAAGGAATCCCGACACCCGCCTCCAAGGTCATTATCACATTGCCACCACTGACCGGGTCGGACTCCAGCCAGAATTCACCGGTCGCAGATGCCGCTAGCTCTGTACGCTGTAAAAGCGCCGACGAGGCCTGTTCTGACGTCAGCTTTGTCGTTGCATCTGGCTCACGGGGCGCATCAGCCCCTGAAGAACAACCGGGAGTTGTTGGCGTTGCGATAGGTCAGCTCCTCCAACCCGGCGGTGGCATGGTCCGCCGCTTGGCGGGCGGCGAGGATGCGGTCATGATGGGGTGATTTACTGCAAACCGGGTCGGCGTTGTCGGCATTACCGGTCAGCAGGTAGGCCTGGCATCGGCAGCCGCCGAAATCCTTTCCTTTTTCGTCGCAGGACCGGCACGGCTCCGGCATCCAGCTGTCACCCCGGTAATGGTTGAAACCCGGGCTGTCATACCAGATGGAGTGTAGCGAGGAATCCCGTACATTGGGAAACTCAATGGGTAACAGGCGGGCGCTGTGGCAGGGCAAGGCGGTGCCGTCCGGCGCCACGGTGAGGAACAGGCTGCCCCACCCGTTCATGCAGGCCTTTGGCCGCTCCTCGTAATAGTCCGGGGTGACAAAGATCAACCTCATCGCCGAGCCGTCATCTGCCAGACGTTTGCGATAGATGTTTACTTCGGCCTCAGCCTTTTCCAGCTGTGCCTTGGAGGGCATCAACCCCTCACGGTTTTCGAACGCCCAGCCGTAGTATTGGCAGGTGGCCAACTCCACGTAATCCGCACCCAATCGCTCACACAAACTGATGATATCGTTCATCTGGTGGATATTGTGCCGATGGATCACAAAGTTGAGCACCATGGGGTAACCCGCTTCTTTTACCGCACGGGCCATCGCCAGCTTCTGCTCGAAAGCCTTGCGTGAGCCGGCCACGGCGTTGTTCAGTTCCGGGTCTGAGGCCTGGAAACTGACCTGGATATGGTCCAGCCCGGCGTCGCGGAAGGCGTTCACCTTGGCCTCGGTGAGCCCCAGGCCGGAGGTTATCAAATTGGTGTAATAGCCCAGCTGCCTGGCTTCTGCAATCAGCTCCGGAAGGTCCTGACGCACCAGCGGTTCGCCGCCGGAAAAGCCCAGTTGGGCTGCTCCCATCTCACGGCCCTGGCGCAGCACCCTGACCCACTCTTCGGTGCTTAATTCCTGCTGGGTCTGCGCGAAATCCAGTGGATTGGAACAGTAAGGGCACTGCAGTGGACAGCGGTAGGTCAATTCCGCCAGCAGCCATAGGGGCGGACCAATACCAGGGCGATCGCCCGTCGGCATGGTGTCGTGCTGACTCATGGAAACAGTATCCAATGCTGCTGTTCGGCGTCCTTGAGGAAATCACTGACATCGTTTGCCAGGGATCCCGCATCGGGGAACTGCTGTTCCAGGATAGCGACAATATCGGCCACCGTGCGCTGGCCATCCACTTCCTTCAGCACCGCCCCGGCGCTGTCGTTCAACCGCACCATACCTTCGGGATACAACAGCACATGGGCGTTCTGGGCCGGCTCCCACTGGAAGCGGAAACCCGGGCGAAGTCGCGGTGTGCGCTCCATGGGCGTGGCCACTACACCCCCCGGTGCCAGACTGGCTGGTTGGTTACGGTGTGGTACGGCGGCGTGCGGTGCTGATAAGCCATAGTCAGGGCATCCAACATAGACCATAAGATATCCAGTTTGAATTGAAGGATTTCCAGGGCACGGGCCTGCTGTGCCGCGGTGGTAAAGTGATCCAGGGTAATCGTCAAACCATGCTCCACGTCACGGCGCGCTTCCGACAGCCGCTTGCGAAAATAGGCATAACCATCGGTCTGGATCCAGGGATAATGCAGGGGCCAGCTATCGAGCCGGGACTGGTGAATCTCGGGTGCAAACAGCTCCGTCAGGGAGGAACAGGCCGCTTCCTGCCAGGTCGCCCGTCGGGCAAAGTTCAGGTACGCGTCTACCGCAAACCGCACACCCGGCAGCACGTGGCGCTGGTCGAGGACCTCGTCCCGGGTTAGCCCTACGGCTTCCGCCAGACTCAGCCAGGCCTCGATACCGCCTTCGTCGTCACTGTGCCCATCATGATCCAGTACTCTTTGGAGCCACAACCGGCGCACTGAGGCATCCGGGCAGTTGGCCATGATCGCTGCGTCCTTGCGGGGAATGTTGATCTGATAGTAGTACCGGTTAGCGACCCAGCCACGAATCTGCTCGGGAGTACAATCACCACCATACATGGCTTTATGGTACGGATGGTGGATGTGGTAGTACTGGCCCTTTGCCCGCAGGGCCTGCTCGAAATCCCCGCGATTCATGACAGGTGTAGCGAGTGCGTTCACGAGGGCACCTCCATATCCAGATGCATGCCGTCAAACGACACCTCAATGCCGTGCCTGGCCAGCACGGCCCGTTCCGGGGAGTCTTCGTTGAGAATGGGGTTGGTGTTATTGATATGGATAAGGATTTTCCGGCGTGCTGGCATGGTATCCAGCACATCGATCATGCCCCCGGGGCCGCTCTGGGCAAGATGCCCCATTTCCTGACCGGTACGGGTACCCACCTCGCAGCGCAACATTTCATCGTCGTGCCAAACGGTACCATCCACCAGCAGCGTGTCGGCTTTGCGCATCCACTGCAGAATCTGCTCATCGGGCTGCCCGAGCCCCGGGGCGTACATGACGGTTTCACCACTGCGAGTGTCTTCTATGAAAAGCCCAATGTTGTCTCCCGGGTGGGGATTATTCCTGCGCGGCGAATACGGCGGCGCATTACTGAGTAACGGAATGGCCGTCAACCGCAACGCCGGGGCGCAGGGAATGGAAAAAGACTGTTGATCGGTACAGGGTACTTCATGCCACTGGGGGCCACCGCTCCAGTGGGTGAGCATGCGAAACAGTGGAAAGCCGCTGCTCAGATCTTCATGCACCTGGGCGGTACACCACACGTCCAGGGGCAACCCCTCGCGCAACATCAGCAAACCGGTGGTGTGATCCACCTGGCTGTCGCACAGCAACACCGCGTTAATTCCGGTATCCCGAAGTGCACGCGCCGGCTGCATGGCATCAAAGCTTGCCAGTTGAGCACGAATGTCAGGAGAGGCGTTGCAGAGAATCCAGTGCACGCCGTCTTCGCTGATGGCAATGGAGGACTGGGTACGTGCGCTGGCGTTCAGGGTCCCTTTGCGGAAGCCATCACAGTTGGCGCAATTGCAGTTCCATTGGGGAAACCCTCCGCCGGCGGCGGAACCGAGGATACGAATCTGCATAACGAAAACTCCAGAAGCAAAATGGCCAGCGCACGAGGCTGGCCATCACTTCTCAGCGGTTGGCGAAGTACATGGTGACTTCGAAGCCGATCCGCAGGTCTTCATAGGCTGGCTTGGTCCACATAACGCTTACCTCTTGTGATGATTGTTGTGGCATTGAGGATCCGTTAACCGGTCATCCGGTAACTCACCTTCAATCCTACCCAGTCCACGAAAAGGCAAATATGGTACTTTGGCACTGATTTCCAGCCGATCCGGGCCCTGAAATTCATCCTTTCGACCCATTCCGGTGAACGCCGGCGCAGACACAAAAAAAGGCCCTGGGAAGGACCTAAAAATGGCAGGAAGACCCATCCACCCCCACCAGTCAACTACAACCCGGTAGAGATGCACCCCGGCCAGACACCGGGGAGGAATGTGCACATCCATGTGCTGACTCGCCACCGGGCCTGTGTGGGAGGGCCCGGGCACAACAGTTATTGGCCGACTTAGAAGAAGCCCAGCGGGTTGATATCGTAGCTGACCAGCAGGTTCTTGGTCTGCTGGTAATGGTCCAGCGCCATCTTGTGGTTCTCGCGGCCAACGCCGGACTTCTTGTAACCACCGAAGGCAGCGTGCGCCGGGTACTGGTGGTAACAATTGGTCCATACGCGGCCCGCCTGGATGGCGCGGCCCATGCGATAGGCACGGTTGATGTCGCGGGTCCAGAGACCGGCACCCAGACCGAACTCGGTATCGTTGGCGATGGCCAGGGCTTCTTCCTCGTCCTTGAAGGTGGTTACGCCCACCACCGGGCCGAAGATTTCCTCCTGGAACACACGCATGTTGTTCTTGCCTTTGAACAGCGTGGGCTGAACATAGAAGCCATTGTTGTAGGCATCATCCATCTCCTCACGGCCACCGCCCGTCAGCACTTCCGCGCCTTCCTGCTTGCCGATGTCGAGGTAGGACATAATCTTGTCGAACTGCTCCTTGCTGGCCTGAGCGCCGACCTGCACATCGGTGTCGAGCGGGTTACCACGTTTGATGGACTTGGTGCGCTCAACAACCTTGGCCATGAACTCCTCGTACATGTCTTCCTGCACCAGCGCACGGGACGGACAGGTACAGACTTCACCCTGGTTGAAAAACGCCAGCACCAGGCCTTCCACACACTTGTCGATAAACTCCGGCTCAGCCTGCATTACGTCTGAGAAGTAGATGTTCGGAGACTTGCCGCCCAACTCTACAGTAGAGGGGATGATGTTCTCGGCCGCGCATTTGAGAATGTGGGAGCCCACCGGTGTGGAGCCGGTGAAGGCAATCTTGGCAATACGCTTGCTGGTGGCCAGGGCCTGGCCCGCTTCAATGCCGTAGCCGTTGACGATGTTAACCACGCCCGGGGGTAACAGATCGCCAATCAGGTCCATCAGGATCAGGATGCTGGCTGGCGTCTGCTCGGCTGGCTTCATCACCGTACAGTTGCCGGCTGCCAGACAAGGCGCCAGTTTCCACACAGCCATCAGCAGTGGGAAGTTCCAGGGAATGATCTGGCCAACCACACCCAGTGGCTCATGGTAATGATAGGCCACAGTGTTGTTGTCGATGGCGCTGGACGTGTCTTCCTGGGCGCGGATACAACCGGCAAAGTAACGGAAGTGGTCAACCGCCAAAGGAATGTCGGCGTTCAGTGTCTCGCGAACGGCTTTGCCGTTATCCCAGGTTTCGGCGACCGACAGCATTTCAACATTCTGCTCGATACGGTCGGCAATTCTCAGCAGGATATTGGAACGCTCAGTGGTCGAAGTTTTTCCCCACGCTGGCGCGGCCTTGTGGGCGGCATCCAGAGCCAGGTCAATATCTTCGGCCGAGGAGCGGGGGATCTCACAGATGACATCGCCGGTCACCGGCGTGATGTTTTCAAAGTACTGACCCTTGACCGGGGCGACCCACTCGCCGCCGATGTAGTTCTCGTAACGGGGTTTGAAGGAGACGACGGAGCCTTCCTTACCAGGTTGTGCGTAGATCATGGTCTCGACCTCTTGTTGTGTTTGTCGCAGGACAACGCGGTCTTGCGCGTTTACCTATTCAATGTAGACCCCGGCACTGGATAGTTGAATGATTCGATGGAGGTGAAAAACTCATCCCTTGGTAGTAAACGCCAGGGCATGGAGGTGGGAAATTACCACCTGTTCGGCAGTGTCCACGACGTCAGGAGGGAATTCGCCCTCTATCCCAAGCCTGCGTAGTAATGGGAAGCGGCCTACAAGGAAAAAGACAATCTGACCCATGACGGTATGGGCCTCGATGATGACCCGGCGCTCGTCGGGTGACCGGTCCATCACGACCGCAATCAGGCGGGTCAAGTGCACATGGACACGTTCGAAGGTTTCCTCGTAGAGGATATCAAACGCCTCAGTGGGACTGGCCTGTTCGCGCATCACCAACATGAGCCAGCGGCGAGCCTCCGGGGCCTGGGCGAACTGGCGAACCATGCGTTTCACGATGAGTTCGAGTTGGGCCAGGGCCTGATCGCAATCACTGGCGCTTGCAGCCGATTGCTCGCCAGTAAAACCGAAAACTTCTCTCATGCGCCGGGCAATATGCCGGGCAATGGCGTGGTACAAGCCAGTCTTATTATCGAAGTAATAGGCAATGGAGCCGATATTAGAATCGGCGGCTTCGGCAATCATGCGGGTCGTGGTGCCTTTGAAACCATATTGACCAAACAACTCCATGCCCGCCAGGATCAGTTTTTGGGCGGTTTCGTCTTCGGCTTTGCCCGGCTCGTTTGCCACTGCTTTCTCTCCAAATGCACTATGTTGTCTCGGTTGCATGAGGCATCTTCCCTGATTCGCGGGCAAAAAAGTAGGTGTACAGCACCGGCACCACGCCCAGGCTCATCAGGGTTCCCAGGCCCAAACCAAAGGCCATGGCGCTGGGCATGGCATAGAATAGCGGATCTTTACCCACAATCAGCGGCAACAGTCCGAGGATGGTCGTGGCAGCCGACATGACAATGGGCCTGAGCCGTCGAACGGAGGCGCGGACAACGGCCTCCTGCAGCGAATGCCCCTCGTCACGACGTTCCCGGTCGATTCGTTCGATCAGCACGATGGCATTATTGATGATAATGCCGGCCAGGCTGTAGATCCCCAAAAGTACCATGAACCCGAAATCCGCCCGCAATGCCAATAGGCCTATTGATACGCCCAGTATCACCAGGGGAATGGTGACCACGATCAACAGCGGGCGCTTGTAGGAATTGAACTGGGCTACCAGCAGGATCAGGATCAACCCCAGGCACAATGGCAGGTTGGCTTGCATCGAGGCCTGCCCTTCGGCGGACTGCACCACCACGCCGTCAAACTCAACCCAATGGCCCGGCGGCAAAGAGGCCTCCAGGGATCTCAGTGTTGGGGTAATGCGAGGCATCATGTCCTCGGCAGTCAAAGCATCGTTTCGTCCTTCGATGGTAATGGCGCGAACCAGATTGTGCCGGTCGATCCGGTAGTAGCCATCGTCCAGCCCGATTGTCGCCACCTGGTTCAGGGGAACACCCTCACCAGGGTCGTTCAGCGGGTAGACCACTAGCGATTTCAGGCGCTCCAATCGGGACCTCACTTCAGGCGGGTAACGCAACACAATGGGCACCAGGGTGTCGCCCTGGCGTAACTGGCTCAGTTGATAACCATCAATGGCTCCTTTCAGCGAGCTGGCAATATCGGCAGAGGTGACACCGGCGCGATCCGCCTGTGCCTGGTTAACCTCGATACGCAATGACGGTATGCGTGCTTCCCAGCTCTGACGCACGTCCCTGCCCCCCGGCATAGCGCGGAGTTCTGCCTCCACCTTTGCCGCAGTATCGTAGAGCACCTCTCGGTCTGGCCCCTTGACCAGAATCTCCAGCAGGTTGGAATCTGAAGGCCCGAGGAACATCCGGGTGACCTGGGAGGACAGTTGCGGAAACTCCTTAGCCAGCAGTTGCCGCGCCGCTGTCATCACCGATGCCATCTGGTCCCTCTTTGCCACGTTCAACACCAGGAAGCCTCTATTCGGCGCCGGATCGATGGGGGTGAGTGACAACACGAACCTGGGACCACCAAATCCGGCGTAGGCCGCCACACCCGTCAGTTTGTCGCCCAGAGATTCGGTGAGTGACCGGCTGACCGCCTGAACCTGCTGGTCCGTTGCAGAGGGCGCACTGTCAGATGGCAGATCCAGGTAGACCAATACCTGATGCCGGTCTGAATCGGGAAAGAACTTCTTGGGCACCACCTGCATCAATCCAATACCCAGCAACAGCAAAGCCACCACCGCTATCAGGAATAACGGCCGATGCCGCAGGCAGCGTCTGAGCACTACCTCATACCCACTGGACATAGCCCGGAACAGGCGCTCGGATAATGCCGCCGGCCCGGTTTGTTGCTGAGGTGCACTGCTATCGGAATCATCAGCGGGGCGTTGCATGAAGCGATGACACCATATCGGCACCACTGTCATCGACAGCAGCCAGGACGTCAGCAACGACAGGGCAATCACTATTGATATCGACCGGGTATATTCGCCCGAGACATGTTCCGCCAACATCAGTGGCAGGAAGACCAGAATGGTGGTCAGCGTGGACGACAGAAGGGGCATGGCCAGTTCACCCCCAGTCTGTTTCAGCGCCAAGTCACGAGACGTACCCTCCGCCAGGCGGACTTTGAAGTCCTCCGCAACGACGATCGCGTTGTCCACCAACAGCCCCAGGGCAATGACGAGGGTTGCGAGGCTCATGCGCTGCAACGTCATGTCGAAGAGCCCCATCAATGCCAGGGTTACGAGCATGACTGCCGGTACCGTTGAGCCGACTATCAGGCCGGTGCGAATGCCCAGAAACAGAACCACAACCGCCAGAACAATAGCCAGGGTCTGTATCACACTGAGGCTGACGCCATAGACCGCATTGGCCACCTGGTCCGCCTGGAACGTCATGATGTCCAGGTTATAGCCCGCCGGCAGGCTGGCCCCGATGTTGTCCAGGCGAGCCCTTACGGCTTCGCCGTAATCAAGGACGCTATAGCCATCAGTCATGGAGATGGCAAATACAATTGCACGCTTGCCATTGTGGTAAGCGGTGTTAGCGGGAGGATCCAGGTATCCCCGATTGACCGCTCCAAGGTCCGCCAGGCGAAGGGAGCCACCATCGGGCAACCGAATGTCCGATGCCCGCAGGGCTTCCAAGTCCGGAAACGCACCCGACACCTGCAGTGCCAGCCGCTGCTCTCCGGATTCCATAACGCCCGCCGGTGAGATAACGTTTCGATCACTAAGCTGTGAGGCCAACTGAACCGGCGTCAGCCCAAGATTGGCAAGGCGGGATTCACTGACATCGATGTAGATGCGTTCCGGCTGCACACCATGCAACTCCACCTTACGGGTTCCCTCCACACCATACAGACGGGCGCGCACATGTTCGGCAATCTGCAGTTGTTCAGCCTGGCTGAACTGATCTGAGGTGAGCGCAGCAGTGACCACGGCCACATTACCGAAATCGTCATTGACGACTGGCGCCTCAGTCCCCTCCGGTAATTGACTGCGGGCACTCTCCACCTTCTGGCGCACGTCATCCCAGATCTGAGCCAGATCGAAGTAGCGATCCTGAATCTCAACATGAATCAGTGACTGCCCCCGCATCGAGGTGGACCGGATATGCTCCACCTCGGCAACCTGTCGAATCCGGGTTTCCAGCGGCTTGGTGATCCATTCCTCGACCTGCTCGGCGGGTAAGCCAGCAAAACGGGTACTGACCACCGCCTCGCGGACGGTAATACTGGGATCTTCCCTGGTGGGAAGCGAGAGGTAGCTGAACGCGCCAAAGAACATGGCGGCCACGGTGGCCAACAGGACAACCGGACGGAAACGGAACGCGAGCTGGGAGAGGTTCATGACCACCTCAATGGAACTGTTGTGGGCCCTGGCCCAGAATGCTGACGCGGTCACCTATCGAGACAAACTCGACACCGCGCGCGACAACTTTCTGCCCCACTTGCAGGCCCCCGGTGACCACCACCTCGCCGTCTGCTACCGAGAGTACTTTCACCGGCACGGAGACCAGTTGGTTAGCGTCATCAAGCCGCAGAACCCGGGGCTCACCCAGGACTGGGTATAACAGGGAAGTCAGTGGCACACGAAATGAGTCAACCGACGTGGTCATGCTATCGGCCGCTATCTTGAACGAAACTTCAGCGGTCATACCAGAGCGAAGCCCCGCCATGGACCCAGTCATACGGAGGATAACCGGGTAATCATTCCCGTCAGCGGCGTGACTGCCAATGTGTGTTACCCGCGCAGTCGTCTGTGCGCCGTCCAGTGCGGGCACTGACACTGACTGGAGGCTTTCTTCCTGAACCTGCCCGATGACGTTCTCCGGCACCCGGGTCAACACGTCAAAACCGTCGCCACTTGAAACAAGGTTGAAGATGACCTCGTTGGCCGCCACTCGTTGCCCGGGTTCAGCGCGCCTGCGTGCCACAGTGCCATCGAACGGTGCCTGCAGGCTTGTCTGTTCCAAATCCCGCGCTGCCAGTTTCCGGGACGCGACGGCGGAGTCCACCCTGGCCCTGGCGCCAGCCACGGCTGCCTCTGCGTTTTCCAGGGTAGCTTCACTGGTATGCCCGCCCTGGCGCAGCCTTGTCAGCCGCCGTAGCTCGCGCTGAACGTCAGCAAGGCCTGTCCTGGCCTCCACCTCTGCCGCCTGACTGCGTTCATACGTCAGTTGGTAGCGCTCGCCATTCAACCTTGCGAGGGTATCGCCACGCTGAAAGGCATCGCCAACATCCAGGGCCAGATACTCCACCTGGCCAGTTACTTCAAAGCTCAGCGTGGTTCTTCGGCTTGATTCCACCCGGCCCGGCAAGGTCATCCAGGACATCGATTCAGCCGGCTCAACATTTGCCACGTCCACTAGCCGTGGCGAAGACGAGGTATCCAGTGGTTCAGAAGCCGGCGAGCAGCCGGCCAGTATCAGCACCGCAAGAATGATTACCAGCACCACAAGCCACCCCTATTTAATCATCTGATTAAGGCATCGTATAATCATTTGATTAAAACTGAAAGGATGTACCATAAAAAAAGGGCTGCCTTTCGGCAGCCCCTTCTAGACCCGATACCGAGTCGGTAAACTCCAGGGATCAGTTGCTCGCAACACGATCCTTCGGCAGCTTGAACGTCCAGACCATACCGCCCTGGTTGAAGTCCTTTACCACCTTGGCCACTTCACCGCCCCAGAGCGGAACCGCCCCACCCCAGCCAGAGGCCACAGAGACATACTGCTCGCCGTCCATGGTCCAGGTGACAGGCGTACCCACAACGCCGGAACCGGTGTTGAACTTATACAGCTCTTCGCCGGTCTTGGCGTCAAAAGCCTTCAGATAGCCTTCGGGCGTACCAGTGAAGACAAGGTTGCCAGCGGTTGTCATCACACCACCCCAAAGCGGAGCGGTGTTTTCATAACGCCAGACTTCCTTGCCGGTCTTCGGGTCCATGGCACGGAGTACGCCGATGTACTCGTCATTAGCTGGCTTGATGGTAAAGCCCGCACCCAAGAAAGCCGCGCCTTTCTTGTAGGAAACTGGCTCGTTCCAGATATCCATGGACCATTCATTGGACGGCACATAAAAAAGGCCAGTGTCCTGGCTATACGCCATGGGCATCCAGTTCTTGCCGCCAAGGAACGCCGGCTGGGCAACAACAACTTCACCTTTACTTCCCTCCATTGCGGAAGGATCGCCCGGGCGGCCACCGTCCTTGAAGATCGGACGACCGGTCTTCGGATCAAGGCCTTCAGCCCAGGTGATCTTGTCCACGAATGGGAAGCCGCGAATAAAGTCGCCGTTCTCACGGTTCAGAACGTAGAAGAAGCCGTTACGGTCAGCGGTTGCCGCCGCTTTCACGGTTTTGCCCTTTTCTTTGTAATCGAACGAAATCAGCTCGTTGACACCATCGTAGTCCCAGCCATCATGAGGCGTGGTCTGGAAGTGCCATTTGATACTGCCATCGTCCGGATCGATTGCCACCCGCGAGGATGAGAACAGGTTATCGCCAGGGCGCAGGTGTGAGTTCCAGGGTGCCGGGTTACCGGTTCCGAAGAACAGGGAGTCGGTGTCCTGATCATAGGTGCCACCCAACCAGGTCGCAGCACCGCCGTTCTTCCACATATCACCCGGCCAGGTCTGTCCGGCTTTGCCGCCGGAAATGCCGTTTTCAACCGCCTTGCCATCTTTGTAGACATAGCCCATATGGCCTTCAACGGTCGGCCGCATCCACACCAGCTCACCGGTATTGGCGTCGTAGGCTTCCACCTTGCCGACAATACCGAACTCACCACCGGAAACGCCGGTAATCACTTTGCCCTTGACGACGATCGGTGCGGCAGTAATGGCATAACCCGCCTGGTAGTCGGCAACCTTCTTGATCCACATGGGCTTGCCGGTGTCTTTGTTCAAAGCCACGAGTTTGGCATCGAGAGTGCCGACAATAACCTTGTCGTCGTACAGGGCAACGCCGCGGTTAACAACGTCGCAACAGGGCATGATGCCGTCGGGCAGACGCGCGTCGTACTGCCAGATTTCCTCGCCGGTTCTGGCGTCAATGGCGTAAACACGGGAATAGGAGGCGGTCACATACATCACGCCATCCTTGATCAATGGCTGCGACTCCTGGCCGCGCATTTTCTCGCTGCCAAACGAGAACGCCCAGGCTGGCTGGAGGTATTGAATGTTGCTGGTGTTAAGGTCTTCCAGGATACTGAAGCGCTGACCCTGGGTACCCATGCCGTAACTGACAATATCGCCCGGCGTTTTATGATCGTTCATGATGTCTTCGTCGGTGACCGCGTGGGCCCCATACGATACCGCCAGTGCCAGGGCACTGGCCGCAATGCGAATCCCGAACTTGTTCGATGTCATGGTTGCGCTCTCCAAGTCTCTTGTTTTCGGTGCGATCGTTTTTGTTTCAGGATGAACCGGGAACTTTTCCCGCCTCTGAAGTGATTCTTCGCTTTGGGACGAAAACCAACAATTACCCCCCGGCACTGGTTTTCTCATCACTTGGTATTACTACCTCCAAAAACAAAGCCCGCGAGGGCTTCGCGGGCTTGATGTATCGCTCGAAATAAAGCGGGGAGTCATCAACGCTGACCTTCGGCCTTAGCCAACGCTTCCTCGCTGAGAAATTCCCGATAATATTGGGGAACGCTATATCGCAGCCCCAGCTCCGCAAACAGTGCTTGCATGTCGCCGGATTTCACCAGGTCACCGATAATGGCTTCGATCGCATAACCGAGCTGGCGATGGGTATGCTTGATGGCCATGCCCACGTCCCAGACCTGCTTGCCGATACCCGGGAAGCCGTTCCCTGCCAACTGGAATTCGGTATTTCCAGCGCGCCCAAGCTCATGATCGATCTCGGCACGCATACCCATAACGGCACTTACCGTGCCATCGCGCATCGCGTTGAAAGACTCGCGAACATTAGGGTAATGCCTGACCTGCTCACGCATGCGACCCTGCAAGCCGGAGCTCAGATAGAAGTCCGGAAGGGTGTCGATCTCTACGCCGATCGGGTGATACTGGAACTTGGCGACGGTGTCGACGCCTTCGATCTTTTCGGGGTTGAAGGCAATTTGCCAGGTTTCCTGCTGGTAGGGGCCGAACAGCACCACCTGTTCGTTGATGTATTCCCCGGTGGAATCCTGCATGTAGGCATATTGCTTGTCATAAGGCACCCGCATCATCACGTCTGCCAGCCGGCGCTTGGCGAGGTAGTGCCCTTTCCAGACATTGTTTCTGAGGTCATCCCCCAGGTTTTCATCAGGCACAATCCAGTGCACCCGGAATTCAACGCCCATGGCCTCGGCAATCTGCTTGCCCACTTCCACGTCAATGCCACGGGGTTCTCCGTTCACCTCGTAGGAGTACGGCGGGAAGTTTTCATAAACACCGACTTTCAGATAACCGGATTCGAGAATGATGTCGTAGGTTCGGTCCGCAGGCCTGTTCAGCAACGGATCGCCGTCATCCACTTCCTGCGCCGGGACCACCTGGAAAAACAGCATCAGTACGATAATACGGGACAGTGTTTTCATTGTTTTCTCCCCAACGACGTCAGGCCGGCACAGGGCCGGCCTGAGTACAGGCTTTGTGTGAACATCCGTGAGGCGATCATTCCGGCTTCGGCAGAGACTCCACATAAGTCCGAATGGCCCATATGGCGTTCTGGTCCAGTGTCTTCTTCCAGGCGGGCATGCCCCTGTCAGTGCCGTTGAGCACTCGGGTAACGTAATACTCGTCATCCCACTCAGTCAGCTCACGCAAGTCGGGCGTCAGGCCGCCGGACATAGCGCGGATACCGTGGCAGCCTGCGCAGTTGCCGGCGTACGCACTCTCTCCCACGGTCACGGCCTGGGCATTGTGCTTGCCATACTCATTGCCTTCCCGAAACGGATTCTGCGCTCGCACCTCGTCACCGAGTTCAGGCAGGTCACCAGTGTCCACCTCCTGTGGAGTCACGTTGCCGTGAGCCAGTACCAGACCAGCAGCTCCCAAAAGCGCGGCTGCCAGCAGCGTGTGAAGTGAAAAGGACGTGGTCATTGTTGCTACCTCTGCTATTTGATTCCTCATCCATTGGCTGTTGGTTTTGTCAGACGCCAATGTGCTTGCTCCCAGTCTAGGAATCGCACCGCTCAATCCGAATGCCACTTTGGAGGTTTTGGTGTAGTTCCTTGGTAGTAGACGCAGAGAGCGAAGGCCAAAGCATGAGATGGAAAGGCAATGTCTAAAAACTGCCCGCTTCTCAGCTACAAGCGCGCATATCGGGATATTTTCCCGGGTTTTTCTGGTTTTTTCCCGGATCCAGCATGGGCATTTCCGTCGCCTGGCGTTGGCTACGCAGCTAATACTCAGTGCGTCGACGTCGAAGCAGGGCGTTAGTCACAACAAAAACCAAGGGGAACATGTATGAAAACCACCAAAGAAAAGCATCCGCTTATACGCGGGATCAGCCTGGCACTGATGCTGGGTTCATCAGCCGCTCTGTCACTTCAGGTGCACGCCAAAGACGTGACGTGGGACGACATCGCCAACGATGCACAAACCACGGAAAACGTACTTGGCTACGGCATCGGCCCCAAGGCACAACGTTACAGCCCGATGACCACTGTTAATCGCGAGAACGTTGAGCGCCTGGTTCCGGCCTGGTCTTTCTCATTCGGCGACGAGAAGCAGCGGGGGCAGGAATCGCAGGCGCTGATTCACGACGGCGTTATCTATATCACCGGTTCCTATTCCAGAATCTACGCCCTGGACGCCAAAACCGGAGACAAACTCTGGGAATACAATCACCGCCTGCCCGAGGGCATCCGCCCGTGCTGCGACGTTGTGAACCGGGGCGCAGCCATCTTCGGTGACAAGATCTTCTTTGGCACCCTTGACGCCGGCATCGTTGCCCTAAACAAGGACACTGGCAAGGTAGCCTGGCGGGAAAAGTTCGCCGACCACGAAGCAGGCTACACCATGACCGGGGCTCCAACCCTGGTGAAAGACCAGAAGTCCGGCAAGGTACTGCTGATTCACGGGTCGTCCGGGGATGAGTTCGGCGTTGTGGGCAAACTGTTTGCGCGTGACCCTGATACCGGCGAAGAAATCTGGATGCGCCCATTCGTGGAGGGGCATTATGGTCGCCTGAATGGCGAGAAAAGCACACCGACCGGCGATCCTCGTGCACCGAGCTGGCCTGACGATCCCAACACCGAAACTGGAAAGGTCGAGGCCTGGAGCCACGGTGGCGGTGCCCCCTGGCAGAGCGCGAGCTTCGATGCCGACACCAATACCATCATCATCGGCGCCGGCAACCCTGCCCCATGGAACACCTGGAAGCGCACATCACCCGGTGGCGACCCCGCCGACTACGACAACCTGTACACGTCCGGGCAGGTCGGCGTAGACCCGTCCACTGGCGAAGTGAAATGGTTCTACCAGCACACACCCAACGATGCCTGGGACTTCTCGGGCAACAACGAACTGGTGCTTTTTGAATACGATGAGGACGGGGAGACCGTAGAAGCGACAGCGCACGCCGATCGCAATGGGTTCTTCTACGTTGTTGACCGTACCAACGGCGATTTCAAAAAAGGTTTCCCGTTCGTAGACAATATTACCTGGGCTGAAGGGATTGGCGAGGACGGTCGTCCAATCGAAGCCGAAGGCCAGCGCCCGCCACCCGTAGCTGAAGGCGAAACCCGCGGCAAATCCATCGAAGTTTCCCCGCCCTTCCTCGGTGGCAAAAACTGGAACCCTATGGCCTACAGCCAGGATACCGGTCTGTTCTACGTGCCAGCCAACCACTGGAAAGAGGATTACTGGACCGAGGAGGTCACTTACAAAGAAGGCGCGGCCTACCTGGGTCAGGGGTTCCGCATCAAGCGCATGTATGACGACCATGTGGGTATCCTCCGTGCCATGAACCCCATCACCGGCGACATTGAATGGGAGCATAAGGAAAATATGCCCCTGTGGGCAGGTGTTCTAACCACCAAGGGCGGCCTGGTATTCACAGGCACGGGAGACGGGTTCCTCAAGGCCTTTGATGCCGAAACCGGCGAAGAACTCTGGAAGTTCCAGACCGGCTCCGGAATCATTTCGTCTCCGATCACCTGGGAGATGGACGGTGAGCAGTATATCGGCGTTGCCTCTGGCTACGGCGGTGCAGTGCCACTGTGGGGCGGCGACATGGCTGAGCTGACCAAGCCCATTTCTCAAGGCGGGTCATTCTGGGTGTTCAAGATGCCCTCCTGGGCACAGGCTTCCCGCTAACCAACCTCCGACCTGGGTCTGGCTTCACGCCAGGCCCCTTTTTTCAGCATCTGTTCGGGAGTGACCACCATGAAACTCGCTATTACGGTGTCCATGATTACGTTGTGCTCACAGGCAATTGCCGATGATTACTTGGCGGGCCAAAACCAGACCCCCACGATCAATGGCTGCGTTCTTGAGCGGCAGGCCCAGTGTCCTGGAGCGGATCTTCAGGGCGCCGATCTGTCCAACATGGACTTACGTTCCGCTGATTTCAAAGGCGCCAACCTGTCAGGAGCCAACCTGAGCCATACAAGCCTCAGAGGTGCCAATCTGGATGGAGCAAGTCTGGACAACGTCGTTGGCTACCGTTTGCAGGCCTACCGAGCAAGCATGCGGGGAGCATCGCTGAAAAATGCAGATCTTCAGGGCATGCAGGGGCAATACCTTTTTGCCCAGGGGGCTGACTTTAGCGGCTCGAATCTAACGGGGGCCAATTTCGATTTCTCGAGGTTCTCAGGCGCTTCATTGCAGAACGCCAATCTCGCCTTCAGTAGTTTTGAAATCTCCTGGCTGCCAAAAGCCGACCTGAAAGGTGCCAATCTTCAGGGAGCCAACCTTCAGGAGGCCAAGCTCGGCCTGGCCAACCTGTCTGACGCCAATCTCACCGGAACCCGGATACATTACGCGACGTTCGAGGGCACCTACATGGAAGGCTGCACGGCCTGCCCTTTCGATTGGTAATGGTGAGAGCGGGCTCACACCCGCTGGCCTTCTCCCAATTGACCGTACCGAATCAGACCGGCATCCACAGCCAGGTGAATCAACTCCACTGACGAGGCCACCTGCAGTTTGCTTTTCAATACCGCCAGATGGTTGGAAACCGTTTTATTGCTAACACACAGGCGCCCGGCAATCCCCGGAACACTCTCCCCCCGGGCATACATCAGCAAAACTTCCATCTCCCGCTGTGTGATATCGCGCAGACGGTGATCCACCGGTCTTTCCTGATTCATAGCCAGCCGGGTCGCAATCGGGTGCTCGATGTAGGGTTGGCCCGCCGCTACCCGTTTGACCGCTTCCGCCAATTCTTCGGGGGCGCAACTCTTGGATACAAACCCCAGCCCACCAACATCCAGGGCCTGGCGCACCATTGGTAGTTCATCGTGCATGGTAAAGAACAGAATGGCGGCGCTGCGCCAGCGCTGACGAAGTCGGCGCCCCACTTCCAGGCCAGAGATATCCGGCAACCCCATATCCAGCAGCACGACATTCGGCTGGTGGTCCGCGTAACGGGCAACCGCATCCTGTCCTGTTTCCACTTCGACAATGGCGACGGCGGGTATCATCGACCTCAGCAGGTTGGCAATCCCCTGACGCACAACCTGATGGTCATCAACGATCATCAGTTTCACACGGCACCTCCTGGCGCTGTAATGGATTCAGACAAAGGCACCGCAAGGCGTATTCGTGTGCCTTCACCCACCTTGCTGGAAAATTGCACCTTTCCGCCGAGGCATCGCGCCCGCTCACGCATGGAGCGAATGCCCAGGCCCGCCTTCGCGGGAAAGTTCTCTGCACCGGCTCCGTCGTCCCGAATGTCAATCCGCAGTCCATCGGAATGTTGAGCAACCGCCAGTATTGCGCAGCGGGCTCTGGCGTGTCGGGATATGTTGTTCAGCGCCTCCTGAAGGAAACGATAGAGATGTGTCTGCTGCTCATCGGTGAGTTGCGGCAGTTGCGTATCCATATCAAGCCGACAGTCCAGCCCGCTCAACTGCTGCCACTGTTCCGCCAGGTGTCGAATGGCGCTGTCCAGGCCAAGTTGCTCCATCACCAATGGGTGCAGATCCTGCAACAAATGGCGGAAATGCTGTTGCACGGTTTCACAGTGTCCCGCTAGATCTTTTGCCTGTTGCTTCTGTCGTTCGTTCAATTCGGGGTCGTACACCCAGCTTCGCGCCTGCGCACGAATACCGGTGAGATACTGGCCAAGATCATCGTGCAAGACACGGGCAATATGTGATCGCTCCCGGTCCTGTAACTGCAGCAGTTCGTTCAGCAGGTGGCTGACGGTTTTCTGTTCCTTTTCCAGCGCGGTGGCCATTGCATTGAACCGACCGGCCAGAGTATCCAGTTCTCGGATACTCTGCCTTGGCAGCCTGGACGTCAGCTCCCCCCCGGCCACAGCCTCCAGAGCGCTTGCCAATGAAACCAGGGGCCGAAGCCCCTGCCTGACCATTCCGTAGAGTGCCATGAAGCACAAAACCATACCCACTGCGTAGGAAAAGGAAACCAGCAGGAACCCTTCCCAGATTTCCTCGACCTCATCAGCGGGATCAATCCGCCAGCCATTGACCGAGGGAAAAGACACCTGTCCCGACACCATGGACGAAAACCAGGAAGGCACATGCCCATTGTCGTCTGCCTTGTCGGCCACTGGCTTTATGTGCCGCATATTCGCAACCACATTAGCCGGCAGACCTTGAGGATCGCCCAGACTTTTCGCCAGACCTGACACGCCGGTGAGCTCACGCTGAACATCGTGCTGCGCCTGCCCAATGTACAACGCAGCACCCAGCAGATACACGACAACAAATACCGCCAGCATGGTCAGGGAAATTTTCCGGTAAGCCGTCATTATTTTGGTCCAGTCAAAGGCTTTGGCACCTATACCAATCATGCTAAACGCCCTATTTCTGACCGGAATAGTTCTTTAGTACCGGCACTTTCCTACTTTCTGAATATTTCCGGGACTTTTTCCCTTCTCTAAGCTGGAAGCACAACAATAAACCGGAGAACTTCATGTCTCTTTTGTTCAGGACTGCAACCGCAATACTGGCAGCCATCCTCAGCACCGCCCCGCTGAAAGCAGATTCTCTTGAGGTACGTGTAGGGTATGTGCAATGGCATCCGGACCAGGGCCCGGTCTTGTCCAATGTCCTTCCCGAACCGGAAGACGCCGGCCTGAAAGGCGCAGAACTGGGCATGCAGGACAACAGCACCACCGGGAAGTTTCTCGGGCAGACCTACACCCTGGAAAGCAGGGTTGCCGACTCGGAAGCCGAGGCGATGGCCGCTTTCGACCAACTGCGCGCGTCCGGTATCGAACTGTTCGTGGTGAATACTCCGGCACAGACATTGAAGAGAATGATCGCAAAGACGGACGCAGACACACTTCTGTTCAATGCCGGTTCAAAAGCGGACGAGCTTCGAACCATCGAATGCAACGCCAACCTGCTCCATACCATGCCCAGCTACGCCATGCTGACGGACGCACTGGCACAGTGGCTGAACCAACGGCGCTGGAACGAGATTTTCTTGATTACCGGGCCCACTGACGACGACAAAGTCTGGGCCAATGCCTTTCGCAGATCTGCCAAGCGCTTCGGTTTGGAAGTTATTGAAGACAAACCATGGACCTTTGACGCCGACCTTCGCCGCACCGCCTCCAGGGAACTGCCGTTGTTTACCCAGGCCAGCGACTACGATGCCGTTGTGGTGGCGGATGTTCGAGGCGATTTTGGCGAGTACGTGCCTTTTAATACATGGCTGCCGCGACCTGTCGTCGGCACTCAGGGGATGTCCCCCGTTACCTGGCACCGGGTAGTGGAAAGCTGGGGCGCCGCTCAACTGCAAAGCCGCTTCCGTGATCTGGCTGGCCGCGACATGAACGGCGAGGACTATGCCACCTGGGCAGCCATTCGTTCCATCGGCACAGCCGTCACTGACTTGGGTGACGCAAGCCCCAACGCAATCCGAAGTTTTCTTTTCAGCGACAAATTCCAGCTTGCCGCTTTCAAGGGCCGCAAGCTGACTTATCGCGATTGGAACGGCCAACTTCGACAGCCAATTCCCCTGGTTCATCCACGGGGACTGGTTGCCAGGGCACCGTTCGAGGGGTTTCTGCATCCCAACACGGACATGGACACGCTCGGTTTCGACAAACCAGAGAGCGAATGTCGCATCAACGGCTGACCGCTCTGGCGGAAGCTTTCTATAACAAGAAGGAGTTACACCATGAAGTCTCTGCTCAAGCACGCCGCCCTGGTCGCCATCGTCGGCCTGTCGACACCGGCGATAGCCAGCCTTGCCTACGTGTCCAACGAAAAAGACAACACCCTTTCCATCATCGACACCGAGACTCAGGAAGTTGTTGAGACCATTGATGTGGGCCAGCGGCCACGGGGCATCCTGTTGTCCAAGGACCACACCAAGCTCTATATCTGCGCCAGTGACGACGACACCGTTCAAGTGCTGGACCTGGCGACCCGCAAGATCGTCGACACCCTGCCCTCCGGTGAAGACCCGGAACAGTTCTCGCTCCATCCAAACAACAAGCATCTGTACATCGCCAACGAGGACGACGCCATCGTGACCGTGGTGGATGTGGACACCAAAGACGTCCTGGCCCAGATTGACGTCGGCATCGAGCCGGAAGGCATGGCCGTCAGCCCGGACGGCAAGTGGGCGGTAAACACCAGTGAAACCACCAGCATGCTGCACTGGATCAACACCGAAACCTTTGAGATTGAAAAGAACATCGTTGTCGGGCAACGCCCCCGCCACGTGGAATTCAGCAAAGACAGCAAGATTGCCTGGGCTTCGGCGGAAATCGGCGGCACCGTGCACATCATCGATGTGGACAATCTGGAGCAGATCCATGAGATGTCGTTCAAGGTTCCTGGCGTGAATCAGGACCGCGTTCAGCCCGTCGGTATCGAGCTGACCTCCGATGGCAAATACGCCTTCGTAGCGCTCGGCCCATCAAATCATGTTGCAGTCGTCGATGCCCAGACTTATGAAGTGTTGGATTATCTACTGGTGGGCAGTCGGGTATGGCAACTGGATCTCGATAAGGATGAGAAACATCTCTATACCACCAACGGCGTTTCAGGAGACGTTTCGGTGATCGATGTCGAAGACCTGAAGGTGATCAAATCCATCAAGGTCGGCCGCTACCCCTGGGGCGTGGTCATTGATCCCTCTTCATAACACTAGCATGACCATTGAAGCCCGCAATATCAGCTTCCGCTACGGCGACAACCCCGTGCTCAAAGAGGTCAACTTCGCGCTGACCTCTGGTCATTTTCATGCCTTGCTGGGACCGAATGGCGCCGGCAAGTCCACACTGTTCGGTTTGTTGACCCGGCTTCTGGCGCTCCAACAGGGCGAACTCCTGCTGGCCGGTCAATCGTTGAAAAAACAGCCATCCGAGGCCATGCGCCAGATTGGTGTGGTGTTCCAGCAGAACGCTCTGGATCTTGATTTGACCGTGCGCCAGAACCTGCAGTATCACGCCGCGCTGCACGGCTTATCTCGCAAAGACGCCCGAACGAGGGGTGATCGCGAGCTGGCTCGTTTTGAACTGCTGGAGCGCGCCAACGAACCCGTGCGCAAGCTCAATGGCGGCCACCGTCGGCGTGTGGAAATTGCCCGGGCCTTGCTTCATGAGCCCTCTCTGTTGCTGCTTGATGAGCCCACTGTCGGCCTGGATGTGGCAAGTCGCAGAGCGCTCAACGAACATGTTCGCATTCTGTGCGACGAGGCCGGCCTGACCGTGCTGTGGGCGACGCACCTGATCGAGGAGGTGCAACAGGATGACCGGGTGTTGATCCTGCACCAGGGACAACTGCTGGCCGATGGCTCCGGCCAGGACATTTGCGAAGCCGAGGGCGCCCGGAACCTGGCGGAAACGTTTCACTCGCTGACGGGGGCAGGATAATCATGAAAGCGGCCCATTACTGGCACTGTTTTGTCGGCATCCAGACGCGGGAGTGGTTGCGATTCTGGCAACAACGCACTCGCTTCGCCAGTGCCCTGGTCCGGCCGCTTCTGTGGCTTGTGGTGTTTGCCGCCGGCTTCCGGGCCGTGCTGGGCATCTCCATTATTCCGCCCTACCAGACCTACATCACCTACGAGACCTACATCGCCCCCGGGCTGTGCGGGATGATCATCCTGTTCAATAGCATGCAGGGTGCTCTTTCCATGGTGTATGACAGGGAACTGGGCAGTATGCGGGTGTTATTGATGAGCCCTTTGCCCCGGCCGTTCCTGCTGGTAACCAAGTTGCTGTCGATGGGCGTAGTGTCGGTCGGGCAGGTGTATGTTTTTCTGCTTCTGGCCCTGCTGGTGGATGTGGAGCCACCATTGTGGGGTTATCTGGCCGTCTTGCCAGCCTTGATACTAACCAGCCTGATGCTGGGAGCACTGGGCTTGCTGATTGCCACCTGGATCAAGCAGCTGGAAAACTTTGCGGGGGTGATGAACTTTGTCATTTTCCCGATGTTCTTCATGTCCTCGGCGCTGTACCCACTGTGGAAAATGAACGAAGCCAGCCCCTGGCTGTACTGGGTTTGCCAGTTCAATCCGTTCACCCACGCGGTGGAAGCGATCCGGTTTTCGCTGTATCTGGAGTGGAACCCCGCCGCCTTCGGCATTACCGCCGGTGTAACGGTCGTGCTGGCGCTTTTGGCAACGGCGGGGTTCCGGCCACAGAGGACCAAGATACTGGGGACAAAGCCTGCCTGACCGAGAGGCGTTCGGCAGGCAGGGTGCCGGCTTACCAACCTTCCGTTGGTATGCCGTGTTCTTGGAGGTAGTCGCCGTGCCGTTTTAGATAGCCTTTCGTGCGTTCCGTGAAGTCGGAAGGATCTCCTGGTCCTTCTGACGCCTGCATTCGCATCACCTCGATCTCGTTGCCAATCTGGTTCATGATCCAGACCACTACGGTGCCTCCGGGAGCCAGACCGATAACCATGGAATGCCTCGGGCCAGTGCGCTCGTCAATTTGGGTCTTGTAAGAGGCAGGTTCCAGCATGCGTTCCTGAAGCGCCTGTGGCACTTCAATTAGCTTGACGTAATATTTCTGCTCGGCAAAGGAGAACCATTTCAGAAAGATAAGCTCAGGGAACGGTTCAACACTGGCCCCTTTACCAGAAGGCCCTCGTGCACCTCGCCAGCAACAACCTACTGACCCAATCGGCTGGCGCCAACTACGCTCACCGGTCTTTTCCAGGAACATCTGCTCCACCCACACTTCATAATGCTTTGGCGCGGCTACTCTGATGCTCCAGGGCACACCCTCTTTAACGGGTGCTGCACAACCGCTGAACAGAATGGTAAGAATAGTTATACCTGTGACTAAAATCTTGCTAATCATCATTTGCTTTTCATCTGTGGGTATACAGTACGTTCACGGGACAGCGATGGAGCATGAGGGTATATACCCTCAAATTTTGATGGCACACCCGCGATTAAAGTCTCGATACTGTTAAAGTGCGCTGAATAATGGATATAGCGTTGGAGCAGTAGTTCTTGCTGTTCCCTGTCAAGAGAAGGTGAATCCAACCCCCGGCTAACCTGCTCCAGAACTTCTTGCAGGATAGGCTCCAGCTCTGCCGGCACCGATACAGTTTCCTCCGTGGGATCAATTTCATCTAGCGGTACTCCCTTCTCCACAGCCAGACGATGCATCAATCTCAAGGGTATGCGCGAATACTCTCCCCGAATCTGTCGCAACATTCTCAGCCCCAGCTCCGCACGGCCGTTCGGTGCCGGATGGTCATGATGACGGGTGGCAATCTCCAGGCCTGCAAGCCCATCAGAACCAAAACTTTTTGTCGGATCTGCCTGCTGTACAGGCAAGCAATAGGGGCCGATCCAACCTTCCGCGACCACCTCCCGACGCAGGGCTTCAAGATTGTCCCACTGTGCGGTCTTCTCCGGCCAGCGTATCCGGTTTTGGGGCACCTGCAGCATAGGACTGAGTAACACTTCTTCTCTCTGACTGTCGCTATAACCGCCGCCAATATCAGAGTGGACGCCCGGGAGCGTGATCTCTTTGAAGTTCTCAGGGAGGCTTCCACTGCTATTCCTAAGACTGTTTAGGGCAAAATTCTTACGATGCTCATGGGCAGCGGTCAGGTGCACAGCTTTTCCCACCTTGCCAGGATCGAGATAAAGCTTAACCGGATAGTTGCGGTCATTGTGAGCCAACAGGTCGCCTGCTAACGGGTTAACGATTGCTGCCACGGAGTCGAATATCCCGACAAAACGGATCTGGACATGCTCTGGCCAAAGGATACCGCTATCCTCCAGAACCTGCGCGAGTCGGCCACTCCTCCCCAAATTGATTTCGTGGGCGGCATGACGGGCCGCCGCCGCACCTCGGCTGAAGCCAAACAGATCCAAGGTTAACTTGTCGATCGCCCTGCCTTGTAAGGTTTCCCTCAATCGCAACGCCAGTTGTGAGAAAGCCTCGCTTACCTGCCGGATAACACCCGCCTCACCCATACCTGTGGCTGCCCCATACAGCACATCACTGTCACCTGTCTTCGTGCCGGCCCCGGGTGCATAAACAGAACGTCGGTAGGTAATGAAACCCTCTGACTCAACTTCATTTTCCGGATAGGAGTCCCACAGCTTCGCTACATTGGTAACCGCATTGCCATAACTGCCACCCATCAACATCGACAGCCGCCACTCACACTCCTCCCGACTGATCTCATCGTTTTCATAGGGAATCAGACAATCCCGCTCCAGCTGCTGGGCAAACGAGCGGGCATTGGCAGCGTTGTTCATGGTGCCGTCGGTAAATATCCCAACTTCCAGATGTACTTTGGGCGGATCGGCTTTGGCGTCCTCGGCCGCCTTTGCCGCCGAAACATTCAGCGGTGCCACCAAAGCGGCTGCTCCCAGCGGCAGGCTCAATCGATGATCTTCCGCCCCGTCTTGCGACTCACGCTCAGATCTCCGCCATTGACGATAATTCGCCGAGAACAACCCAACGCCCAGCCCACCAATGCCCTGGGGGTGATACTGGCGCAGCTGTTTAGGAGTAATGTCGCAGGCATTCAGCTCTGCTACGCCTTTTTGAATGGCATAAGGTAAATTCATTCCGCCACTGCGTAACCGCCAGCGTCCTCCCGCGGGCAGGCTGTCGTCTGGCAGCCAGCTCACGACAGGAGAAAGGGGCCGTCCGGACCCGGTATAGACAAGCATCAGCCTATTATCGCTGACTGCCCGGCAGACGGTTTCGGTCAGATGATGGCCGCTGCGGGTTTGGGGCCCGAACGCCGATTCCATGCGAGCGCGGACACTGCCATCGTCCTGGATAAGACGCCTAGCCCTATTGGTCGCGATAAAGGGGGATTCAATGCGGGGAAGGTGGTAGGCCTTCAGGTCCCATACCGGGACCAGGTCCATAAAGCCCATCGTCAGCACTCCTTGTTGACGGTAAAAGACAAGCTGGCCATGTTAGCCGATGTTTCACGAAGGCAACAATTCGAGTGTCACGTTTTTTCACTAAACCAGGTCCACGCCCTCCGAGTCTCGCAACTTCCCAAGAAGATCGCTGATCAAACTGGGCTCGCCAATGGCATCGTCCCATTGCAGCTGCGCCGGACTACCATCCAGATACCATAGCCGGTTCGCCAGGATCTCAGCATCGCGCCCATCATGGGTTACGCAAATCATGGCCATGCTGGCGTTGGCGTCCAGGATTCCGGCAATCAGTGTTTTCAGTTCACTCGCCATTACCGGATCAAGAGATGCGAAGGGTTCATCCAATAGCAACAGGTCCGGTTCAACCGCCAGGCAACGTGCGAGGGCGGCCCGCCGCGCCATGCCAAGGGAGAGCTGATCTGGCAGGTAATGCCCATATCCAGCGAGACCAACCTGGCCCAGGGCACTCTCAGCCTCCTCATCACTGGCACCGACAAGCTTGAGGTTGGCGTTCAGGGTTCGCCAGGGCAGCAATCGATGCTCCTGGAACAGATAGCCAATCCGCAGCGTGTCACAGCCAACAATGGCATCCGACGGGAGTGCCTTATCGAGCCCGGCGATAGCATTCAACAGGGTGGTTTTGCCAATACCGGATGGCCCTAACAGGCAGATACGATCGCCCCGCTCAATGGTGGCGAAAACCTCGCCCAACACGGGTTTGCCAAAACTGCGGCCGGCTATTCGTAGTTCAAGCATGGGCCACCTCCGGCTGACGCCAGCGGCTGGACCGGCGTTCAAGGGGCTGCAGGATGGCCAGCTCGATGAGTTGTACAACGGCTATAAAGGCCAGGCTGTAAGCGAGGATGGCAGCCACATCGAACACCTGAAAGGCCATGTGTAACTGGAATCCGATACCACTGGAACGCCCCAACAGTTCGACCACCAGCACGATTTTCCAGATTAGAGCCAAGCCACCACGCGTAGCCGCCATCAGATAGGGAAACAGTTGTGGTACCCAGACCTCACGAAACCGTTGCCAGCGGGTGAACTCGTAGACGGTAGCCATGTCCTCGAGCCGGTAATCCAGGCTCCGCGCGCCTTCCCGAACCGTCACCGCCACATTGGGGACCTTGTTGATCACCACCGCCATCACCGCGGCCACTTCTACCAGGCCAAACCAGACATACATCAGGATGATGGTTACCAGCGCGGGCAGATTGAGAAGCAGGACCAACAAAGGATCGAACAGCGCATTGGTGGTTTGGGAGCGCCCCATCACAATGCCAATCCCGGTACCAAGCAGCATGGCCAATGCAAAGGCCACCACCACACGCGCTAGTGTGGCACCAAGGTGGTGCCATAGGGCTCCGGATTCGGATTCCTGCATCAGGGAATCTAAAACGTCGAGGGGAGACGGCAGCAAGGGGGACTTGATCACCCAGGCAACCGCCGCCCAGAAAAAGACAAGAGACGGCAACACCACCCAGTAACGCCAGGCCGGAGGGCGGCCAGAGAAGGCTCTCACAGCTGGCCCCGGTGGAACAGGTCGGTGGGCATACGATTGTCAGGATTGGCACCAGTGAGCGCCAGCAGACGATGCAGGCCCGCAATGCGCTGGTCCGTTAGCGGTAATGGTACGCCTGCCACAAACCCTTTCCGCAGCGATTGAAATACAGCGTCGTCAGGCTCACCCATCAGTGGCCGCAGGCGTTGCCAGAACCTTTCGCTATCCGAGAGCTCGTTCTTGGCCTGCTGCAACGATCTGGCAAAACGGTTCATCAACGCGCGATGGTCTTCCGCCCAATCAGCCGGAAAAACATACCCCAGAACCGGCAAGTTCCGGTCGAGATTAATGGCGACAAGAAGATCCGACATTCTGAACGCCGAACGCCAGCCGCCCTCACCTCTCAGGCGTGCGGCAAAATGCCAGTAGGTGACGATGGCATCCACCTGGCCCCGCCTCAGGGCCTGACTCAGCAGCGGTGGAGCGGCAAACTGCACATCGGCGGATGCCGCAAGATTGATCCCTCGCTGTTCCGCAACCTTTTGCAACAGTATCCAGCCCTTGCCGTCCGGCCCGCCTGCGACGCCGATACGCTTGCCGGCCAGATCGGCCACGGCGCGGATATCGGAGTGTTCAGCCACCACGATATCGCCAATCTGGGATGAAAACGGTACGTAAAGATAGGGCGCCCCGTCCTCAAAACGGGCCTGAGCCCAATGCAGGTCGGCTACAGCCCCGTTGACGGAACCACTGGTTACCGCCAGTCGGGACGCGGGCAGGTTGGCCACCAGCGTGAGATCCAATTGGTAGCCGTTCTTCCGATCCAGCCCCTGGTGGACTATGTGGTCCAACTCCCAGTGAGCGGTGCCGAACTGCAACACACTGACGGACAACACGGGCAACGGTTGATTATCGCGGGCATGAGCCGCCCCGGGTTGCGCAAAAACCAACCACAGGATGACCATAGCCATCCAGGCAGCGCGGACAGCAGCACCGGGAAACACAGGATCAGGCATTGTTATGGTTTGTTGACTCATCCCTCCACGATACGAAGCCCGCCGGCCGGCAAGAATAGTACTTTGGTGCCTGTTTTTTGGTGCGATGGTCGCATTCAACCCGGGGCGCGGATAGCGTGTAATGCAATCATCACAATAATAAACAGAGGATCACACCCCACTTGGGAGATCCCCTGTCCCAGGAGGCCGCCATGCTGAATGAGCCCGATGCCGCACTCTCTCCCGAAAAGCGCTATGATGTTTCGGAAACCATCCCTGATAATGACAACAAACCGGTGGATCCACCCATGGAGCCAACCTACAAAATATTGATTGCCGACGACCACCCGCTGTTTCGTGAGGCCATCAGCAGCGTGATATCGACCGGTTTTAGCGGTAGTCAGATCATTGAAACCGCCGACCTGGACAGCGCCCTGGACATTACCCGCGAAAACGATGATCTGGATCTGATTCTGCTGGATCTGAATATGCCGGGAATGCACGGCTTGAACGGTCTGATTACCTTGCGGAACGAAGCGCCAACCATCCCGGTAGTCATTGTATCGGCGGAGGAAGACAAACAGGTGGTGTTGCAGGCCATTACCTACGGTGCCTGCGGTTTCATCACCAAGTCCTCTCCCCGCGCCCAGATGACGGAGGCCATCCAGCAGATCCTCAACGGCAATGTCTACCTGCCTTCAGACATCATCCGAACCGGCAAGGAAAACACCCATCGCCGCAGCCGGCATGAGGACAACCCGATTTCACCAGAGCTGCTGAACTCCCTGACCCGCCGCCAGTTGTTGGTACTGGAGCGCATGTCCAAGGGGGAATCCAACAAGCAGATCGCGTACAACCTGAACATCGCAGAGACCACGGTTAAAGCCCATGTCTCGGCGATTCTTCGCAAGCTGGGGGTTCACAACCGGGTGCAGGCGATTCTGTCGGCCAGCGACGTGGATTTCAGTCAGTACCTGAAACGGTAGGAGATCACCCTCTCAAAAGGTGGTTCAGCGCACTGCGCAACTTCAACGGCTTCACAGGCTTGTTCATTAACACGTGCCCCAGCTCGCGGATGTGCTGCTTCAACTCGTTGGTGTAATTGGCGGTAATCATGACCACCGGAGCCGGGTGCTGGCGGCGGCCATTGATCTCAGCCACCACATCTACTCCATTCTCGTCGTTGTCCAGATGATAATCCGCCAGAATAAGGTCCACGGGGCACTTGGCCGGATCCACCTGCCGCTCAAGATCTTCCAGAGAAACCGCGGAAACCACCTGGCAATCCCAGCCTTCCAGCAACGTCTGCATGCCCTGGCAGATAGCGTGGTCGTTATCGATCACCCAGATCCTGGCGCCACCCAGTCCCCCATGGTTTGACACCACGCGGTCATCATCTGCTGTCGGCCGTTTGGGCAACAACTGCCCGACCGGCACTTTTACACTGAATACCGAGCCTTTGCCCTGTATCGAGGATACCGTCACCTCGTGACCCAGCATGCGGGAAATCTTGTCGACGATCGCCAACCCCAGCCCAAGGCCCTTGTCCGGCTGCGAGCCAGCGGGGCGAATGCGCTTGAACTCCTGGAAAATCTCGGTCAGCTTGTCCTCCGGAATACCAGGGCCGGTGTCCCACACCTGCAGCAATACATGCTCCCGATGCCGGCGGCACCCCAGCAGAATGCGCCCGGTGCCGGTATAACGAATGGCATTGGTGAGGAAGTTGCGAAGAATCCTCGCCAGTAGCTGGGAGTCGGACTCCACGATTGCCGAGGATGGCACAAAGTCCAGCGTCAGCCCCTCCGCCAGTGCCATCTGACGAAACTCACGGGCGATGTTGTTGAGCAGGTCCCGCAAGTCGAAGGCCATGATGTCCGGCTTGATCACGCCGGCATCCAGCTTGGAAATGTCCACCAGGGTGCCCAGAAGGTTTTCCACATCGTCCAGGGAGGTGCTTACCGATCGCACCAGTCCCTCGGCCTTGGGCCCGAAGGAGTGCTCCAACAAAGAACTGGTGAACAGGCGAGCTGCATTCAGTGGCTGCAGCAGATCATGGCTGACCGCCGCCAGAAATTTGGTTTTCGACAAGTTGGCGCGCTCGGCGTCCATCTTGGCGTCACGCAGTCGCGCTTCCACCGCCGCCCGCTCACTGATTTCCTGTCGCAACTGACTGTTGAGGCCGGTAAGAGCTGCGGTACGTTCTTTCACCCGCCGTTCCAGATTATCGTACGCCTGCTCCAGTGCCAGCGCGGTCTTGCGGCGGTCGGTAATGTCCCGGATCAGCACGAAGAACCCGATAACCTCCTCGTTGTCGTCCACGTTTGGTACGTAGGCGCGGAGCATGTAGCGGGTCTCTCCGGTGTCGTTGGTTTCCTCGAATTCGAAGTTAACGCTATTACCCCTGAGCACAGCCTGCATATGAGGCATTAGCCTCTGGTAAAGCTCAGGCTGGTGAATGTTCTCCAGGTGTTTACCAAGCGGCGACTCGCCATTGCGCCCATACCAGGCTTCATAAACCTTGTTGCAGAACTGCACGGTCATGTCCGCGCCCACGTAGGCGATGAGTGCGGGCACATGGTCTGTCACCACTCGAATCCAACGTTCGCTCTCTTCAAGCGCCTTGATTCGGCGAGCCATTTCACTGTTCTTGACGTCAGTAATGTCCGAGTAAAGAACAACCAGCCCACCCTCACGGGTGCTCCTTTCCGTCATCTGCACCCAACGGCTATTGGACAGCAGGAACACCGCCCCTTCGGAGGACTCATTCACATGCTCTTCGACCACCAGCCCGGAATTGATCGCCATGGCCTTCAAATCGGCGATAGAAGTGCCGGGGGGAGGAACATCCAACCGGGCATCGGCCCAGTAACTGCGAAACCGGCTGTTACATTGAATAAGGCGGTGCTGGTGATCAAAAAGCACAAAGCCATCAGCAATGCTTTCGATAGCGTCTGCCAGACGCTGGCGCGTGGTTTCAGCCTCTTCGCGGGCCCTGTTCAGGGCCTTGTTGCTGTGCTTGAGCTCATCCATGGTTTGGTTGAGCGCTTCCGTACGTTCCCGCACCTGCTCCGCCAGAACCACCGAGTGTTCAAATGCCGCATAGGGTTCGGGTTTGTGGGCCGAGCCGGATTCAACCCGGACAATCAGGGCATCCCTTATCTTTCGGAGGCGTTCATTCTCCGCCTCCAGCTCGGCAATCCGCTGATCCCTGTGGTCTTCGGGACCAGCCTCAGTTGTGACTGTAACCGGCATCGGGCTGACCAATCACCACCCCCGTAAACGTCTGATTGATATGCATACCGTCGAACTGCTCACCATAGGTATTGAAGCCAATAACCTTGTGATGGCGAAGGAAATCTGACACTTCATCCACCACGCCGGTGAACTCCGCCTCCAGACGACGAAGAAAGCAGTCGCAGCCGATGGTTACCAGTGGCGGGCCCACGACCCGCTCGGAGGCCTCAATTTGCTTGCGTACACTCTCGAGGAGCGAGCCCGGCTCCATGGCGGTCATCACGATGCCGGTTTCCACCGCGCAATAGAAAGTCAGGCTTCTGTCGGCGTTCACCCGCTGCACCGAGCGCACGAAATAGTGCCCCCCGATCCGCACGCCCATCGGTCGCAGCGCGAACACCTTGCGGTCAAGCTCTTCCACCGCTACGCCTACTGCGCGGGCGTAGGCTTCCGCTGCCGGTTCCGCGTTCAACTCATAGACGGTCCGGCTCTTCGCATCCGCGTGAGTAACCACCAGCTTTTCTTCGCGAGCTTGCATGTGGTGCGTGGAAAACACTCGGAAGTCCAATGGCGTATTGACCAGCATCACCGTGGCAGCCCCGGTGTGGAAGCGGCCCTCGAAAAACACGTGGGTATTGGCCAGACGCTCGTCGTCGCCAGCAGAACCGCCAAATTGAGGAATGGTGCCGAGCGCGGCATTCAGTGTTGCCAGCACCAGCTCTTCCCGGCTCGACAGCCCATCCAGCAGCGTTATAGCAAAGGTGTTGCCCTTGACTGAAGCCAGGCCGGCATCACGGCAGGTGGACAGCAAGCCATCAATGACCCCCTGGGCGTCGTGAAGGGTGAAATGCTCAAGCTCACTGATCAGGGCGCATTCAATGGAAAAGTAACGCCGGTCGAAACCAATGGCGGTAATACACCCCCGGCCGTAACCATCCGGTGTTATTTCCCCTGCAGATGTACAACCACTGACCCGCACGCCGTCAAAGACGTGTTCAAGGGCAATGCCCAAACGACCAAGATCGTATTCAGCGGAACAGAAAAACAGGACACATCCGAGGTGTTCATGACTGAGCTCGCTGGCAAGGTTGGTGGCGGCCAGCATCGGATCACGAACATGGGAGCTGGCTACCCGAACGGCAGGCAGCGTGGTAACGGGTTTCATGGGTACGCGCTCCGAAACCGAGTGGCTTTCACTCGATTCTACGGAATCCGCAAACGGAGCCAATGCGACTTCAGTGCTTTTAATTGGCGCGCCAAAATGATCGTAAGCCATTGATTAAAAACCCTCCTGAATCAATGCCTGCTGGCGCTGCCGATTGGCGGGAAAGCAAACCGGCACTTTAGTCTTAAGTTCGAGGCCCCGGCGCCGGGAATCCTTGCCGGTGCTGGGGCTCTCTTCAAACACTCAGAACGTGATCACAGCACCCAGCGCCAGGGTGTCGAACTCTGCTGCATCCGCGCCGGTGGACTTCGTGGTCTGCTCAAACATGTTGTATTCGGCAACCAGCTTGAAGTTGCTGTTTACATCATGGAAGACCGCAACCGAGGTGTTCTCTGTTTCAAAATCCCCCTGGTCAGAGTCCGTTTCGCCGTAGGACAGCACCAGCCGATTGGCGCCAAGGATATAGGATCCCTGAAGCAGGTAGCCGTCGGCGTCCTCTTCCGAAGCTAGCGCCGCATCGGTCAGCAATACAGGAACGTCGCCCTCAGAGGTGAAGCCGGAGGCCGTGAGCGACAGCCCTGCAACGGACGCTTTAAGACCGTAACCAAGGCCTTGGCTGTCCACTTCGGTGGTTGCGTTCTCTGAGCTCTGATGGCGACCATTTACCCAGCCTGTCAACGCCAGGCCATTCAAATCCGCACTGTAGGTAACCTCTGCCTCAAAACGCGGCGCGGACTGTTCCGACTCCGCACCCGGCGTGGTATTGGCAGGCTCAAAAATACCAGCGGCCACCTTCAAACCGCCCATATCCGGGGTCCGATAGGTAATCTGGGCGGATGGATTAGGGTAAGGGTACCCAGTACGGATATTGCCAAAAGAAACGCCGGTTGCCGCACCCGGAGAACCGAAGCCCATCAGGATTTCGTCCAGGAAGATGTTGGAGCGGGCGTAAAGACCAAAGTCCTTACCAATCAGCACCTGACCGAAAGAACCGTCTACCGTGGCGTACAGCTGACGCACATCGATGGCGGTATCCGTCGGTGACTGCAAGCTGTCGTTGATGGTGGACCAGAACGAAGACCGGCCACCCAGAGTCAGGTCGCCCATTTCCTTACTGAAGTTGAAACCGATCGTATTGGGCAGGAACCCCATTTTCACGTCGGAATTGCGAGTGTCGTTCAGCTTGTCGTCACGGTTGACGTAGAAGGCGTTGAAATAGCCGTCCACGGAAAAGCTGGTTCCGTCTTCGTTGTACACTTCGATTGCCGCGTTTGCGCCGGCACTGACCGACATCGCACCAACCATCGCGATGGCCAGCCCTGACTTTCGGAAATTGTTGTTGTTCATAAACTCCCCCGGTTTTTATTGAATCTGGGTGTTGAGCAGCGGGTGGTTACCCGTGTCTCAGGCGCATTCTTTCGCCTGAATTCAATGGTCGGCGAAGCAGCGGGGGTGGAAAATGCGCCAAGGGGGCAGGTTTTCTGATCTTTTAGGAGGCTATGAAAACAGAACTTTGGGACTACTACCCGTCAGAGGGGAAAGCATTCCAACTCTTGCAGGCAGTCATCCAGGAAGCACTCGGGATCGGCCATGACCGCCTCATCGGCCACCACACCGAACTGGACCTGGCCGGCGTAACTGACAATGCTGACGCCGAGCCCGATATCCCCGGCCTGGGGTACCCAGAACATCTGCTCCAGAATGCGGCAACCGGCCAGATACCGTTCATCACGGGTACCAGGCACGTTCGACACCACCGCACTGGCCTTGCGGTAGAACAGATCCGCCACAGGTTGACGCCAGGCTTCGGGAATCAGCGGTGCGCTGCCTGTCAGCGCCCAGGACAGGCCGGGCTGCCAACTTTTCTTGAGCTTGCGGGTTTCATGCTTGATGCGGAACAGCCGCTCCAGGGAACTTTCACCGTCCACCGGCAACGGCACGAACACCGTCCCGAAATAGTTACCCAGAGTCCCGGGCTCCGGCTTTACCCCTTCCGGCAGGCGGTTGCGGATATCCACTGGCACCGCCGCGTGAAGCACTGCCTCATCCATATCGGTATCGTCCGCGACAAGCCGATTGCGGACTGCAGACGCCACGCAACTGAGTAACACATCGTTGATGGTAACGCTGGTAAGCGTGGCAATCCGGCGAAAACGTTCAAGCGCCACGGGCTGCGACCAGCGGCACTGGCGACGTCCCAATAGCGACCGCTTAAGGGAGGAGTCCGTATCTTCCGGCTCTACCAGGAACTGGCTGAGCTCATTGACCAGCTTGACACTTTTCCAGGTCGCCCGCTCCAGGGCATTGCGACCGGCGGTGCCACCGTTGCGGGGAATATCGTCCTCCGCACCCGCCTCTTCCCGCGGCCACTCGCTGGCCGTCAGCTCACGCAGCCAGGCATTGGCGGCTCTTCCCCAACGCCCCATGTCCGCCTGTTCCGCCGCGCCGTAAAGCACCGGCGCCTGTTGCGGCGACGGCGGGCACAAGCGGTCAAATATGCCCTGCAGGGAGAGCCCGTCGGCGTAGCAGTGGTGCATGCGCAAAAGGAGTACGGCGCCGCCCTCGGCATCGGGAAGCAACCAGAATTTCCAGAGCGGACGGTACGTGGGCAATGGCTGGTTCAACCGGGCTGACACCCAGTCCTGCAAGGCCTGCCGGTCCAGCTCGCCGCCGACCACCTGCAGGTGGTGGTGGAGCGAAAATACCGGGTCCTCTTCCCACCACCAGCCAGGGGCGCGGCGAACCGGCATATAGCGAAAACGCTCCCAGGCAAGCCAGTAAATACGCAGGAATTCCAGCAACCGGGCTTCCGTGAGCCCTTCCACCCGCAACATAACGGTAATCGTCATGGGGTTTTCGGGCCGCTCAAGAGCCAGCCAGGCCGAGTCCACAGGCAACAGCAGATGCGATTCCTTTTGACTCAAACCTGTCTGTCCCCGGATAAATGCTGCAAGAAATGGAAAGTTGACCCCGCATTGTGCCAGACAAGCCCTGAAGGCTCCATAAGGCTGTCGGCGTCACGCAGTTACAAAAAGTTACACGGAAGTAACCTTTCACCCCTATACTGGGAATAAGGCTTGATGAAATGGTTATTAGGCACTACACGTGCCTTTACGCACTGTTCGCCAAACGTCTATTGGCCCTGACTGAGCGTAAAAACAGTAATCAGTGCCAATACCTGCGGTGGCAGAAATCGGTACAACTGAATGTACCAGCGCCCATAAAGACCAATAAAAGGCAGGCATCAGGTGCTGAAGGAGAGCAGTCATGAAAGCGAGCCATGTACGAAAACTGATAAAACCGATCGATAGCGCTTACTCGGAGATGTTCTCAGGGCGAGTCTTCCGCGTCGGCACAGGCGCCGTTTCCGTCCGCAATCACAGCGGCAAGGCCGAACAGACCGTTATTGGCGTCCACGGTTTTCTGGAAAATCACTGCTACTTCACCCAGGCCTACGAAGCACCAACCACCGAACTGATCCTGCTGACCTGCAGCAACTATCACATTCCCGTAAACGGCGTAACGCCCGAAGCACCGGACTGGGAAGTGCCTATCAAACACCTCGACGGCACTATCGAGTACGACGCCTGTATTCTCAACCAGGCCCTGGCGAACCTGCCCAGCACCGACAACATCCGCGTACATGGCCATTCTCGCGGCGGCGCCGTCATCCTTGAGGCCATCAATCAATGGCCGGAACTGTATGAAAACGTGGAATTGGTGCTGGAAGCACCCGTTCTGCCCCAGGGACGTCTTTCTGCCCTGGTAACGGCGGTACTGGAGCCGGTGAGCCATGGCATGTGGCCCTGGCTGATTCGCCTGATAAACAGCGCTCCCTCATCCGCCTATGGTCAAACCTTCTTCGGCAAAATGAACCCACGCAAGAAGCAGCTGCTGGGCAAACTGTTTTCCGCCACCAAGGACCACCTGACCATTGTTCGCAACATAGAGAACCTGATGGCCTGGATGGAGAGGACAGACACCAGCGTGTACAGCAAGGTTCGTTACGGCACCTTCCTGATACCGGCTGTGGACCGAATACTGGATCGACAGGCCATGCTGGCCAGTGCACGCCAAAGCCCGACCACCATGCGGATTGTCGAAACCGAGGCACCCAGCCACTTTATCACCCTCGACAGCAAGGAATGGGTGCCGGGATTTGAGAGTCTGCCGGCGACGGCCCAGGGTTAGCACAGCTGCACTCAAGCCCCGGCTCCGCTAAACTGGCGCGTTTCTGTTGCAGGTCCAGTGGAGCCACACCCCCATGTATCGTGAGCGCCTAGTCGCTACCCCAGCCCATTCCGACAGCGCCCGCCGGTTGCAGTTACTGCTACTGGACTACCACGACTTCCGCCAGTACAAAGCCACCCATTCCCTGCTGGAACACACCTTCCGGATAGCGGACTGGCAGGCGGAGCGCCTGAAGGCCACCCACGCGGACCTCTACCAACACCCCGGCTACCACACCGGCCTGGAATTCCTGCTGACGGACCTCTACGCCCCCGCCGGCATGACCCAACGCGACGACAACATCGACCGCGTATTCCCGAAGATGGTGAAGTGGCTCCCGGACAACCTGCTGGACACCTTCGCCGGGCTGGTGGAGCTGAACCTGATTACCCAACGGCTGGACCTGGAGCTGGCCGAACTCTGCCATTCAAGCGGCCTTTCTCCCAGCGAACTTTCCAGCGACGCCTACTGCCAGATCTTTCGCAGCAGCCAGCAACTGGAACAACGGGAACGGCAGATTACCCTGGTGGCTGAGGTGGGGCACCAGCTCGACCGCTATGTCCGCAACCGCACCCTTGGCTGGCTGCTTTCAATGAGCCGGGCACCGGCCGAGATGGCGGGCCTTAGCGATCTGCACAGTTTCCTGCACCGGGGCTATTCCGCGTTCCGTAAAATGGACAATGTAGACCTACTGATTGACCGGCTGGTCACGCGAGAGAAGCGGGTCATGAAGAACATCCTGGACGGCCACCCGAAACCATTTGAGCTACCGAGTGACCTTTAACGAAATAGGGGGAACTCAGGCCTTCAGAATCTGATCAAGCTGGGAGTGGATTTCCTGCTCAATACGCGATTTGAACGGCCGCAGCATCATGCCCAGTTCCAGGTGAACATGGAGATTGCTATCGGTGATTTCCAACTGGCCTTTCACGCCGCTGCGTTTGAACTTGAGATGATCCCCTTCCCACTGATAGTTCACATCAAACTGCTTTGACAGATCCTCAGCCAGGGTTTCCGCCGCCTGGCGGGCGTGCTCTTTGTCGAGGGAATGAGTGCGGCGTACATCAATTGTTGACATGAAACGGATATCTCCAGGATTTCGGGCGCGATTTATAGTGTAAGGCGGCATTAAACTTGTAGCCACCCCCGCAAGCGTTAGAATACGGGGTTCAGATTCTGACAGGACATGCCCATGAGCGAGCAACAACCGTCTACCGACCAGCCGCAGGCGGAAACACCGAAAGACGACGTTACCCATTTTGGCTTTCGCAACGTGCCGAAAAGCCAGAAAGCGGGTCAGGTCGCTGACGTGTTCCATTCCGTGGCCGGCAAGTACGACCTGATGAACGACCTCATGTCCATGGGAATCCACCGCCTCTGGAAGCGTTTTACCATTGAGCTTTCCGGCGTCCGCAAGGGGCACCAGGTGTTGGATATTGCTGGGGGTACCGGCGACCTGACCATGAAGTTCTCGGACCTGGTCGGCCCAACCGGCAAGGTTGTGCTGGCCGACATCAATGCGTCCATGCTTCAGGTTGGCCGGGGCCGGCTGATGGACCGAGGCTACGCCGGCAACATCGAATACGTGCAGGCGGATGCCGAACACCTCCCCTTCCCGGACAACAGCTTCAACGCTGTGAGCATTGCCTTTGGCCTGCGCAACGTCACCGACAAGGACCAGGCCCTGCGGGACATGACGCGGGTGCTGAAACCTGGTGGCAAGGTAATGGTACTGGAGTTTTCCAAACCGAAGAATCCGCTGCTCAGCAAAGCCTATGACGTGTATTCATTCAACGCGCTGCCGCTGATGGGCCAGTTGATTGCCGGCGATTCCAACAGCTATCAATACCTGGCCGAGTCCATCCGCATGCATCCGGACCAGGATACGCTCAAGGCGATGATGGAAGAAGCAGGCCTGGTGAATTGCAAGTACTACAACATGACCGGCGGCGTGGTCGCCCTGCATGTGGGAATCAAGCCCTGATGTTTCCCGGCCCAACCCTGCTGTCTGCCGCCACATCTATCATTGAGAGCGCGCTCAACCGAGCGCTGGCGCTGGACCCCGCTGGCAAGCAGGCGCTGATGTCAGCGCTCACGGGGCCGGTACAGTTTTCGCTGGACGGGCTCGGCCTCACGCTGACTCTGCAGCAGGCGGGAGATCGCATTCAGGTTGCCAGCCAGCCCTCGGAAGCTCCTGCTTTGATCCTGTCCGGCCGCCCCATGGCGTTCGCCGCCCTGGCCACCGGCGATGATGGAGTTTTCAGCGAAGGCCGCATTCACGTGACTGGCGATACCGCCCTGGCGCACCAGTTCCAGCGCGCCATCGACCAACTCGACCCCGACTGGGAAGCTGCCATGGCCGGGTATATTGGTGATGTGCCGGCGCATTTTATCGGCCAGCGCGTTCGCGGGGCTGTTCGTTGGAGCCGACAGGCGTTTGCGTCCCTGAACGCCAATGTTGAAGAATATATTCATGAAGAAAGCCGAAGCCTGCCCGGGCGCCGGGAGCTGGAAGCCACGTTTACCGATATCGACCGGCTGAACCTGCATACCGAACGCCTGGAAGCCAGGGTCACGCGGCTGGAGCATCCCAGACAACAAGACCAAACGGAGACGCCGTGACGCGCCTGCAACGCCTGTTCCGCATTGCCTGGGTCTTCTGCCGCTACCGGCTGGACACCTTTCTACCGCTGGCGGAACTGCCTGTCCCCCTGAAAGTGTTTTTCCTGTTGGCCCCCTGGCACCTGTTTCCGAAACCCAAGCTGGACCGGGGGGACCGCCTACGCCTCGCGTTTGAAGAGCTGGGGCCGGTATTCGTCAAATTCGGCCAGATCCTGTCGACGCGACGGGACTTGCTACCCGACGACATGGCGCTTTCCCTCAAAAACCTGCAGGACCGGGTACCGCCTTTTCCCGGCGACGTCGCCCAGGGCATTATCGAAAAATCCCTCGGTGCGCCGGTGTCGGAACTGTTTGCGGAGTTTTCCCGTGAGCCCATGGCCTCTGCCTCCGTCGCCCAGGTGCATGCCGCCACACTTCTCGACGGCCGGGAAGTCGTGGTCAAGGTCATCCGCCCCGACATTGAACGGGTCATCCGCCAGGACCTGGCATTGATGTACATGATGGCCGCTCTGCTGGAACGCTACTGGTCCGAAGGCCGTCGGCTGCACCCGGTGGAGGTGGTGGCGGACTACGATTCCACCATCCATGACGAACTCGACCAGCAACGCGAAGCCGCCAACGCCAGTCAGCTGCGCCGTAATTTCGAGAACTCATCGCTGATTTATATCCCCTCCATCGACTGGGACTACACACGCAAGTCCGTTCTGGTCATGGAGCGCATCCACGGCATCCCCATTGCCGACGTTCCGGCGCTTCGTGAAGCCGGCGTTAATCTGAAAGTACTGGCAGAGAAAGGGGTGGAGATCTTCTTCACCCAGGTTTTTCGGGACAGTTTCTTCCACGCCGACATGCACCCCGGCAATATTTTCGTGGATGTCAGCAACCCCGAGGACCCGAAGTACATTGCCATCGATTTCGGCATCGTTGGCACTCTTGCACCGGATGACCAAAGCTATCTTGCCCGCAATTTGCTGGCGTTTTTCCGCCGCGATTACCGCCAGGTCGCCGAGTTGCATATCCAGTCCGGCTGGGTGCCACCGGACACCCGGGTCAACGAATTCGAGGCCGCTATCCGCACCGTTTGCGAGCCGATTTTCGAGAAGCCACTGAAAGACATCTCCTTTGGCCACTTCCTGCTACGGCTGTTCCAGACGGCGCGGCGCTTCAACATGGAAGTGCAACCGCAACTGGTACTGCTGCAGAAAACCCTGCTGAATGTGGAAGGCCTGGGGCGTCAGCTTTATCCGGATCTGGACCTCTGGAGCACTGCTCAACCCTTCCTGGAAGCCTGGATGCGCAAACGCATCGGCCCGTCCGGCCTGATCAAATCCCTGCAGTCCCATTTGCCCGCCTGGCTGGAGCAGTCGCCGGAAATGCCACAGCTGGTACACGACGCGCTGGTGCAGTTACGCAACACGGGCTCCAACGACCACCCCAGTCGCGCTACACTGGAACTTATTCGTGAAAACCGGGCCCGGGCCGACCGGCGCTGGCGACGGGGGCTGGCCGCTGCAGCCCTGGCGGGGGTGGCCTGGCTGAGCCTCGACCACGACCTTGCCACCCTCGCACAGACCATGCCCGTTCATGGTTGGGCTTTACTGGCCGTGGCGGCCTGGCTGGTTGTAGGCCATGAACGGAAAAACTGACGGAAGTCATCTAAATGCAAGATTCAAACGCTAGAGTCGGGACGCCTGACTGGTTAGAGGAAATCCGCTGGAATGCGGATGGGCTGGTACCTGCCATTGCCCAGGACGCCGCTACCGGCGACATCCTGATGATGGCCTGGATGAACGCAGAGTCGCTCCAGTTGACCGCTGAAGAAGGCCAGGCCGTATATTGGTCCCGTTCCCGCGGCAAATTGTGGCGCAAAGGGGAAACCTCCGGGCACCAACAGGTGATCTCGGAAATCCGGCTGGACTGCGATGAAGACGTGATTCTTCTGAAAGTTGAGCAGAAAGGCGGTATCGCCTGCCACACCGGGCGACGAAGCTGCTTCTATCGCAAACTGGAAGGCGGGCAATGGACGAGCGTGGATCCGGTTCTGCGGGATCCCGGCGCTATTTACGGTGACAAACAGGGAGGTAGCAACCATGAGTGACATTCTTGAGCAATTGGCCCAGGTGCTGGAAGCCCGCAAGGAGGCCGATCCGGAAACCTCCTATGTCGCCAGCCTGCACCAGAAGGGGCTCAACAAGATCCTGGAAAAGGTAGGGGAAGAGTGCACCGAGACGTTGTTGGCCGCCAAGGACGCGGAGCACTCCGGTGAAACCCGGGACGTGGTTTATGAAACCGCCGACCTCTGGTTTCACAGCATGGTGATGCTGTCCCGGCTTGGCCTTGGCCCCAAGGACGTCATCGACGAGCTCGCCAGCCGATTTGACCTGTCTGGCCTTGAAGAAAAAGCCTCCCGGGAACAGTGATCCGGGCAGCCCTGAAGAGGGTTTCCGGAAGCCCCCCGAAGTGGCGTACAATCAACCGTAACAGAAACCTTAAGACGAGGGTCCCGGCATGGGCATCAGTATCTGGCAACTCCTAATCGTACTTGGCATTGTTATCCTGTTGTTCGGAACCAAAAAGCTCCGCAACATCGGCGGGGATCTCGGCGGTGCCATTCGTGGGTTCAAAAAATCCATGAACGAAGACGACAAGAAGGACGATGACCCGGACGCCATTGCAGACGATGCCGACGCGAAAGCTCATGAAGCCCGCGCCGAAGAAAAGCCACGGGACAAGTCCCACAGCTGAGACGGGCTGAATGTTTGATATCGGCTTTGTCGAGCTGCTGATCTGCGGCGTCATTGCGTTACTGGTTCTCGGCCCCGAACGGCTGCCTACAGCGGCCCGGGCAGCCGGGCGCTGGATTGGTGGTGCCCGCCGAATGGTGAGCCAGTTCTCCTCGGAACTCGACCGTCAGCTCAAGGCGGAAGAGCTTCGCGAAGAACTGCGCAAAGCCGGCGACGTCGGCCTGGAAGATGTCCAGAAGTCGGTGCGCGGCGCCCTGGACGAGGCCAAGAAATACGAACACATGGTTCTGTCCGACGACGATAAGCCCAAACACCGGCCCGCACCTGCGACCCGTCGGATTGCCGAACCCGAAGAGCCCGTAATGGACCCTGAGGAAGACCCTACCTCAGCCAACGGTTCCGGACATGCCTCTCTGGCCCCTGATGATCCGCCACAAGAGGATGACAGCACGCACGACCATTCGGCCGATGGCACCCCGAAACAACAGGAAAGCACGCCGGATAACCGTTCATGACCACCCAGCCCGACGGCAAAAACGCCCAACGTCCCGAAGATGCACAGCCGGAAATGCCACTGATCGAGCATTTGCTGGAGCTGCGCAACCGCCTGCTGAAAATGGTGTTGGCGGTGATCATCTGTTTTGCCGCCATCTACCCGTTTGCCAATGAACTCTACCTGCTGATATCGCAACCCTTGCGGGACCTGCTGCCAGTCGGCCAGACCATGATCGCAACGGACATCACCTCGCCGTTCTTCGCGCCATTGAAACTGGCCCTGGTGCTAGCTGTGTTCGTGGCCATTCCGGTGATCCTCTACCAGCTCTGGAGTTTTATTGCGCCGGGCCTGTATGCCCATGAGAAGAAACTGGCGTTCCCCTTACTGTTTACGTCGGTCGTCCTGTTTTATCTGGGGGCGGCCTTTGCCTATTACGTGGTGTTCCCGCTGGTGTTCGGATTCTTCACCGCCATCGGCCCGGAAGGCATTGTTGAGTTGCCGGATATCAGCAGCTACCTCAATTTCGTACTGAAGATGTTCTTCGCTTTCGGGGTTGCCTTCGAAATTCCCATCGCCACCATACTGCTGATTCTCACTGGCGCCACCACGCCCGAAGACCTCGCTGCGAAGCGCCCGTACATCGTGGTGGGCTGCTTCGTAATCGGCATGTTGCTGACCCCACCGGACATCATCTCCCAGACCCTGCTGGCGGTGCCCATGTGGCTGTTGTTTGAACTCGGCATTCTGTTTGGTCGGCTCGCCAGGCGCGAGGTGGAAGCCCCTGATGCAACGGACGCCTCCAACGAATGAACCTGGCGCTACTGTTCCAGGATGATTTCGTGGCAACGGACACAGCCGTGCTCACGGGCCGCCGGCTGGCACACCTGCATTCAGTGCTGAAGGTTGCGGAAGGCGACCTGGTACCTGTGGGCCTGGTGGACGGCGATATTGGCACGGGTCGCGTGGTCAGGCTTAACGATACCGAGGCCGTACTCCAGGTAGAATTAACCACACCACCGCCAGCCCCACTGCCCTTGACGCTGATCCTGGCCATGCCACGGCCAAAGATGTTCCGCCGTGTACTGCAGACCTGCGCAACCCTCGGCGTCAAGGATATCTGGCTGATCAATGCCTACAAGGTGGAGAAAAGCTTCTGGCAAACGCCGTGGCTGTCGGACGACAATCTGCGGGAAAACATGGTACTCGGCCTGGAGCAGGCACGGGACACCCACCTGCCGCGGCTGCACGTCCGCAAGCTGTTCAAGCCGTTCGTGGAAGACGAATTGCCGGCCCTGCTGAGAAATACCCGTGCTCTGGTGGCCCACCCCGGCACCAGCACGCCCTGCCCGGCACACATCAACGAACCCGCCACCCTGTGCGTTGGCCCGGAAGGCGGGTTCATACCGTATGAAGTCGACAAGCTGACCGAGGCGGGCTGCGAGGCGGTGCACCTTGGCAACCGTATCCTCCGGGTGGAGACCGCCGTGCCTGTGCTGGTCAGCCGCCTGTTCGACGCCTGCGTTTAGCTCAGGCAGAACGCGCCTTCCACAGTTTTGTCAGTGGCGTGATCACCGCTACCAGTAAAGCCCCCGCTACAACGCCGAAAAGGCCGTCCGCAAGTACCGGAATAACGGCCTGGGCGACACCACCAAAACCTTCGACAAAGTGATGAATGGCCTCATACACCGGTGGCAGTCCATGGGTGAGAATGCCGCCACCCACCAGGAACATGGCAATGGTGCCCAGCACTGATAAGGCTTTCATCATCCAGGGAGCAAACCAGAGGATGCCTTCCCCAACCCGCTTGGCGAATGGGCTTTCTTTCTGGCTGAGGTACAAACCGCCATCGTCCAGTTTCACAATGCCGGCCACCAGGCCATAGACACCGATAGTGATCATTATGGCGACGACCGTCAGCACCATGAACTGCATTCCAATGCCCTGACTACTGACCGTTCCCAGGGTGATCGCTATAATTTCAGCCGACAGGATAAAGTCCGTGCGGATCGCCCCTTTGATCTTGTCTTGCTCAACCGCTTTCAGATCGGCGTCGGGATTTTTCAGGGCGTTGCGGAGTTCTTCCTTGTGCTGTTCATCTTCCTGCTTGTGAAGGAACCGGTGAGCGATTTTTTCAAACCCCTCAAAGCAGAGAAAGGCGCCACCCAGCATCAGCAGGGGAATCACCAACCAGGGCACGAAGAAGCTGATGGCGAGAGCCCCCGGAACCAGGATGGCCTTGTTGAGCATCGAGCCCTTCGCCACCGCCCAGACCACCGGCAGCTCCCTCGCGGGTTTCACACCGGTTACCTGCTGGGCATTGAGCGCGAGGTCATCCCCCAGCACGCCGGCGGTTTTCTTGGTGGCCGCCTTGGTCATCAACGCCACATCGTCCAGAACCGTGGCGATGTCATCAATCAATACGAGGAGACTGCTGGCAGCCATAACGAATTCCTTTTGGTTCAACGATGTTTATGGTGCGCCCTGCAAACCATACTCAGGCATCCAGCCCCATGGCCTCGGCGGCAATACGATTCTTGATCGGCCCAAGCTGGTTCAGCCAGCGCATGCCGGTGTTGCGGAGCCAACGCAGGGTCAACTCATCTCGGCCAAACAGTTGCTTGAAACCTTCCATGGCCGCCATCATCGCGAGGTTCTCACCCTTGCGACGGCGCTGGTAGCGAGCCAGAACAAGCTCGTTGTCTGGATCAATGCCTTTGCTCCGGGCACTGGCAAGTTCATCCAGCAACGCACGAACATCCCCATAACCCAGGTTCGCCCCCTGACCGGCCAGGGGATGAATGGTATGGGCGGCATCGCCCACCAGCGCAAAGCCAGGGGCGATGTATTCCTTGGCATGGCGTTGACGCAAAGGAAACGCGTAGCGACGCGAGACCCGATCCACTGCGCCCAGTTCACGCTCTATCGCCCGTTCCAGCTCCGCTTTGAAGGCGTGGTCATCCAGCCCCATCAAACGCCGAGCCTCTTCGGTATCCTGTGACCATACAATAGAACAAAAATGCTCATCGCCGGACTCTGACAACAATGGCAGGAAAGCCAGAGGTCCTGTGGGCGAGAACCGTTGCCAGGCCGTATAGCGGTGGCTCTGGGCCGTTCGAACGGTGCATACGATGGCCTGCTGGCCGTAATCCCACTCGCGGGTCGGTAGCCCCACCCACTGGCGCAATCGGGAGTGGGCACCGTCCGCCGCCACTACAAGCCTGGCGCCGAAGGTCTGGCCGTCTTCCAGGCGGATGCCTCGCGTGTGCCCGTCCTGCCACCAGCCACTCACCCTGACCCCGTCAATCAGGGTCACAGCGCTGTCAGCCAGGGCATCAAACAGTGCCTGCACAATTCGACGGTTCTCAATGATCGTACCCAGCGCCGGGGCGCGGAGCTCTGCCGCCTCGAACTGGATGCGGCCGGTGCCATCGCCGTCCCACACCGTCATTGTCTGGTAGGAACAGTGGCGACCAGCGGTTATGTCCGGCCATACCCCCAACTGTTCCAGCAGCCGCTGGCTGGCGACCGAAATGGCGCTCACGCGGGGGTCGAAATCTTCCACAGATAGCGCTTCTTCGAGGCCCTGCATCAAGGCCTTTCGGTCGGCACCTTCCACCAGCCCGACATTCCAGCCCTGCCGAGACAAACCCAGCGCCAGGGCCGAGCCCACCATGCCGCCGCCAACCACCAGGATATCGAATTGCGGTTGCTCACTCATGGTCATTGCGTTCCGAGAAAACGTTGTCAGGAGTACGAAGCTCGGCCCGGCGCCCACCCAGGCCCATAGCCTGGCGGGCAAACCAGCGCTTGGCGCCGGGTAGCAGATCCAGCCCCATCAGGCCGGCGTCGCGGGCGGTGGCCACCAGGGGTAGATGATTACCGAAAAGCTGGATCAGTGAGTCGGAAAACCGTACGGTTTGTTGCCAGTCCCGGCGATGACGAGCCTGATAAGCGTTAAGCACGCCCAGGCTGCCGAGGGGTTGCTGCTGCTCGACGGCCACACGGAACTGTTCCACCAGAGCCATCAGGCCTCTCAAGGCCAGGTTGAAGCCCTGACCGGCAACCGGATGAAGGGTGTGCGCCGCATTGCCTACCAACACCACACCAGGCCGAACCGCCTCATCCACGGTTTTCAGGGTCAGCGGGTAGTGGCTGCATTCCCCGATGCGGGTAAAACGCCCCAGGCGCCAGCCAAAACGATGCTGCAGTCGCTGGCACTTATCGTTATCGCCCAATGACAGCAGTTCATCAAGAGCTTCACTACTCAACGTCCATACCAGGGCGGCGTTTGTGCCGGCGCGCGCTGGCGAGCCGTGAGGCAACAACGCCATGGGGCCAGCATCGGTGAAACGTTCAAACGCGGTAAACTCATGACTATGGGAGGTGGAGACATTGGCGATCAGGGCATGCTGATCGTACGCCTGTTCATTGACCCGGAAGCCCAGTGTTTCACGCAGGCCGGAACGGCCGCCGTCAGCCACTACCAGGCACTGCGCAGTCAGTTCCCGATTTCCCGTGTCGGTGCCCAGGGTAACGCGAACACCCTCCGATAGCGGCTGCATGGCTGTCACTTCCGCCGGTGCTTCCCAGACCACATGCGTCTGCAGCAGTTCCCGCATCAGGCACAGCCCCATCCAGCGGTTGTCCGCGACATAGCCCAGAGCCTCCTGTTGGTGCTCGGCGGCGTTCAGGCGCGTGGCCCCGAAATGCCCACGATCCGATACATGAATATGGCGAATGGGCGTGGCATGCTCGGAAAGCCGTTGCCACAGGCCCAGTTCTTCAAAGATCAACCTTGAGCCCCAGGCCAGCGCTGTGGAGCGGGCATCGTAGCTGGGCTGGTAACTGTCAGGCAGGGCGTCCGGAGACAACGGAAACGCCTCTACCACGGTCACCCGCAATTGCGGCAAGGTTTTCGCCAGCGCCAATGCCAGGGTGGCTCCTGCCAGCCCACCACCGGCGATGATGATATCGGTATCGTGCTGGTTCACGGTCAGTCGGCCATCAGCGCTTCAATCTCGGGAATGGTCTTGGGGACCGCCTCGGTGAGTACCCGACAGCCCTCCTTCGTCACCACCACGTCATCCTCGATGCGAATGCCGATACCACGCCATTTCGCATCCACGCTGGTGTTGTCCGGCGCCACATATAGCCCAGGCTCCACGGTCAGTGCCATGCCCGGCTCCAGTTCGCGCCACGCATCGCCCACCTTGTAGTCCCCGACATCATGCACATCCAGGCCAAGCCAATGGCCGGTACGGTGCATGAAGAACGGCTTGAATGCCTGTTCCTCGATGGCCTGCTCTACCGTCGTATCCTTGAGCAGGCCAAGATCGATCAAGCCCTGGGTAAGTACTTTCAGTGCGGCCTGGTGGGGATGGTCCCAGTGATTCCCGGGACGAACTTCCTCAATGGCCGCGTACTGGGCCGCCAGCACCACTTCATACAGGGCCCGCTGCTCATCGCTGAACCTTCCGCTGACCGGGAAGGTACGGGTAATATCGGAGGCATAGCATTCCAGTTCACAGCCCGCATCAATCAGCACCAGGTCGCCATCGTTCAACGGGGCGCTGTTTTCAATGTAGTGGAGGATGCAGGCGTTCTGGCCGCCCCCCACAATCGACGGATAGGCCGTGGAGCGGGCACCGTTTTCCATAAACGTGTGGATCAGCTCGGCTTCCAGGGCGTATTCAAAGACCCCTTTGCCGGCCCTCTTCATCGCCCGCTTGTGGGCCTCACAACTGATCTCGCCGGCCCTTGCCATCACCTTGATTTCCGCCGCGCTCTTGTACAGGCGCAGGTCGTGGAGCAAGTGTTCCAAGGCTACGAACTCGCCGGGCGGATGGGCCCCCGAACGCACCTTGCTGCGAATCAGCTTGACCCAGTCCATCACCTTGGCATCAAAATTATGATCTTTGCCCAGTGGGTAATACACCCGGCTGCGGCCTTCGATCATGCCGGGCAGGATGTCGTCAATATCGGCAATGGGAAAGGCATCGTCCAGGCCGAAGGTCTCGATGGCACCCTCGGGGCCTGCCAGGAAGCCATCCCAAAGCTCCTTTTCCGGGTTTCGTTCCTTACAGAAAAGTACGGACTCTCCATGCTCCCGGCCGGGAATCAGAACCAGGACCGCTTCCGGCTCACCAAACCCCGTCAGGTAATGGAAGTCACTGTCCTGGCGAAACGGATGCAGGACATCCCGGTTGCGCACCCGTTCAGGGGCGGCTGGCAGTATGGCAATGCTATCCGGCGCCATTCTTTCCATCAGCCGGTGCCGGCGATCGTTGAATTCCTTGACGGGTATCAGTGAAGCCATGAAGTCTCCCACGGGTATCAGCGTTGTTCAGTGCAAAGTCGGGGTATTGGGTGACGGCTTTTCCGGCGGATTGAACTCAGTGAACACCGCTAGCGCCCCCAGCCGTACATATTCGACGATTTCCATCAATTGTTGCTCGCTTTCATCGTCCGGCTCGTCATCGTCGGCCACCTGACTGATCGCCACCAGATCTTCAATGAGTTCGCGAATCTCGTCCGGCGCCTCACCCAGTGCCTGACCAGCGGACAGCGCCATGCCCTCCAGGAAACCCCGCACCCAGGAGGTGAGCGCTTCCAGTCGCTGTTCGATGGCGTAATCATCGTCCGGCAGCAAGGGCTGAAAACTCATATCGGTAGCCTTCAACAGCTCAAGCGTCTGGCTATAGGCCGAGGCCATAAATTCCCGCAGTTCGTCCGATTCGTCGGTCGCAGCCTGGGGCAGGCCCATGTGCTCACACACCATGGCCAGCCATTCTTCTTCATTGATACGAGCGCCGGCAGCGAGCCGGCCACAAAGCACGCCATGGAGCTCTGATGGATGACTGAAAGCCTTGTGAGCGGTGAACATATTCGCCCAGTGCTCAAAGGCGACGGCGCGGGCGTTGGAGGTGTCGGTTTCGGACATGAAACGGGACGGTCCTGTATGAATGAGTGAAGGCCCTATCCTAGCATTCAGGCGCATTTAAGACACTTGCCCTCTTGATTCCGGACCGGGAAAGAGTAAATTATGTTATAACATATCAATTTCAAGGAGAGCCGCCTGCCATGTCCGCTAAACGCTTACCCCCCAACCGTCCACGCTCGCTGCATACACTTGGATGTATGGTCGCCGCCTGCAGCCTGGCACCGATGGCGCTGGCCGCCGACAATCCCGGCGCCCACGAGCACGGCCATGCCCGATTGCAGATGGCGGTGGAAGAAAACCGTATTGACCTGATGCTCAATTCCCCGGCCTACAACCTCGCCGGGTTCGAGCATGGCGCCCGCACGGAGGCAGAAAAAGGCCGGTTGGCGGACATCAACCGCTGGCTGGAAACCACGCCGCTGGTCGACACCGCAGCGGCCGACTGCCGCGTGACAGCCACAGCCGTGGAACTCGGCGGGGGAGAAGAAAACCATAGCGGGGATACTCATCACGATCACGGCCACGACGAGCACGATCATCACGACGAAGAACATCATGGGGAAACCACTCATCGGGAATACGACGTATCCCAGCAACTGGAATGCAACCACCTCGACGCCGACCAGGCGTTCACATCGGCACTGATGGAGAGGTTCGAGGGCATGAAGGAACTCACCGTCGAATGGGTCAGCCCCTCTGGCCAGGGTAGTGCCCGGCTGACACCCTCAAACCGGGCATTTACTGTCAACAACTGACCTATAAACGCCCTGCAGAGACATTACTCCTCGTAGGGTGAGACGTTCTCCGCCACGATGGAGTAGGAGGACGAAGCAATGTCGTTCTCGGTCTTCTCGATCTTCAGGGTGCCCTCAATCCACACCGGATCGTAGAGTGCTTCCAGCTTGAAGCCCTTCTTGTACTTCACATGGATGATCTGGTTTGGAGGAGGTGGCGGCACGTGTATGCAGGCGCCATAGTATGGCACCAGGAAAAACTCCAGAATGCGCATATCCTGTGTGGTTTTCAGCGGCACGACGAAACCCGGAATCCGGCCCGACCGGCCATCCATTTCAGGCACCACGCGGCCTGTCATGATCTCGTCCGGCAATGTGGCAGGGCCGTCACCCTCGTGGGAGACTTCTGGCATATTCTCGAGTAGGTTGAGATCCTCCTCTGGCATCAATTCCAGCCAGTCGATCTCTTGCGAGGCGTCTTTTGCGCTAACGGCGGTTGAAAGACTGAAGGCCGCGACCAGCGCCACCATACACAGGGTGGCGAACAGAGAGCGTTGCCGCGAGCGGGATTCCAGAGGTTCTGACATAAAACTGACGTCTCCTGTAACGATTCAGGGATCATACACCGGATGACCAATGCCTGACATGACCGGCAAGACAGACTTGCACAAAGATAGTTCCGTAACCTCAGAGAGTTCCGTAACCCCACGGCAAACCCTCCGCATCAGCGAACTCACTTTTCGCTGGGACCGGACCCAGCCGGGCATCCGCTATCCTGACGTAACACTGAACAGCGGTGAACACCTTTTCCTGCGAGGCCCCAGCGGTAGCGGCAAGAGCACACTCCTGAGCCTGATGGGAGGCCTGATCGTGCCGGACACCGGTCGCCTGGAATTACTGGGCACAGACCTGGCAGGCCTGACCAGCGGCCAACGCGACCGATTCAGGGCCGACCACATGGGCGTTATCTTCCAGCAGTTCAACCTGGTGCCCTACCTGAGCACGCTGGACAACGTCACACTGCCCTGCAAGCTTTCACGGAAACGCCGAGCGCGGGCCTTGTCTTCGCCGGAGGCAGAAGCGAAATCCCTGCTGACTGCCCTGGGCATCCCCCAGAGCCATTGGCACCGGCGTGTTACCACCCTCAGCGTCGGGCAACAACAGCGAGTAGCCGCCGCCCGGGCACTGACCGGCGCCCCGGAACTGATCCTCGCCGACGAGCCCACCTCGGCCCTGGACAGCGACAACCGGGACCGCTTTATCGAGTTGTTGCTGGGGCTGGCGGCAGAAAAACACTCATCCGTTGTCTTTGTCAGTCACGACAAGAGCCTGGCCCAACGCTTTAACCACCAACTGGCCCTGGAGGTGACCCCATGAACCTGCGGCTGGCACTGTCTCTGGCCATGGCAAGCCTCTGGTATCGGCGCAGGGTACTGGCGCTGGTAACCCTGACCCTGACGCTCAGCATCACCCTGCTTCTGGGCGTTCAGTACCTTCGCACCGAAGTGAAGCAGTCCTTTACCAGCACCATCTCCGGCACCGACCTGATCGTGGGCGCTCGCAGCGGTCAGCTGAACCTGCTGCTGTACACGGTCTTTCACATCGGTGACGCCACCAATAACATCCGCTGGAGTACCTACGAGAAACTGCAGGAGGATGAGCGCATCGGCTGGCTGGTGCCCATATCCCTGGGCGACAGTTATCGCGGGCACCGGGTTGTCGGCACCAGCGAGCAGTTCCCGGAACATTTCCGCTACGGTCGGGACCAGAAACCCGCATTGGCCGAGGGAGAATGGTTCGCCGATGTCTTCGACGTGGTGTTGGGGGCCGAAGTAGCCCGCAAGCACGCTCACCAGACTGGCGACAGGGTTGTCCTGTCCCATGGCGGCGGCAAGACCAGCTTCTCCAACCACAAGGACACTCCGTTTACGGTCACTGGCATCCTCGCTCCCACTGGCACACCGGTGGACCAGGCAGTTTACGTCAGCCTGGAGGGCCTCGAAGCCATCCATATTGGCTGGGAATCCGGTGTTGCCATCCCCGGGCGAACCGTCACGCCCGAACAGGCCAGGCAGAGGGACCTCACACCGGACGCGATTACCGCCGCATTCGTGGGCATCGACCGGAAAGTGCTGACTTTTCAGGTTCAGCGCCAGATCAACGAATCGCAGCTCGAACCGTTGTCGGCGATTCTCCCGGGGGTGGCGCTCAGCGAACTCTGGAGAATCATGGGTCAGTTCGAAAAAGCCTTGCTGGGCATCACCGGCTTTGTCGTGGTCACCAGCCTGGTCGGGCTCGTGGCCGTGTTGCTGACTCTGCAAGCGCAGCGGCGGCAGGAAGTGGCGATTCTCAGGGCTACCGGGGCTTCGCCCGCCCTCATCGCGGCATTGCACGTGATCGAATGCATTCTGCTGGCCATTGCGGCCTGCGGGCTCGCGATCCTGGCCGGAGCGGCCGGCATCGCGGCTCTTAGCCCCTGGCTACTGGATACATGGGGCGTTCAGGTAGGCTTGCGGCCGCTGAATGCAACGGAATGGTCGATCATCGCCAGCGTCCCTCTGGCAGCGTTGCTCGTGGGACTGATTCCAGCACTCCAGGCCTGGCGGGGCAGCCGAAAACAGGGGCTGGGACACGTGGCCCCAGAGTGACGGACATCACGCAACGCAGGCCATGACATCCCTGTAAATTGACCAGCTTGCAGTCCACACTTATAGTTAGTTCACTTCTTTGATACAGGCGTTGGACGACTCATGGAACAGTCCGAACTACAGGCATTGGCGGACAAACTCGACAGATTGATCGAACACTGTCGCAAACTGGAACGTGACAACGCGATGCTGCGCGAGCTGCAGGACGACTGGAACCGAGAGCGAGCGCAGCTCATGCACAAGAATGATCTTGCCAAAAACAAGATTGAAGCCATGATAGGCCGCCTCCGGGCCCTGGAGCACCACTGATGCCACAGCAGCCGACAACCGTCGAAGTCAAGATTCTCGACAAGGAGTACCTGGTCGCCTGCCCCCAGGAAGAGCAGGAAGCCCTTCTCCGCTCCGCCAGGCACCTGGACACCAAAATGCGGGAAATACGTGCCAGCGGCAAGGTATTCGGTACCGAACGTATCGCCGTGATGGCGGCACTCAACATCACCAATGAGATGCTTGAGCGGGACACCATGTCGGACACCGCCAGTTCAATTCTCAACGCCATGGACGAAAAGCTCGATACCGCATTGGGTGAAGGCACCGGTAACTAGTCCTTACACAGGAATCCGATTCAGGTGTTGCAATCAGCCCCGGCAATGCCCGTATAATGAAATTAACTTCCTGGGCTGTTCGCTGGTCGGATTCGTCCTCGAGCCGATGCGCACTACCCAGGTGGCTACTTCAGGGCATTGTGAGCACGTCCCCATACGGGGAAAGCCTAATATGTCACAGCGGCCACCGACCTTGAACTTTGGGTTCAAGGGCCACATCCGATAACGGCAGCCCGGGAAGCTTTACTTTCAACCAAGATCCTCAGAAACTCGACAATTCATCCTGCAGGTCGCGTTTCAGCTCTTCCGGCTCGGTTATCCACAGGGTTTCATCCATACCGGGCAACACCCCAACGTCCAGACCGTCTTTCGTCAAACCCGGCACCCATTTCCTGAAAAAATCCGGCAACGGAATACGCTTAGGCGTGAGATCGTCGGAACCCTTACCATACTCCACCGCGAATGCCTCACTGGGCCATACCGGCAGGTACTCCACATCGCCATCTTCAGACACGATCTTGAGGAAGCGATTCTCCGCATTCACCAGAATCCAGATTTCACGCTCCTCCCCGACCTGGCTCAGGAAATAGTCGTATCGTTCTTCGCCGTCTGATTCGAGGACACTCGTTAATGCATCATGGTTCATGGGTCGACCTGCTGTTGAACGAAAAGTTTGAAGGGCCAATGATAGCCTATCGGCTCGCCACATCGACACAACCAGAGACCGGTGACAGGCGACATTTTTCTGTACAACGGGGGCAGCCCGATGGTAGAAAAAGCTCTATGTTGACCAACGTTGTCTCACCCCAGCCCTTTGAAGAGCACCCTGACTCGCAATCCCGAAGCAATCTTCGCAAGGCCCTTCGGAAGAAGCGCCGCTCGCTGTCTGTGGAAGAACAACAGATTGCCGCTGACCAGCTTGCGCTGAACCTGTTGAAACATCCTGACCTTTTCAGGGCCCGCCACGTTGCCGTATACCTGCCCAACGACGGTGAAATTGATCCCCAGGTGTACGTTCATGTTGCCCGCAGGCGAGGCATTCACTTCTATTTGCCGGTGCTGCATCCGGTGCACCGCGGCAGGCTGGTTTTCAGCCCTTTTACCGATGGCACCGAGCTGACAGCCAACCGCTTTGGCATTCCGGAACCACCCTTCCACAACGGGCTGGAGCGGCCACCATGGGCGCTGGATGCAGTGCTGTTTCCGCTGGTGGGATTTGATGGTTTCGGTGGCCGCCTGGGCATGGGTGGCGGCTTCTATGATCGCACCTTTGCGTTCACGCGAATCCGGCCACGACTGGCCCCCAAGCTGATCGGGCTGGCCCATGACTGTCAAAAAGTATCGGAGTTACCGCTGGAACCCTGGGATATCCCTCTGCACAGTGTGGTGACTGACAGAGAGCGTTACCGAATGAGATCGAAGAGCTTTCGGTAAGGTTTAGTCTCGAACGGCGGACACTGTAAAGGCTTCGCTATCGGAGGCCGTAGGCTCATCGTCAGAGGCCTGAAGTGATGTGAAGCCAGTAATAACAAGGCCAACGGCGAAAATCAGCACGACCGTCCGGATAATGTCAGGCTTGCGGCCCATGAGGGGATTCTCCGGTATTTTGAATAGTAAAATCGATCTAAATCAGTTGACTATTCTTGTTTTCAAGAATTAGACGAAAGACTAACACCTATCCCGTGTTTTACAATTTTTCACAGATTAAAGTTTTGTAAGACTTTCTAGAGCAGGAGTTCACCGTCCGGATTGGGTACGGCTGGCCTTCCAAAACACGCTCAGGCACATCCATGTGGCGCTTGAGCTCCGCCATCCATGGCTCCGCACAGTTTTGGAAGGCCAGCCGTACCCAATCCTAATCCGCGTTACCCAGACTTATTGTTCCCGGCTCCCAAAAAGAGTTGATAAGCCTCATTGTCAGTCATGTTTTCGTAGCGGAAGCCGACCTTGTCGAGCATCTTCTCGAAGTCTTTCACTTCGTCGTCTTCCACCTGGGCACCCAGCAGAACACGGCTGTAGGCCGCACCGTGGTTGCGGTAATGGAACATGGAGATGTTCCAGCGCGTGCCCAAGGACATCAGGAACTTCAGCAAGGCGCCCGGGCGCTCCGGGAACTCGAACTGGAAAACCTTCTCGTTGGTGATGGTTGGCGCATGACCACCCACCATATGGCGAATGTGCTGCTTCGCCAGATCGCTCTCGGTCAGGTCTATGACGGAATATCCGGTTTCCCGCAGATCCTGGATAAGATCTTCACGGCCATGGCCGCCCGCCGCAATCTGGATGCCCACGAAGATGGTCGCATTGGTGGCATCGGCGTAGCGGTAATTGAACTCGGTGATGCTGCGCTTGTGCAGGGCGTTGATGAACGTCTTGAAGGCCCCCGGTTTCTCCGGGATGGTCACCGCCAGGATGGCCTCGCGCTTTTCACCGATTTCCGTGCGCTCCGAGATATAGCGCAAACGATCGAAGTTCATGTTGGCCCCACTGAGGGTGGCCACCAGGTTTTCATTCTCGATCTGTTCGCGCTCGATGTACTTCTTGATACCAGCCACGCCGAGCGCACCGGCCGGTTCGGCGATGGAGCGGGTGTCTTCGAAGACATCCTTGATGGCGGCGCAGATTTCGTCGGTGGAGACGGTGATCACCTCGTCTACGTGATCCTTGCAGATCTCCCAGGGGTATTTGCCGATCTGCTTGACGGCCACGCCATCCGCGAAGATGCCCACTTCGTCCAGTACCACCCGCTTGCCAGCCTTCATGGCCGCCTGCAGGCAGTTGGAATCCTCGGGTTCAACGCCGATCACCTTGATTTCCGGGCGCAGGTACTTGATGTAGGCAGCCATACCAGCAATCAGTCCGCCGCCGCCAACGCAGATAAAGATGGCATGAATGGGTTTGCTGAACTGCCACATGATTTCCATGGCCACAGTGCCCTGCCCAGCGATGACGTCCGGGTCGTCATAGGGCGGGATGTAGGTGTAGCCGTGCTTCGCGATCAGCTCCTGAGCATGAGCTGCGGCCTCGTCAAAAGCGTCGCCCTTGAGAACCACTTTGGCGCCGTGATCACGCACAGATCGCACTTTGATCTCTGGCGTGGTCTGAGGCATGACGATGACCGCCTTGATACCCAGGTTCTTGGAAGCCAGGGCCACGCCCTGGGCATGGTTGCCAGCAGAGGCACAAATCACGCCCTTGGCTTTCTGCTCTTCAGAGAGCTGCGCAATCCGGTTGTAGGCGCCACGAATCTTGAAAGAAAACACCGGCTGAAGGTCTTCGCGCTTGAGCAGAATGTTGTTGCCAAAGCGCTTTGAGAGGCTACGGGCCTCGGTCAGCGGAGTCTCAATGGCCACGTCGTAAACACGGGCATCGAGGATTTTCTTTATGTAGCGTTGCGGCATGGGTCCGTCCGGAGTTGGATTGTCGTTGGGAAAACGGACAGTGTAGAAACTTTGCCGGGGTTCCGTCTATAAGCTCGCCCCACAGAAGAGCTATAATGGCGGCTTTAACCACACTTTCCTGCAAAACCGGAGTCGATCGATGAATCAGGACGAACTGAAGAAAGCCGTCGCCAAGGCCGCACTGGACCATATCAGGCCGCACCTGGATCAGGAGAGCGTTATCGGCGTGGGTACCGGCAGTACGGCCAACTGTTTCATCGATCTGCTGGCGGATATCCGCACCGATTTCGATGGCGCCGTCGCCAGTTCCGACGCCACGGCTGAGCGCCTGAAGAGCCATGGTATTCCGGTTTACGACCTCAACAGTGCCGGCCCCCTGGAGTTCTATATCGACGGTGCCGATGAGACCAATGAACGCCTGGAGTTGATCAAGGGGGGCGGCGGCGCCCTGACCCGTGAGAAGATCGTAGCGGCGGTGGCCAAGACGTTTATCTGCATTGCCGATGGGTCCAAGAGGGTGGATATTCTGGGCGCGTTTCCGCTTCCGGTGGAGGTGGTACCCATGGCTCGCAGCCACGTTGGCCGCGAAATCGTCAAGCTCGGCGGCGACCCGGTTTATCGCGAGGGTTTCACCACCGACAACGGCAATATCATCCTGGACATCCACAATCTGGATATTTCCCGCCCGCTTCAGGTGGAAGAGCAGTTGAACAACATTGTGGGCATTGTGACCAATGGCCTGTTTGCTCGGCGTCCTGCGGACTTGTTGTTGCTGGGTACCGAAGACGGGGTAAAGAGTTTCTCCCGACAGGACGGCTGACTACGGAGGAGACCGTGAAGAGACAGGGACATCAGGGGCACGCTGTTAATACGTCCGTGTACGCTCGACAAAAACATCCTTGTTTTTGACGTCCCCTGATGCCCCTGTCTCTCCACGGCCTGGACTCTTTTCGGGCCTTCTGTAAACCAAGCGCTTGCTTGGTTGCTGAAATTGAGTGAGACTGCTTCCATGATTTTTGATCACAGGGAGGCTTTCCGTGTCTGATTATTTCAACGATACCCACGAACAGGTTCGCCAGAGTGCCCGCAAGTTCGTTGCCACTCATGTATTGCCCTATATAGACGACTGGGAGGAAGCTGGCGAGTTCCCCAGGGAGCTCTATAAGACCGCTGGGGAGGCCGGGCTGCTTGGGGTCGGTTTTCCGGAAAGTCTTGGCGGCATTGGTGAAGGCGATATTTTCATGAAAGTCGCCGTCTCCGAAGAGCTGATGCGATCCACCTCCGGCGGCCTGGTGGCTGGGCTGGGGTCGCTGGATATCGGCCTGCCTCCGGTGGCGAAGTGGGCGCAGCAGGACGTAAAAGCAGCGATTGTGCCCCCGGTGCTGCGAGGCGAGAAGATTGCCGCGCTGGCAGTTACCGAGCCCGGCGGCGGGTCCGACGTTGCCAATATCAAAACCCGGGCCGTCAGGGACGGCGATGACTACATCGTCAACGGCAGCAAAACCTTTATCACCAGCGGCATGCGTGCTGATCATTACACCGTTGCGGTACGCACCGGTGGCGAGGGCCATGGTGGCATCAGTCTGTTGTTGATTGACCGCGATATGCCCGGCTTTTCCACCGGCAAGAAGCTCAAGAAAATGGGCTGGTGGGCCAGCGATACGGCGGAGCTGTTTTTCGAGGACTGCCGGGTGCCTGCCAACCGCCTGATCGGTGCCGAGAATGCGGGCTTTATCGCGATCATGAGCAATTTTCTTTTTGAACGCCTCAGCTTATCCATCATGGCCTACATGACGGCCGAAATCGCCCTTGAAGCCTCGATAGCCTGGGCCGGCCAACGGGAGGCGTTTGGCCGGCCGGTGAACAAATTCCAGGTCACCCGTCACAAGCTGGTCGACATGGCCACCCAAGTGGACGTGGCGCGGGAGTATACCTATCGCTGTGCCGCGCTGATGCAGGCGGGCAAGAACCCGATTAAGCAGGTTGCCATGGCGAAGAACTTTGCGGTGGAGGTGTGCGAGAAAGTCACCCGCGAGGCCGTTCAGATTCACGGCGGCATGGGGTACATGCGTGAATCCGTCGTAGAGCGGCTTTACCGGGATGGCAAGATCCTGTCGATTGGCGGCGGTACCGATGAGATCATGAAGGAACTGATCGCCAAGCAGATGCGGTTGTAGCGGTAAGGCGATACCAACGTTTAGTTTCGATCCACACCATTGTCCCGTATAATTGCGCCCACTTTTTAAACGCAGTTAAACGCACTTCAGAAAGGATCGACCATGAACTTCGACCATATCCCTGCTGGCAAGAACCCGCCGGAAGACATCTACGTGGCCATCGAAATCCCGTCCAACAGCTCCCCGGTGAAGTATGAGCTGGATAAGGACATGGGCGCCCTGCTGGTAGACCGCTTCATGGCTACGCCAATGTTCTACCCGGCCAACTACGGCTTCATTCCCCACACCCTGGCTGACGACGGTGACCCGATTGACGTGCTGGTGGTGACCCCGTATCCGGTTCAGGCCGGTTCGGTGATTCGCTGCCGCCCGGTTGGCGTGCTGAACATGGAAGACGAAGCCGGTGGCGACGCCAAACTGGTTGCCGTACCCCACGACAAGCTCACCAAGAGCTACACCGACGTGAAAGATGTGGAAGATCTTCCGCAACTGCTCCGCGACCAGATCCAGCACTTCTTCGAGAACTACAAGACGCTGGAGCCGGGCAAGTGGGTTAAGGTTCAGGGCTGGGCCAACGCCGCCGAAGCCAAGAAGGCCATCGAAGCGTCCGTGAAGGCCTACAAAGGCTGATCGGCGACGCTTTCAGTCGATGACAAAAAAACCGGGCTGCGTGGCCCGGTTTTTTTATGCAGCGATGCTGTACCGGCATCAGCCTCGGGTCAGCAGGTCACGCATGTCGCTGATCGCAGCGCTGGCGCGGGACAGGTACGCCGCCATGGTCAATGAGTGATTGGCCAGCACACCGAAGCCGCTGCCGTTCAGAATCACGGGGCTCCACATTTCACCCTGCGCACCTTCCAGTTCGATAATGATCTGTTTGGCGCTGGCCAGGGCGTTCTTGTCGTTAAGCACCTTGCGGAAGTCCACTTCAATGGCGCGGAAGATATGCAACAGAGCCCAGGCACTGCCGCGCGCCTCATAGAACACGTCGTCTATCTTCGTCCAGGAGGTCTTGACCTCCTCGCCCATGACATCTTCCGAAAGCGGGTCGCCGGGATTGACGTTAGACACGGCGTCGGACACTGACGCTTTGCCAACACTCTCACCAAGCGTTCGGGATAGACTGCCCAGGCGGGTTTCCAGGTCCGCCAGCCAGTTGGCCAGGTTGTCAGCCCTGGCGAAAAACTGGGCGTTGGGTTGATCGGGGCGTGATAAGCGGTCCAGGTAGCTATACAGGGCCTGGATGCCACGACGATACTCCGCCTCGGTGGAGGGAATGGCCCAGCTACCGCTGTCGAAGTGGAACTGAGGCTCAGCAATTGTCAGGTCAGGGTCCTCAGCGGACTGACTCTGGGAACGACTGATGTCCTTGCGCATGGCACGGGACAGGTCGCGAAGCTGAACGAGCACCCCGTATTCCCAGTTAGGCATGTTGTCGAGCCAAAGCCCCGGGGGGAATATGTCGTTCGAAACGTAACCGCCAGGCTTATCGAGAAGAGTCTCCGCCACCCGGATCATGGTTGCCGTTGTTGCGAAACCGGCCACCGGTTCACGCTGCATCTCATTGGCCACGGCGCGTGTGTGTTCGCGTACCGAGAAAACGTCTGGCTCGCTGCTCCAGATCATGCCTAGCACCAGGGCAACAAGCAGGTACACAACCACAACGGCCAGTATAAATTTGCCGACAACCCCTCCGCCGGTGTAGTCCTGAACGTCGTCTTTGCGATCACTGAAATACTGTCTGATTTTTCCTGGCATCGGTTTTCAGTTCCCCTGTTTGTCGTTTTATCCCGGACGCTATCCGTTCGCGCACTGCGAATACCATGAAGCAACGGCAACGTTTATGCAATTTGCGGCGTTTTTCGGCCCTGGGGCTTCAATCACTCGCTAATGTCCCGCCTCAAACGGCCGACCCAGATGGTAACCCATTGCACCATCGATACCGACACCCTGCAGTGCCGCATATTCACCGGCTGTTTCAACACCCGTGACGTAGACCCGCACGCCGCGGCTGTGGGCGATGGTCGTCACGGATTCGAGGTAGAAGCGATTGTCGTCATGGCTGTCGATATCATGAACGAAGCTGTTATCAATACGCAGTGCCTGGAACCTCAGATTCCTCAGGTAGCTGAAGGGCACCCCACCTACACCGAAGCGGTCGACAATCACCGGCACCTTGAGCCGGTTCAACCCACGCACCAGGAGTCCTACCGCCGTCCGGTGGTGGTGAACAGCCTGCTCGGAAATACCAATTTGCAATCGCCAGCGCTCCTTGCCGGCAGCGGACAGCTGCTCCAGAAGTTCTTTGCGGAATGCCTCACTGGCCACCGAAACCATGCCCAGGCTTAACGCCAGGCGAGTGTCTGGTTCCGTATGCAGAAGCGCCAGGGAACGCTCAAGGACCCAGCGATCAATGTCGGGGATCATGCCAAAGCGTTCCGCCATGGGCACGAAAATACCAGCCTTGATCCAGCCTTCCTCCGTTCTCATCCGGGAAAAGACCTGATGGAACAGCACCCCGTTATCGCCATTGCTGATCATGGGCTGCATCCACAGCGACATCTGTCCCTGGGTGATCGCTTCGCCAATCATGATCCGCCACTTTTCACTGTCATGGTGCTCAGGCCGGTCGCGATCAGCGGCATGACAGGCAGATCCCTCCTCCATCTGTGCCTGCCGAAGCGCTTCGTCGGCCGCTGACATAAGCTCGCCCGCTTTGCGGGTTTCAGCAGCCTGGGCAATGCCTGCATGAACAGACACATCCATGGGAGCGGAGAGGTCGGAATAGATGCCATCCAGCTCTTCGACCAGTTGGCGACACCAGATCACCCCATCGGCACGTGAAACACCAGGCAGGAAGACAGCAAACCCGGCACCCGTCATGCGGCCGGCGAACGAATCGCTGTGCGCATGGACAAACGTATTCAGCGCCCCCGCAATGCGAACCAGCAAGCGGTCGGCCTCGTCGCGGCCATAACTCTGGTTATACTGGGCGAACTCTTCCAACTGGATCAGGAACAGCACCCCGGGGGCGGACCGCTCTTCCGATTCCACTTCAACCTTCAAGCGTTGCTCGAACGCCTGCCGGCTCGCAAGCCCGGTCAGGCTGTCTTCGTTGTTCACCTTGCGCAGGTGCTGGATCAGTTTGGCCTGCCCTTCAAAAAGTCGCCCGAGGTCATCCGCCATCTGGTTCATCGCGTGGGTGACCTGGTTCAATTCCCGCGTGGAGGTAATGTCGACCCGACGCCTGAAGTCCCGTTTACCCAAGGCCCTGGCCTGTTTCTCAACAGCCCTGAGCGGACGCATCAGGCGTGTCATCATCCAAAACAGGCCGATCAACCCAAGGCCACCAATCAGGGCAGAGCCGGCCACGATTCTAACCGTCACCACCCACAGGTCTTCGTAGGCCCGGCCAGGGTGGCTTACGACCCGCACCTTACCCAGTCGACTCCAGCCGCGCACCACTTCCGCTTCACCCACCGGCAGTGGCAGATCCGCCAGCGCCACAAACCAGCCCGGCACATCCACCTCACGCAGGGAGGTTTCCCGCCCGGCCACCTCCTCACCCTGATTATTGACGTAGACCACCGAGAGATAACGACCACTGTCGAAAACGGCATCGATCAATGAAGACGAGGCCACTGGATCGCGACCGTCAATGGCATTGGACAGGGACAGGCCAATGGCCGTGGCACCATCCCGGGCATGGCCCTGGAGCTGACCCGACATGTAGTCCCGGAACCGGTCAAAACTGACGCTGGCCGCCGCCACCAGCACAAGCAGCAACATGCCACCGGTAAACAGCAACAGCAGACTGCGCAAGGTAATAACACCTTGCTGGCGAGAGATCTGTCGGTCGTTTTGCGTCCGTGCCATCACTGGCAGCCCCTAGTCTGAAACAACGATTGTCGGCTATCTGGTGTGACCTGCCCCGCAGAGTTGACAAACATTTACACAGCGTCACCTACGCCGACAACATTAAACACTATAGACTCTGCAAAAAGACTAATGTTGAAAATATCCGCTTGTACCGGAAACGGGCGGCTCAGAACGAGAAAAACACAGGCCGGAGCACAATGAACGACGATAGCCAGAAAGACAAACTCAGGCAGCACTTCGCTCGCCGTGTCACCACCCAGGCGCGCGTCGTCCTGGATACATGGCAAAAGATCCACGAAGACACCGGCCAGTCTGCCGCCTTCAGGGGCGATTTTGCCAGGGCAGCCGACAAGCTGGTTCGCTACGCAAAGCGCTTCGACATGGAAAGCCATGCCGATTCCGGGCGCCAGGTTTTTGACCTGATCGGCGAGTGGCCGGAAGGCACCGCGCTTCCCGAAAGCCTGGATCGCAAGCTCCAGGACGCCATAGAGCAGCTGTCCCAATGCACGTTGAGACGGACCGACCAGGAAGCCAGCGAGGCTCCCCAACAGTATCGACGCACGCCCGTCTATATTGCTCTGGCCAGTGAAGAGATGGCCAGCCGCCTGATCCGCCAGCTTGAGTTCTTCGGCTTCCGTGCGTCAGCGTTCAACACCGCCGACAAGCTGATCGAAGCCTGCGCACTTCACAAACCCGAAACCATCCTGATGGACGTTAACTACGGCGGCGAGCCGCTGAGCGGAATTGCCACCATCGAGCGGCTTCAGGAGCGACACGACACACCCATCCCCATCATCTTCATGAGCGACGAAGATGGCACCATCCAAACCCGCCTGCGGGCGTCCCGCTGCGGTGGCGAGGAATTCTTCTACCCGGCGGTTGATCCCGGCCAGCTGATCGAGAAGATCGAGACCTACACCCACGGCAATACCGTTGAGCCCTACAAAGTGCTGGTGCTGGATGACTCCCGCGCTCAGGCCAAGTTCATGGAAACGGTTCTGAAAAAAGCGGGCATGAATGCCCACATCATCACCGATCCGATGGAAATCATTCATGCGCTGGAGTCGTTCTCGCCGGAGATCATCATTCTGGACATGTACATGCCTGGCTGCACCGGCATGGAAATCGCGCGAGTAATCCGCCAGCAGGACCGTTTTCATAGCGTGCCTATCATCTACCTATCCGCCGAAGAAGACGTTTCCAAACAGCTGCATGCCATGAGCCTGGGGGGCGATGACTTCCTGACCAAGCCGATTGACCCGAAACACCTGATCTCCACCATACACAATCGGGGCCGCCGCGCCCGGTCACTGCTGGCGCTGATGATCCGCGACAGCCTCACCGGCCTATTCAATCACACTCATACCCTGCACCTGCTCGATCAGGAGATCGTGCGGGCGCGGCAGAAAGACCAGCAACTGTGCTTTGCAATGATCGACATCGACTACTTCAAGAAGGTGAATGACACGTTTGGCCATCCCATTGGCGACCGCGTGCTGCGAAGTTTGTCCATGTTCCTGAAACAGCGCTTGCGCAAGACCGACCACATTGGCCGATACGGTGGCGAGGAATTTGCCATTATTCTGCCGGACACCCGCGAGAGCGATGCCCGCAATGTGCTGAACGAAATCCGCGAGCGTTTCTCGGAGCTGCTGCAACCGGCTGGCGACCGGGAGTTTAATGTCACCTTCAGTTGCGGCGTTGCCGCCTGGAAGGGTGATACCTCCCAGGCTCTCTGCGAACGGGCGGACAAGGCTCTTTACCGGTCCAAGGCCCAGGGCCGCAACTGCGTGACCGCCGCCGGCGACTGAGCCCAAACGCCACTGGCGGGCTCTCCCCAGCAACGGCCCCGCCCCGCTCTCGGGGCCGTTCTATGAAACCAACGTCTTATAGAACTCCTGATCCCCCTTCACGACAATGACCGTGCAAACGACAAAGATTGCTTGTGCGCGGGTAAGATTCTTTTCGACACAGAGATAAGATACTTTTCGACACACACCCGATTGTCAAAAAGTGTTGATCTGAAGACTTCAAGAACGCACCATTGTGGGAAAATGTCGCTAAATTCGGCGATCCTGTAAAAAAGTCAGCAAGGCAGACGAAATCATGTCGACCATACTCGTACTTCATGGCCCCAACCTGAACATGCTGGGAACCCGCGAGCCGGAGGTGTACGGCCACGAGTCGTTGGCGGACATTGACGACCGTTTGCACCGGAAAGCCGCCGAAGATGGCCATCACCTGCTACATTTACAGTCAAACGCGGAATATGAACTGATTGAGCGGATACATGAAGCCAGATCAGAAGGGGTTGATTTCATCATCTTCAACCCGGCGGCGTTCACCCACACCAGTGTTGCACTGCGGGACGCCATGTTGGCCTCGGGCATACCGTTTATTGAGGTCCATCTTTCCAACGTGCATGCGCGGGAAGCATTCCGTCATCACTCATACTTTTCTGATATCGCCGATGGCGTTATCTGCGGGCTGGGCAGCCTGGGGTACGACCTTGCACTCGAAGCCGCCCTGCAACGAATTCATCGATAGAACTGATTAAAACGGGATCGGACT
>JYMV01051812.1_pt1 | contig 123213 bp, 90 predicted proteins | sample 338911 | NCBI WGS metagenome assembly JYMV01 (sample SAMN03354496, study PRJNA234377) | hydrothermal vent metagenome | biome: Deep sea; feature: Hydrothermal plumes at the Eastern Lau Spreading Center, Western Pacific Ocean; material: Seawater | place: Tonga | collected 2009 | depth 2000 m m | reverse complement strand
CATTGGAGTGAATATGTTGAGAATCGGGGATCACCAACCTGATACGCTAAAAAGGTGTTTGATGGGGGTAGTTGAACTTGTAAATGAAGGCGCACTCAAACCGCATATAGGTCGAACCTTTTCAGTAGAACAAATTGGTGCTGCGCATGATCTGTTGGGAAGTCGAAATTCCATTGGAAAAATCGCAATTGAGTGGTAATTATTGTAATTTTAATGCTATGAAAAATGCATTGATCATTCTAATTTGCTTTTGCACCTCAGTAGCATTAGCGCAATCCGATCACGAAGGGCACAACCATGGACCGGGAGGGCATCCCAAGGATCCACACGCAGGCCATTCACACCTTCCAGGAGACAAAGAGGCACTGGAGCATGAGGCCAACCTGGACAAAGAAGCAACGGTCAATAGTGATACGATGATCACGATCGGAAGTATCACACGGCCGGCAAGGAAGTATTTTGGCAACGGGAAGCTTAAGGAAGAGTCTTATTATTTAGATGATAAATCACAAGCTGTGACTAAATGGTATTATATGGATGGGAACATATCCGCCGAATACCAATACAAGGATGGCAAGATACATGGCCTCCAAAAGGCATATTACTTGAACAACAAGAAAAAATCCGAAAACTACTGGGCAGAAGATGTACAACATGGCGGCTATAAGAAGTTCTACGAGAACGGCACCTTAAAGGAAAACGGGGAGTTTGTCAAGGGGAAAAAGTCCGGTGTCTGGAAGAGCTACCACGAGGATGGGACTTTAGCCAGCAAAAAGAAGTATAAGAACGGAGTAGAGCTCAAATAATCTCCACCAGCCTTTGTCATCTTTCACCAAACTCGGCATCTGTGTCCTGATCACCGGCCTCATCTGGATTATCCCCACTCCTGATGGCCTTACAACAGAGGGCATACGAATCTTTGCAGTATTCCTTGGCGTCATTGTTAGCTTTATCCTTCGTCCTTTCCCCATGGGGGCCATGGTGGTTTTGGGGCTCATGGTTCTTGCAGCATCCGGCACTATCGGCATAAAAGAAGCGCTCTCCGGGTACGGGGACTCCACAGTGTGGTTGGTAGTAGCCGCATTTCTAATTGCAGGAGGCGTGATCCGAACGGGACTGGGAAGACGTATCGCGCTGATCTTCGTAAGTAAAATGGGAAAGACTCCTATTGGCCTTGGCTATTCCCTGTGCCTGTCAGAATTAATGCTCGGGCCCGTGGTGCCCTCCAATACAGCCCGTGGTGAAATCAGAGCCAGCTGAAAGCCCTGAACGGGCAGGGGCCTACCTCACCCTGGTCGGAGCCCACGCCAACCTCATCACGGCAGCTATGTTCTTAACAGGCATGGCGGCCAATCCCCTGGTAGCAAAGGCCGCATCCTCGGTGATGAATATCGATTTCGGTTGGGGAACTTGGGCGCTGGGTGCTATTGTCCCCGGTTTGATCGGATTGGCCTTACTGCCGTTGGTAGTTTCAAGGATCTCCAAACCAACGTTAAGCGATACCAGTGCCGCACAGCATTCGGCTAACGAAGAGCTCACCCAAATGGGCAGCTGGTCAAGAGGAGAGAAGATAATGACCGTCGTATTTGTCGTGTTAATAGCCCTTTGGACCACCAAACCCTTGCATGGAATTCATACTACAACAGTAGCGTGGATTGGCGTCTTGATTTTGATCTTCTCAAATACAGAAAAATGGGATGACATCATTGGAAATACCAAAGCATGGGATACACTTATCTGGCTGGGAGGGCTGCTGACGATGGCCAATATGCTGAAAGAATATAGTTTTATCAGCTGGTTCGCCGATAATGTAGGGGCATTTGTGCAAAGTACAGAGGGGCTCACCCTGGTCATCCTGATTGGGCTGATTTATTTCTACTCCATGTATTTGTTCTCTATGCTTACAGCGCACATCGCCGCGATGGCCAGTATTTTCCTGGCCCTCAGCGTGACCGCGGGAGCACCTGCCATGGTGACAGTGGCCATCATTGCTTATTTTTCCAACCTCTGTGCATGCCTGACCTACTACTCTACCGGGCCTGTTGTGATATATTTTGGTGCGGGATACGTGGGCCCACAAAAATGGTTTAAGGCCGGGTTTCTGATCTCACTCTTTCATTTGGCAATATGGCTGGGGCCAGGACTTCTGTGGTGGAAGGTCCTGGGGTGGTGGTAAGAGCACAGTTAATGAACTGCTCGAAAACATATAATACGGCACTTATCGCCCTCTTTGAGGGGGGAGATCGTGGGAAGAATATCCTGAATTGTTTAGTAGCTTTAAACACTGCAAACCACAACCCATGAAGCGAGCTGCCCTCTTACTAATTGCCGTTGTTCTGGTGGCTTTCGGTGCTCAAAGTCAAGAGCTAACCCAAACCATACGAGGTACCGTTCTGGATATGGACTCCAGAATGCCCCTGATCGGAGCCACTGTGGCGATCTACAAGGATTCTACGCTGTTAGCGGGTAGCAGTGCCGATGTTAATGGAGCTTATAGAATAGAATCCGTCCCGATAGGCCGATATACACTAGTGGCTTCCTTCCTCGGATACACCGAAATTGTCAGGCCGGATATCATTGTGAACTCCGGCAAAGAGGTCGTTGTTCCGCTGAAGATGGAAGAGTCGGTGGTAAAAATGAAAGAGGTCCAGGTAACGGCAAGTCGAAACCTGGGAGAGGCCATGAATGAAATGGCAACTGTCAGTGCCAGGACCTTCTCTGTGGAAGAGACGGAGAGATATGCGGGCAGCAGGGGTGACCCGGCGAGGATGGCGTCCAACTTCGCCGGAGTGCAGGGAGCTGATGACTCCAGAAACGATATTGTGGTAAGGGGCAACTCCCCGTTGGGAATACTTTACCGGCTGGAGGGTATCGACATTCCCAATCCCAACCATTTCGCCATAGCCGGATCCTCAGGGGGGCCGATCAGCGTACTCAACAATAAGGTGATGGGGAACTCCGATTTCTTTACGGGTGCTTTTCCGGCAGAGTTTGGTAACAGCATTGCCGGGGTATTTGACATTCAATTAAGAAATGGCAACAATGAACAACACGAGTTCACAGGGCAGTTTGGATTGTTCGGAACCGAGATAACCGCGGAAGGCCCGCTCAAGAAAGGAAAACGCTCCTCATTTATATTGAACTACCGGTACGCCACCCTGGTTTTCTTTTCGGCATTGGGAATCAACCTTGGAACAACGGCTACCCCCTACTATCAGGATGCGAGTTTTAAGCTCAACTTCCCACAGAAAAAGGGCGGGAACCTTTCATTTTTCGCGATTGGAGGAAAGAGCAGTGTGGACATCCTCATTAGCGAGCAAAAACCAGATGAAGTCGAGATCTATGGCGATACCGATAGGGATCAGTTCTTTAGAACCAGGATGGGAGTCATCGGAATGAACTATGTGAAGCCGCTGGATGAATCCACATTCATGAAGATGACCATTGCCACTACCGGCGAACGTCAATTTACCAGGCACAGTTTATTGTACAGAACCTCGGATAGTACAGGTGCCCTGGTGATTGGTGCCGATGGACTGTATGTGATTGACTCTTCCGTCGCTAAGCTGGGCTATGACCTGAACATACACAAGATATCAACAGCTTTCTTTATAAACAGAAAGTATGGTGCCAGGCATGTCGTCAAGTTCGGGTACACGGCCGATTACTACCGCATCAATATGCTGGATAGTACGTACAATGCCGGCACCAGCTATGACTGGACGGTACGATGGAATTATCAAGGCAATGCCATGCTATTCCAACCCTACTTCCAGTGGAAATACAGAATATCACCGAAACTGGTCCTCAACGCCGGACTTCACAGCCAGGTATTCACCCTCAACAATAGCATTTCGCCCATTGAGCCGAGAGTCGGCTTGCGTTTGACCATGAAAAAGCAGCAAGCGCTAAGTCTGGGGATGGGGTTGCACAGCCAGCTGCAGCCCATGTACACCTATTTCTACCATGGCGACAATCACATCATGCACAATATCGGCATGGACTTTACCAAGAGCTTTCATACCGTGTTAGGATACGACAAGAGACTCGGTTCCAATATGCGCTTCAAAGCGGAGGCATACTATCAGATGCTCTACGATATCCCGGTAACCGTTGAGCCCTCGTCTTTTTCTCTGGTCAACCAGGGATCGGGGTTTAACAGGTTCTTCCCTGACAGCCTAGAAAATACTGGAACCGGCGACAATTACGGAATTGAGTTCACCCTGGAGAAATTCTTCAACAACAAGTACTTTTTCATGACAACGGTATCGCTCTACGAGTCGTACTATGTTGGCAGTGATGATGTCAGGCGAAAGACGAACTTCAGCGGAAACTACACCTTCAACTTCCTGGGATCAAGGGAATTTGAATTTGGCGGCAATAAGGCATTTTCTGTTGGATTGAAAGTCACTGCGGCAGGCAATAAGCGATACGGGCCCGTCGATTCAACCCTTTCCATTGCCACCGGCGAAATTGTCTATGTCGACTCGCTGCGCAACACCCTGCAGCTAGACGATTATTTCAGGATGGATCTGAAGATCAATTATAAAATAAACCAGGAAAAGGTAACCCATGAGATAGGCCTGGACATCGTTAATGTGCTGAACACCAAGAACGTATTGAAGCTGACTTACGCACCTGACCCCCAGGACCCCGGGGCGAATGCCATCCGGGAAGAGTACCAGCTCGGGTTGCTGCCTATCTTCTATTATAAGATTGATTTTTGACACCGTGGTTAAACCACCTCGGCAACGACAAAACTTGAGCCGCCTACGAGTACCAGGTCGTTGATGCCTGCGTTCATTTGTGCGAATTTCAGGGCCTCTTTCACAGAGCTATAACAGTCTCCTTTTAGGTGGAATTTCTCCGCTTTTTCTTTCAAATCACGTTCATCCAGAGCCCTGGGTATATCCGCTTTGCAGAAGTAGTAAATGGCCGACCTGGGCAGCAACCTTAGGATATTCTCAATGTCCTTATCGTTAACAGTACCGAACACAAAATGGAGTTGCTCCTGGCTGCCGCTCTCAATTAATTTCAACACTTCTTTTATCCCTTCCTCATTGTGGCCCGCATCACAAATCGTGGTAGGATTGGATGAAAGCAGTTGCCACCTTCCGACAAAATCCGTGTTGGCAGCAAAATACTGCAGCCCATTTCTCAAATCCCTATCAGAAATGGCAAAGCCCATATCCTTCAGAAGCTCAACCGCATTTATGGTCGTCTTCTCATTCTTAACCTGGTAACCCGCATGAATACCGAGAGCCGGAGATTCAGCATAGTGCAGAGGGGCGCCAATATTTTCTGCCATGGTTTTTAAGGTGCCGGCTATTTCCGGCTGCCTCTCCCCTATTAACACTGGCACATTTGCCTTCATGATCCCCGCCTTTTCCATGGCAATCTTTTCCAATGTGTCACCAAGAAATTGGGTGTGATCCAAACCAATGTTGGTAATGATCGATAGCAATGGCGTAACCACATTGGTGGAATCCAACCTCCCGCCCATTCCCGTCTCTAAAATGGCGATGTCCACTTTTTCATTTTTGAAATGCTCAAAGGCCAATCCTACGGTCATCTCAAAAAACGAAGGTTCAATGCTCTCGAAATCGGATTTGTACCTGTCCACAAATGCAACTACCGCCGCCTCAGGTATCATGGCCCCGTTGATTCGGACACGCTCTCTAAAGTCTTTATAATGCGGGGAGGTATACAACCCAACCTTCAGGCCTGACTCCTGCAGTACGGAGGCCAGCATGTGGGCTACCGAACCTTTACCATTGGTTCCTGCTATGTGTACTGATCTAAAATCATTCTGCGGGTTGCCCAACGCTTCACAGAGGTCAACGGTGTTTTGAAGATCCGCTTTGTATGCGGCCTGCCCTATACGCTGGTACATGGGAAGCTGACTAAGAAGATACTTTAGCGTTTCCTGGTACCTTGAACCAATGTTTGTGGAACTGGATTCAACTTGCATAGCTCCGCAAAAGTACGAAGCTCTGCACCAAAAAGTTAAACCGTTTACTGGCCTGCCTTGAACACGATGACAATCGTCCCCTTCTGTTCTTCTGCAGCTTTGCTATTAGAAGTAAACTTATACTGCAATGCCGCAGTCTTGGCGAGCTTGTAGAGGTGAGAATTTGTAGTGGTAGAACCCTTTGCTCCGGGCGTTGCCCTTTTAACCCTCCCATTGCGATCTACCCAAATATTGACCACTACCTTGCCGGTCTCCTGGGTCGTGTTGGTAATTGATGGCCTGTACAGAATACCTCTGCCACTTAGGGCAAACCCGGTTCCATCCGGAGAACCTTGAAAATTATTATTGTCGCCACCATCAGGCGATCCCTGATCCCCTGGCCCACCGGTGTCTCCCTGGCTATCATCTGACGAACTATTGGAAGTATTGCCCGGGTAAATCGCCTGGGGATCCACCTCCTGCACAGGTTCCTCCACCACTGTCTCCGTTTCCGTAGCAGCAATGTTCTCCACGGGCATGGTAGTAGTTACTTCCGTATTCTGCGTAACAACCTCCTCAACACTTTCTACCGGCACTGGTTTACTTTCAGCCACTTCTTCTGGTATCTCTTCAGACTCACTTTCACTGACCTCATCAGGTTGGGTATCCCCATCGCCCTGAACATCCCTCCCAAAACTGATCTGCATGGTCATCGCATCGTCAATTGGGGGGTCCGGATAAGGCAACCCTGCAAATAACAGGAGAAAGAGCAATAAAACACCTATGACCGTTACGATCATGGCGGATTCCCTCTTGTTTCTATCTCTGATGAATTCCATCCTACCGGTAAATGTTTTTTCCAACGGCTGCAAATATGATGCCTATCTGGGCAAGCCCTTTTATTTCGGACTAGTAGCTAAAACGAACCTCAGCTCGTTTTTATTGGCGATGGCCATGACATTAACCACGTACTCTATCGGTACAGTCTTGTCAACATGGAGTATCAGTCCACGGCCCTTATCACCCTTCAGCTCATTCAGGATGGTCGATTCCAGCAGGGCCAACTCTACCGGCACTTTTTCCACAGCATAGGTCAGATCAGGCATTATGTTGACATATACCCCAGCCTCGTTCTTCACCGGGCCATCGGCATTAGGCAGGTTAACTTTCAAAGCGTTAGGCGCTACAAAAGTTGAGGTGATCATAAAAAAGATCAATAGCAGGAACACGATATCCGTCATGGATGCCATGCTAAAGCTTACACTGATCTTATTTCTTGCCCCCAATGCCATCTTAGTTCTTTGCCGGTTCTTCCAGGAGATCAAGAAATTCCATGGTCCTGGCTTCCATTGCGTGTATCACCTTTTCGACTTTAGCTACGAGCATGTTATAGCCGATGAACGCCACAATACCCACTACAAGGCCCGCCACTGTGGTTACCATGGCCTGCATTATGCCTTCTGAGAGCTGAGCAATTTCTACATTATTTCCTCCCACTGCCATCTCGTGGAAAGCCTTTATCATCCCCATTACGGTTCCAAGGAATCCCAACATAGGTGCTGCACCGGCTATAGTAGCCAGGGTAGCGAGGTTGCTCTCCATTTTATTGATCTCCAGCTTGCCTACGGTCTCAATAGCTGTTCCAATATCTCGTAACGGTTTGCCTATTCGGCTGATGCCCTTTTCTATCATCCTAACGATGGGACCTGATTGTGTCTTACACAATGTCCGTGCTTCGTCAAGCTTGCTGCTGAGTATGGCATTTTTCACGTTGCTCATGAAGTGCTCATCTTCTTTAGAAGCTCTCTTTATCGCTAGAAACCGTTCAACTAAAATGTAGAGTGCTATAAACAGGAGTATCGCTATGATGATCATAACCACCCCGCCTTCCTGTGCCAGGTCCATGAGTGATAAGAGCTTCTCGCCCTGGGGTTCTGCTGCTGCCTCCAAGCTCTGTGATTCGATCTCGGGCCCTGCTGCCACCCCGCCTAGTAAATATGAAATTTGCATATGCGTCTTTTGAAATTATGTGGTATTCACCTTATAACGCAAAAATATATGCGGAACTTATATATATCCTGTTTTAGGTGGGGAGTTGTTAACACCAGAAGGTTAATAGAGTTCACTATATTTGCCGTCTGGTTTTCCCCATAGGCACATCAGATTCCCGTTGCAATACCGGCTATCCTGTGAATACATGATACGACTCAGCTTTAGAAATCCATTTTTGATTTTAGTGTTTGCCATTATTGTAGCGGTACTGGCTGCAGTTGTAATACCTCGTATGCCTGTCGATATTTTGCCGTCTTTCAAGAAGTCAGCGATGCAAATACTGACCCTTTATCCCGGCATGCCTCCAGAGGTAGTTGAGAAGGACATTACGAGTAGGATGGAGCGATGGACCGGCCAATCACCGGGGATCGAGAAGCAGCTTTCCAAGAGTTTGATGGGGGTGAGTATCGTGACCAATTTTTACGGTTCGGAGATCGATCCGGCAGAAGCGATTGCCAATACTTCATCCTACGCAATGTCAGATATGTACTACCAGCCCCCCGGCACTTTGCCGCCAATGGTGCAGCCTTTCGACCCTACGGCCTCAAAGCCATTGATGCTGCTCACCGTGAGTAGCGATGTAAAAAATGGGAAGGAGCTATACGACATAGCCTACTATAATCTCCGTCAAATGCTGAGTGGTGTTAAAGGCATTATAGCTCCGGCAGCCTACGGAGGATCGCTGAGGAGAATTTACATTTATGTAGACCCGGCAAAGCTGGAAGCATTTGGAATTTCGCTAACGGAAGTGAATGAAGCCATCCAGAAAAACACCACCATGATTCCGTCTGGAATTGCCAAGATAGGAGATATAAATTATGGTATTGATGCGAAAGGGATGATCATAGACGTGGCCGATTTCAATGATATTGTAATAACCTACAGAAATGGAAAGCCCATTTATGTGCGAGACATCGGAAGAGCCGCAGATGCTGCAGCAATTCAAACCAACATCGCCCGCATCGATGGGCGTGAACAGGTTTATCTCCCGATCTTCAAGCGGCCCAACGCCAATACAATTGCGTCCGTTAATGAGGTAATTAAGCAATTGCCGTTACTCAAACAAAGAATGCCCGACGATGTTAACCTTGGTGTCATTTTTGATCAATCTTCCTATGTAAGAAATTCAATCACCGGATTGGCCATGGCGGGATTAGGAGGCCTCATCCTCGTTGTGCTCATCTTGCTCCTTTTTCTTGGCAATTTCAGGTCGGCGATGATCGTATCGATAAGCCTGCCCCTGTCGGTCCTTTTCGCTTTCATTGTTTTGTCGGTGACCGGACAAGCTATTAATAGTATTACGCTGGGTGGAATTGCATTGGTATTGGGACTGCTGGTGGACAACTCCATTGTGGTACTGGAAAATATCGATAGGCACCTTCAGATGGGTAAAAACTCAACGCAGGCAGCACTGGATGCCGCATTGGAAGTGGCACAGCCTGTTTTGGCTTCTACATTGGTGATTATAGTGGTGTTCTTCCCGGTGATGTTTCTCACCGGTATTACAAAATTCCTTTTTTCCCCTTTGGCAATTACGGTTGCAGGTGCTATGATCGGCTCCTATATTTTTTCTCTGACGCTCATTCCAATCGCAGCAGCACATTTATTTAATAATCAGCTTCCAAAAGGGGCAGGAGAAGAGCCCAGGAAGTCACTGGGGCCATTTCAGAGATTTATACAGAAGCGCAAGAACAGATACTCCAGCAACCTGGCTACAGCCCTGAAAAACAGGGGCAAGGTACTATTCGGCACCCTGGCCCTTTTCGCACTCTCTGTATACATCTTGCTGAATCTGGGATATGAGCTGTTCCCTAAATCCGATGTGGGGCAGATGGAGATTCAGGTGAGAATGGAATCAGGCACCCCACTCCAAACAACCAATAAAACCATTAGCAAGATGGAGGAGATGATAAGGGAAGAGACGGGATCAGACCTACAGCAGCTCATTGCGAACATTGGAATTTTTTACGATCTCCCGGCTGCATATACACCCAACTCTGGGACTCAAGATGCGTTTATCGGCATCCAGTTAAAAGAAGATCATCAAACATCAACCTTTGAATATGCCCGTCGCCTTCGCAAGAAGATGCGCACAGCATTCCCAGGTGTTGAGATCAGCTTTGATACAGGCGGATTGATTACCGCTGCACTCAATGAAGGTAAACCTTGTCCTATTGACGTACAGGTCAAGGGCAACAAGCTGGAAGTGCTTAGGGAATTGACCGAGCAAATTCGCGATACCATATCTACGCTTTCGTCAACCCGGGATGTGAGAATACTCCAGAGATTGGATCAGCCTGCCAAGAATATTGACATTGACCGGATAAAAGCTGCTGAATTGGGCGTAGAACCAGTGGATGCAATAAAAAACATGGTCTCTGCCCTTAATTCATCTACTACCTATAGCAAAGCATTCTGGATCGATGAACACAATGGAAACCACTATTATGTCGGGGTAACATACCCTGAGAATTTAGTGGACGATGAGCACGTTCTTGAAAATGTGACCATAGCAAGCAAAACCCACGATAAACCCGTGCCTTTTCGCAACTTTTCTAAATTGAGTGAGACCACAAATGCTGTTGAGATCAACCACCACAATCTCGCCAGGGTATTTAATGTTTATGCAAATGTAGAGGGAGAAGATATAGGCACAGTATCTGATAGGATAGAGGAAATCCTGGACGGAATGGAATTCCCACCGGGGTATGAAGTCACTTTTCAGGGCGAGGTCGCTGTAATTAAAAGATCCTTCGGTGATCTTGGATTGGGACTGGGATTAGCCATTGTATTAGCATTTTTAATCATCGTTCCACTGTTCAGGTCATTCCGGCTTCCTCTAATTATTATTTTGGCATTTCCACTGGGAATTATTGGGGTAGCCTTGTTGATGTGGGCGACTAATACCTACCTGAGCGTACAGTCTATCATGGGCATTATCATGATGGTCGGTATCGCAGTATCGTACGGAAACATTTTGGTGGACCGGATTAACGCATTGATGAAGGAAGGCATGGCCAAGAGTGATGCGATTATTACGGGTTCAGCTGATAGGTACCGACCAATACTCATGACGGCCGGTACCACAATCTTCGCCCTATTGCCCACCGCATTGGCTTTAAGTCACGGTTCAGAATCAAATGTACCACTGGCAATTGCAGTAATCGGAGGAACATTTATGGCAACACTTTTAACATTGTACATTATTCCAATTCTGTATTCTTATATCGCAAAGAATACGATTTTACCAGATCACGATGAGAATATCCAATAAACTGAATTTCAAAATAACTTCTTACCTGGCACTTGGTTCGCTATGCTTGTTAGAGGCATGTACCTCGACACCAGCGGACGATGCTGAAACAGCTGCAGAAGTCGAGACGCTCAAGACTAGAACAGTGGAGGTCATTAATCCATCCAGGAGATCTTTCAATGCAGAGCTGCATATTGTGGGAACAGCTATGGCCAATCAACAGGTGATGGTTCATGCGATGGAAGGCGGTTATGTGAAGGAAATAAATAGAGACATTGGCGATTATGTGGTTGCGGGGCAGATTATTGCGGAGCTGGACAATCCTGAATTAAACAGGATGTACCAGAAGGCTGCTGCACTTTTGGAAGTCAAAAAATCCACTTATGACAGGCTCAAATCCACAGCTGAACAAACTCCTGACCTGACCCCACTCCAAGTGCTTGAGGAAGCAGAGGCTGCTTATTTAACGGCTCTGGCTGAGCTTGGGGCAATTCAGGATCGCCAGTCCTTTCTGCGGGTGAAAGCACCGTTCAGCGGAGTGATCACACAGCGATTTGTAGATAACGGGGCCCTGGTACAAAGCGGAATAACCAATACCGGTACTTCGCCTATTGTAGAACTGCAACAGCTGGACCCAATCCGATTGACGATTCCACTTCCTGAGAGTGACGCCGGTATTATCAAGATTGGGGACACGGTTAAAGTTACGTTCCCAGAACTTCCAGGTGAAGCGTTTACCGCTCAAGTAAGCCGTACTGCGGGGGTATTGGATGTAGCTTCCAAAACCATGCAAACAGAAGTAGACATTGACAATAAAAAGGGTGTGATAAAGCCTGGGATGTATGCCAAGGTAGTCATGATGCTGGTGAGCCGGGAAAACGTGCTATCCCTTCCTGTTCAATGTCAGTATATGTTTCAGGATGAACTATTTGTGCTGGAGGTGATCGATGACAAGGTTGTAAGGACACCTTTACGACGAGGACTGACTAACAAAGATTATTTCGAAGTCCTCAATACAAATCTTGATTCCACTTCCATGGTAATTATACAGGGGAAAAGCTTGGTGAAAACAGGGCAGCAAGTGGAAGCAATGCTAAAGACAGAAAGATAATTGAGAGGGTTTAATGAAAATATGGCAAAAGCGGTTATCGCCTTATTGCTGATTGCCAGACTGGCAAATTCAGTACAGGCCCAGGATAAAATAATGCCTATTGACATAAAGACCGTGCTTAAATTGGCTGGCTCCAGCCATCTGGATGTAGCTGAAATAAACGCGCGGTATGAACTGGCTAAGGCTCAACAGCTGGAGGCTAAGGAATGGATGATTCCGACTATTAGTCCAGGTGTGCTTTTGATGTCCTACAAGGGCATCGCCCAGGCGACCGATGGGACTTTTGTGGATGTGGACAAGAACAGTTTTTGGGCCGGGGTCAATGTAACTTCTGAGTGGGATTTGGGAAATGCAGTGTATTCGTATCTGGCTGCGAAACAAAATGTAGAGTCGGTTGGATATGAGAAAATGGTGGAACAAAATAGGGCCAATGTACAGGCAGTACAGTCTTTTTATGATTTGAGTGCTGCTCAAAGTAAGCTTGTAGCGCTGGAAAAAGTAGCACTTAAGTCGGAGGATATTGTTACCCAAATTGCGCTACAAGTGGAGCAGGGAATCACGTATAAATCCGACCTGCTTCTGGCAAAATCCAATTTAAACCATATAAAAATAGAGGTCAGTAAGGCCCGTTCAGCAATACAAAGAAACTCTCACGAGCTGCTGGAGCTATTGAATATTTCTGATAATGTCCAGCTGCTTGTCTCTGATTCGCTGCTGGTACCGGTTAATTTGGTGGACACATCCAAGGTTGAATTCACCAGCGCCTTCGATAAACGGCCGGAGCTAATGGTTTTTAATAGTAGGATTGAAGGTTTTAAGATCGACCGCAAATCTCAAACCACAGGTTTACTATTGCCCAATATCAATTTTGGCTTGAACAATGGGCCATACGGGCCTTATTTCAGCCCTGAAGGCAATGCGCTCAACTACTATGTAGGTGCCAAATGGGAAATTCCTCTTGGTGCATTGTTCTACGGCGGCACAAAAAAAGCCTTTGACGCGCGCATCCGAATTGCGGGGATCAATGTGGACCGGGCTAAAAATGAGATACGCCGGGAGATCCAGGATGAACAAATGAATCTTCAAACTTCAAAGGTCAGGATGAAATTGGCTGAGTCCTCTGTCGCGTTTGCGAGCGAAGGATTGGATCAAAGTATAGAAAGACAGCGTCTCGGAACGGCAATACCACTGGAAGTGATCAGGGCACAGGAACAAATGATGGAAGCGGAGCTCGATTTGATAGATGCCGTTACCCAATACAATAAGGCGCAGTACAGCCTGTACATAGCGCTGGGTAATAATCCTTAATACGGATTCATCAGAATGTAGGTGGCAGCACCTGCCAGGTAACCCATCGCTGCAAGAAGCGAAATCTTCTTGACATACCAGATAAAGTCAATTCTTTCCATGCCCATGACGGCAACACCAGCAGCTGAACCAATTATCAACATAGACCCACCGGTACCAGCGCAGTAAGCCAGAAATTCCCAAAATTCATGATCTACCGGGTATGCGCTACCTTGCACAAGTGGCCCCAGTTCATACATGCCCATAGCGCCTGCAACCAGTGGAACGTTATCCACAATCGCCGATAATGCGCCAATAATCAAATTAATTCCATAGATATGACCCACAACGCCATCCAACCATGTGGCCAATATGCCCAGGTGCCCAGCCGACTGCAGGCTGCTTACCGCCAATAAAATTCCAAGGAAAAAATAAACTGTGGACACATCCACTTTTTGCAGGACACCAATCACCGACAATCCCGACTTTTGCTCAACGTTCTTCTTTCTGTGCAGTATTTCCGTGGTAACCCACAATACACCCAAACTAAGCATCATGCCCATAAACGGGGGTAAATGAGAGACTGTTTTAAAGACTGGCACAAACAACAATCCTGCAACGCCCATAAAAAAGACGAGATTGCGTTCAAACGCTGTTGTTGGGTTTTTCATGTGTTCTATATCCATTCTTCCCAAAGCCCTTACTACCGTCCCTTGCTTCGTGAAAGACAGGTAGAGCAGCGGTACAACCATGCACACAACACTGGGTATAAAGATCGAAATGGTCGTTATGTCACCGATCGGTGACCATGCCCCGCCAGAATTGGCCGCCAGTATGATCATCCCACAGAAAAACCAGCGTTCTTCCTTTTCCTTCAACAACTTCCTGATCAATGCAACCATCACAATAGAGGTTGTTAGGTTGTCCAAAGCAGCTGAGAAAAAGAACGTAAGGATTGAAAGGATCCACATCAGCTTTACCCGGTTATCCGTATTGATCCTATCCGTGATAACAGCAAAACCTTCGTGGGCATCTATCAGCTCAACGATGGTCATGGCACCGAGTAAAAAGAAGAGTATCTGAGCTATGTCATTCAGGTGATGACCCACCTCATGTTTATAAATAAAAAGGCGTATTGATTCTATTGATTCTGATTCTTTAGGGTTATGCTTTAACCAATCAAAAAACTCTTTGGCGAAATGTTCACTGCCCGCTAGAATTTCATCCGCTCCAAAAAGAAATATTGTCCAGGTAAGCACACCTATCAGGAGTGCGGAAGCGGCCTTATCTATCTTGATTGGATGCTCAAAAGCGATTGCCGTATAGCCAATCACAAATATTACCACCATCAAAACAAACATATCCTCAGTATATAATCCCTAAGCTGTTAGTTCTCTTTGTGCAGATAGACGGTGGTCGATGGAAACGCAAAGTCACTTCCATGTTCCTTCACGATTTCCATAATCCGGAAATTGATGTCTTCAACCACCATCATATACTCATCATAGTTCTGTGTGTCTACGTACAGCAGAATAGTGAGATTAAGCGAACTATCACCAAATTCCTCAAACCTTACCAGCCCATCCTGATTGGTCCTTTCGTGCTCGTCAATGTATGCCTGTACATCCTTAACAATCGCTTTGATCTGGTCAATCGCCGTATCGTAGGTAAGGCCGACCTGAAATTTAGAGCGCCTAAAAGTTCGCAGCGACATATTGTCAAGCACATTGCTGATCAGCATATTATTGGGGATGGTGAGGAAGCTCTTCTCCAATGTCCTGATCCTCGTGCTTCTAAAGCCAATTTTTTCAACCACACCACTTATACCCTCGACCTTGATGTAATCGCCCACAACGAACGGTTTATCAAAGAAGATGATGAATGAGGCGATCACATTTTGCAGCGTGTCTTGTGCGGCAAGGGCGATGGCCAATCCGCCAATTCCCAGTCCTGCCACCATAGCACCAATATTCAACTGGAAAACAGCTCCTAACGTGAATAGGAAGGCAAATATATAGGTGAAGATCTTGAGCGCCTCTTTGACAAACTGAATTATCTGGTCATCTGTGGTGGATTCTGTCTTTTCAGCCTGCTGCATCAACACCAATCCGATAAAATCTATAAGTCTTAGGATTGACCATGTTACCGATACTACCAAACAAATTTGAAGCGTAATATTTACCAATCGTTCAATGTCTACATCGTCTCCTTCACCTCCAGGAAAGTGCAACATCTTCACCGCGAATGCCAAGCCAACAAAGACGATCAAAAGCTCAATTGGCTTGATCATCAAATCAAAAAACTGATCCAGGTTTAAAAAGCCGTCACCTTTGTTGCGCTTAAATATTTTAAACACAACTTGCCCGAGCTTTTTAGAGATAAGGCGCTTAAAGACAAGTGCGACCAGAATGATGCCTGCGGCCCAGAGGTAGTTCTCAACGGAATTCCCCCAGAAGGTGGAGTCTAGATAATCCTGAAAAGGCATGATATTCCTGTTTACTAATAAATCTGGGACAACGACTTACAGACCAGTATTCTATCAGGTTAAAATCGCACGCAAAAGTATGAAAACAATTGGATTCATGAAGCATTATTAAGATTAAAGAGAATGACAATTTATGGTCTCACGATCACACCACAAGAAGAATCTCTTTTTGCACCTGTTACTGATGATAAGCAATTAATATCGCCACGAATCCTCAGCACACCCAGGAAGGCGAATATCAGTGCCTCTTTATATTCAATAATTGCTTTGCCAGGTACAGTAATCTCCAATTCCGTTTCTTGTCTAATGCAATCCACCAGAAAACCGTTAAGTGTTCCACCTCCAGAAACCAACATATGCGCTCCCGGATTAATTCCCTTCTCCAGCGTGCTTCGGCGAACTTGAATGGCGATGTGCTTGCATACCGTGCATAGTTTATCCTCATTTGATGCTGAAGATTGACTGATTACAGGCATGAATTGTTCATCCAACCACTCTCTACTCAAGGATTTAGGTGCGGGATCAAAATAATAGGGCAATACACTCAACGCTTCCAGTAAGTTGGCATCGATACTGCCAGTCGCTGCAAGATTGCCATTATCATCATATTCTTTCCCCAGGGCGTTGGCCATAACATTCAGGGCAATATTCACAGGTGCAACATCAAATGCAATCCTTGAACCATCAGCCTCAAATGAAACATTCGCGAAACCTCCCAGATTCAAACAGACATCGTATTGCGCAAACAGGTATCTGTCGCCTATCGGTACCAGGGGCGCTCCCTGACCACCAAGAGACACATCAAGTGTACGAAAATCGTTGATTGTTTGAATGCCGCAGGCATTGGCAAGGGATTTTCCATCTCCGAGTTGACAGGTATATCTTTGCTCTGGTTGATGAAATACTGTATGCCCATGGGAGGCAATCAAATCAGGGCTAATATCATACTGCCCAATAAATTTAGCACATGCCCTCCCCAGATACGCGCCATAATCTACATGCAGTTTTTGGAGTTCACTCTTAGGAAGGCTTTGTGCATTCCTTAAATCAGCGAACCACTCGTCGCTGTACCGCAATGTAGTGGAGTGCTTTAACTCAAACGACCATTCACCTTGCTGTTCAACGAACTCTGCATATGCTAAATCCAAGCCGTCAAGGGAAGTGCCAGACATCAACCCTATTACTTTATACACCATCTGAATTAAGCATGTGTTGTTCGGGAGCAAGATTAGTAAAAATCAGTCGAAAAATCTATATTTGCAACCCTTCAAAATTAAGATTCGGATGAATTTGGAACTCACAGAAGAACAGGAAACGGTTAAGCGTGCTGCCAGAGATTTTGCCCGGACAGAGCTGCTTCCCGGGGTTATAGAGAGAGATGAAAATCAAGCGTTCCCTACGGAGCAGGTTGCGAAACTTGGGGAACTGGGCTTCCTCGGAATGATGGTGGCACCCGAGTACGGCGGAGGTGGAATGGATTGTATGTCATACGTTCATGCGATGGAAGAGATATGCAAGGTTGACGCATCCACTGGTGTTATCATGTCGGTAAACAATTCGTTGGTTTGTTGGGGGTTTGAGCAATTTGGGACAGAGGAGCAGAAGCAAAAGTATTTAGTCCCACTGGCATCAGGGAAAAATATTGGCGCCTTTTGCCTGTCTGAACCTGAGGCGGGTTCGGACGCAACATCTCAGAAAACTACCGCGATTGAAAAGGATGATCATTATTTATTAAACGGAACAAAGAATTGGATCTCAAACGGAAGTTCTGCTTCCACTTATTTGGTGATTGCCCAGTCTGATGTGTCCAAAGGATATCGGGGCATTAATGTGTTCATTGTGGAGAAAGGAATGGATGGATTTATTATTGGCACTAAGGAGAACAAATTGGGCATCCGGGGTTCTGACACCCATACCTTGCTGTTTAACGATGTTAAGGTGCCAAAGGAGAATAGAATTGGAGATGACGGGTTTGGATTTAAGTTCGCGATGAAAACCCTTGCAGGTGGTAGAATAGGAATTGCCTCACAGGCTTTGGGTATCGCTTCGGGAGCCTACGAATTGGCGCTGGCCTATTCTAAAGAAAGAAAGACATTCGGAAAGGAGATATACAAACATCAGGCGATCAGCTTTAAGTTGGCGGATATGGCAACACAGATTGAAGCCGCCAGACTGCTGTGCCTAAAGGCTGCCTGGCATAAGGATACTGGGGAAGATTACAATTTGTCTAGCGCTATGGCCAAGGCTTACTCTTCAAAAATTGCCATGGACGTAACATCAGAAGCTATTCAGGTGCACGGAGGCTATGGATATGTTAAGGAATACCACGTTGAGAGAATGCTTCGAGATGCAAAGATTACCCAGATTTACGAAGGGACCACAGAGATTCAAAAGATCGTGATCTCAAGGGCGTTATTGAAGTAATCAATCTATAAAGCTTCAAGCAGGACTTCCAGGCCTATTCCACGCGAACCTTTTACGAGTATGTTCATCCCAGAGACAGGCGAAGACTCCAACCATATTTTCGCGTCATTGACGTTCGTAAAATGTTCACATCTCAGCATCGTGCACACTTTTGAGAATTCCTCACCCACGAGAATCACCCGCTCATAAGAGTGTTCTCTTAGCAAATCTACAATGGCCGTGTGCTCTTCTTCAGCATAAGTACCCAGTTCCAACATGTCACCCAAGATGACCATACGATTGGCTTTTACAAGATTTGTAAAACTTTCCAATGCCGCACGCATGTTCATGGGGTTGGCATTGTAAGCGTCCAGGATGATATGGTTGTTGTCGGTATCTAACTCCTCCGACCTGTTGTTATCCGGAACGTAGCTCTCGACAGCTTCTACGATGTCCGTTGCCGGGACCTGGAAGAATGAACCAATACATATTGCAGCCATAATATTTTCAAAATTGTAAGTGCCTAACAAAGAAGTAATGATTTCCCGCGGTGCATCACCTTGCTGGCAATAGCTTACTTTTAAGTGCCCGTCCACATCTAATAAAGTACCGCGACAATCGCTGTCTTCCGAAGACCCGTAAAACACCGGATTCATTCCTTTACTCAGATCCATCAGCATCGTGTTGTCTCTATTCACGAACACTTGTCCATCATTGGATTTCAGAAATTGGTACAACTCCAATTTTGTTTGTCTCACACTGTCAAGATCACCAAAGCCTTCCAGATGTGCTTTTCCGATATTTGTAATCAATCCATGCGTAGGCTTTGCTATCTTACAAAGGAATTCGATTTCCTTGATGTGATTGGCACCTAATTCTATAACAGCCATTTCCGCATCCTTTCCAATCGTTAAGAGTGATAAGGGGACGCCTATGTGATTGTTCAAATTCCCTTTAGTCGCAACCACATTTAATTTCTTAGACAATATACGAGCTGTCAAGTCTTTAGTAGTAGTCTTACCATTGGTACCAGTAATGCATAGCACTGGAATATTTAGGGATTCCCTATGATAAGCAGCCAACTCTTGCAGGGCTGGCAAAACCTCCTCCACATAGATTAACCGCTCGCCATCTGACTTCTCCATGTCGTCTACAATGGCATAGGCGCATCCACCTGCTATTGCCTGCTCAGCATAGTTGTTTCCGTTGAAATGGTCCCCTTTTAGGGCAAAGAACATTGATCCCTTCTCAGCTTTGCGATTATCCGTGCAAATGAATGGATGCTCCAGGTAAACGGAATACAGATCTTTTATGGAGATAGACAAGTTGGCATCTATAAAAAACCGCCCCTCACTTAAGTTAAGTGAGGGGCGAAAATATTATTACTCGATCGTTTAGTTAGAATCCTACCGGGCTTCCAACTCTGACCATCGCACATCTGAAACCAAGATAAGATGTTTCTTGCTCCATATCCATGAATCGACGTGTTCCAGGTCCCATCCAGTATGCCCTATCCTTCCATGAGGCACCCTTATAGACGTGTGCGCGATCGTCAACCAAAGTCGTAGGGAATTCACCAGTAGATTCATACATAATCTTCTTCATGTTTTCAGGCTCAACATCCTCACCGTAACGAATACTGGAAACCTTATCGCCATCGAGATAAGATATGTTATCCGCAGTTGTATAGTTTCTTCGGTTGGTGGCCGGAATCTTGCCAAGATTCTCTTCTTCCGTTACGTCTCTCCAAATGATTCGTCCCAGTGTATCTTTTTCAGCGATAATTCCTTCTTCATCCCTCATCTGAGTTTTAAAGACATTTCCCCTAAACGATCGGAAGTCATCAGCATCCTCTATGGTAAGCGGACGGTATACATCCATGACCCACTCACTAACATTTCCAGCCATATTGTAGAGGCCGTAGTTGTTTGGCCAATAGGCATAAACAGGCGATGTTATATCAGCATTGTCGTTTAACTGCCCGGCAACACCCATTTGATCTCCACGTCCACGTGTGTAGTTAGCCATCATCCTACCAAGCTCCTTAACGTGGTCATTTCTTACGTAGTGGCCATTCCATGGATAGATTCTCCTTTCAGTTACACGCTCAAAATATGTGTTACCGATCAATCCAAGAGCAGCAAATTCCCACTCTGCCTCTGTTGGGAGTCTATACCTCGGAAGGAATATTCCGTCTTCCATGCGTACCTTTCGAGTATCTTTATTGGGATCCAGATCAGGAAGGTCTGTAATAACGAGTCCTTCATACTGACCAGCCAGATAAGCATCCGTGTTGAAGTTATCATCAGCTGTCTGGTTAGGATTTACATCCAGAAGCCCCTCACGTATCAGAATATACTCATTAACTCTATCTGTACGCCAGGCGCAGAATTCTGCTGCCTGAACCCAGTTAACTCCAACTACCGGGTACCACTGGTATGCTGGGTGCCTTAAATACAATTCTACATACGGCTCATTATAAGCCAATTTTGATCTCCAAACCAGTGTGTCAGGTAATGCTCTTTTATATACCTCTGGATAATCAAGCGCGAATACCCTGCCCACCCAGTGTAGATATTCCCTATAATGCACGTTGGCCACTTCTGTCTCATCCATATAGAAAGATGATACCGTCACTCGTCTCGGGATATTGTTCCAATCGTAGAATACGTCTTGCTCAACACGGCCCATCATGAAGGTGCCACCTTGAACTAAAATCAAGCCTGGGCCGGTTTCCTGCCCCATATATAGGTCAACTTGAAATCCCCCGTTGTTTGGCTCATTATACGCCCAACCTGTCATCGAAGATAACTCCTTACCACACGAAGCTAATACTAAGAGTCCAACTAAGCATAGCGCTGTATAGACGTGTATATTGGCTTTTTTCATCATAATATCAGATTTAATTTCACAGATAGATTCCGGTATAACGAAAATCATTCAAAAAGGTTACCACAATAAAACTAGAATGACGGACAACTTATTGCTCTGAATTTTCTTTTCTTCGGTCTACATTCAAACTGGAGGGCAAATGAGAATTCATGTGAACCTGAAGTAGCATTACTCAATTTCGATAGTGTAATGTCATAACTATACCCAAATTTCACCATTCCTTCGTGAAATCCTACCAGAGCAATGAATGCGTCTGAATTCTTCTCCGCCTGACGATACCAAAGACCCCCTATTATTGGCCCTTTGTTAATATAGATACCCAGGTTGATCTGCTGGAAGTCCTGCTGCTTCTGATATAATATGTTCGGCGATACGTTGGACTCTTCTCCTGTCTCATCCAACGGTATAATAGCCCCCGCATGTGCCGTGATCTTCATTGGCAATCTCGCCTCATTAGGATTAACAAAGCCCTCATATGGCTGAGTTAGGTGATGCACGGCTACTCCCAGGAAATACTGCTTAGAAAATCCGAGAACTCCAGCAGATAGATCCAAATTTCCCTTGGTATCATTTACCTTGGTCTCCGCTGTCTCATAGATGAACCCGTATCTCGGATCAATCATATCTCCAAAGGTGAGTTTCTCCCAGTCAATCTTCTTCTGCATATAACCAACCTGAAACCCCGCTTTGACAGAGAAGTTTCTATTGATATTCATTTGATAAGAGTACAAAATATTTCCCGTTGTAGTATTCAACGTACCTTCACCGGCACGGTCCTGAAGAATCACTACTCCCAATCCACCTTGAAGTCCATCAACGTGTTGGTCGTAGGAAACGCTATATGTAACAAAAGTGCCTGAAAGAGCCGGCCACTCATTTCTATAATTCATGATCAATCTAGGACACCGAGCAGTACCGGCAAATGCTGGGTTCAAATACAGCGGATTCGCATAGAATTGCGTAAACTGAGGATCCTGTGCATACGCAACATCGCAGCATGCCAGCAACATCAGAATAACAACAGAAACGAAAGGTTTTTTTAACATGTAAGTTGTGCGGCTCTTGCAATGCAATAATACAATATAAATTAACTTTTGGTCCAAACAGCAACGCTAAGTTAAAAAAAAATGCACAATTGGATAACAAAACTAATATTATTTCTACTTTTAAATCCATGAGTAAAATCGCAGTTATAGGAGGGGGATTGGTAGGTTCTTTGCTCTCCGTTTTCCTAGCAAGAAAGGGCTTTGAGGTCAGCGTTTTTGACAAGCGGACTGACATCCGAAAAGCAAAAATCGTGGCAGGAAGATCCATCAATCTTGTAGTTGCGGACCGTGGCTGGAAAGCTCTTGAAAAAGCCGGAATCCACGACGCTATTCGCCAAATAACGGTGCCTGTTTATGGTAGAATGGCCCACGGCACCGACGGAAATCAGGATTTTCAGCAATACTCAATCGATCGCAAGGCGATTTACTCTGTTTCCAGGGCAGAATTAAACAAGCGGTTAATTGAGATAGCAGACGACTTTGACAATGTTTCATTTCATTTTGAGCACAAGTGCACCGGTATTACCGAGGATGGGGCAAGGGCAAGCTTCACGAACAACCTGGGGGCAGATGTTCAGGTAGAGGCCGATGTGATCTTCGGGGCTGACGGGGCGAATTCTGAAGTAAGGAATTCCATGCGGGACCATCTTGAGAAAAATGATCCAGATGGAGATCATGAATTCCTGGAAGAGTATATTGAGCATGGATATAAAGAACTCATTATCCCCCCAGATGAAAATGGGAAATGGGTATTGGATGAAAATGCCTTACACATATGGCCGAGAAAGCAGTATATGCTTATGGCACTCGCCAATCTGGATGGGGGGTTTACCTGCACGCTATTCCTGCCTTTTAAGGGGGCATTCTCCTTTGAAACCCTGCAAACACAGGATGACCTTATGGCATTGTTCAATGAGGTTTTTGTCGATGCAGTGCCTTTAATGCCCACTTTGAAAAATGACTTTTTTGAGAACCCAACTTCTCGACTGGCAATTGTGAAATGCACTCCATGGATGTATATGAACCGGGTAGCGTTGATTGGAGATGCCGCACATGCGATTGTCCCGTTTTATGGAGAGGGCATGAACTGCGGATTTGAAGATTGCAACGTGCTAAATTCCCTGATCGACAAATCTGGGACTGACTGGAACACTGTGCTTCCCCAGTACTACGAAGCAAGAAAACCCAACGCGGATGCCATTGCGAATCTTTCACTTCGCAATTTTGTGGAGATGCGGGATTTGGTCTCCGATCCAGACTTTATTTTTCGAAAGAAAATTGAAGCCAAACTGCAAATTGCATTCCCTGATGAGTGGATTCCGCTATACTCTCAGGTAAAGTTCACTGATATCCCCTATAGCGAAGCCTGGACTGAAGGATTAAGACAGGATGAGGTAATGAAGAAGATTATAGCTATCCAGGGTATTGAGGATAAATGGGAAGATGATTCATTCGCAGAATCTGTTACCCACCTAATTTAGGATCTGAGCTATTGCAAAAACGGATTGTTGGCCCGTTCGAAACCCATGTTCGTTTCCGGACCGTGTCCGGAATAAACCGTAAAGTCGTCCCCCAGTGGCAGAAATTTACTTTTAATATTGTGAATCAAAGTGGCGTGATCGCCGCCCGGCAAATCGGTCCTTCCTATACTTCCATAAAAGAGCACGTCCCCTCCTATTACAAATTTTTGAGCCTTGTTTAAAAACGCAATATGCCCCGGAGCATGGCCTGGAACAAACAGAATTTCCAGTTCTGACCTCCCAAATTTCACAGTATCATTTTCATCTAAAAATCCCGTTGGTTCTACCGGCAATTTAACATTGGGAATGCCGTACATGGCGGCTACGGTCTCAGTACTTTCGAAAACAGGCATGTCCAAATGATGAAACTCGAAACCTAATTCATACCTTTTTGCTACATATTCAACCCCCAGCACGTGATCGATATGACAATGGGTGTTAATGAGCTTGACAGGCTTTAAATTGTTGTTGGAAATAAAGGCCGATAGCGAGTCTTCCTCCTGAGGATCGTAACACCCCGGATCAATGATTATACACTCCCTGGATTCATCATATAAGATGAAAGTGTTCTCGGCAAAAGGGTTGAATGTTATACTCTGAATTTGTATCAAGGCTAAATCGGTAAGAAATCATGCACTATTATTCGCTAAAATTAGTTATATCTTTGTTACATCAGGTATTCTCTCCATTCACTATGTTGGCACGAATCCAATTGAAATTGCTGCTCACCGCTATTGCACTTGTAGTAGGGGGCAGTTCGTTTGCCCAATTTTACAATGGATCCTATCAGGACTTTGGCAAAAACAGGGTACAGCACAGAGAGTTTATTTGGTCGTTTTACAAGTTCGAGAAAGCTGACGTCTATTTCTATACCGGCGGCAAGGATCTGGCAATATTTACAGCGAACAGCGCTGATCAGATTATAGAGCAAGCTGAAGACTTTTTCGACTATGCTTTAGAAGGCAAACTACAGCTGGTCATCTATAATAAACTGGGAGATTTAAAGCAGAGCAATATTGGCTATACCAGTGATGAAGACTATAATGTTGGGGGGGTAACCAGGATCGTAGGTTCGAAGATCTTCTTGTATTTCAACGGAGATCACAATCATTTGATCCAGCAGCTGCGAGAGGGAATAGCAGAAGTACTCATCAGCCAGATGATGTATGGCGGAAATTGGAAAGATCGGGTGAAGAACTCCACATTGCTCACTCTTCCCGACTGGTATTTAGAAGGACTCATCTCCTACTATTCCATGGGATGGACACAGGAAATCGAAAACAGGGTAAAGGATGGTATTCTATCGGGGCGGTACAAGAGGTTTAACCACCTGACTGGCCTTGATGCAAAGTATGCCGGACATTCTATTTGGAACTTTATCGTTGAGCGGTACGGCGAATCCTTAATTCCCAGCATCTTGTACATGACAAAGGTGAGCCGCAATATTGAGAGCGGGTTGATCTTTGTCCTGGGATCTTCCCTTCGGAATCTAACTGAAGACTGGCTGGAGTTCTATCACAATAAATTCTATGGTTACGAAAACATTGCGGGACTTCCGCTGGAGAATTCAATTCTGAAGCGAACCAGGAAGTCGAGGATATATACGCAATTGAAAATTAGCCCGGATGGAACACATGTTGCGTTTGCCACCAATCAGCTAGGCAAGTACAAAGTTTATATTGTGGAAACAGAGACGGGGAAAAGCAGGAAAGTATTCAAAGGCGGCTATAAGATTGACAGACTTGTAGATTATTCATACCCGTTGATCGACTGGCACCCAACCAAGCAGATTTTGTCAATAATCGTAGAGGATAAGGAGGAAATTCACTTGAATTACTACTTTCTCGAGACCCAGGAGAAACAACGTCGAACGATACACCACTTCCACAAGATTCTTGATTTCTCATATTCTGATGATGGGAAGCAATTCGTCATGTCGGCCATCAAAAATGGGCGAACAGATATTTTTGTTTACCACCTCTCCAAAAACACCTCTGTTAACATTACCAACGACATCTACGACGATCTCAATCCCAGGTTTATTAATAACTCAGAGGATATTGTGTTCACCTCCAATCGCATCAATGATACCCTCAGCGTTTCTCAAGAAGCCGGTAAGACTACGTCACTATCGACAGCCAAGAATAAGGATGTTTTCTTATACAATTTTGCACGTAAGGCCAAAGTGCTTAAGCGCATTACGCATACACCGGAAGACGATGAGTCTTTTCCAATGGAATTTGATCAAAGCGTGGTCAGCTACCTCAGTGACAAGAATGGAGTGAACAATCGCATGCTCACCAAATTCGACAGCGTGATCAGCCATGTAGATACCACAGCACACTACCGCTTCACAACGAAGCAGTTTCCCGCTTCGAACTACCGGCGCAGTATTATTGAACAGGATGCCAATATCAAATCCAAAAAGTATGCAGAAATCATCTACAACAAGGGCCGTTATCACATACTCATGGATGATCTTTCAGTGGAAGATTTAATAAATGCTGGATCTGGGTTGCAGGACAGCAAACCAAGAAACCAACCGAAGCCAGCAAATTATGAACGTGATCCAAATGAGCCCGACAACAATGATTTGGATGGAGAGGGCTTTAACTTGGGTGACAAGGACAACAAACGGGAGATCGACATTTATGATTATGTATTTGAAATCGAAAAGGTCAATGAAGAGGAAGAAAAAGAGAAGTTAAAGGTCACCGATGTTCCCGTTGAGTTCCCCGACAATATTTTGGAAGAGGCGACGGATGAAGACAGCGATGCTGACTCGGGCGGTGAAGACTCTGAGGCTAACTACTATGTTCGAACCATTGAAAACCTGCAAATTCCGAGTAAGCAATGGAATTACAACACGGCGTTTTTTACTGAATATTTCGTCAGCCAACTTGACAATCGCTATCTCAATGAAACCTATCAAAAATTCACTGGAGGCGGCGCTGTGTACACGAACCCAGGCTTGAATCTATTTTTTAAGATTGGTGTAAGCGACCTTTTTGAAGACAAGCGAATTGTAGCTGGGATGCGCCTATCGGGGAACTTAAACAACAACGAGTTTTTTGTCAGCTATGAAAACCTACAGCAACGACTAGACAAGCAAGTTGTGTTTCACCGTCAATCCTACCTGACTTTTCAAAATGATGGTACAGGGATCAAAGTGCATACACATGACATTAAATACACCTTCAAATGGCCTTTCACTGAAATTATGGCGGCCCATGGCTCGGTGATTTACAGAAATGATCGGTCTGTGACACTATCAACTGACAGGAGAAGCTTGCTTGTGCCGACCACATATGAAAATTGGTCAGGACTAAAAGGAGAGTTCATTTTCGATAATACATCCAGTCTAGGGCTGAACCTCTATAAAGGAACAAGATATAAGATATTTGGGGAATGGTATAGGCAGCTGGACAATACTAATACGGATTTGTTTGTAGTTGGCCTGGATTTTAGAAAGTACCTCAGAATTCACCGGTCTCTGATTTGGGCCAATAGAATCGCCGCCAGCACATCGCTGGGAGACAAGAAAGTCATCTACTACATGGGAGGCGTCGATGGATGGCTCAAGCCTGAGTTCAATAATGAAACAGCCATTGCTCCGGATCAAAACTACGCATATCAGTCCGTCGCTACCAACATGAGGGGATTTCTGCAGAACATCAGAAATGGCAACAGCTTTATGGTTGCGAGTTCTGAAATTCGATTCCCCATCTTCAAATACTTCATGAACAGGCCCATGAAATCAGACTTTGTGAAGAATTTTCAAATCGTAAGCTTTGCTGATGCAGGAACAGCCTGGACCGGCAGTAATCCCTATGCTTCTGATAATTCCTTCAATACAAAGGTCTACCAATTCGGATCAGAGACCGGAGACGGCGAGATCAGAATTATCCACCAGCAAGAACCCATTGTGGCTGGATATGGCATCGGTCTCCGGAGTCGCATATTCGGTTATTTCGTGCGCGTTGATTGGGCGAGGGGCATTGAAGACGGCATTCACCTCCAACCTAGATTCTACTGGTCATTGAGCCTGGACTTCTAGGTTGCCAATGCGAATCAGTACGAATTTACGAATTAGCCCCCAATGCCCTATCCACTCATTCATGTATTAGCATCTTATAATGCTCAATAGTTATTTTCCTATTTACCCTATGGGGGTTTCAATTCGAAATTCTTTTATGCTCAAATGAAAATTTAGTTCCACAAATTTTCTAGAGGTGAATTCGTACATTCGTATTCGTAATATGAGTTTAAAAGAAACCATAAAATCTCTGGCAAAACAGTTTCATTCTGACACTGTTAATATTCGGAACCACATCCATTCCAATCCTGAATTGTCATTTCAGGAGTTCGAAACTTCCAAATTCATCAAGGGTCAACTGGAGGCTTTGGGAATTGAATACGAAGATGGATTCGTAAAGACTGGCATTGTAGCGACAATTGAGGGGAAGGATCCTGGGACGAAAACAATTGCAATGCGGGCAGATCTCGATGCGCTTCCCATTTTAGAAGAAAACGACGTGCCCTACAAATCAAAGAATGATGGCGTGATGCATGCCTGTGGACACGATGTACACACTTCGGTGGCATTGGGAATGGCTCGCGTGCTCAACGAAATCAGGGAAGAGTTCACCGGGACCCTAAAGCTCATCTTCCAACCAGGTGAAGAGAAACTGCCAGGAGGAGCTTCGCTTATGATAGAAGAAGGTATTCTTGACAAGATTAACGCAACTGCTATTTTCGGTATCCACGTGATGCCCACCATTGATGCGGGGCAGGTGGGTTTTCGTTCAGGCATATACATGGCTTCTGCGGATGAGATATACCTCACCATAAAAGGTAAAGGCGGACATGCTGCCCTTCCTGCCTTAAACATAGATCCGCTGCCCATTGCTGCTGAGATACTCGTAGAGTTGTATAAGATCACATCTCCTGCCGATGATATTCCGATGGTCCTGGCGTTTGGAAAAATGAATGCCAATGGGGCTACCAATGTGATTCCCTCCGAAGTCACTATTGAAGGTACATTTAGAACGATGAATGAGGAATGGAGGATGGAGCTACATCAAATCGTTGCCAAAACTGCCCAGGATATTGCAGTTAACCATGGTGCGGAGTGCGAGGTGTTGATTAAAAAAGGCTATCCCTGTCTTGTCAATGATGAGGCGATGACCGCCGCTGCCAAAACAGCAGCTGAAGAATTCCTCGGAAAGGACAATGTAGGGGAACTTGATTTACGTATGACTGCTGATGACTTCGCCACCTTCTCACAAGCGATGCCGGGCTGCTATTTCCGGCTGGGCATCAGGAATGAGGAGGAGGGTATTACTTCCGGTGTCCATACCCCAACCTTTAATATTGATGAAAGAGCCCTTGAAACAGGCGTGGGGCTGATGTCGTGGTTGGTGATTGAGGAGTTGAGGAGTTAAGGCTTTCTTTGAATCTAAGCTTAAAAGGATTGTATCAATCTCCTTAAGCCTCAATAAAAAAAGGGCGAGTCCTGATTTGCGCAAGCGCATACCTGAGGACTGCCCTTCAATTACGAATGTTTAATAAACCAAATATTATTATTTCTGAATTACCAGCCTTTCAGTGGTTAGAGAGCCGTTGTCCTCTAAACTGATCATGAATATCCCCGCAGCATAATCCGACAGATTCAGAGTCATAGATCCATTCTTAGCCCTGGATTCAAATACCGTCTTGCCAAACATGTCCTGTACAATAAGCAGTGCCGTGCTCGATTGTACTGACCCAATGTTAATGGTTACCTGCCCATTGGATGGATTGGGATACATCGAAAATTTCCCACCGCTATTGGCCTCATCAATTGCCAATGGCGGTGGTGTAGTAATTATATCGCTTGGCTCAATCTTAATGACCTCATTCATTGTATAATTAACATACCATATCCGACCTTCAGGTCCGATTACCGTACCCATTATTCCAGGATTGCCTGTTACAATGCGCTTAATTTCCACGGCAGGCATCGAAGAGATATCATAAATGATGATGTCTCCAGTAGCGTGATCCGTAACGATCATTCTATCATCAACTACATCTATGCCAGACGGCTCAACCAGCCCTGAATCAACGACAGTTTCCCAGGTAGCTCCGTCTACATTCTTGTATTCAGCAAGGGTTTCCCATGGACCATAGGATGGTGTGCCGCCAACACTTCCAGAGTTAATATCCAAACGCAGCACACGTTGGTTACCATTATCAACGATATACAACCAACCTGAGCTCTTGTGGAGTTCCATGTGCGATCCGATGACGTCATCAATTCGACTGACGGACATTCCCGTGAAGCGTCTTATCTTTCCATCACCATGATCAGTATTTCCAGGCCCATGGTCAGACGCGAAGTCATACCTTACAATATCATTGTTGTTTCCATCAAAGATCCAGAATACATTTCCGGTTTCATGCGCTATCCCCATCGCATACGAACTGGCGTGCAGCATGTCCAGATGACTGCCATTCCCGCCGGAAGGTTGTGCATAAACCAAAGGATCACTTGACCAAAGCGCGGGTCCTGTAAATGGGCTTCCACTACCAAAATTTGCGTCATACATACCTGGAGATGTTGAGAAATTGCCGTTTAGTGAGAATGCAACACCTGTCGGCGAATTCATAAAATGTTTGGAATTCTGGTCCTTTCTATACAAAGAGGATTGACCCGTTCCGCCCGGATCAGTGAACGTAACTGTAGTTCCACCACCACCGCTAACGTCACCTCCGATTCCCCTGTTGACTACCCAGAGTTCTCCATTGGGATGAAAGTCTAGATCCTGAGGTTTGCTCACCTGGTCGCTACTCGTGCCGATCATGTCATATGACAGCGTTATCGTATCAGACGTGTAGCTGGACATGATATTAGGAATTGGTTCAATAATAGTGACTGTCTTGGTCATATCGTCATTTGATATATCATCATCATCACCTGCTCCATTAACATTGTTCACCCACACCTTTAAGGAGTAAGTAGCAGCTGTATTTGCAGTCCAGGTTGTACTATGATCAAATTCATAGGTTGCGAAGGGAGCGAGACTCAACGCGCTAATGTTTTCGGTAACCGCAGCACCATTATCAATGGAGTAACTGAGATCAAAGGATGTGATAGTCGTTGTACCCAAGTTCTTTATGTCACCGGTAATCGAAATATTACCCGCCTCCACAAAATCGTATACCTCAATGCTAATAACAGAAGCGTCAAGGGCAGGTGGCCCTGAAGCAGTGAACGTAAATGTTTCGTCTGACCCAGTTCCAGTAAATGTATAAACCGGGAAACCTTCAATATTTACTGTAAATGTTGCACCTCCATCAGCCCAATCATCGACGAAGAAGATGTCATAATCTGAACCATCAGTTAAACACCAGGGGCCTTCATTGTTGGTGCTGTTGTTGGCATACCCACTCATGTTCTGGTTCTGGGCTCCACCCCCACCGCATCCTACATTGGTATTTCCTCCAGACGCTATTGTTCCGTTTCCGCAGTTGTTGCCATTGGGAAGCAGCTCCCAATAGACTTCATACCCGTACTGGTCCACAGCGACATCTATCGTTACTTCTACCTGTCCTCCCGGGCACTGGGCATTGGTGTATGACAGGCTACAACAAATTATTCCGATTAAAAGGGTAATTCTCTTCATGGGTGTGGTGTTTTGAATAGGTGTTTTTTGTTCGATTAAGTTTTATTCCACACAAAAATAACAATACTTGTGTATTTAAGCAAATACTTAAATATAATTGGGTAAGAATTGTTAACTTAGGGGAAATTTCATGATGCCTACAAGGAGGATGAATACATAATGGAACGTGTAAATCAAGAGCTCGATTAATAATCTATAATTCCAAACTGATTATGAAGAAGTTATTTGCAGTATTTGCCATATTATGCTTAAGTACAGCTACGGTGTTCGCGCAATATTATTACCTCCCTTATTTGGATTTCCCGGGGAATCCAGGAGGGTTGAACACTGGCGATGAAGCTACGATAAGTACCCTGGACGGATCATGGACTTCCATACATGCAGGTTCAGCCTCTACACCAGCATGGACAAGCGCACAATCCATCCCGTTTTCTTTTTCCTTTAACGGAGGCGTTGTTACTCAATACAAGGTGTCAACCTCTGGTGTGCTGACCTTTGACCTTTCTGCTGCCACTGTGCCACCTTATGCCAATACCAGCTTGCCTTCCACTAATATTCCTGATAATTCAATTTGTGTCTGGGGCGTGGAAGGGACCGGTTCAAATGACAATATTGTCATCAAAACATTTGGCAACACACCGAACAGGCAGCATTGGGTGTTCTTTTCTTCTTATACATTAGGAGGTGCGTTTTCGTATTGGTCAATTGTACTGGAAGAAAGCACGGATAAAATATATATTGTAGACCAGCGTCATTCTACCGGTACAAGTGGTGGCGTGACGATTGGAGTGCAGATTGACGGATCAACCGCTATCTCTGTGGCGGGTTCGCCATCAATTACTCCTATTTCGGGATCGGGTAATAATTATGCTGATAACGTTTACTATGAGTTTATCTACGGTACCCAGCCCAATTTCGACATAGATTTAACCAGCATTGATGTTTCTCCTTACTTGCTTTTAGCCGATGCGCCATTTACCGTTAACGGCACAATAAACAACCTGGGATCTGCTACCATCACTGATTTTGATATTAATTATTCTATTGATAACGGGAGTACTGTTACTGCTACTGTGAGCAGTGTCAATATCGCTTCGCTCGCCAGTTATACTTTTAACCACGCCACGACCTGGAACGCTGCCACAACCGGAAGCTATAATTTGAAAGTATGGGCCAGTAACATTAATGGAAATCCTGATCAAAATACTGCAAATGATGAATTAACTAAAGACGTTATTATAGGAGATCCTGGGTCCAGTCCCGACATAATTAACAGTTACCTTATTGGTACAGAAACATATACAACTATCGGAACAATATCGGATCAGGTCAATACTCCGCAGGATCTTGACTTCCACCCGATAAGTAATGCCTTATGGGTTATCAATAAAGGAACTGAGGGTTCAGGGGGGAGTGTAATCAGGTTCGAAAATCCGGGAGAGACAAATCAAACTTCAGAGTATCGGGAAGACGGAAATGCATGGCATTTCATGTCATTGCCCTCAGCCATCGCTTTCAGTGATGACAACATAAATTTTGCAACCTCCACCGCTATTCAGGATGCTAATCACAATACGCCTCCCGGTATTTTTGCAGGCCCAACGCTCTGGTCAAGTGACCTAAGCATATTTGCCATGCCTTCAGGTGGAAACGGCAGTCATTTAGATATGCTGCATCAAAGCCCCAATTGCATGGGCATAGCCCATGAAGCAGACAATATTTTTTGGGTTTATGACGGTTACAACCAAGATATTGCGCAGTATAATTTCATGGATGACCACGGCCCGGGCAATTCAGATCACACGGATGGAATAGTAAGACGGTATACCGAAATAGATGTACTGAGAGACGGGGAGATCCCCAGCCACCTGGTTCTGGATAAAACAACAGGCTGGCTATATATTGTCGATGTTGGAAATGACCGGGTCCTAAGGCTTGATATCAACTCCGGAACACTGGGTTCTAATCTGTCCTCACCAAGTGAGTCTTTTCTCGATCATAAAGCAGTAGTGAATGTAACATGGGAGGTATTAATTGATTCCGGCTTAACGGAGCCGAGTGGGATAGATGTCGTAGGCAATCACCTTGTGGTAAGTGATCATTCGACTGGAGATATTGTCATTTATGATATTTCGGGTACGAGTGCCATTGAACTGGGCAGGATCCAAACCGGGCAGCAAGGGATATGCGGGTTAAAAGTTGGGACGCAGGGGTATATTTGGTATGTAAATGAAACGCTTAACACCGTTGTCAGGATAGAACCAGAAAACATTCTACCTGGCATAGAATTTTCTGAAGGCCACAACTTTGTGGTCTATCCCAATCCTACAAACGGGGTACTGAACATCGAGCTTCATGAGAGTTTTCACGGTAATGTCGCAATAACGGTCACAGACCTGCTTGGCCGCATTGTCAGGATGGGTAATACCAAAGACTCAAAATACTCTATGGAACTTAATGATGTTGAAAGCGGTGTTTACCTTATTAAAATAGAGAACGGGGAACAGGTCCGTTCAAAACGATTTGTATTGAGCAAATAAGCTTTTTAGCCGCCTTTGGCGGAAGTTTCGTCCCCCGCGTTAAATCACACCACCTGCTTTTGCCACGGTTAATAGTGCTTCTCACAATGTTTCATAAGCACAAACGCAGTTAAACACTCACCCCATGCCTTTCTTGAGTTCCGGTAGTTTTTCCCATCCAATCAGCCAGAAGAAACACTTGAAGTGATACCTGACTATCCTAATCCAGTATGGGAGTTTTCTTTTCTATTCAATGCAGGGTAACTGATCTATAAACAGATTCGGCTCTACAACAGGATATTCCTTATATCCTTTACTCCAATACATTCTTATTTTTTCTACTGGACTTTTCTGAAGTGCCTGTACCGATTCATCACCCAAAAGACAGTAGCTATGATAGGTCGTGTATTTAAGGCTGTCGTTACTATCTCCGGTGTTACTCTTGAGAAATACAAGATCAACTATGTCTCCACTTACCAATTTAACCATAAACTTAGAGTCGCTCTGAATCGACCCAAATATTTTGTAGGCTGAATCAGTGTTGAGTTTCCAATTAATATAAACCGCCTTTTTATCATCCACTCTGGCGCAATAAACTTGTGCATTGGTTAATTCTTGATTTCGATAGTACTTTTTAAATTCTTCTGGAGTATCTGAAATAAGGTCCTGCTCTTTCATTATCACCTTCTTTACACCTGTAAATTCGTCAATTTCATTGGTTTTATAGTCGCATAACCCCGATGCAACGGGAGCCTTGTCAGGAGCAGTATTTCCCACTGGCTCCGCCTTTTCCTTGGCATATTCCCATGTCCCATCTTCATTTAATAGTACGTGTTTACCCTCAGAGGTTGTAGCGTTAATTTGCCCAAATGAGAGCGAAACGCTAAACATTAAAAATAGAAATGGCAGAAATTTATTCATGGCAGAGTCAATAAGTGGATAAAGGAGATTGGATAAGTAAATCTATGAAAAATGGGAGCAAATTTGAAAAAGTGTCCCCCCACGTGTCCCCGGGGACAGGATTCAATTCCATCACTTCGCGATGAAATTGGTCCTGATTAGGGGGTCTTACACTGCTATAGTATCATACACAATGATGGTATCAGTGTAGATACAGGTGTCTACAGATAAGGTTGTGTCACAAGGAGGTACATCTGTACTTCAAGTTACACCACCATTTAAAGTGCCGTCATTCCCATAGCTGGTTTGGTCTGCAGTGGTAGTACCTGTTTCTTTCTCAAAGTTCCAATATCCCAATAATCCTGCTTCATTGCCTGTTGGGGGACAATTCATGTATTGTTGGATTCGTAAACTATCGAAAGCAATATTCCTGCTGGTTCTTATACTGTTCAAGTTGCTGATAATATCGACAACTAACTTGCCAGATGATCCTATCTGTACAGTGTTGAGGTTGATGGAGGGTTGGTGGACACAAAAAGAATGGTTGTTGTGAAATGAGTTTATCAGGTATATGGCGACTCTCTATCATTCCATTTCTATTATTTTTATATTATTGTTAGTAGACCGAAGGATGAATTGTTAAAATTATAGTCTCGATCAATTGGAGCCACACCTACTCGCTTAATGAGCCGAGACCACCTAAAAGATCAATCAGATTTGATAAATTCTGAATGGTTAACCTCTCTTGTATTGGAGTGCCGGGAGAATACCCGGGAAAATTTATAACTTGCAATAAAATGTAATAATGAAGAGGATAGCAATCACATTGTTCTTGTTAATGATCATGCTAATAGCAAAGGCTCAGACTACAGCACTGGATTTTACCACCGACGATTGCAATGGTATTTATCACAACCTATTTGCAACTTTAGATTCGAATAATGTTGTAATCATTGAATTCTTCATGCTTTCCTGTGGCTCTTGTATCACCGCAGGAGATAAATTGGATGAGATGCATGACCAAATGGATATAGAGTTTCCTGGTCAAGTACGCTTTTATCATTTTGGTTTCGACGATGCCTATTCATGTACCGATATTTCTAATTGGGTAACCGCTAATGGATATAACTCGGTTCCCTTCGACTCTGGGGCTTATCAGGTTGCATACTATGGAGGGATGGCTATGCCTACTGTGGTGGTGGTAGCCGGCGCAACACATGAAGTACTTTTTCTTAACAACACTGGCTTCGGAGCAAATGATACAAATACGATAGCAAATGCTATAAGGAACTTTTACGGGGTTCTGCCTGGTGTTGGTGAATATTCAAGCACTTCACCGGTATTACAATTAAGTCCTAATCCTGCGAGGGATGCCCTTCGAGTACAATTTGCTTCTGCCAAACCCAATGATTTTCAGATTCAGATCATCGATTCTCAAGGGCGTCTTCAATCAATTGTCGAAGGTCGAGAAATCAATGAAATGATCAATATCTCCACCTTGGCCAACGGAGTATATTTTCTAACTATTAAATCCGATGGAATTATGGAGCAGCATAAGTTCACTGTTCTACGATAGAACCTTCCGGATATATATCGTTTTGATTCAGTTCTGACAATGACCAGGTCCATAATTCCATCTTTGGTATTGCTTATCACGTTGGTCACTGCCAAGGCCCAAAATCCTCTTTACATCCCCGATACTCTTAACGGACCGATCTATAACCTAACCGTTGCATATAGTAGCAAGGTATTTTTTCCACCGAACGTCACCGACACTTATGGCATGAATGGAGATATCCTTGCGCCAGTTTTGCTTATGAACAAAGGAGATAGCATTACTCTCAACGTAATAAATGATCTGAATATCAGCACCACTATGCACTGGCACGGATTTCACATCAGTGCTGCTAATGATGGTGGACCACATCAAGTCATTGACCCTGGCACAACATGGAGCCCCAGCTTCAAAGTGCGTAATGATGCCGCCACATATTGGTTTCATCCACATCTTCATGAGAATACAGAGCTTCAGGTGACCAAGGGACTAGCGGGGATGATTATTATTCGCGACAGTATAGAATCCACTTATGATTTACCCAGAACATATGGGGTTGACGACATTCCACTGATCGTGCAGTCCAAATCTTTTGACGCTTTTTACCAGCTCGCTTCTTTTAATTCCTACGACAGTACCATACTCATCAACGGGACCATAGATCCCTACGTGGAAGTACCTTCCCAAGTTATCAGGTTAAGGTTACTGGCCACAGCATCTTCTCGCAGCTTCTTATTTGGTCTGGAAGGGGATCTTCCATTCTATCAAATTGCAACGGATGGAGGATTGTTAGACCAACCGGTGAGCATGACACGTTTAAGACTTTCTACCGGCGAACGAGCAGAGATATTGATCGACCTATCTGCTCTACAGGGGCAAAGCATATTCCTCAAGAGTTTTGCCTCTGAGCTTGAAGATGGCATAATTGGCGGACCAGTTGCCGGAGTAAGCGATACGCTTCCAGGTTATTATTCTAACCCCCTTAATGGCAATGACTACAATTTGCTGCGCTTGGATGTGGTGGCACCGACAACAAACCCCGTGACCAGTATCCCCAGCTCATTTGCTCCACTTAATCCTTGGAATGAAGCGGATGTTGATGTTTCGAGAGATATGGTCTTTACGCTCGATACGAATACCTTGTTTGCATCTCCTGTGGAGGGCCCTTTCCTGATCAATAACGCTCCCTTTGACATGGATTCTATCAACGTTACTTGCTTTCTGGATGAAGTTGAAATTTGGAGATTGATCAATCAGACAGAGTTGGCGCATCCGTTCCATATTCACGATATCCAGTTCTACGTTTTAGATGTAAATGGAAACCCACCAGCACCAGGACAACACGGTCAAAAAGATGTGGTTCTTGTGATGCCCGGAGATACAGTACGATTTATTACGCAATTTGAAAGATTTGCACATCCTACCGATCCTTATATGTTCCATTGTCATATTCTTCATCATGAAGATGAAGGAATGATGGGACACTTTCTGGTAATTGATACCAACGCTGTCTCGGTCCCAGAAATCATGGGAACTCAACAGATTTCTGTATCTCCCAATCCAAGTTCGGACATTATCAGCATAGGGTCAGGGCGCTTTGATAGCGTTCAAACACTTGAAGTCGAAGTGTATAACATACTAGGGCAAAAAGTGCAATCTTACCTTCATACTCCAGATAATCTTCAAGTTTCATTTGATGTATCGAAGCTCCAAGCCGGACTATATACAGTTGTAGTGAGATCGATCAACAAACAGTATAGCGGTAAATTCCTGAAAATATAGCTACCCAGCTCTAGTGGGATATAAAAGAGGAATCGGTGAGTGAATGTAAGAACGCTATCAAATCTTCCTTCTTTTCCTTTGTGAGTTGGAAAGGTTGAATAATAGAACTTTTGTTCGGATGAGTCTTCCCACCTGACATGTAATGTTCAATCACTTCATCCAAAGACTCCACGCCCCCGTCGTGCATATATGGATAAGTAACGGCAATATTCCTTAGCGTTGGCACTCTGAAAACGGCCCTGTCTGTTTCCAAACCTGTGAGTCGAATCCTTCCTGAGTCGGCATATGATTCATAGAGGCCGTTGTTTGTCAGCGCTTGATCAGAAAAATTAAATCCACCGTGACAGCTGGCACAGTATAGTTCATTAAAAAATAAACTCATTCCTCTCCTCTCTTCTGAGTTTAAGGCTGTACTATCTCCTTGATATTTGAATTGATCATAAGCGGAATTGCCACTGATAAGAGTCCGCTCATAACAAGCGATAGAATGCGTGATGGCATAAGGATTTGGCTCAGATTGGTACGCGTCCTCACAGAGTTTAACATATTCCGGATTTTTTTTCATCCTTTCTGCCACAAGGATGATATGAAAGTCAAATTCATTCTTCTCGTGAATAGGTACCATAACCTGGGCCTCTAATGACGGGTTTACCGCATCTAGGAGTAACTTATCAAGGTAAACAACGTTAGCAAGTGTTGGAGCGTTTCTACTTACTTGCTGATTCCGTATTCCAACAGCCTTTTCAAGTCGATCCGTAAAAGCATATTCAGGTTTGTGACAAGTAGCACATGACAAAGTGGAGTCCCTAGACATTACCTTATCAAAGAATAGCTTCTTGCCAAGGGCAATTCTAGAGTTAGTTAACTGATTGTCTTCCGGTATCGGTGGCGAGGGAAAACCCAGAGGTATTTTCAGGATTGGGTCCTCTGAAAAAGACAGAATCCCAATTGCCAATAAGAATATTAAAGAGAGAGCAAAGAGCTTCTTCACTATCTCTGAACAAGGAACTTACACGTTAAAATCTCCTTCTCATTACTGAAGGTGGCAAAGTATACCCCACTCTTCAGCTCCTTCAGGATGAAATAATTTCCCTCAAATCCAACATTAGCTTCTTCAATAACCCGCTTTCCCGAAGCATCGGTAATCACGAGAGTACTGGGCAGCTTGCTAGATAAATTGTAATTGAGAACAGGTGCATAGGCCATTGTATAATCAGCGGTTACATATGAACGTGGTCCCTTAGCCTTCTCCACTCCCACAAGAGGTGCCTGCTCAATGCCTTCAAAAACAGTATAGGTATCCGTATTTTGACACATCTCTTGATTGGTATTACTACTACTATGATCTACCGAAACAGATGTCAAATCAATGTTGTTTATCCAATTATCTACATGAACATCCATGGCGATATCCAGCGTATTGCCTACGGCACCAGAGCTAACGGTCACTTCAACATTCGTTAACATAACATCCCCAATTGCGTTCATCTCAAAAACTTTATCTGGCGTGCTATCAGCATCACTATCAACCTGTCCATTTAAGACCAGAAAGAAATATCCAGATGGCCAATTCCAATCCATCACCGGAGATTGTGGACCAAGGGGATGCGAAGACGGATAGTTACTGGTGTTTCCAGCGTTTGCCACGGCGTCAACACCCAGATCAAGCTTTATAGATTCAACGCTGTCAATAGCAAATGAGCCCAAGGGGTAATAGCTGACGTTTCCATTGGTCAGCACATAAACATCAGTTAGCGGAGTCGTTTGTCCTCCATCATGCGTAATAACCAAAGATGAAAGATAATACTGCACTCTATTGAAATTCACTGCTCTTCCTTGATCATCCGTATAATTATCATTATAGACCAATGGAACTCCATCGAATTTGTGATTCAGTATCAAGTTAATATTGCTTTGCGCTTGAATAGATACAGCAAATATGCAACACGAAATTGTAAGTAGTAGTTTGTGCATTGTCTTGTGATTAATTAACTCCCGATAAGCTATTTGAAAAATTATTTAAGCAATTCCTTAAATACAATAATACGATTTATCGTGCCAATAAGCAAAGGACAATACCGATTTATGTCGCAAGAATGAGTAGCCTTTTCATGGCGAAATAGTGGATTGGTGGATTAAGGAGATAAGGTAAGTAAATCTATGAAAAATGGGAGCAAATTCGAAAAAGTGTCCCCCCACGTGTCCCAAGGGGACAGGATTCAATTCCATCGCTTCGCGCTGGAATTGGTCCTGAGTAGGGGGGGCTTAACAAGGAAAACCTCCCTCGCTACGCGATCATGGGATTTTTTTATGGGCATAAAAAAACCCTGCACTTCGTGCAAGGTTTTTCCTTGTAGCGGGGACAGGACTCGAACCTGCGACCTTTGGGTTATGAGCCCAACGAGCTACCAACTGCTCCACCCCGCAATGTGCTGCAAATTTATAACATTTATTTCACCCCTACAATAAAGTGTTCAGCGTAATTTTCTAAATTTCCGGCCTGAAAGATCATGGGAGGAAAAGAACAGAAATTTAGAACCAAGACAGGGTACTGCCATATCCTGCCAGACAAGATCGTCTTCTCCAGAACAGGGGAGATTGGAAACCTCGCAGATATCGTGGTAAAAGAGCATACATCGCGTGTTTTGATAATGTATGGCGTAATCGCCGCTGGATTGCTCTTCTCCGCATACACCAATTATGTCACGGGTAATATGCCCCTCACCATCGTATTTGGGGGTATCGGCCTCATGTTGGTCAACGGCATTGTTCGAAGTATTAACTTCTCTGGCACTCCGCTCATCAACCGATCCGATATTCAAAACGTCTTATTTAAGAAAGGAATATGGGGAATTTCCCGGGCCCGTTTCGAAGTAATTTTTAAAGACAGCAAGGGCAACCTACGTAAAAGGTTGATCCTGCTGCCGGGCACCGTCAGTGTGGATGAGGAAACAATAACAAAAGCCACAAAGATAATGGTGGATACAGGTGTAATGAATCCCGAATGAAACTAGACACGGCCATGCGATTTAGTTTTATAAGCGCGCTGCTGCTTGTAAGTGTCATTGGCTATGCTCAAAAACCACTAATTCAGGGCAAATACATCTATAAAACAGAAATTGGCAATGCGCATATCAAGTTCTCTTACTACACCGAATACCACCTGGAACTGCAGGTTGATAGCCAGTATGTGCTTGAAAAACACATCTACCACACCTCAAAACCCGGATTGAACCATGGATTCGAGCTGATAGAATTCACCAAGCACCGAGGCTATTGGAAAGTTGAGCACAATATACTCTACCTCAAACGAATCAGTATGGCTCTTCAGATGAGGGAGAGCAAGTTACTGCAGGCGAACTGGGTAGAGCTCGACATGAGTGGCTGGACAAAGAAGAAAGGCTATTTTATTTTCCGCAAGAAACCGAAATCCTAATTATGATTTCGCAACGCACCTAATTGCCCGTTATTCCGTCTATAAAGAAAGTATTTGACAATAGGGTTTTATCCTACACCATCTAAGTACCCTTGTTAGATAAATAACGTATTTAATAATAGTGTCGTGCATTAGCAATAAGCACGATCCGTTACTACTTAAGAACCTACATTTGCGAATCTTACACCGCATATTGCTTCTGGCGTGGTGTGTCTTGACCAATATCCAGGCTCACGCAACTCATTCAATGGGGATGGACCTCACCTACCAATGCCTGGGTGGGGATACCTTCGCCATTACATTGACATTTTACCGCGACTGTGCCGGCATCAACGCGCCCGGGCAGGGTAGTGAGCCACTTCCAGATATCGACATCATATCAGACTCGTGTAATATAACGCTCACCAGAACGCTGGCTTTTGTCTCCATGCAAGAGCTGGGCGCTGTATGTCCTACGCTGATTACTACCTGCTCTGGTGGCCCCTATCCCGGTGTGGAACAATATCTCTACACCGACACCATTGTGCTGCCCGACACCTGCGACGACTGGACATTCAGCTATGCCCTGTGCTGTCGGAACAATGCGATCAATACGATCAACCCTACGAATGTCAATATTTATGTGGAGACTACCCTGGACTATCTCAATACCCCTTGCAATAACTCACCTATTTTTACAAATACACCGGTGCCTTTCATGTGTCTGGGAGCCACTTTCTGCTTTAACAATGGCGCTGTAGATCCTGATGGAGATTCACTGGTTTACACACTGGTAACTCCCACTACAGGGCCAAACCCCGGAGACACGGTTAATTATCTTGCTGGATTCGGCCCCACAGTGCCTATTACCTCGTCCCCTCCTTTGGCTTTCAATAACCTGACAGGAGATATTTGCATAACACCTACCGTATTGGGAGAAGTATCGGTAATGCAGGTGCGTGTTGAAGAGTGGAGAAACGGTGTGCAAATTGGGTATATCGACAGGGATATCCAGCTGAGAGTTGTTGACTGCGTTGTACCCAATACGCTGCCCAGCGTGGATGGCATCAACGGAACAGGGATATTCACCGCAAGCGTATGCGCTGGCGACACTTTCTGCTTCTTCACCAATAGTATAGATCCAGACACTAGTCAAACAATTACCATGAACTGGAACGCAGGTATTCCCAATACTACTTTCAATATTACCGGCAGTCCCCTTCCGGTAGGAAATTTTTGCTGGTTGCCTGACACCTCAGACATCAGTGCCACTGCTCATTGCTTCACAGTAGATGTTACCGATGACAATTGCCCTTTCCTGGGCACCCAAACATTTTCATTTTGCATTACAGTGACCGGGTACATAAGCACTTCCGTGTCCGGGATACAAGATGCCAGCTGTCCGGGCGTCTGCGATGGACAGGCGGGTGTTGTCGTTAACGGAGGAACTTCGCCGTACACCTATTTATGGGATGACCCCGCAGCGCAAACAAACGCCACTGCTGTAGGTCTCTGCGCAGGTAGTTATACCGTCTTAATTACTGACAGTTCCGGCTGCACTCCGACAAGGACAATAACCGTACTGGAACCCCCTCCCCTTCTGTTGCAGCTGGATTCAACGAGCGCTTCTTGCAATGGATTTAGCGACGCTACCGCAACCGTTACAGCAAGTGGGGGAACAGGTGCCTTCACCTACCTATGGGATAACAGTGCCGGCAACCAAACAACGGCAACGGCAAATGGGCTCAGCGCAGGAACATATTCGGTGACCGTAACGGATGCCAACGGCTGCGACAGCTCTGGAACAATAACCATACTGGATCCGGGTGTATTGTCGTCTGTGATCTCCGATTCGACGCAGATAAGCTGCTTTGGGGGCAATGACGGGACGGCAACCGTCACCGCGGCAGGTGGCGTACTTCCTTACACCTATCTATGGGATGATGCCAACACACAAACAGATTCAATCGCAATAGCATTAATCGCAGGCACATACACGGTGTTAGTCACTGATAATAATGCCTGCACCACCTCAAGCAGTGTGACTCTAACCGAACCAACAGCATTGATCGCCTCAACGGGCAGCGCTGTTAACGTATCCTGTTTTGGAGGGGTGGACGGTGCGGCAACGGCTATCGGCTCCGGAGGCGTTTCACCTTATACCTTCTTATGGGATGACCCCGGTGCACAAACGAACTCCACTGCCATCATGTTAAGCGCTGCAACATATACGGTAACGGTTACTGACGCAAATGGCTGCATTGATTCAGCAGCGATCACGTTGACAGAACCCGCTTCGCTTGTTCTTTCCATAACTGATTCCTTGAATATTACATGCAATAGCGGCTTTGATGGCTATGCAACGGTCACCCCAGGTGGCGGTACTGCACCATATACTTACCTGTGGGATGACCCCGCTGCACAGACAGACTCTTCTGCCACCGGATTATTTGCAGGAACTTACAATGTTGTAGTTACAGATGTGAATTCGTGTACAGAGAGTATATCTGTAACCCTGACAGAACCTATTGCAGCGCTTGCTTTGACCTACACTGTTATGAATGTCAGCTGTAATGGCGGAAATAACGGTTCAGCTCAAGTGTTTGTTACCGGAGGCACCCCGCCCTATTCCTATCAGTGGAACGACCCAGCTTTCCAAACGGATTCTGTCGCATCAGGGCTTTACGCCGGCTCTTACAATATAACGGTTACCGATAACACCGGAAACTGCCAGGTAGATACCGGGATTGTGATAACCGAGCCTTCAACGCCCTTGAGCACCACCCCTTCAAGCACTGATGTCACTTGCTTTGGAGGAAACGACGGAACGGCTTCTGTCACCACTATTGGCGGCACAAATCCATACACGTACATCTGGAACGATCCAGGTGGCCAAACTACGGTGACAGCAGTCGGACTATTGGCTGGCACGTATTCGGTCACGATTACAGACAATACAGGAACCTGTATCATCGACACTGGAATGACCGTGGTCGAACCCGCCGAATTGCTGTTGTCAACAATAACGTTAGAGGTGCTCTGCTTCGGGGACAGTACCGGTACCGCAACGGTAACGCCCAGTGGAGGCATTGCCCCTTATACCTACCTTTGGAATGACTTTAATGCACAGACGGATTCAATGGCTACAGGCCTCATTGCAGGCACCTATACCATTATTGTAACTGATAGCAATGGATGCCCAGCCACTGATACAGCTGTGGTTATTGTAGAACCCTTCGCTCCGCTTTCCGTAATTACTTCAGGTGTTAATGTGAATTGTAAAGGTGACAAATCAGGGTCGGCGAATGCTGGCGTAACAGGAGGAGTTACACCTTACACCTATTCCTGGGACGATGAATTCTTCCAAACCAACCAGATAGCGACGGGCCTGGCTGCAGGGATCTATAATGTAACAATAACCGACAGCAATAACTGTGTCATAACAGGCCCTGTAGCCATCATTGAACCGGCCCTGGCCTTGCTTGTATCAGTCACTGCGACAGATGTACCCTGCTTTGGTTCAAGCATTGGAACCGCTACGGTGAGCGCTACGGGCGGATCAAGCCCATACACGTATTTGTGGGATGCACCGGCGGGCAATCAGACTACAGCCACCGCGGTTGGACTTAGCGCCGGCACATATTCCGTGATGGTAACAGACTCTTTTGGTTGTGTTATTACAGACACGAGCGCTACCGTTAATCAACCTCCGGAACTTATTTGGGATAGCTTAACAGTGTTTGCGTCTGACATTTGCATGGGCGATTCAGCACTAGTGGGGGCAGTATACCCGATTGGAGACACCTCCTTCACCTACACCTGGGACAATGGCCTGGGAACAGGGCTGGGGCCATTCTTCGTCAATCCAACAGATACAACCACGTATACCATCACCATTGCAGATGCCTGTGGCAATGACACTTCCAAATCAGGAACAGTCAATGTAAACCCCTTGCCTGTGATCACCCTCGACAGTCTCATATTAGCAGGTTGTGTGCCCCTCACTGTTGAATTTGAAAACATGACTCAAGGGCCTGATGACAGTTTGTATGTCTGGGATTTTGGAGATGGCGTCGCATCCACTGAGTCCATGCCAGAACATACCTTTACCGCTAGCGGGACTTTCGTCGTGACCCTGACGGTTACATCTGACAAAATTTGCACGAATACCAGTTCTGGGCAGAATTTTGTGGTCGTACATCCGCTGCCAAATGTGACCTGTAGCGCTGACCCTTACGAAACCGACTCAAGGTATAAGAACATTGACTTCTTCGGTGGTACCAATGGCCTCGAGTTCAACTGGAATTTTGGAGATGGTGCAACATCCATGGATCAAAATCCTTCTCACTATTATGACACGATCGGAACCTATAATGTGGTTCTAACCGGGGTTGACACCAATATGTGCTCTGACACCTGTGAATTGGACATCAATATTATTCCCTACCACGACGTTGTCGTGCCCAACGCTTTCACTCCAAACCCAAATGGCTCAAATGGCGGGACCTATGACATATTTGGGTATGAGAACGACGTATTTTTCCCCGCTGCAGACTACATTGTAGAATTTCACATGATGATCTTCAACAGATGGGGGGAGCTGGTTTTTGAAACGTTTGATATCAACATCGGCTGGGATGGATATTACAAAGGAAAACTTTGTCAGCAAGACACCTATGCCTGGAGAATAAATGTGACCTTTATCGATAAGGTGACAATTGACCGGATGGGTGAGATAACATTAATCAGGTGATTATGGAGAACTTAAGAAGAATAATATTGGGGATTGCGGCACTGGCTTTCATGCTGGCTTCCGAGGGAAATGCGCAAATCAAGTGGACCAAAGAGCAAAAGGACTTGAAAAAGGAAGCCGACTATTATTACGGATTTGCCGCCTATCCCAAAGCCAAAAAAATTTACCTGGAGCTTCTGAAAGTGGACAGTCTAAATGCGGAGCTCAATTATAAAATGGGAGTATGCATGCTACTGGCAGAAAACGATAAAGTGAATTCGGCGCCTTACTTTGAACGTGCCAGCAATGCCGGTTTTGTTGAAGCGCATTACTACCTCGGCAACTTTTATCACCTTCAGAATGAATTTGACAAAGCCATTCGATATTACTCCATGTACCTGAATGCCGACAAGAAAAGAAAAGACATCGAGAATGAAGAAGTCCTGTTTAGAATCGAGTCTTCCAATAGAGCAAAGGAAATGATGGCCCTTCCTGTTGATGTGGAAATTGAAAATATGGGGCAATCAATCAATACAAAGTACCACGAATATGTCCCTATCATTTCGGCAGACGAATCAGTCTTGATCTTCACTTCACGTAGGGAGGGAAGCACAGGAGGGAAGAAAGACCCCTATGGAAGATATTACGAAGACATCTACATCTCCTATAAGGAGAACGGGAAATGGACATCGCCTGTCGACATAGGCGCTAATATCAATACAGACAACTACGATGCAGGTGTGGGATTGTCATCAGATGGTTATACGCTGATTGTTTATAAAACCAACAAATCCCAGACAGGGGGAGATCTCTATTGGTCAGGCCTGGAAGGCAATGTATGGCAAGCACCTATTAAGTACGATGACAATATCAATAGCGACTATGTGGAGCCCAGTGCGAGCCTGTCTTCTGATGGAAACAAGATCTATTTTTCAAGCAACCGGCCAGGGGGGCTTGGGGGCAGGGATATCTATCGTGCTGTCCGATTTCCGAATGGAGAATGGAGCCTCCCTACGAATTTGGGGCCGCACATCAATACGCCGTATGATGATGACGCACCTTTCATCCACCCGGATGATAAAACACTTTACTTCAGCTCAAAGGGACATAGCACCATGGGCGGTTATGACATCTTTAAGTCGAGCCTGCAAGAGGACGATTCATGGACAGCACCTGAAAATCTTGGATACCCTATCAATACTACTGACGATGACAGGTACTTTGTGCTCTCAGCTGATGGCAAGCGTGGCTATTATTCTTCAGAGAAGAAAGAGGGTTTTGGCGATCAGGACCTCTATGTCATCCATCTCCCTGATGCTACCAGGGATTTAACGCTCATCAGAGGAATTGTTACTTCTGAAACTACGGGAGAGGCACTTAAAGCTCTCATCACCATTAGAAATTACGAAACCAAGAAAATGGAGGCCTTGCATAAATCCAATTCAATAACCGGAAAGTTCTTATTGGTAATCCCTCCCGGCAAGAAAATGAGGATGACCATCGACGTTCCAGGTTACCAGGGCCATCAAGAAGTTCTGTACTATCCACGTGATGAAGGATTTAAGACCCTGGAAAAGAGTTTTCTCTTAAAACCCGTGAAAGGAACCAATTAGAAAGCCATGCTTAAAAAGACCACATATCTGGTACTGATTTTGACCGGGTCTTTGTCAATTTCAAGCTGGAAAACTGCTACATGCCAGGACATCCAGTTCTCTCAATTCTATGCGGCACCATTATATCTCAATCCGGCACTTACCGGCAATACAGAACAGTTCAGGATAGCGGGCACTTACAGAAAACAGTGGCCAAAAATTCCGGGAGCCTGGACCTCACAGACTTTTGCATACGACCAGAGCATTAGGAAAATCAATAGCGGAATAGGTTTGCTGCTGATCCATGACAAAGCTGGTACCGCCGGCCTCAGGTTCACAAATATAGGCCTGTGTTATGCTTTCAAATTTCCTATTACCAGAAAGGTGTTCTCCAGTTTTGGAGTTCGCGCATCCTATACCACCAGGGCTATCAACGCGGATGAGCTCGTGTTCTGGGATCAAATTGTTCGGGATGACCCCACTTCCCTGGAAATCTTAAGTAGTAATGTGGTTAAATACGCAGACTTCTCAACCGGGTACATCGTCTACTCCAAAACTTCCTGGATAGGTGCAGCATTTGATCACCTCACCACTCCCAATCAATCATTTATAGGTTTGGATACGAAATTACCACTGAAGTATAGTGTTCATGCCGGACACCGGTTCCCGCTCAAAAAAACGGTAAAAGGCAATGTCCAAAACAGCCTTTCTGTTGCTGCCAACTATAAGGGTCAGCTGCAATGGGATCAATTCGATGTTGGGGTGTATATGACAATTAATGGAATAGTAGGAGGGCTTTGGTATCGTGGAATCCCGGGATTGAAAGCCTATAAACCGGGCTACTCCAATAACGATGCCCTGGTGTTCTTGCTTGGATACCAGATGAAAGAAGTGATTAGCATCGGATATAGCTTTGATCTTACCATCTCAAGACTGACCATTGCCTCCGGAGGCTCCCACGAGATCAGCCTTATCTACGAGTACGCCCAACCCAAATATAAAAGGGACAATATGAAAAAGGACTTCATGATGCCTTGCATGAAGTTTTAGGCTATCCCGACATAAGCTTTAACTTAGTGCGTACTGGTCATTGTTTCCGGCACGCAAACAGTAAAATCGGCCTTGCCTTTATTGTCCTTTTCCAGCTTGTCAATCGCCTCCTGTGAAACCGTTGTGATCGTTACAATCGTAAGCTCGGAGTTCGAATGCTTAAGGTGCCAGACAATACTCTCGTAGTTATCAGAATGATAGGCACCGTTGTAGTGCAAGAACGTTTTCCCTGCTGACCAATTTTTCAAAATGAAATGGGCCATCGTTGCATCTTTGAGGTTTTGTGACTTGGGCAGATTTTCGCCTCCGTGTCCCATGCCTCCCATTTTCAGCATGTCCTTGTAGCAATCCAGGTTTCCGTCATACGCAATTGGAAGTGGTGGAATATACCTTTTGGCCTCCCCTGACAAGGTTTCCAGGGCCTCGAATCCTCCCATGTACACCATGGAGGCATATCTTCTGGGTACGTTGGAAGCCACGAATTTCAGATTATGCTCCTTTGCCAGATTGATCAACGGCTTATAATCTGTCTTATAGTTGGCCCATAGCCTGCAGTCCGATTCAAATTTCTTCTCACTGATCAGGCCTTGCAGGTACTCATCTAACACAAGCTGGTCGTCAGCTTCAAACATCTCTGCACCCAATATGAGGCCGTCTTTCTTTTTCTCGAACAGGTCCCTGGTCAGCTCAAGCTGCAACCAATGGGTGATTGGATTGTCGTGGTACTCACCGAAAAGCACTATGTCAGCCGTCAAGGCCTCAGCCAGCATTTCCTTGTAATCCACCGATTTTCCTTTCACACCATAGATAAGGTAGGCTGGTTTATCACTCTTAAATGCCAAGAGTGATACCAAGGCCAGTGGAAGAATGGAAGTCTTGAGTTTCATGATGTGAATTTATGTTCAAACAAACTTAGGCATTAATCCCTATCACAAAAAGGCCTAATTTTGTAGCAAATTTCTGATTAAAGACACGAATCCCCGTTAGTCTCTGAAATCAACTTTTTGCGGTGCTTGCAGGGATTCAAAGCACTCTTCCCGTCCGCCATAGCGAAACGCGAAGGTGGATTAAAATCGCAATGGCACACAAAGCTGGATTTGTGAATATTATCGGCAACCCCAACGTTGGAAAATCAACGTTGATGAACGTGCTTGTGGGCGAGCGTGTCTCTATCATTACTTCCAAAGCGCAAACCACAAGGGACCGGATTATGGGTATCGTTAACGGCGATGACTTTCAAATTGTGTACTCTGATACTCCTGGTGTCATTGACCCTGGTTATAAGCTCCATGAAAAGATGATGAAGTCTGTACAAACCGCCTTTACCGATGCAGATATCATGTTGTTCATGACCGATGTTACAGAATCTGAGAAATCGACAGAAGCGACAGTTGAAAAGCTGAAGAAAGTAGCGGCGCCGCTTGTTATCCTGATCAACAAAGTTGACCTGGTAGGGCAGGATGAGGTAAAAGAACTGGCGAAAAGGTGGGCACAGCTGTTTCCAAAAGCGATACTCCTTCCTATCTCTGCCCTTAAGAAGTTCAATACAAAAGGGGTATTTGAAATAATACTGGAGCATCTGCCTGAATCACCTGCCTATTTCCCGAAAGATCAACTCACCGATAAACCAGAGCGCTTCTTCGTAGGAGAAATCATCAGGGAAAAGATCTTCAAGTACTACAAACAGGAGGTCCCCTACTCTGTAGCTGTGGTAATTGAATCGTTTAAAGAAGAACCGAAAATTGTAAAGATACGGGCAGAGATAGTTGTAGAGAGAGAATCACAAAAGGGCATCATGATAGGGCATAAAGGGAAGGCTCTGAAAAATCTGGGGATTCAGGCTCGCCGGGAAATTGAGAATTTCCTTCAGAAAAAAGTATTTCTTCAGACGTATGTCAAAGTTGATAAAGATTGGAGGAGGAGTGAAAGATCACTTAAGAATTTAGGTTACGGGGGGTAGTGAAGCTCTCACTCTCAAATCCAAAATCGCAAAGCAGAAATAAACAATGTCTAACATCATTTCCATAGTAGGAAGGCCCAACGTTGGAAAGTCCACGCTTTTCAACCGCCTGACGAAATCGCGGCATGCGATTGTCGACAGCATAAGCGGAGTCACGCGGGACAGGCATTACGGAAAAGTAGATTGGAACGGCCGGGAGTTTTCTGTGATCGATACCGGTGGTTACGTAACAGGATCCGACGATATTTTTGAAGCCGAAATACGCAAGCAGGCTGAGATTGCCATATCAGAATCTGATCTGGTGATCTTCATGGTTGACGTCGAGGCCGGCATCACTGGAATGGACCAGGAATTGGCACAAATATTGAGACAATCTGACACCAAAGTGTTGGTGGTGGCAAACAAGGTTGACAACAACGACAGGCTGCCGCAGGCGAGTGAATTCTACGCTTTTGGTATGGGAGAAATTTACAGCATATCATCGATCAACGGGATGGGAACCGGAGAGCTGTTAGATGAAATTGTTTTGTCACTCAAAGACAGCAAGGAGGACAGTAAAGAAGGGCTTCCCAGGTTTGCGGTTGTTGGAAGGCCCAATGTTGGCAAGTCTTCCCTCGTGAACGCCCTGGTCGGAGAAGATCGAAATATTGTAACAGACATTGCTGGTACGACCAGGGATGCCATTGATACACACTACACTGCTTTTGGCCATGACTTCATTTTGGTGGACACTGCCGGAGTCCGTAAGAAGGGAAAGGTGCATGAAGACTTGGAGTTCTACTCGGTAATGCGATCTATAAGGGCTATTGAAAATTGTGATGTTGTTATTTTGCTAATTGAAGCACTGGAGGGCATGAACGCCCAGGATATGAACATCTTTCACCTGGCAGAACGCAACAGCAAAGGAGTCGTAATTCTGGTGAATAAATGGGATACTATGGATAAAAAGGAAACAAATACCATTAAAGAGTACACCAGGAAAGTACATGAGAAAATTGCTCCGTTCACTGATGTTCCCATCGTTTTTACGTCAGTACTCACAAAACAGAGACTTTTGAAAGGCCTGGAAGCGGCAGTGGAGGTATATAAAAATCGCACGCGACGGGTCTCTACATCCAAGATGAACAAGTTCATGGAAAAGGCAACTGCGGCAAGTCCTCCACCGGCTACCAAGGGAAAGTACGTCAAGATCAAGTATGCTACCCAATTGCCAACGCATTCCCCGGCATTTGCCTTTTTCTGCAACCTTCCCCAATACGTGAAAGAACCCTATAAGCGGTACATTGAAAACCGGTTGAGGGAGGAGTTCGTTTTCACAGGTGTTCCTATCAAAATCTTCTTCAGGAAAAAATAAAATGCCCTTGATTCGTTTTTTAGCCGTTCTGCCTTTGATATTGTCACTCAGTATTGAAGCATATGGGCAGTTCAACAATTATCGCAAGTACGACTATAAATGGGCTGCCGCGTTTCCCAAACCTGTAGCTCTCAACTCTAAATTTGAAGGGGCACCGCTAGTCATTTTGAATGAAGAAAATTTCTTCAAGGTATCTGGTGTGAAATCTGGATTTATGAAGATCTATGTGGAGAGCAAGCAGCATATAAAATACACTAACGCCGAGGGGGTGCTATCTGGTGCACGCTTTGACCTGCCCTCTTCCTTTGATCCAATTCTCGACAGAAGTGATGTTCCGCGGGGAAGTGCCGACACCGCACAGCGGCCCAAATTATTTGATGTCAAAGTCCTGTTCTTCGCGGCTAGAATCAAGAAACGTAATGGAACCGTTGTAAATGCAGATATTGATGATGAGGTAGTACTGGACGATCGCTCCTATCAATTGAAGTCGCATAGGGCCTACGCTCATTCCCTCCGTTTTGGAGGTTCACGTTTGGAGAACAACAATACCTATACCTATGTATTTCAAATTCAAAACCTCGAACCCGGAGATGAGCTGGAAGTACATTACAAATATGAGATCCCATATGCCCAAAATTGGTATTTGTTCAATTCCAATCGGGTGTTTTATAATGGCGTCTATCCAAAACAGGCTTATTCATTCACTTTCAATTTCAATAAAAAGGTAGGCACCACATTTCTTTACAACAACGGCGCAAACCCCGATAAGCGTTTTCAGGAGAAGGAGAACGTGACATACATATTCAAAGCTGAAAACCTGCCAGGATGCCTGGATGAAATCAACGCAAGGCCTCATCTGGAGCTTCCATATTTCGTTTACAACTTAAATCCCATGGATGCCCGGTTTTATTATACCTCTCCCTATAATATGGAAGAAGCACCACTGCCATTTTGGATCTATCTGCTCAGATTGCGAGAACAGTATACAGAATACGAACAGAGAAGAGCAGACCCTTTGATAAAAGACAAGCAATGGAAGAAAGTTCAGTCTTTCATGATTGTTACAACAGCAGGCATTCCGAACGCCAATATCTTCACAAGACTGAACACCCTACACAATAAGATCGTTGATGATTTTAAGTACCAAAAGGATGGTGCTTTTTTCGCCGGTAAGGACAAAAAATTGGAACGTTTGGGTGATTATACTGAGAACGAGACACTTCGTGAAATAAGCCGGTTTAAACTCTATGTGAAATTACTCAACCACCTGAACATTCCCTACAATACGATGTATTTCATGGACAAAAGAGTGGCTCAAATGGGCCTGAACTTTATCTCTTCAGTAGTTGATAACGAATACGCCTTTGCCGTCCCGAGAGTCAATCAACAATATTACCTCTACCCGAAGCAGAGCAGATGTGGATATTATGGAAATGAGCTGCCATTCTACTGGGAGAACACCCCTGCGCTTTATATCGAATTTTACAGCCTTTGGGCCGATAAGATAGCAGGCCTAAACTTCATCAAAACGCATGCGAGCAATGCAAGTGAGAATATTCGCGTGTGCAATATTAAAGCCGACGTTGATCTCAATCAGCAAACGCTCGATTGCGAAGCCAAGGTTTCCCTCTCAGGCCAATTTTCGACGATGACCAGAAATCTGTATGTGTTTAATTATATGGATTCAACATTGAATCCGCTCTACGGCCGTAAGATAAATTATGCGTTCCAGCCACAGGATAATGATACCCTGACGCCATATTCAAAAAGTGCCGTGTACCCGTTCAAGACCAACTTTCGCATGAACTACTCATCCGCGGACCGCATGGTGCGAAACGATTCAAGATATCAGCTCTCTTTAGACGATCTGTTCCCTCATATTGTGGAGAATGAGTTGGACGAGGCGTATAGAGAACTACGCTATTATCCAGACTTCCAATCACAGGATCTTATCAAGTACTTCTTCGTTTTCAGCGACTCCGTTAAGCTGCTTAACAAAGACGAACTGGATGTAGCTATTTCAAACTCTTTCGGAGCTTATACCATTACCGCGGATCAACTGAATTCTACCACTATTATGATCGCTTCAGAATTTAGAGTGACTTCAGAATTTGTAGAAGCAAATAAGATTGGCGACGTAGTGGACATCAACGCTGCTATCAGAAAACTCAATCAAGGGGTTTTAGTGGTCCAAAAAGGCAGGGTTGGACTACATTAGATAGGTATCCGGGCTTCTTCAAGATACGACATTAGATCGCAAAGGAAGCATTAAGATGACAAAGGTACTGGAGATAATTAGGCACCCCACGTTGCTACTCGTTCAATATCCTGCTGAATACTGTGTAGGTTGCTCGGCATCAACGGCTTGCTATAGGTGCCAGCGATATAAGGGTGTGCGTTAACAAGAGGCCGGATCTTGAATGCGCTGATATAGGAAGATAGTATGATAATGGAGCAACGCTTTTGTACCAATAGAGGCAGTGCATCGAACTTATCAATGAATTCGTGGCCTGAAAGCACGGGCATTGTTAGGTCGAGAAAGAGCAAGTCTGGGATGGCACTGTAATCGCGTTCACTGGCGGCTCGCTCAATGTGGGAAAAAGCTTCCACGGGATTGGAATAAACCAATATCTTACGTGCAAACTTTTGCTTTTCCAACAACGTAAGGTTGATGAAGTTCACTGTTTCATCATCATCGACCAGCATAACGAAATCGTGCTTGAATTGTGTCAATGGTTCTTCTTGTCCGGGTTGCATTATCGTATTATTAGCTTTCATTATTATTATAATTAGAACAAATATCGTGTTGCCTCAATTATTTTAATAACCTAATGCGCCATTAACCATACACGTGTAAGATTTGCTGGGAATTGGTCAACCGAAAGGTCATTATTACGCCTATCAGGCAGTATACCGGGAACCATCAATGAACCAATTGCAGGATCACAATGCTGATTATTTGATCATTGCATGACAAATGGAACCACCTGATAGTTTACCTGATAATGGGAGCAGCCGTAAAGTTGCAACTGGTGGCATTACCTCAGAAAAGCAGAAATGACCGGATTGAAGAATCTTTGCTGAAATGTAGTTTCAAGTACCTTTATCGTCTAAATGATTGAGGATTGCTGATATGTCCGTAGATGTTCACAAAAAAAGGACTTCAGCTTTTGCCGAAGTCCTTCCAAATTTAACAAACGTGCTGATCTTATATTGACTCAGTGACCGCAGCACCCTCCAGAAAGAATGCAGCTTGTACTTTTTCTACATAGTCCAGCTTTTCCCATCCGAACAAGTCAACAGAGATAGTTTCAGGTTTTCCATTGTAGTTGACCTCAACCTCAATGGTCTCTGGAGTTCTTCCCATGTGGCCATATGCTGCAGTTGGTTGAAAAATTGGATTTTTAAGTCCGAACCGTTCAATGATAGCCGCTGGCTTCATGTCGAAAATATCAGACACCTTGATGGCGATCTCTCCATCAGAAATACTGACATTGGATTTGCCATAAGTGTTTACATACAAACCGACTGGTTCCGCAACACCAATTGCATAGGCAACCTGTACCAATACCTCATCAGCTACTCCTGCAGCAACCAGGTTTTTGGCTATGTGCCTGGTAGCATACGCTGCCGATCTATCTACCTTTGATGAGTCTTTACCCGAAAATGCACCTCCACCGTGTGCGCCTTTACCTCCATAGGTATCAACAATGATCTTTCTTCCTGTAAGTCCTGTATCGCCATGAGGCCCACCGATTACAAACTTTCCCGTTGGATTCACATGATAAGTGATCTCATCATTGAACAATGCCTGGATTCGCTCTGGAAGCTTGGCTTTTACCCTTGGAATCAGAACCGAGATCATATCTGACTTGATCTTGTTGAGCATAGCCGCTTCCTCATCGAAATCATCGTGTTGGGTCGAATCATCGTACTCAATGGTCACCTGTGACTTTGAATCAGGCCTCAGGTAAGTAATCTCCTTATTTTCTCTTCTGATGGCTGCCATTTCCACAAGTAATAAGTGGGAAAGATCCAGTGCCAAAGGCATGAAGTTGTCGGTTTCCTTGGTAGCATAACCGAACATCATTCCCTGATCCCCTGCTCCCTGCTCAGCATGAAGTCCAGAACCTTCCTCAACTCCCTGGCGAATTTCTGGAGACTGCTCATGTATAGCGGAGACTACTCCACAGGAATCCCCGTCAAATTGGTAATCAGATTTATTATACCCAATCTCATTGATGACATTGCGTGCAATCTGCTGCGCATCGATATACCCTTTAGTCTTAACCTCGCCTGAAAGGACAGTCAACCCAGTGGTTACCAACGTCTCACAAGCCACCTTAGAGTTTGGGTCAATCTTCAAAAACGCATCTAATAATGCGTCAGATATCTGGTCAGACACTTTGTCCGGATGTCCTTCAGAAACAGATTCAGATGTAAAATAATATGCCATTTTCTCGATTACATTAAACAGGAATGCAAAGGTACGTATTTGAACCCTTATTTAAAACTCAGGAGTTTGTGAGTTCTTTGAAGACATCTTCGAGGCTCCTTTCCTCTTTTTGCATCGTGAGAATGGCGACACCCATTTCCTTTGCCAACTGATTCACCCCAGGGCGTATATCCGTGTCAGTGACAGCGCCTAAAATCCACACATTTCCATCAACCCGCCGCACAGATTGCACACCTTCAATACCCAGTAGTTCCTTTTCCTCAACATTCTGATCAAACTCCACCTTAATCACCGTTTCATCAATGCCTTTGCTTTGCATCTCAGAAACCCGGTCATCTGCCACAATTTTGCCTTGATCGATGATGATGGCCCTATCGCACACTGCTTCAACTTCCTGCATGATATGAGTTGATAACATGACCGTCTTTTCTTCACCAACCTTCTTGATCAGCCTTCTTATCTCTTCCAGCTGATTTGGATCCAGGCCAGATGTTGGCTCATCGAGTATGAGTACTTCCGGATCGTGAATGAGCGCCTGTGCCAGGCCTACCCTCTGCCGATAACCTTTAGAAAGGGTGCCAATTTTCTTTTTTTGTTCAAGCTGCAACCCCGTCATCTCTACCATTTCCGCCACCCGATCCCTGGCGTTGGCAACTTTGTGTATCTCTGCGATAAAGCCAAGATATTCCTTCACGTACATCTCCAGGTAAAGGGGATTGTGCTCTGGCAGGTAACCAACTGTTCTCCTCACAGCCATCGAATCCTCCACTACATCGTGGCCACAGACAACCACTTCCCCCTCTGTCTGCGGAAGATAACACGTGATGATCTTCATCATTGTGGACTTCCCCGCACCGTTAGGACCGATAAATCCTATGATCTCACCTTTGGCTATTTCAAAACTTACGCCGTCAAGCGCCTTCTGGCTTCCATACAGTTTGGTTACACCCTTTACCGAAATAGACATGATTTTCCCAGATTAATTCAGGACCCCACAAAGTTAAAAATATATACTTTTGAACCAATATCAGATCGATGGCATCCACGGAAAATCCCGACAAACAGAATGGCGTAGTCACCAAATCGACAGGCAGCTGGTACACGGTAAGAGAACCCGATGGGAACGCTGTTCAGTGTAAAATCAAAGGCACCTTTCGCATTAAAGGTATTGATTCTACCAACCCTGTGACTGTCGGTGATCGGGTAAGCTTTTCCCAGGAACAAGATGGAACAGGCGTAATACACAATATTGAAAAGAGAGACAACTACATCATTCGAAGAGCCACAAAACTCTCCAAAAGGACGCATATAATAGCCGCGAATATTGACCAGGCCCTCCTGGTGGTAACGCTACAGGAGCCTGAAACCCCTAAAATGTTCATCGACCGATTTCTGGTAACAGCCGAAGCCTACCACATTCCAGCTGCCATCATTGTTAATAAGACAGATTTGTACACCGGCAAACGGAAAGAAGAACTCGCTGAATTCAAAGCGATCTATAAGAGTGCCGGTTACCGCCTATTGGAAGTTTCGGCAGTAAAGAATGAGAATAGCGAACCGCTGGTCAAATTGTTGAAGGATAAGAATTCCCTGATCGCAGGTTTATCAGGCGTTGGAAAATCAACCTTGATCAATATGGTTGATGAACGCCTCGAGTTGAAAGTTGGCGAAATATCAGATTACCACAAGACCGGTAAGCATACCACCACCTTCGCCGAAATGCACGAACTCTCCTTTGGCGGATTCATCATCGACACTCCTGGCATCAGGAGCTTCGGACTGGCAGATCTTAAGGAGGAGCTGGCGCATCGATTTCCCGAAATACGGCGGGTAATGGATGACTGCGAATTCAACAATTGCCTGCATATCAATGAGCCAAAATGCGCGGTTAGAGTTGCGGTGGATAATGGCATCATTCCCCAATCGAGGTACAACAATTACGTGCAAATGTTGGAGGGTGACGAAGATGACCCGTATCGACACAACATTCACTCCAAGTAGATGAAAGCGGTAATTCAAAGAGTTAAAAGCGCATCGGTAACCATCGAAGAGAAAACCAAGTCGGAGATTGGCAAGGGATTATTGGTACTCCTCGGTATTGAAGAGTCAGACACAGATGACGACATTGCCTGGTTAAGTGGCAAGATCGCTAGAATGCGCTTGTTCGCAGATGACGGAGGGGTTATGAATCTCAGCATAGGAGACATTGGAGGCGAGCTCCTGGTGGTCAGTCAGTTCACTTTGCATGCGAGCACCAGGAAGGGTAACCGGCCCTCATATATCAAAGCGGCAGGGCCAGCCACAGCAATACCACTTTATGAAAAGTTCATTTCCCAAATGGAAGCCGATCTAGGGAAACCAATCCAGACCGGTGAGTTCGGTGCCATGATGGATGTACGCCTAATCAATGATGGGCCCGTAACAATTGTGATAGACTCCAGGAACAAGATTTAATCCAATATCAGTATATTTACCTTAATCTCTGCCCTGCATTTACGGCGAATAGGTTGAGGGTGAATATGTTGATTCGGAAGGTAAATCTTATCTTAACAGTTTTGGTTCTTGTACTGCTGGCAACGCCATCAAGGAGTCAGGACACCTTGAAGGTTATGTCATATAACCTGCTGAATTTCCCCAATGGAAGAGATGATTGCGGCAGCAACCTTAGCGTGCCCGCCAGGTGGGATACCTTGCGCAAGATTGTTCAATACCAGAAACCCGATATATTGATGGTGTGCGAACTGCAAACAGAAGCGGGCGCAGACAGCATCTTGAACCGCGCATTGAATGTGGGCATCATTAACTACTATGCCAGGGCCAGTTTTGTGGTAAACCAGTCAGGGTTCGACGGCCTCAACAATATGTTTTTCTACAACACACAGAAGGTAACGCTGTATAGCCAATCTGAAGTGCTTACTGATTTACGTGATATTGGTGAATATGTCGTCTATGCCAATGACCCAAATTTGAGTTTTTATAACGACACGAACTTCATTCATTTTTATGTAGGACACCTCAAAGCCGGCAATACCAACGCACCTGTGGAAGAGAACCGACGGGCACTTGAATGTGATTCCCTGCGCTCTCATGTAGATGGAATCTCATCAACGGGTAACTTCATTTTTGGGGGCGATTTCAATTTCTACACAAGTTCTGAACCTGGTTATCAAATATTAACGGCTGGGGGAGTTAATAAGTTCAACGATCCAATTAATACTCCTGGGAACTGGAACAATAATTCCTCATTTGCAGATATCCATACGCAAAGCACAAGAAGCTCCCAAAGTATAGAATGCGGCGCTCCTGGTGGTATGGATGACCGGTTTGACTTCATCCTAATTTCGGATAGCGTAGTAAATGGTGGTGACAAGGTTCAGTATATCAACGGCACCTACGCTGCCCTGGGAAATGATGGCAGCCGCTTCAACCAGTCAATAAACAACCCACCTAACAGCTCTTTACCTGACAGCGTAATTTCTGCCCTTTACTATATGTCAGACCACTTGCCCGTTGTGATAGACTTATTGATCACGTATCCCAATGTGATGGCGCTGTCAACAACCCAAACTGAAGTCACCTGTAACGGGGATTGCGACGGGTCTGCCACTGCCACAATAGCAGGTGGTTCGCCACCTTTCACTTATCAATGGAATGATCCAAGCTCTCAAACTACCTTGACCGCAACGGGTTTGTGCCCCGGTACCTATACTTTCACATTTACAGATAGCACCGGCACATCTTTAGTTGAAAGTGTTGTACTAACAGATCCCCCCGTCCTAGACGCCACATTCTCCGATTCATCAACAATTTCCTGCAGTGGCGACTCTTCAGGATTTGCCACAGTGAGCACATCAGGAGGAATGGCCCCTTACACATACTTATGGAACGATTTGAATGGGCAAACCACTGTTACTGCTACGGGTTTAATTGCGGGTACTTACACCGTCCTGGTGACCGATAATCGCTCTTGTACAGATTCTGCTAGCATTACTATAGTTCAGATTGCTTCAACGCCCTTGTCGGTGAATATTTCCTCCGTTACCAATGTCCTTTGTAATGGAAATTCAACGGGTTCTGCAACGGCATCTACTTCCGGAGGAACACTGCCATATGCCTTTGTGTGGAATGATCCGAGTTCTCAAACAGATTCCATAGCTACAGGTTTAACAGCTGGCACTTTTGTGGTTTCTGTGACTGACTCCGCAGGATGTCCCGGGTCAGATACCGCTATAATCACCGAAACTCCAGCCCTGGTATTGACAATCACCGATACAGGGACAGCTACCTGCGGATCAACAGATACCTACGCGGCAGTATCAGTAACAGGAGGATTGGGCACGTACACCTATTTATGGGATGACCCTTCAGCACAAACAACTGATACTGCGACCGCTCTGGCGTCGGGGATTTACACGGTGACAGTAACAGATTCTGTTGGATGTTACAATTCGGCACAGGCAAATCTTGTTGATTTTTCCGGGCCATCTATTTCTATAACGGACTCAACCAATGTCAACTGCTTTGGTTCAGCTAATGGTTCGGCAACGGTAACTCCGTCTGGTGGTGCGCCACCCTATACATATCTATGGGCGCCTTCCGGGAGCACTGATTCTACTGCCAACTTTTTAACTGCCGGTGTTCACACAGTAACCGTTATTGACAATGCACCGTGCTCTACGCTGGTTTCAGTAACCATCACTGAACCACCACAACTTACCGCTACTTTCACCGATAGTTTAGATGTTCTCTGCTTTGGGGACAGCACCGGCACGGCAACAGCTACCCCAATCGGAGGCACGCTTCCATATACATATACCTGGTCAAATGGCGACACTGATTCAATAGCCGATTCACTTGCGGCGGGTAGCTACACCGTTACAATTACAGATGCCAACGGATGCCTGGCGAACGGAGGGGCGGCCATGACAAATTGCTTTGAGATTAGAAGCATACTGGTGGATGCCTGCAACCCTTCAGGCCCGGAAGCAGATAATGAAATGGTCCGATTTGAGGTTGGAACAGCAGATTTGAACACGGCAGGACTATTCGTTGATTGGCCGAATAACAATTGGGATGGTTTGTGCCAAAATGCAAATACTTCCGATATTGTTGACAGTATCAATGCAAATATCACTGCGGGTGGAATGGTCGTTGAGCCAACAGGCGGTGTATTGCCCGCAGGGGCACAGGTCATGCTGATTACCAGCGATCTGTTTGATTGGCAGAGTCATGACTGGTCTGCATTAAATTATACTATTTACCTCATTTTCCAATGTGATGGTAATTGTTGTGGACATTTCAAGAACGGTGATTGTGCTTGCGCCACTTGTGCCAATGACAGAACCTTGATTTTGGATTTCGGTGGTGGATGCTCTGATACTGTAGCTTACATACCCTGTGTCCTTGATGCTGTCTCAGGTGGTACTGATGGAGATGAGGTAGAGTTTGATGATGCTGGCAATCCAACCTATCAAAATATCGGATGTTTGCCTCCCGTAGTCCTATCTACCCCTCCAATGAATATTACTATTTCACAACCTGGGAGTGCTGTAGTTGCATCTATTACTGCTTCAGGTAATATCAACTGTTTCGGTGACTCTACGGGGTCAGCTAACTCGAACGGTAGCGGAGGAATTGCCCCTTATACTTATTTATGGGATGATCCTTCGGCACAGTCCGACTCAGCAGCAACCGGACTTCCAGCGGGAAATTATGTGGCCATAGTCACGGATAATAATGGTTGCATGGATACCGCTCAAATAACAGTAAGCGAACCTTCAGCAGCTTTGTCCTCATCAATAACCGGCTCCACCAATATTATTTGTTATGGCGCGTCGACGGGTTCTGCAACAGCGAGTGCCGCAGGAGGAACTCCGCCTTATACATATCTGTGGAATGATCCATCTTCACAAACGAATGCTACGGCTTCGTCAATGGCAGCTGGTTCATATACAGTGTTGGTAACCGATGCAAACGGATGTCAGGATTCCACTACCGCTACCTTAACGCAGCCATCCTTGTTTACCATATTTACGGTTGATCTGATTGACGCACATTGCGGCCAATCAGATGGGTCGGCTATTGTCAATTCAGTTGGCGGCACTTTACCCCATACCTACCTATGGAATGACCCTTCGGCCCAAACAGACACTTTAGCGACAGGGCTAAGTGCAGGCACCTATACAGTCGTTTTTACTGATGCTGTGGGATGCAGTGATTCACTCACGCTGGTACTCAATGATCTGCCAGGCCCTGGAATAAACAATATTAGTTCAACCACTGTGACCTGCAGCGGGGATTCAACGGGTACAGCCACTGTCGATGCAGGAGGAGGAACCGAGCCATATACTTATCTATGGGATGACATGAATGCACAAACAGATTCCATCGCCACTGGGCTGCCCACAGGAACTTACAATGTGTCGGTAACTGACAACTTTGGATGCCAGGTAACCACCAGCACGTCAGTAGCAACACTCCCTGCATTAGTACTCTCTACGAGTTCTACACCTGCAAACTGTGGGCTTACAGACGGAACAGCAACTGTCAGCGTTACCGGAGGCTCACCGCCATACAGCTATGCATGGAACACTTCACCTGCACAGACTGATACAACGGCAACAGGCCTTTCTCTCGGCATCTATACAATAGTCGTAACAGATACGAATGGTTGCACGGATTCTGCCTCAGTGGGAATAAGTAATTTGGGCGGCCCCACCGTACTAATAAGCGATAGTACAAATATCTCCTGCGCAGGTGATTCAACCGGATCTGCCACTGTTTCTGCTTCTGGTGGCACAACGCCTTACACCTATCTCTGGGATGACCCTAATGCGCAAACAGACTCAATGGCTACCGGACTTCCTGCAGGTACCTACACGGTAAATGTTGCAGATGCAGGTGGTTGTGGAACCGTTGTCAGTGTTGTGATTTCTGAACCAGGTGCTTTGGCCTTGAGTTTTACCAGCACGCCGGCCGCATGTGGAGATTCCTCTGGTACATGTACAGTATCAGTTAGCGGAGGAATTGCTCCCTACAATTATGTTTGGAACAATATGAGTGCTCAAACGGATTCAACCGCTACAGGGTTGTATGCGGGTACGTTTAGCGTAACGGTAACGGATGACTCGGGCTGCGCTGCCGTGGACAGTACGGTCATTTCGCAAACTATAGCGTTTACCCTCACCAGTGCGGCTATCAATGTACAATGCAATGGAGATTCCTCTGGTACGGCAATAGTATCCACGGCTGGAGGCAGTACACCGTTTACCTATGCATGGGGCGACCCTGGCCTTCAAACAACAGCCAACGCCACTGGTTTACCAGCCGGCAGCTACACAGTAGTTGTCACTGATTCTGCGGGCTGTGTCGATAGCAGTTCTGTTACGGTAAGCGAACCTTCGGCCCTGGGTGGGACATTTACGGTGACGGATGCCAGCTGTAATGGAGATTGTGATGGCTCTATTACAGCCAGTCCAAGCGGCGGCACAGGAAGTGCCAGTTCCTGGTCACTAATCTGGAATACTGGCGACACCGCTTTGACCATAACCTCGCTTTGCGCTGGAACGTACGCCGTTCTTATGATAGATTCGGTGGGTTGTTCAGCCGCTGATTCCGCACAAGTAACCGAACCAGTTTTGATGTCTGTTACAGCCACGAGCACAGACGCCAGCTGCAACGGAATTGCCGACGGTACTTTGTCGGCGACGGTAACTGGAGGGAATGCACCACTCACATATAGTTGGACCGGAGGATTGCCTCCAAACCCAACACACTCTGTGGTTAGCCCTGGATCATATACAGTGACCGTAACTGATTCAAGTGGATGTATGGCGATTGATACAGTGGTCGTCAATGAACCAAGCGCTATGAATCTTATAGTCACCCCTACCCCATCAATTTGCTCCAATGGTGGAGAGGCAGCAGTTACTGTTTCAGGAGGAACCTCGCCATACACATACATTTGGGACGATCCGAATGGCACAACTGGGGCAATGGTCTTTGTTGGGGCAGGGACATATACGGTAACTGTTACAGACGCCAATGGATGTTCGCAAATTGGATCTGCCACCGTTACGAACACTCCGGGACCTGTCTTAGATAGCGTTGTAGTAACGTTAGAAACCTGTATCGGCGAAGGCAATGCGTTAATCACTGTATATGCGAATAGCGGCATACCGCCATACACCTATACCTGGGACGACCCGAGTTTGGGTACCGCCAGCACTTCCCAGAATGTTACATCAGGAGTTTATTATTTAATCGTTACAGATGCACAATTCTGCGGAACCGCTGATACTGTTACTGTAGGCCCAGGATTGACAGACTGTGAGGTAGAAGATTCCCTGAACATTCCATCTTCATTCACTCCAAATTTTGATCTTACCAACGATACATGGATACTTAGGGGAGTTAGTAATTATCCAGATGTGAAGGTTGAAATATACAACCGCTGGGGTTCATTGTTATTCAGTTCTGCTGGTTATGCAGAGCCGTGGGACGGAACCTACCAGGGAAAAGAAGTTGCTTCCGCCACCTATTATTACATCATTATTCTGAGTGAAAATGACGAACCAATCACTGGGTCGGTAACAGTTGTGCGGTGATGAAAAAACAACTGAGACATACTTTCGCGATTACCCTGGTGTTGGTCTGTGCCCATGGACTGAAGGGACAGGACATTCACTTTTCTCAATTCTACGAAACACCCCTGCTTATGAATCCTGCTAACTCAGGGTTCTTTAATGGGGATGTCAGGGCTATTGTTAACTATAAAAACCAATGGGCCAGTATTGCGAATCCATATACTACGGGCATGTTCTCAGTGGATGGGAGAATCCTGAAAAACAAGATCAACAAGGTCCATATTGGAGCTGGTTTAACCGTGTACGCTGACAAAGCGGGAAAATCCGAATTTGGAACCACGCAGGTGCTCGGTGCCTTGTCGGGAATTGTAAAGCTCAATGATAAGAGCCTGCTCTCTGCCGGGTTCAATGGCGGCTTTGCCCAAAAGGGAATAAAAAATGCCGAGCTCGAATGGGGAAATCAGTACAACCCTTCATCAGGTATCTATGATCCCTCATACAACTCCCCAGAGAATATCCCCACCAAAAACGCCTCCTATGCTGACTTTGGGGCAGGGATATCATGGCGTTTTAACTCACGGCCGTCTAACATGACGGCAAACGACAGAATCTCAGCAAATTTCGGCGTGGCCATATTTCACCTCAACCAGCCCAAACAATCCTTTTATGTGGATGATATAGAGAGCCTCTACTCCAAACTCGTGGTTCACGGTAAAACCTACATTGGTATCAAGAACACTACGCTGGCTATTATCCCAAGCTTCCTGATCTACAAACAGAAAAATCAGCAGGAGATAATAGTCGGAGGGCTTGTCCGGTACGCCATTAGTGAAGAGTCCAAATATACCGGCTTCATCAAAGAGTCAGCTATCTTTCTTGGAGGACACTACAGGCTTGGTGATGCCTTTATCCCATCGGTTTACTTCGAAGTTTCCAGCTTTTCTGTTGGCGTAAGTTATGACATAACCCTCTCTGACCTGGCCCTCTCTGCTGGTGCTACAGGAGGAATAGAAATTTCCCTCCGATTTATAAACCCCAACCCATTTAAGAACAAGTCTGGCGGGGCGCTGTTCTAGGCAGAGGCATTGTCTGCAAGCAAATTCCTTACCTGTTCATAAACCACATCTACAGATATTTCTTTCATGCATACATTATCTGTGCATGGGGAGAAACGATGGTTAAAGGCATTGACACAAGGGCTACAAGCCAGATTCGTCCATATGATGTGAACATTGTTGCTCAACGGTTTGAAGAGCTCTGGTGTTTCAGGCCCAAACATGACCACCGTCGGCACATCCGTCATTGACGCGAAATGACCAGGGCCACTATCGTTGGTCACCAATACATTGGCCAGGGAGTATAAGACCATCAGCTCCCTCAGGGTAGTATCCCCTGCCACGGAAATAACGCGATCACTATCAAACTGTTCACGCACCATCTCACATGAAGCTTTCTCTGACGGCGCTCCCGTAAGCACAATGGGAGCATCAGGATAATCACGCAACAATCGCTGGCCAAGCGCGATGAATCTGTCAGTGGGCCATTTTCTAAGCGGAAGCATGTCACTCGCATTTGGATTGAGCAGGATCAATGGCCGTTGGTGCGTGTTGCCCAACTTCTTATTGATCAGGGCATCCATGTCTCTTAGCTCGTCTCCTGAAGGTGCAAACTTAGGTGTCGTTGCAACCAATGATCGCACAGATTCTTTAAACATCGGAACTTCCTTAGAGTCAAAATTCAGCGACTCTACCAGTTGCAGATAGGCCTTTGAGGTGTGCAGATACGGGTTGTGCTGAATCCTGTGTGTCATCAGGTCTCCACGATATGGGAATTCACTTTTAAATCGATGCAGCCCCACTCTGTTTCTGGCTCCGCTTAGATAAGCGAGAATGGCAGAAGCACGGGAGAAAAACTCCATGTCTATCGTAGTATCGATCTTCTCTCTTCGACACCGGACAAGCAACTTTAAGATGTCTATTCCAAAGAGGATAATGTTACTTTGCCGGATCTCTATAACGTTATCCTTTGGAATGACATCCATTATATCAAGGATGGGCCTATTTCGCTGAAAAACACAGAAAAACACCTTCTCCCTCCCTACACGATCGACGGCATTCTTTATTGCGCTGTATGCCAACACGGTTGCGCCTTGCTCGACGAGTTTCAAAAACAATATGGCTCGAGGCTCGCGCTGTCTCCTGGTGGGAAACACCCTGCGAAGCACTGTGAGGAAAGCGCATATTGGCTGACCAACATACTTATCGATAATGCGTATGGTGTTCGGGCTCATTGTCCTGACCTTTTTCGGTAATAATCAGATTTTTCAGTATCCCCCAAGATATTGTACAACTTTGCCAGATTGCCATTTACCATCTGATTATTGGGATTAAATTGCAATGCCTTGATGTAGAACTTGATCGCATTTTGCGAGTCACCCATATTGTGATAACACGCCCCCAAATTCGCATAAGGATCCGGGAAATTAGAATGCGCCTCAACAGCCCTGCTAAAATATTCGATAGCAGCACTGTACTCATTCCGATTAAAATAGATAACGCCCAGATTGTTCAATGCTTGTTTGTCAAAAGTATTATAAAGCAAACAGTTTTCATACGCAATTTGTGCGTTTTGGGAGTCACCATTATTAAAATAAGCCACACCCATATTGTACCACGCGGAAGAAAATGCTGGATGTATCTCCACACTCTTTTGAAAGCTGGCAATGGCCTCTTGTAGCATCTGCGCTTTTACTGCCGGGTCCTTTTGTGTTACGGCGTTGGTGTTCAATGTCGCAGCCAAAGAAAAGTGCGTTCTGGCACTATTCGGCGTGGCATTGACATCTGCCCGAAACAAGGTGAGGTTGTTTTTCCAATCAAAATTGCGCGTGTAGGTCTTCGCTGAGTAAGCCATTACAATAACGAGTACGACACCTATAAGTACTTTAGATTTTGGCTGGCTAATATCATATGGTTGTTTGTCACCTTCTGAAGTATTTCGATTTAGCAGTTTTACAAGAAGGAAGACAAACGCAATTACAAACCCCAGTGAAGGAATGAACATAAACCGCTCTCCCAACGTTGCTCCAATCTTGATAACTAGATTGGAAGTGACCGAGAATGTTATCAGGTAGAACAAAATTCCATAGGCAAGAACATCCCTCTTGCGGATTTTGCTCGTTGCATAAACTCCAAGCGCTATATGCACTGCAAATGATAGTAATGCCTGCCAATTCCCCCAGTTTACTATTGGGAATTGGTTGTACGAATAGTCGAATGATAGGGGATGCGGGAATACCAACAAGGCAAGGTACTTGCCCAGAATCACAAAATTAGTAGCCAGCATTTCGGACTGGGTCTTCGCTGCTATTAGGGTATTATTGACAATGTCCAGTGTTTCTCCTAATCCCATTGCATCCAAAACCTGGCTTCTTATCAAAAGATAAACCAACAATATTGTGGCAAAGGGAAAAGTAAGTTGTAGAGACCGTTTTAAGTCCATCTCCCCAAATACATATAGTGTTAGCGGGATTACCGCAATGATTGCTACAGCATTTTCTTTGGTCAGTAAACAGGCAAAATAGGAAACAACACTAATCGCCAGGTAAATAACCGAGGATTTACGTATGTAATCAAAAAGGAAATAAAGTGTAAGCACCATAAAGAGAAACGTCAGCATATCATCTCTACCCTTGATATTCGCCACGACTTCAGTATGCAGCGGGTGAGCGGCATATAGCAATGTGATTAATAAAGGGACAAGCAACCCATAATTGCGAAACATCTGCGAAAGCATGAAAAACAGCAATCCGCAGGTCAGGGCATAGAACAACACATTTACCAGATGCCCAACAAAAGGGTCCGCTCCAAAGATCGCATGCTCTATCGCAAATACTGTTGATACCAGCGGCCTGTAGGATTGATTGTTTCTTTCATTAAAACCATAAAGAAATCCATGACTGAAAATGTCCTTTATTCCTCCGAATCCTTGCTGCACAAAGCGGTTCTCCTTGAAAATGACATCATCGTCAAGTGCATACTCGTGAGAGAGCGTGTTGCTGTAAAGCAGGAAAGAGAAGATAAAGATGATCAGGGCATATAGCTTCTTCCTGTTGGAATCGTCAGTGGCTTGCATTCGCGTCTCCTCGCGTTCCTCGACAGGCATGTGCTTTTCCCCTTTCTTAAACTTGCCCATTTCTTCTTAGTGTGAAATTTCCTCCTGCCACCATTTGAAAATAGCTTCACCTGGCATCAGGTAACTCGAACCTTTCATATGGTCATTATAATCCCAGTATAAGTGTTTGGGTATATTGCGCTTCTGGCCCATTCAATAATTACTGGAATTGGAAGAGAAAGGCTTTGAGCGCTGCCCAATACTCTTCATGGCCCTCATTTTCGGACCACAGCGCCTTGGATCCGTGCTTGCCTTTACCTGCCGGTATGAACTGTACCTTGTGATCTCCAATAACTCCGGCTAACAGAGTAGTTACATCCGGGCCTTCGCTCTTGGAGGATGTGACAAACAAGGGAACCGAAATGCCATTCGCCGCTTCAGCAATATTTGTCCCATTAATATACTCACCTGGGCTAAAAGAAATGATGGCACTCACCTTATCGTTCTCATTACCCACCTTCAAGACCAACGCGGCGGAATAAGAGCTGCCCCAGATAATAATCGATTTTTTCACCAACTTTTGTAAATAATCTATGCTGGCTATAATATCTTGTTCAGCATCAGGGTATTGCCTACTCAAATTTGCTCTCATTGCCCCTTTTACCGTTTCATTTTCCACACCATTGGTTTTGCTACCAGATCGCTGGTCGATCGCCATGCAATTGAAGCCAAGCGCATTGAGCTTTACTGCAATTTCCCGGTATTCTCCACGACTGTAGCCTGCCTGATGGCAAAGTAAAATATAGGGTTTGGATTCATCCACCACATAGAGGTCTGCGGTGATGGCCAACTCATCCACACTGGGAAACTTCACCGTTTTCCATGCATCTTTCTGCACTACAGCGTTGGGATGGCTGTCATGAAAGCCTGCTATCGTGTCGAAACAAGATACACAGGCCAGAAGCCCCAATGCGATTAGATATTTGTTCGGGGTTGAAAAAAAATTCATCCTCATGGAATATTGCTCGCAAGATAGCACAAAAAAAGGAGAGCAATCTGCTCTCCCTATCTGATCCGTGGTCAATAAATCAACGATTATTCTACCAACACAATGATGGTGTTATTCAATATTTCAACAACACCGCCTCCGATCTCAAAAATTTTCTCACCCTCGGTATCCTTAACAACGATAGTGCCCTCTTGTAACGTACAAATCATCGGAGCATGATCTTTCAAGACGCCAAATGAACCGTTGGTTCCCGGAAATATTGCGGAGTCAATATCACCCGTAAATACTTCTTTATCCGGCTTTACGATCTCGATGTTCATCTCAACTTCTTATGCTTCAACCTCGGCAAGCATCTTGTCACCTTTCTCAATAGCTTCGTCAATAGTACCTACAAGGTTAAAGGCAGCTTCCGGATACTTGTCAACCTCACCATTCAGGATCATATTAAATCCTTTTATGGTCTCTTCAATTGGAACCAATACCCCTTCCAGGCCAGTAAATGCAGTAGCAACAAAGAATGGCTGCGATAAGAATCGCTGTATCCTTCTTGCCCTGTGTACTGCCAACTTATCTTCTTCAGACAATTCATCCATTCCAAGAATAGCGATAATGTCCTGAAGTTCTGTGTATCGCTGAAGGATCTCCTTCACCGCTTGAGCTGTGTTGTAATGCTCATCCCCCACCACCTCAGGCGTCAAGATTCTAGAAGTAGAATCAAGTGGGTCAACCGCAGGATAGATTCCCAATTCAGAAATCTTTCTCGAAAGTACGGTGGTAGCATCCAGGTGGGCAAAGGTAGTTGCCGGCGCCGGGTCCGTAAGGTCATCCGCAGGGACATAAACCGCCTGTACAGAGGTGATCGATCCTCTCTTGGTAGATGTGATTCTCTCTTGCATGGCACCCATCTCAGATGCTAAAGTTGGTTGATATCCAACTGCAGAAGGCATCCTCCCTAAGAGGGCAGATACTTCAGAGCCAGCTTGAGTGAACCTAAAGATATTATCCATGAAGAACAGGATGTCCTTTCCACCAGTCTCTTCATCTCCGTCTCGGAAATACTCAGCTAACGTCAATCCAGAGAGTGCAACCCTTGCTCTTGCTCCGGGAGGCTCGTTCATTTGTCCGAATACCAAAGTCGCCTGCGACTCACTCAAATCCTTCATATTCACCTTGCTTAGGTCCCATCCACCTTCTTCCATTGACTTGATAAAATCATCTCCATACTTGATAACTCCTGACTCAATCATCTCCCTCAAAAGGTCATTCCCCTCTCTTGTTCTCTCACCAACACCTGCAAAAACCGATAGGCCTTCGTATCCTTTTGCGATATTGTTGATCAATTCCATGATCAAAACTGTTTTACCAACTCCGGCTCCCCCAAATAATCCAATCTTGCCACCCTTTGCATAAGGCTCAATTAGGTCAATTACCTTGATACCCGTAAAAAGTACTTCCTGTGAAGTTGAAAGGTCCTCATATGCCGGTGGATCCCTATGGATAGGATGTCCTCCAGTTTTGTCAACCGGACCAATTCCGTCGATCGTATCTCCAACAACGTTGAACAATCGCCCCTTGACTTCATCGCCAACAGGCATTATGATTGGAGAACCAGTTGCAGTTACAGGCATACCTCTTGTTAGTCCGTCGGAAGAGTCCATGGAAATAGTTCTCACGGTATCCTCTCCAATGTGTTGCTGACACTCCAGAATGATAGGCTCCTTACCCTCTCTTTCAATTACCAGTGCATCCAGAATGTTTGGAAGGTCGGCCTTCCCATCCACTGCCGAATCAAATGTAACATCTATTACTGGACCGATAATTTGTGCTATTCTACCCGCTTGCTTCGCCATAATTTCGTAAATGAATTGAAAAATCTTGTGATTTAGGTCCGAATTTCTGGGCGCAAAATTAATACATTTAATTCAGATTTAGTAAGAGCATTAATTATTTATTTCTATACTTTTGAAACACAAAATTCCAACCTTTCGTGAAGATCTACTACAGCATCGAGGATTTTCAAAACGTATCCTTTCCTGTTCTCACGACCGGTACTTTTGATGGGGTCCACTTAGGGCACAAAACCATACTGGACAAACTCAATTCTGTTGCCAGAGAAAACGATGGTGAATCCGTGTTGCTCACTTTTTCACCGCACCCAAGGATCGTCTTGTTCCCTGAGCAAAACGACCTAAAACTGCTTACCACCAGAGATGAGAAAATAGAATTGTTGGAGCACTACGGTGTCGATCACCTTATTATTCACCCATTCACCAAGGAGTTTTCTCGATTGAGTTCTGTAGAATTTATTAGGGACCTATTGGTGAATCATCTCCAAATCAAGAAACTGGTTATTGGATACAACCATCACTTTGGAAGGAATCGCGAAGGGTCGCTGGAACACCTGTTGGAATACGGACCGGTATATGGCTTTGATGTTGAAGAGATACCAGCTGCCGATATTGACAATGTAAATGTAAGCTCAACAAAAATTCGCAAGGCCCTTCATAACGGTGACCTCAGCACTGCCAAGTCATACCTGGGACATGATTATAGCTTAGCTGGTGAGGTGGTGAAAGGAGAGGGACGAGGGACTGATATTGGATACCCTACTGCTAATATTCAAATTGAAAACCCGATCAAATTAATTCCCGCCAATGGCGTTTATGCAGTATACATCACTGTATCAGATACACAATACCCAGCCATGATGAACATCGGAGTTCGGCCCACGGTGACCGAAAACAGCAACTCACCTGATAGAACCATAGAAATCAATATTTTTGACTTCGATCAGGATATCTATGGTGAACCGGTGCGGGTAACAATGGTCGAAAGGATCAGGGATGAGGCAAAATTTGATTCGGTGAAAGAGTTGGCTATTCAATTGGCAGATGACAAAGAATCCGCACTTAATCTGTTAAACAAAAACTAAGTGAAAATCCCAGTCTATACCTTGGTCATCTTTTTATTTCATGCCTTGGGGTCAACCGCTGGAAACGCCCAGGTTTTGGATTCAACTCAACTGTCACATGCACGCGTTTTCAGGTCCATTGAGGAGGCGCTAATAAAACCCGATAGCGTGTACGTATTGCAGATACGGCGTAAAAGACTGACACAATTTCCAGAGGAAATATTCACGCTTAAGAATTTGAACAAGTTAGATTTGAGCAGAAACAAAATTCAACTGATCCCAAGGGATATAGGAACCCTTTTAAATCTTACGGAGTTGAACCTTTCAAAAAACAAATTAGGGGCCATTCCTCCCGATATTGGCAAACTCAAAAACCTCAAGCGGCTTATTATTTTTCAAAATGAAATTGCGTTTATCCCTTCCGAAATTGGAGAGGTAGAGCAGCTGGAGTACCTGGACATGTGGGGCAATGAGCTCGAAACTTTGCCGGATGAAATCAGCAATCTGAAAAATTTGTCAGTCATCGATATGCGTGTGATAGAAATTTCTGATTCTAAGCAGAAGGAGTTCCACGACCTACTGCCCAACACTACGATTCACTTTTCGAACAGTTGCGACTGCGGTGGTTAATCCAATAGTCAGGAACAGTTCTTTTCGAAGCGATTTCTTAAATTATCCTACCATAAACCGAAAGCATTTTTTACATTTGCTAAACACTTTGGGGGTGTCCACCACATGACTAGGTGAGGGACTGAGATCATACCCCTTGAACCTGATATAGTTAGGACTGTCGCAGGAAAAAGTTTGAGACCACTCTCAATATCTCCAAAGTTGTTTTTCGTATTTATTTCAAATGGTGGTTACGCACAAATCACGATTCATGGAGATAATCGTTAACAGTAAAACTGAAAAGGTGCCATCAAATTTAAAACTCGAAGAGTATTTGATGGAACGGGGCATGGGCGCTTTAGAAGGCACGGCGGTCGCAGTCAATGACTGCGTAATCTCCAGAGGAGATTGGCAATCATGCCTATTACATGAAAATGATAAGATTCTAATAATCCGTGCCACCCAAGGTGGTTAGTATGGCAAAGTGAACAGCTTAATTATGGACAGATGAAGAAAGAAAAGTTACCGTCCGCGTCAAGTATATCCAGAGACCCCTTTCCGGCTTCAACAAAGGTTTATGTTAATGGGAAGTTGCACGATATTAGGGTTGCTATGAGAGAGATCCACTTAACTGACTCAACCTTGCCTGAAGTGGATGGCTCAGTGCTGAAGGCGAAGAACTCTCCCGTAACGGTTTATGACACCAGCGGACCCTACACTGATCCCGAGCAGAAAATTGATGTCAGAAATGGCTTATGCAGACTCCGGGAACAATGGATATTTGACAGGAAGGATGTGGAGTTATTAGATGACATTTCTTCCGATTTTGGAAAGGAACGATCAATGAATTCGGATCTTGACTTTTTAAGGTTTGAGCATATTAAAAAACCACTCAAAGCGAAAAATGGGGCCAATGTTTCGCAAATGTATTATGCCAGGCGGGGGATCATTACTCCCGAAATGGAATACGTCGCGATACGTGAAAATCAAAAATTTGAAGAGAATGCAGATATAGGCAACCATCATGCTGGAAACTCATTTGGGGCCAATACACCTACAGGTAAGATCACTCCAGAATTTGTAAGGGATGAGATTGCAGCTGGCAGGGCTATTCTACCCAATAATATCAACCACCCAGAGAGTGAACCGATGATCATCGGCCGAAATTTTCTCGTGAAGATCAATGCCAATATCGGTAACTCCGCAGTGTCTTCAAGCATAGAAGAGGAAGTGGAAAAAGCCGTTTGGGCCTGCAGATGGGGAGCAGACACAATTATGGATCTGTCAACGGGAAACAACATTCACGAAACCAGGGAATGGATTATTAGAAACTCTCCGGTTCCGATCGGCACGGTGCCCATCTACCAGGCCCTGGAAAAAGTCAATGGAAAGGCTGAAGACCTCACGTGGGAGCTATTCAGGGACACGCTAGTCGAGCAAGCTGAGCAGGGAGTTGACTATTTCACAATTCATGCCGGCGTATTATTGAGATATGTACCCATGACCGCAAAACGCGTAACCGGGATTGTTTCACGTGGAGGTTCTATCATGGCAAAATGGTGTTTGTCCCATCATAAGGAGAGCTTTCTTTACACCCATTTTGAGGAGATTTGTGAGATCATGAAGGCCTATGATGTGGCATTTTCCCTTGGTGATGGACTACGTCCCGGTTCACTTGCAGACGCCAATGATGAAGCACAATTTGCAGAGCTGGACACCCTGGGCGAACTTACAAAAATCGCCTGGAAACACGATGTACAGGTTATGATTGAGGGACCGGGACATGTTCCCATGCAAATGATCAAGGAAAACATGGACAGACAACTCGAAGTATGCCAGGAAGCACCTTTCTACACGCTGGGACCGCTAACTACGGATATCGCACCTGGATATGACCATATTACCTCAGGAATCGGAGCAGCCATGATCGGATGGTTTGGATGCGCTATGCTCTGTTATGTAACTCCCAAGGAACACCTCGGACTACCTAACAAAAGGGATGTAAAGGATGGAGTGATAACCTATAAGATTGCCGCCCATGCTGCCGACCTCGCGAAAGGGCATCCAGGGGCCTATACGCGTGATAATGCACTCAGTAAGGCACGGTTTGAATTCAGATGGGAGGATCAGTTTAATCTCTCTTTGGACCCAATCACAGCCTGCGAGTTTCACGATGAAACCCTACCTTCTGATAATGCCAAGGTTGCTCATTTTTGTTCGATGTGTGGTCCCCATTTTTGCTCAATGAAAATATCGCAAGACGTTCGTGCGTATGCCAAACAAAAAAACCTGAATGATGTGACAGCATTGGAAGAGGGAATGAAAGAAAAAGCCGCTGAATTTAATGCTGGTGGAGGAGAATTATATGTATAGGTTTAACATTAAGGCAATGACATGAAACTGATAGTTGTATCAAAGAGCAGGATTTACTCAGGGGAGACAGAACTGATAAACAAATTATTTGACAATGGCCTTGAAACTTTTCATTTGAGAAAACCGCAGGCGACTCGAACAACAATGGAAACATACATCAATCTAATTCCCAAAAAATACTGGGACCGGATTGTTTTGCATTCGCATTATAGGCTCGCTGCTAAGTATCCATTAAGAGGAATTCACCTAACCAGCAGAGAACGAAGGAAAAAGTTTAGGACCTGGGTTCTTATTAAGTACCTCAAGGCCAAACATTCCACGATCAGCATTTCTACTTCTTATCATTCCCTAAAGACATTGAGCCAGAGCAGATTCAACTATCAATATATATTCTTAAGTACAATTTTTGATAGCATTTCAAAAGACAAAAAGCAAGATCAATTCGTACGCCCTAATTTATCTGTATATCTTAACAATTCACCGCACAATATCATCGCCCTTGGTGGAATAGAGGCCTCCAGAATTGATGATGTTGCGAAAATGGGATTTTCAGGAGCAGCGGTTGTAGGAGGCATCTGGTCAAGTGATGATCCCCTGGAAACGTTTATTGAGATTAAAGAAAAATGCGAAAATCCGGGAGCTGTCTTAGCATAGCGGGATTGGATCCCAGCGGAGGTGCCGGTATGCTGGCAGACATCAAGACATTTGAGGCACTTGGTGTTCAGGGGTTTGGTGCCAGTACGGCAACTACCTTCCAAAACGAACACACATTCTACGGTCTTGAGTGGTTGGGCTTCAATCAGATTAAAGAGCAATTGGACCCATTGTTCAACACCCATGAAATCTCCTTTGCGAAGATAGGACTGGTTGAAAGCTGGGAATGTCTGCAAAGAACGTTGGCCTATTTGAGGGAAAGAAACAAGGACATGGTAATTGTCTGGGACCCGATACTATCCTCAAGCTCCGGATATCAATTCCATTCAGGTGGGGCTGATGATGATTGTATGAACATCTTCGAATCGATTGACCTTTTCATCCCCAATGTTGATGAAATGCTGGAGTTATTTCCTCACACCAATGCCCATGAGAAGGGCAAGGAACTGTCGGTAGATTGTGCTGTGTTGTTAAAAGGCGGACACAACCGGTCTGACCACTCAAATGATATTTTGTTCGAAAAAGAGGTGGCAAAGGTCCTTACCGGAGAACGTCTGAAATACGACAAACATGGGACTGGCTGTGTCTTGTCAGCAGCAATAGTGGCCCATCTTGCGATGGGGAGTAATTTGGAGGAGAGCTGCCGGCAAGCCAAGAGCTACTTAAATAAATTTCTCATGAGCAACTCGAGCCTTCTGGGCTCCCATAGCCTTCAAGACGAAACGTATAGCTAAATATCAATTTATTACCACGGATATAGAACAGCATTCCCATGCGGACCTTGCAGAATTTGCATGTCTTGGTGGTGCACAATGGGTACAGCTACGCGTGAAGAACAGCGATGAGAAGAGTTGGCGCGCAATTGCTAAAGAAGTGCAGGGCATTTGCAGAAAGTACAAAGCAACATTCATCATCAATGACAATGTCTCACTGGCTTCTACGCTGAATGCTGATGGAGTGCATCTGGGCAAGACAGATATGTCTATAAGGGAAGCGAGGGAGATTTTAGGTAAAGACAAGATCATTGGAGGTACGGCCAATGCTATTGAAGATATAATGGAACTGGTCAAGCAAGGAGCAGATTATATTGGATTAGGGCCGTATCGGTTTACCGATACGAAGAAGAACCTGAACACAATTCTCGGCCTAAAACATATGGAATCAATCGTAGCTGCGTCGAAGAGAGTGCTTGGAAAAGCAATTCCAATTATTGCCGTCGGAGGCATTAAAAGAGATGATATCCACGCAATTTTACGGGCGGGATTATTTGGTTGCGCGGTGTCTGCAGCGGTGGCAAGGTCGAAGTACAAAATTATTGCCAGTGCAAAGTTTGCACATCAATTACGAACAATTGCTGAAAAGCTAAAGAATGCATCAATCTCTTAAAATAGCAGATAAAACATTTACCAGCCGACTTTTTACGGGAACAGGTAAGTTCAGTTCGGGAGAAATGATGGAGAAAGCCTTATTGGCTTCCGGATCAGAGCTGGTTACCATGGCGTTGAAGCGGGTTGATGCCAATAATCCGGAGGACAGTATTCTAAAACATCTCAATCATCCTCAGTTTAATTTTCTTCCCAATACATCAGGTGTACGCACTGCCAAAGAAGCCATCTTCGCCGCTCAGCTGGCAAGAGAAGCATTGGAGTCAGATTGGATAAAATTGGAAATTCACCCAGATCCCAAGTATTTGATGCCTGACCCTATTGAAACATTGAGTGCAGCGGAGGAATTGGTTAAGCAGGGGTTTATTGTAATGCCCTATTGCCACGCAGACCCCGTCTTGTGTAAGAGGCTGGAGGAAGTGGGTACCGCTGTTGTGATGCCCCTGGGATCTCCAATTGGTTCCAACAAGGGATTGGAGATGAATTCAATGTTGAAGATCATAATAGAACAGAGTAATATTCCAGTTGTTGTGGATGCGGGCATTGGTGCCCCATCACAAGCAGCAGAAGCCATGGAAATGGGAGCTGATGCTGTCTTGGTAAACACTGCAATTGCCGTTTCCGACAACCCGATAGCAATGGGTAAGGCATTCAAGATGGCTGTTGAAGCTGGAAGGATGGCGTTCGAAGCGCACCTCGGAAAACAGACGGATCAGGCTGAGGCCAGTAGTCCACTGACTGCGTTTTTGGAAGATTAAACTGAGACTTATTGGACGTTATGGATACTGTAGCGGAAAGCAAAAAGAGCTGTGAGAAAACCATTGCCAATAAGTGGGGCCAGCCTTAGGTAAAGACGTGGTCTAGATAAGCATTTATGAGCTCCTTTAAAGATATTTTCGATTGCCATAGCTGGGCCAAGGAGTCTGACAGCATTTATAGCAAGACTGTTTCTGATGTGGAAGCTGCATTGTCAAGATCAGGAAAGCGAACACTTGAGGACTTCAAAGCCCTGATTTCACCCAGTGCCACGCCATATCTTGAGAAGATGGCTCAGTTGAGTCATCAGCTAACTCAAAAACGATTCGGCAAGACCATTCAGCTTTTTATTCCCATGTACCTAAGCAATGAATGCCAAAATATTTGCACTTACTGCGGATTCTCCTTGGATGTTGACATTCCCCGGAAAACGCTCAATGATGAGGAGATCATGGAGGAAGTAGCCTGTATAAAAGACATGGGGTTTGACCATATTTTACTGGTGACGGGCGAGGCAAATAACACGGTAGGTATTGAGTACTTCCAACATGCGCTGGAGCTCATGCAGCCACATTTCTCCCATATCAGCCTTGAAGTACAACCCCTGGATGAGGAAGACTACGCTTTGCTAACCCCCTTTGGATTGAATACCGTTCTCGTGTATCAGGAAACATATCACGAACAAGAGTACAATACCCATCATCCAAAAGGCAAAAAATCAAACTTCCAGTATCGCCTTGAGACACCTGATCGGCTTGGGAGGGCAGGAGTTCATAAGATCGGACTTGGAGCGCTTATCGGATTGGAAGATTGGAGAACAGACAGCTTCTACACGGCGCTACACCTTGATTACCTGGAACGCACTTATTGGCAAACGAAATACAGCATTTCATTCCCGCGACTGCGGCCCTGTGCAGGAGGAACTGATCTTAAATCCAACCTGCCTATGCGGCAGGCTGTAATGACGGATAGGGAGCTTGTACAGCTTATTTGCGCTTACCGAATATTCAATGAAGAAGTGGAGCTGTCGCTCTCTACCAGGGAAAGTGCAAACTTCAGGAACCATGCTATTAAACTTGGGATCACAACTATGAGCGCCGGCAGTAGAACCAATCCAGGAGGATATGCTGTTGAACAGAGTTCCCTGGAGCAATTCTCTATAGATGACAACCGCTCACCTTTTGAAATCCGGGAAATAATTGCATCAACAGGTTATGAACCGGTATGGAAAGACTGGGACCAGGTATTACAGGGCGAACCCGCATAGATGCTAACAGATCAGGAAAAACAACGTTATCACCGCCATACGCTACTGGCCGAATTTGGGATTGAGGGCCAGGAGAAACTAAAGGCTTCCAAAGTGCTTGTAATTGGGGCCGGTGGTCTCGGTTGTCCGGCACTTCAATATTTGTGCGCTGCAGGGGTTGGAACCATCGGAATTGTGGATGATGACGTGGTCGATATCAGTAATTTACAGAGACAGGTGCTATATACCGATCAGGACATTGGAAAATCGAAGGCGGAAACCGCGGCGCAGAAGCTAAGAACCCAGAACCCGCTGATTAGCGTTAATGCGTACCCGTCACGGTTAACCAGCCACAATGCATTGGAGCTCATCTCTAAATATGATCTCGTTATAGATGGATCAGACAATTTTCCTACCAGGTACCTTGTTAACGATGCCTGTGTAATACTTAAGAAACCATTTGTTATGGGTTCAATCTTCAAATTTGAAGCGCAGATCTCCGTATTCAATTGTCAGGGAGGCCCAACATACCGATGTATCTACCCTGATCCACCAGATCCTGGTGATGTCCCTAATTGCTCTGAAATAGGTGTCTTGGGTGTGCTGCCTGGCATTGCAGGGTCCTATCAGGCCAATGAAGCGATTAAAGTACTAACAGGTATAGGAAAACCGCTAAAGGGAGAATTGATGGTGCTGAATGTACTCACCATGGAATCGAATAAACTCTTAATTTCGCTCAACCCAGAAAATCTGGAGATTGACACGCTAATCGACTATGAAGAATTTTGCAATTCGACTAATGACAAATCAGATAATATGGAATTAAAAGAGATTACGGCTACAGAGCTTAAGAGCATGCTTGACAATAATGAAGATGTTCAGATAATTGACGTTCGAGAGTCTCATGAGTATGATATATGTAACATGGGTGGAGAACTAATTCCTCTTGGGACCATACCCGAAAACGCAGACAAAATATCAAAGGACAAGACGGTAGTTATGCACTGCCATCACGGAAAGAGAAGCGCTAACGCCATCATGCACCTCATGCAAAATGAAGGGTATACAAATTTACTAAATTTGAAAGGTGGAATAAACGCATGGTCGATTGAAGTTGACTCAAGTGTATCAACTTACTGATACCACATCGTGAACAGTGCGACACATGCTCTCCATCAGGCTCAGGTCCTTTTCGAAAGCATTTCCGACAACTATAATATCAGCTCCGGCTTTGCAGCACGCTTCCGCCATCCCTGCTGATCGAATACCTCCTCCTACAATAAGCGGAATTCCAATTGACTCTTTAACGGCCTGAATCATTTTAGGAGGCACCATCTGCTCTGCACCACTACCCGCTTCCAGATACATTAACTTAAGCCCAAGCATTTCCCCTGCCATTGCAGTGCACGCTGCTATCTCGTTCTTTCCCCTTGGGATTGGGATGGTGTTGCTCATATAGGATACGGTGGTTACACTTCCGCTTTCGACCAACATGTAGCCTGTAGGAATAACCTCCAGATCCGATGCCTTCACCAGTGGAGCCGAAATTACGTGGTTTCCAATGAGCATATCTGGATTTCGGCCTGAAATTAATGATAGGTACAAGATTCCATCGGCCAGTGGATTTACCTGTAGTGTGTTGCCGGGAAATAGAAGCACGGGAATATTACAGAATTCCTTGATAGCCTCTATACATCTCTCCATGCTGCCATTGGTTAGGATACTGGAGCCAACCAGGATATAATCCACACCACAGGCCTGAGCAGAAAACGAAAGTTCTTTGACTTCCTCCAAAGAGGACTTATCAGGATCAACGAGCACCGCGAAAGTCTTGCTTCCCCGCTTTACTGAATCCAATATGCCTTTATATATGTTGCTCATTATCTAATGTTTGTCTATTCGCAGAAACATTTCCCCGTTTTTCAAGAACGTACACAAGCACAAAATTATCGAGTTTAGTATAAACCCCGGCAACATGAATCAATCTTTCGTCCTTACTAACAATCCCGGTAAAGTCTCCCTGTGATTTAAGATCGAATTTATGCACCGTCATATCTTCCCTAAAATCCAGGCCTCCCTTGCCGTACAACTTGTACATGCACTCCTTTGCCCCCCAGAGAACGTGTAGATAGTCCAATTTCTCGGATTCCAGTATACTAGCATAGTTGCTCTCTTCCTCAGCATTCATGAACTTATGGGCAACACGCTCCACCTGCGAATCTTTCTTTTCAATATCTACTCCTACCTTTACAGTATCTGACAGCAACACAGCCACCATATTGCCAGAGTGGGTTATCGATAGTTTATAGAGGGCTTCCGTAAAGAAAGGTTTGTTTTTCTCGTTGTAGCCAATATCCACATTCTTTTCACTTGGAAGTAGCGTTTTGATAAGGATCCGAACAGCAATTGCCTGCAATTTTCTTTGTACAGATTTATATCCATCAATACGACTTTGAACCCGTTCGGTGAGTAGTGGATTATTAAAGTACCACGCATCGTTTTCCTCAATTTTCCAAACCCCTAACAAGGAGTTACCGGCCAGCTCTTTTCGGATCAACAATGCCATGTATATATGGTATAGTAATTGATTGCCAAATGTAAATATTTATATATTTGCCGGGATATCTAATTTTTACTACTTTAGTCGATCCCTTAATAAATAAATAGATTTTAAGATGGAATTACTGAAAAAAAGCAGCGGTCTGAAGCGTGTTTTGCTGTTCGTTGTGTTACTCTATGCAGTTCCCTTGTTTGCACAAAATGAAGGATTGTACACGGTTTCTGACCATAGGGAATATGGGTTCATTGACAAGACTGGAAAAATGGTGATTCAACCCCAATACGACTATGCGGCGGGTTTTTCAGAGGGACTTGCGCACATTAAAATACAGGGAAAGAGGGGGTTTATTAATAAGACTGGCAAGAAAGTAATTGAAGCAATATATACACGAGTAAGGGACTTCTCAGATGGTGTAGCGGCGGTTAAGATTGAAGGTCTCTGGGGATACATCGACAAAACCGGTAAAATGGTTATCAAACCACAATTTGATTATGCTTATAACTTTAATGAAGGAGTAGCGCGAGTGCAGGTGGGAGAACAGCTCGGATTCATTGATAAGACAGGAAATTACGTGCTAAAGCCGCAGTATGATGCGGCATATGACTTTCAAGAAGGCCTGGCCAGGGTAAAGCAAGGTGATTACAAAACGGGCAAATGGGGTTTTGTAGATCAAAATGGGAAGTTGGTTTTGGGGTATCGATTTGATGGGTCTTTTGACTTTTCAGAGGGAACAGCCAATGTTCGAATAGGGAGTGAGCAAACAGGTAAATGGGGATTCATCGACAAAAAAGGCAATTTCGTTATCGAGCCTATGTTTGACAAAGCATTTACGTTCAGGGATGGATTGGCCCTGATTAGAATTGGTTCTTTCAAGACTGGAAAATACGGGTACATCAATAATGAAGGCAACATAGCGGTGAACCCTCAGTATTACGGAGCACATCACTTCTCTGAAGGAATGGCGTGTGTTAAAGAATCCAAAGATGGAAAGTGGGGATTTATCAATACGAAAGGAGAGGTGGTGATCAGTTTTCAGTATGATATTCCTGCAGACTTCGAAGGGGGATTGGCGAAAGTTAGGGTAGGAAACTACAAGAGCGGAACCAACGGGTATATTGACAAAACTGGTAAGTGGATATGGCAGAGCGGACTCTAAACCCAAGATGGAAGGGTTAATCCGTTGCACATCCGCGATCATAAGATAAGCCAGCCGCAATTGTGGTTGGCTTTTTTCATTATTATCCTTAATTTTGCACCCCATTTACGTAAATCACATCATCATACATACTGAACATGGAAAACACTACAGTGGAACAAAAGAACAACTATAAAGTAAAAGACATTACGCTTGCCGAGTGGGGCAGGAAAGAGATCACGTTGGCTGAGGCAGAAATGCCAGGCCTGATGGCTCTCCGAGAAGAATATGGTGCTGAAAAGCCGCTAAAGGGAGCGAGAATTGCTGGCTGTTTGCATATGACCATTCAAACCGCTGTACTGATTGAAACATTGGTAGAATTGGGTGCTGAAGTAACCTGGTCATCGTGCAACATTTTTTCAACGCAGGACCACGCAGCTGCAGCTATTGCAGAAACTGGCATCGCTGTTTACGCCTGGAAAGGAATGAGCGAAGAAGAGTTCGATTGGTGTATTGAACAAACATTGTTCTTCGGTGAGAACAAAGAACCGTTAAACCTCATCCTCGATGATGGTGGCGACCTGACAAATATGGTGTTGGATAAGTACCCTGAACTGACAGCTGGTATTAAAGGCCTTTCTGAAGAAACAACAACTGGCGTTCACCGTTTGTACGACCGCGTTAAAAATGGAACGCTTCCTGTGCCAGCTATCAATGTGAATGATTCTGTTACCAAGTCAAAATTTGACAACAAGTACGGTTGCAAGGAATCTTTGGTAGATGCGATACGCAGAGCAACGGATTTGATGCTCGCTGGCAAAGTTGCAGTTGTAGCAGGTTACGGAGATGTCGGAAAAGGGTCTGCTGCTTCATTAAGAGGTGCAGGGGTTAGAGTAATCGTCACGGAAATTGACCCAATTTGCGCGCTGCAAGCAGCAATGGATGGATATGAAGTGAAAAAGATGGCCGAAGCCGCGCCTCGAGCAAACATTATCGTTACAGCTACTGGAAACAAAGACATCGTCAATGCAGACGTATTTAAATCGCTGAATGACAAAAGTATCGTATGTAATATTGGCCACTTTGATAATGAGATCGACATGGCCTGGTTGAACGAGAATTATGGTGACTCTAAAGACACTATCAAACCCCAGGTCGACAAGTATACGATTGATGGCAATGAAATAATTATTCTCGCTGAAGGAAGGCTTGTTAACTTGGGTTGCGCAACCGGTCACCCATCATTTGTGATGTCTAACTCTTTTACAAATCAGACCCTCGCTCAGCTTGAGTTATGGAACAACACTGATGCGTATGGGAATGAAGTTTACACACTTCCAAAGCACTTGGATGAGAAAGTAGCGCGACTTCACTTAAAGAAGATCGGTGTAGAACTGGAGGTGCTTTCTCCGGAGCAAGCAGACTATATTGGTGTTAAGGTGGGAGGCCCGTACAAACAGGATTCTTACCGATACTAAAAAGTTACTCTGCACAGTTAGGCTAATTATAGATGTGCAATAAGTTGCCGTCGAAGGATGTCTGGTAATATTTCAAGGGTACCTCAGCGGGCCCTTCAGCTACCGTACCATCCGTAAGTATGAACTTCGACCCGCAACAAGGGTCTTCTGCGATTACCCCAGATTGATCCACCTCAACAATCCCACATGCCTCAGAAGGCATATAGGGGCAGTGTCTATCGTATGCCATAAACTCATCTAATGAAGGTCGGTAAACCACTATGCCCCGGGATCCACCAAGCAGATAAATCCAGCCGCCCACTGCATTCAGATCATTGAATTCCGGATCCGTAGTAGAGATGACCATATTCACCTCTACATTAGGCACCGTATCTTCATTCTTCTTACACCCTGTTCCTACTAGCATCAGAAGAGCAAGAAGAAAAAATACTATTTTTGGATGTGATGAGTTCATTATTCTAACTATTGTACATGTCAATATAACACCTACTATTTCCCCATAACGAAGTTACTTATATTTTGTTTTAACAATATGACGCGAATCCTGATCTTCCTCCTCTTAACGTTCTCCATATTAGATCATTCCGCAAATGCTCAGCCTCCTAAGAGTTATAAAAAGCAGATGAAACAAAAAGCCAAGGAAGGACAGAATGCAGATGATTTAATGAAAACTGAGCTGGCGGCCTCCAAGGTTCTAAAGAAGTTTAAAGACAAGTTGGCTGCATTGGGTAAAGAAAAACAAGATGCTGAGGCTTCAGGAGATCCGGTAAAAGTCGCCCAGATCGAGCAAGAAACCAGAATGGTGAAAGGAGAGATGTTCCGTACCAGAGATAAGATTGAAAAGAAAATGATCAAGGATTACCAGAAGATCAACGACAAACAGACGCGCAAGAGGATGAAGAAAAACAAGAAAAAATCGACCAGAATAAATGCCGGCAAGAAACCATCGTTGTGGCAGAGACTGTTCAAATAAGTAGAAGCGATTAGAATATTTGCAACATATAAAGCAGCTCTTGTCCTGGCGGTAAGCTTTTTCCTAATTGTTGGCCCTGAAGATAAATCAAGCGCACAGTCATACCACTTTACAAATTACTCCGTTGAGCACGGACTTCAATTTGTGTTTGTTGGTGCTATATACCAAGACCCCAAAGGATACCTATGGGCCGGAGGTTATGGTGGTTTAAGCAGATTTGACGGAAGAGTCTTTACACATTATGGGGCTCAGCGGAATTTAGTCAACCACGACGTTCAGTCAATTGCTGGCAGTGAAAGCGGAGATGTCTGGATTGCAACCCTGGGGGGGCTCGGTCATCTGAAAGATGAGGTCATGCACAATTACCATGTCGAAGATGGCCTCCTGACCGATGAGGTGAATACAGTTTTTGTCGCCAAAAATGGGACAGTGTGGATTGGAACAGAAAAGGGGTTGAATGTAATGCGGGATGGGGTTTTGAGTGCCCCGGAATTCAACGCCAACTTTGCCTCTAAGAGTGTGCATGCATTATGCGAAGACCACCATGAGAATCTGATAATTGGCACCGACAAAGGCCTGGCTATCCTCTCATTAAATGACATACAGAACATTTCCATTCCTAAACAACTATGCGAGGATAAGGTCACCGCTATATGCCAGGATGATGAAGGCCTCATTTGGGTGGGAACAAAGAAAGGACTGTGTAGAGTCCGTATGAATGAGGACAGTCCCGGAGCCCTGCTCTATGAATCGATGGATCGACTGATGGAAGACCGTGAAATTTCAGCAATTGTTCAAGGGCCGACGGGTGATGTCTGGATTGGAACCACAAAAGGATTAATCAAATATGATGGTGTGAGCTATGAAGAATATTCAATCAGTGAATCTTCCAACAGCAACATAATTGGCTCACTGTATTTCGATATGGAGGGCAATCTTTGGATCGGAACCTATTCGGGGCTTTATAAATATCGAGGCAATTCTTTCCTCAACTACTCGGTCAAGGAGGGATTAAGCGGGAATTTCATATTCCCAATATTGCGAGACTCAAGGGATGACCTTTGGATAGGCACGAACAGCAATGGGCTAAACCGATACAATGGAGAATTCTTCGAAGCATTCAGAAAAGAAGATGGTTTGTCTCATAATAGTGTCAAATCTGCCCTGGAGGATCGATCAGGCAATATTTGGATTGGAACGGATACCGGGTTGACCAAAATCATGGTGGACCCGATCTCCAAAAAGGTGTCTTTTACCAATTTTACAACCGATCACGGGTTGGTTAGCGACCTGATAAGTTACATCCATCAGGGCAAGGATGGAAAGCTGTACTTCGGTGGGACCGGAGGTCTCACCATTTACGATGGTCATCGCTTTGAAACATTCATGCTGGATGAGGCCTATCAAGCGAGGGACATATGGTCTATTGTCAACACAAAGGATGGTCAACTCTGGATAGGAACTTATAAGGGGGGCGTATTCACTTTTGACGGCGAGAAATTCACCAGGGAGAACGACAGAATCGGACTGCATTCAGATGTATGCCTCTCAATAGTGGAAGACGATCGAGGCAATCTATGGATCGGAACATTCGAAGGTGTGTTCATGTATGACGGAAAATCATTGGTAAAATTTGATGAAAACGAAGGACTGACCTCAAACCTCATCTACACCATGACAGTTGATAACGCCAACAAGAATTTATGGATAGGCACCAACCAGGGACTCAATAAGTTAAAACTGGACCCCTTTTATGAATCAAATCGCATAATAATAGAGCATTACGGAAAGGAAGAGGGATTTATTGGTGTAGAATGCAATAGTAATGGCGTATTCAATGAAGCAGATGGCTCAATCTGGTTTGGAACAGTCAAGGGGCTTTCGCATTACGTTCCCAATGCTTATTTCCCCAATGAACAGGAGGCAAAAACAAATATCCTTAGCACAAAGATCTTCTACCAGGACACGGTGCTGAAAGAAAATGCAATACTCAATTATGACCAGAATCACATTTCTTTTGACTACGTGGGCATATGCCTTACCAATCCTTCAAAGGTTAGTTATCAATACAGGCTCGTGGGTTATGACAAAGCCTGGTCGCCGATTTCTAAAAACCAAACTGCCACTTACTCCAGCTTGCCCGAAGGCCAATACACCTTTGAGGTCATCAGCTGCAATAATGAATTCAAGTGGAACAAGCAACCTACTTCATTTAGTTTCATTATTGATACACCTTATTGGGAAACGTGGTGGTTCAGAACTTTTGGGGTGCTTTCATTCGCAGGGGCCATCTCTTTGATTTTTTATATCAGGATCAGAAATATTAGAAAGAGCAATGCATTGCGTCTCCGGATGGACCGCGTGAAACTCGAAGCCTTAAGGTCGCAAATGAATCCTCATTTCATCTTTAACTCAATGAATGCGATTCAGCATTACATCAACGGCAATGACAAGAAATTGGCCAATGATTACCTTACCAAATTTGCCACATTGATGCGTTTGATTTTAGACAACGCTCAAAAAGAATCAATTCCTATTGAGGACGACCTGAAGGCTCTGGAGTTGTATATCACCTTAGAGCAATTAAGGTTTGAGGACAAGTTCAGCTACACCATTAATATGGATAAAAATATTGATCCAGGATATTTGGAGATTCCCCCCAACCTGATCCAACCCTTTGTGGAGAACGCCATCAATCACGGTCTTCTGAATAAAGAGTCTCCCGGTTCCGTTACGATCTCAATGAAGATGGATAAAAATTATATACATTGCATTATAGAGGATGACGGTATAGGCCGGGAAGCTGCAGGGCAATTGAAGCCATCAGAGTTCAAAACTGAACACAAGCCATTGGGTATGCAGATCACCAAGGATAGAATTCAAATACTCAACGAACTTGAAAAAAGCGAATTAAATGTTGCCATCGAGGATTTAATAGGCGAAGATGGGAATGCAACAGGTACGCGCGTTATTATGAAAATACCAGTAGGAACCGACTAGCAGATCTCCAAATGATAAGAGCGATCATAGTTGAAGACGAGGAGAAAGCCAGAAGCAATCTTATGCAGATTCTCAGCGAATACTGTAGCAACGTTGAGGTAGTAGATGCGCAAGACAATGTAAAAAGCGGCGTTCAGGCTATTCAACAACACAGCCCCGACCTCGTATTTCTGGATGTACACATGCAAGGTGAGACCGGATTCGACCTGCTGGAGCAGATTGGTAAAATTGACTTTGAGATCATATTTACAACGGCTCATAACGAATACGCTGTTAAGGCTTTCAAGTTTTCGGCTATCGACTATCTGCTCAAACCAGTAGATATCGATGAGTTGATAAACGCTGTAAAAAAAGCAGGTGACAAGATTAAACAGGATGCGACTAAAGAGCGCTATGAACTTGTTATCGAAAATTTGAAGGGCCAAAAAAGCACGTTTAACAAAATCGCACTTCCCACTGCTGACGGACTCATTTTTGTGCAGGTAGCGGAGATCATCAGATGTGAATCCGAAGACAATTACACCCATTTTTTTCTTAAGGGTGGAGAGCGAATCCTGGTATCAAAAACCATCAAATACTTTGAAGAACTATTAACAGATCAGGATTTCTTTCGGGTACATCAATCTCACCTGATTAACCTCAACCACATCAAAGAGTATCATAAAGGGGAAGGTGGATATGCAATTATGTCAGACGATTCAGCAGTGATCGTTTCAAGGCGGAAAAAAGAGGCGTTTTTGACCAAACTATCATCTTAAACCAGCTTTCACCGGCCAAATGCAGTGAACTTGCGTACCGAATTCTATTTCAAAACCGCCGCTTCCCAACTGTTTCAAACCACATACTAATTGCACGTCATGGAAATGCTATTTCTGCCGTTAATTTGTATAGAACGCCAATCTGAAGATGAGCCCAAAAGTTTTTGGCAGTAAGATATTTTTATTACTATATTTACCGCGCCTTAAAATGAAGGGAAACAGCTCCCAAGAAATGTCTGAAGTTTGGAGGCTGTTTAATACCTGAGAAACTAATTTATAGAAGACGTTATGTTGAAGAAACTCCTAATCTTAGTTGTCCCCATGATTCTTAATGCTTTTTGTGCGCTTGCCCAGGATGGTGCGCTAAAAGGAAAGATTCAGGACAAGGAAACAGGTGAAGCGATTCCCTTTGCGAATATTATTGCAGAAAGAGGCGGCAAACTAGCTGGTGGTACGACTAGCGACTTCGACGGTTACTATACCATCAAACCTTTGCCTCCTGGATTATATGACCTTAAGGTATCTTTCGTTGGTTACAAGTCTATTAAAATGACCGGAGTAATTGTCACTCCCGATGCAATAACGTTCCAGGATTTAAAGATGGCTTCTACTGCTGAAGAGCTGGACGTAGTAGAGGTAATAGGGTATGAAATTCCGCTGATTTCAAAAGACAAGACAATGTCGGGTGAAACAGTTTCGCGGGACGATATTGCAGCGATGCCGTCTCGATCAGTTCTGGGGATAGCTGCAACAGTTGGTGGCGTATTTCAGGCAGCTAATGGAGACATCAATATTAGAGGCGCTCGCGATAATGCCACAAACATTTACATTGATGGTGTAAAAGTACGTGGGTCTTCGGGGATCCCTCAATCTGCAATTGACCAGGTGTCCGTAGTAACAGGTGGAATTCCTGCCAGGTATGGTGATGCGACAGGTGGCATTATCAGTATTACTACCAGGGGGCCGTCTGACACATATTACGGAGGGGTTGAATACTTGAGCTCCCTTACAACTAACATTTCCACCAGCAGCTCTGATGCAACCAGGCATTTGGGATTGGATCCTTATGGATACAATCTCCTGGGGTTTAATATCTCTGGACCGTTGATCAAAATATGGGATAAGGCAGACTCCACAAAAAAGCCGCTGCTCGGTTTCTTCCTTGCGGGGGAATTCACAAATATTAAGGATCCCAAGCCTTCTGCAATAGGACTTTATAAGGTGCGGGACGATTCGCTTGCTTCACTAATAACCACCCCGCTACGAGGCACCGGAACAGGAACTGGTTCATTGGAAAACACGGAATTCATTGGCATGGATGGGCTAGAGGCTATCAGGGTAAGAGAAAATGTGCGCAACAAAGGAATGAAACTCTCTGGCAAATTTGATGTAAGAACAGGCCCAAACATCAACCTGACATTTGGTGGTAATCTGGATTGGAATACCTATCGCGACTTTAGCTGGGGCAATTCGTTGTTCAACTATGAGAACAATTCACAGGTGATCAACAACACCTGGAGAGCCTATGCTAAATTTACACAGAAGTTTAGTTCGCCCGACGAATCAGATGAAGAGCAGGCAAATGCGGCCATCAGGAATGCGTTCTACACGTTGCACCTTGACTATTCTTACTTTCAGAAGCGTGTGCAAGGCGCTACACATAAGGATAACTTCTTTGATTATGGATATGTTGGAAAATTCACGACCAATACCGTTAACTCTTACGAATTTGGAACAGACTCGATAACAGGCTATCAGGGTGCAATGCACAATAATTTTGAGGATATTCTGTATGAATTTGATGGAACGGAGAGCCCGAATCCTGATGCGGCGGCTTATACCCAGAGCTATTACGACCTGTACAGCGATCCAATTGGGAACTACGAGAACAGGAATCAGGTATTGGACGGTGGCGGACTTGTAAACGGGTACCGGCCAGGCGAGCTTACATCAAATGTACATGATATATGGTTCAGCCCCGGAAGAAACTACAACGGGTATTCGAACCGAAACAACAACCAGTTTAGGATATTGGCTTCAGGTTCGGCCGACATTAAGAAAAATCACGAAATATCTGCAGGATTCGAGTACGAGCAGCGTACTGACCGCTCCTACGGGGTAAGTCCAGTAGCACTGTGGAAACAAATGAGGCTGAAAGCCAACAGCCACATCCTTCAACTAGATAAGGCCAACCCTCAGCCATGGTATTTTGATGTAGCAAACACGCCCACCACAACAGATGACACGATATATGGGGGAGTAGTAGACTATCCAAGACTCTATGACGGGGCATCTCAGACCTTGTTTGACTACAACCTGCGCCAATCGCTGGGGTTGGCCACGAATGGACTTGATTGGATAGATATCAATGCGATGGATCCTTCTCAGTTCTCTTTAGACATGTTCAGCGCCGATGAATTGCTAAACAATGGTACCAGCTATGTCGGCTATTATGGGTACGATTATAAGGGAAACAAGCTTAAGTCTAAACCAACACTTGATGACTTCTTCAATCAGGTGAGCACGGTTGACGGATATAACGGCCCAGTTATTTTTGATAGGCCAATAGGGGCATATGAGCCTAACTATGTTGCAGGTTATATCCAGGATAAATTCGCTTTCAAGGACCTGGTTTTTAATATCGGTGTGAGGATTGGTCGATTTGACGCCAATCAAAAAGTACTCAAAGACCCTTACTTGTTATTCCCCGCAATTACGGCAGGAGAAGTTCGATCTGGAGACGACAGAGCCAACATTCTGGCTGATGGTCAAATCCCCTCAAGCATTGGCGACGACTACATGGTCTATGTAGATGATGTACAGAATCCCGGGAAAATTTTAGGATATAGAGACGGGGACACGTGGTACAATGAGGAAGGGTCAGAAATTCCTAATGCGAAACCCCTAAGGACAGTTTCAGGGGTGCTTCCTTATCTGCTTGATCCTAAAAAGACAAATGCCGCCCAGATCAGTTCTAACGCGTTTGAGGATTATGCACCACAAACGAACTTTATGCCTCGCATCGCGTTTTCTTTCCCAATATCTGATGAAGCACTGTTCTTTGCACATTATGACGTGTTAACAAGAAGACCTTCGATTGGAGAAAATCCTATAGAAAGACTGTCACCTACTCATTATCTCTATATGCAGAACAGGAGTATTACTATTAACAATCCCAATCTTAAGCCTTCAAAAACTATTGACTACGAGCTTGGATTTCAGCAGAAATTGAATAGCTACTCTTCACTGAAAATTTCTGCGTTTTACAGGGAAATGAGAGATCAGATTCAGGTGACAAGAATTACAGATGCTTACCCTATCACTTATACGACCTACGGTAACCTGGACTTCGGAACTGTTAAGGGAATGACCTTCGCATATGATTTACGCCGTATGGGTAACGTAAGAGTGAGAGCAAGTTATACACTTGCTTGGGCGAACGGAACGGGTTCAAGTGCGACGACGGCCCTTGCTGTTGTAAATGCTGGCCTTCCAAATCTTAAGGCGATTGAGGCTCTAAACTGGGACCAAAGACATCAGATTCAGTTAACATTCGACTACCATTATGGGAAAGGAAAAGATTACGACGGCCCGGTTTGGTTTAACAAGAAAGTATTTGAACAAGCAGGAGCCAACTTTGTTGTAATTGGTGGTTCAGGAACACCGTATAGCAAACAGAGATTTGTAACACGCGAGGGCTCTCTTAGTGATCAATCTTCGGTTCTTCTTGGAACATTGAATGGATCCAGGCTGCCATGGCAAGTTCGGATCGATGGTAGAATAGATAAGTACTTTGACCTGGAATGGGGTAAAGAAGACAAAAAGAGAGCGTCTCTCAGCGTCTATTTGCAATTGCTGAATATACTTAACACGCTGAACATTTCGAGTGTTTACAGGTCGACGGGTAACCCCGATGACGATGGACATCTTGCCAGTTTGGATGTGTCAAACATCGATCAGTATCCATATGGAGCACTATACGCGGTAAAAGTAAACAACCCAGGAAATTACGGCTTGCCAAGAAGAATCCGCCTTGGACTTTTACTTAATTTTTAATAATACGTAAGATCACCAATTAATACGACCGGAATGAGATTAATAACAGGTGCAATAATAGGTCTCGTTTATTTATGTGCTCTATTTGGAAGCACAGTAAGCGTTGCCAAGGAGTACCCAAAGTTATCGGGTAAAACGACAGACGGAACCGACAACAATACGGAAGTTCAGAGCAAGTTAGCCGGAACAAACGATCTATTGGCGGGTTGCGCAGAACCTAACGGCAAGTCTTTTATCGAGTTCAATAATGTGAGGGCTCTGATTTATACTGGTGGTGATATGTTTTGGGATATTGGTATTTCGGAGCCGAGTTATGAAATACCTAAAAACTCCGGCAAACATTCAATGTTCCTTGCTTCTCTGTGGCTTGGTGGTACGGACGTTAATGGGCAGCTGAGAATTGCAGCACAGCGATACAAAACTGCGGGGGTCGACTTTTATAATGGCCCTTTGGATACTGCAGGAACGGCAGAAATATCCGCTGAAGTTTGTGCTGAGTGGGACAAACACTTCATAATCACAAGAGCAGAAGTTGATGAATTTGCAGGGTGGTATAACGACAAGTCTTCCAACACGAGCTATACCGTTCCCAATTCGATTTTGGATTGGCCTGCTCATGGTGATGCTTCCCTGGGCCAATCATATTATCTTGCGCCCTTCTTTGATTTCAATGGTGATAATTTTTATAGCCCGGAAGATGGTGACTACCCTTATTATGAGTTGGATTCTGACGCGGATTGTAACCGAAGTAGAGACCGGGAACCCAAATTATTTGGTGACCAAACCCTGTGGTACATTTTTAACGACAAAGGAAATGTTCATACGGAAACGGACGGAGACCCAATTGGACTGGAGGTCCATGCACAGGAGTTTGCCTTCGCTACCAATGATGAGATCAACAATATGACATTTACTAATTATCGCATCATTAACAGGTCAACTTTTACATTGATAGACACCTATTTTGGAACCAATTTTGACCCGGATGTTGGAGATCATTGTGACGATCTTGTAGGTTGTGATGTAAAGCGGGGATTGGGTTACGCGTATAATGGTTTTGCCATTGATGGAACGGGTGCACCTACGCATTATGGAGAGAATCCACCGGCGATAGGTGTAGATTTCTTTGAAGGGCCATTTCAGGACCCTGATGGCGAAGATAACCCACAAGACTCGGCTTGTGATGCCTTCCTTAATGGAAGTATCAACGGGTTGAATTTTGGCGATGGAGAAATTGACAATGAGCGATGGGGTATGAGACGACTGGTATTCTATTGTAATCCGAACGCTGGTTGCGGTGGGCTATGCCCCGGCCCTCAAGGTGATCCGGAGAATGCTGTCGACTACTACAATTTCCTTAGAGGTTATTGGAAAGATGGAACAAGAATGGTGTATGGAGGTAATGGCCATTATCTGGATTGCACTTCCTGTGAATATGCGGATTTTATGTTCCCGGGTGCGCAGTCCAGCCCCCAGCAAACAGATGAATGTAATTGGGGTGTTTGCACCAACCCAGACGGTACAAGTTGTGGTGTAACACCAGGAGATGCAACACCATGGACAGAACAAGCAGCAAATAATTTACCTAATGATAGGAGATTCGTCCACTCTGCTGGGCCCTTTACTCTTCAACCAGGAGCTGAGAATGATATTACTGTTGGAATTATTTGGGCAAGGGCAACGAGTACCAATCCATTTCAGTCAGTAGAGTTGGTGCGAATAGCTGATGACAAGGCGCAGGCATTATTTGATAACTGCTTTAGGGTGTTAAACGGACCTGATGCTCCACAGCTGACGTGTCAAGAATTGGATCAGGAAATTATCTTATATCTCTCAAATCCAACTGTGTCCAACAACTATCTCGAGAAGTATGAGGAAACTGACCCAACCATCGTTCCACCGGATTCATTCCCAGGGCAAGTAAATGGTAAGGAAATAGATACAAAATATCGATTCCAGGGATATCAGATCTATCAGCTTAAAGATGCTGATGTCTCTGTATCCAGTGTCAACGATGTGGAATTGGCTCGTTTGGTAGCTCAGGTTGACCTAAAGGACAGTATTTCTAAACTAGTTAATTTGGACTTTGATGAATCAATCGGAGCGGAGGTACCATCGTTGATGGTGAACGGCGGGAATTCGGGTATTTTACACTCGTTCCGTGTGACGGAAGATCTGTTCGCTCTTGGTGATAAGAAGCTGGTAAATCATAAGAAGTACTACTTCCTGGCGTTGGCTTATTCGCATAACCAGTATTCTGTCTTTACATTTGATCCATCCAACCCAATTGCAGAAGGAAACAAGAAGCCATATCTAGCTGGGCGTAAGACTGGCTTTGGTGGTGGTATTGAGCCTACCACGTGTATTCCACACAAAGCTGCTGTTGAGTCCAATGGGACAGAGATCAACTCTGAGTATGGTGACACCCCGGAAATTACCAGGGTTGAAGGACAGGGTAATGGCGGTTTAGTGCTAGACCTCACTCAATCGTCAATTGACCAAATAATGTCCGGTGCACCATGGAAGAGTGCTCAGATAAAGTACAAGGAGAACAGTGGGCCGGTATCTGTTAAGGTGATAGATCCCTTACAAGTTCAAGGCGGAAGCTACTCTTTGAAGTTCTTTTACGATCCATCTGATGCTATTCCCATTTATTTTATGCCGACCAATCTTGCGCCATCGAATACGGCAGGTTTTAGCTATTTCGGCGTACAGGATGATCCACGGGGGATTTTGGATATTGGCAGTGTATTCTGTGTTACCGGTTCAACGGCCAACGATGGGCAGTATACTGTTTATGACATCTTCGAGGATAATAATGCTATCTGGAGAGTGGTAACTGAAGGTTGGGTAGGCGACAATACTGTTGATGGAGTAATCAATCCATATTACAATTGGGCACTAACAAATGCTGCAGGAGATACCATGTACACGTCAGACCAAGGCATCAACGTGCGCAGTGAGCAATTGATTCTTGAGTTGGGGATTTCTGTTACAGTGGAACAGGTAAGACATCCTGGCCCAGCTTACGCGGTGCCTCTAGATCTCACTGGAATCTCCGCAAAGGCAGGCGCAGTTAACCCAGGTGCTTTAGCTGGTTTTCTTGAAGCCACTGTTGACTATTCCAATCCAAGCTATCCCTGGTTGACAGGAGTAGTAGATGGAGACGCAGCTAGCGCATTAAACTGGATTAAATCCGGAACTGCAAGTGATGACTACCTCGGGGTAGACGAAGATGAGGTTTGGGAGAATATCCTGGGAGGTACGTGGGCCCCAGCTAAACTGGCGTCCAACGATTCACTTGGGCTGATGTATGACCAGCAGAACAATGACAGGTCAACGATGAAGAACCTGGCCAGTGTTAACCTGGTGTTTACATCGGACAAGGCCCAATGGACGCGAGCCGTGGTGTTAGAACAACAGGAGAATCCCAATTACACGAAACCTTTAGGTTCTAACACCCCTAAGTTCAATCTGAGGACAGGTTTGTCCATTGACAAGAACGGAAACCCGCTTGATACAACAGGAGGAGGAATGCCTGCTGATCCAAGTACTAATGTGAACGACGCCAACTATATTGCCAATACAGGAATGGGTTGGTTCCCTGGTTATGCTATAAACGTAGAAACTGGTGAGAGGCTTAATATTATGTATGGAGAGGATTCGTGGCTTATTCATGGAAATGACATGATCTGGAACCCCACACATCACCTATCGGATCCCCTGGGAGATCAAGCGGTAGAATTTGGAATAGGATGTATCGGTTGCCAACCTGGGGTTGGGTGTGGAGGTACCACATTACCTCCTTGTTTACCTTACTGGGCTGGTGGAAAGCACATCATATACATCATGGGGCATAATGGCGATGATACGACCAATGTAAGTAAGGGCAGGGGTGATATCCCAGCTTATGACGGCGGTGCGTACATCAGGCAAATGTTAGATGGGTCACCTTCTAATAATGCTAAAATGGGTGTGTTTAAGGATGCAATGTGGGTTGGAGTTCCGTTGTTGAATGAAGACTTTAGCTTCGACAACCCTAGTAATATGCCTTCTGATGTAACTATCCGATTCAGGGTAGAAAAGCCTTATGGGAAATACTTTTCAACGCCGACAGACTCTACATTTACAGCAACGGCTAATGCCGGTAATCCAATGTACAATTTCAATTTGGATGCCTTCGCCGCTAGAACTGAGGTAGATACATTAGCTGAAAGTCTATTGGAGTGTATCAATGTAGTCCCCAATCCGTACTTTGCGTTTTCAGAGTATGAAACTTCTCAAATAGATCACCGAGTTAAGATCACCAACTTGCCGGTGAAATGTACGGTGTCAATTTACAACTTGAACGGTACCCTGATTCGACAATTTGACCGGGACGACAATACAATAACTTCCATTGATTGGGATTTGAAAAATCAGAATTTTGTGCCTATTGCGAGTGGAGTGTATATAATCCATGTCAACGCACCTGGAATTGGAGAAAAAGTAATCAAATGGTTTGGAGTGCTTCGACCAATTGACCTTGATTCATTCTAAATCGGCACCGAGAATTGAGAATTGAGAATATATTAAGCGAAAGACAACAAGGAAATTTATGAAGATATCGATCAACATGAAAATCAAAATCGCACTTTGCACGGCTGGGCTATTAGGCATTTTTATCAACAACACCATTGCTGGAAATCCCGATAGAGCTGGTTCAGCAGGTGCTTCCGAGTTATTGATTAACCCGTGGGCAAGAAGTTCCGGATGGGCAGGAGCCAATATGTCGAGTATTAGAGGACTTGAAGCTCTCTATCTGAACGTAGCGGGAACTGCTTTTACTAGCAATACAGAAATGCTCTTTTCGCGGACGGATTGGTTGAAAGGAACAGATATTGGCATTAGCGCATTTGGTTTGAGTCAAAAAGTTGGTGAAGTAGGCGTTATGAGTTTTGGTGTAATGTCAATGTCGTTTGGGGAAATCATGCGTACTACAACTCAACAGCCAGAAGGTGGAATAGGATTTTTTGAACCCGCATTTATGAATGTCACCATCGCATATGCAAAAGAATTCTCAAGAAGCATTTATGGGGGACTTGCTGTGAAGGTGATTTCTGAGAATGTAACTGATGTGGCAGCACAGGGAGTCGCTTTTGATGCAGGTATTCAATATGTAACTGGATTAACGAAGGAAGCTAAGGACAACCTCAAATTTGGTATATCACTAAAAAATGTAGGTCCAACTATGTCGTATTCCGGTGATGGGCTGTCTTTTAGGAACGTAATTGCTTCAACTGGTGTTGACATGACTGTGGAGCAGCGATCCGCCACATATGAGCTACCCTCATCACTGAATATTGGTGCGTCATATGATTTTGAGTTTGGAGGTGTTGACTCCACTAACACTCCTCCGGTGACCAGAGTAACAGCAGCGCTGAACTACATTTCTAATTCCTTTAGCAGGGATCAATATGCTTTGGGCCTTGAATACGCTTATAAGTCCTACCTTATGATCAGAGCAGGATATGTGTACGAACCAGGAGGAACCAATAATACGTTTCTTACCGGGCCTACTGCAGGTGTTACATTCGAGTTGCCTCTTAACAAAGAAAAAGGTACTACTTTCGGCATAGACTATGCCTATAGGGATACAAACCCTTTTCAGGGTATCCACAGTATGGGCGTTAGGTTCAGCCTCTAAACCCGCAAGACGCTCTTGTTTCTTGTTCTGGTTCCTTCAGAATATCTACTCATATTGCTATGTTTTCTATTCTATATATCTTAAATTTCGTTTAGTTACGCGTTCACGACTGCGTATTAATAATAATTTACGGTGGAATATTACACAGAAGAGGGGCTGAAAAAACTCAATGACGAGTTGGATGAACTCACCAAGGTTCAACGCCCAGCTATTACTAAAGAAATTGCCGATGCCCGCGATAAAGGGGATCTGTCGGAGAATGCGGAATACCATGCGGCCAAAGAGGCTCAAGGGCATTTGGAGAGCAAGATTTCAAAGCTCAACGAAATAATCAGTAATGCGCGCATCATTGATGAATCGCAGATGGACACTTCTAAAGTGTTGATTCTATCAACGGTTAAACTCATGAACGTGGAGACCGGAACAGAAATGACCTACCAAGTGGTTGCAGAAAATGAAGCGGATCTAAAAGCCCGAAAAATATCTGTTGAATCGCCAATAGGTAGGGGGCTGCTTGGAAAGAAGAAAAATGAAATTGCCAGGATCGAGGTTCCCAATGGTATCATGGAGCTCAAGGTGATCGATATCACCAGATAACTCACTGTAAAATGGCCAGTATCTTCACAAAAATTGTGCAGGGAGACATACCCAGCTATAAGGTGGCAGAAACCGATAACTGTTATGCATTTCTCGATATTAACCCCCTTGCAGAAGGCCATGTTTTGGTGATTCCCAAGGAAGAGGTGGACTATCTCTTTGATGTAGAAGACGGTCTCTATACGGACCTGATGCTATTTTCAAAAAAGGTTGCCAAAGCTATTAAGAAGGTGATTCCATGTGAGCGCATAGGAGTGGCGGTCATTGGACTGGAAGTGCCACATGCGCATGTACACCTTGTTCCGATTAACAATGTGCATGACATTGACTTCTCCCGGCCGAAGTTAACCTTTAATGAAGCGGAGTTGGAAGCCACTGCCGAGAAGATCAATGCAGCCTTCCTCCTTCTCTAGCACCCTACCCTTTTCTGTCGGGATTGTCAGCCAGGAAGGACTTCCATCCCGTATATGCCTTGCCAGTCTGCAAGGGAGTCTTTTGAAAGTAATGACAAACAGCAGCAGCTAACCCATCACTCGCATCCAGCTGTTTTGGCATGGTTTCTATCCGCAGCAAACCCTGCAACATGCTGGCAACCTGCTCTTTTGAGGCATTACCATTGCCTGTTATTGCCGACTTAATTTTCTTGGGTGCATATTCAAAGATGGGAATATCCCGATATAATGCCGCCGCCATCGCCACTCCCTGCGCCCTGCCCAGTTTGAGCATAGATTGTACATTTTTCCCATAAAATGGGGCTTCAACCGCAAGTTCATCAGGCTTATAGGTATCTATTATACTCAGCGTTTTTTCAAATATTCGCTTCAATTTATCCGCGTGATTACTCAGCTTGGTGAGCAACAAGACATCGAGGGTAATCAACTTCATATCCTGCCCCTGCACGTGAATCAGACCATAACCCATGATAGTAGTTCCGGGGTCAATGCCAAGGATTATTCTGTCGACAGAAGCCATGTTACCAATTACAAACCCGCCTACCGGCAGGAGGGTTTATACGAATCTACGAATTCAACTTTTCACGTAAAGTGCCTTCATCCAAATTTCACTAAGCAAAATTCATCCGTATGAGTCAACCTGTTAATAACGTGGCCGAACAACTATTAGTTCAAAGAAGCTACTACTGTTGGATAGTGACCCATTCCTACACCTGCCTGCCGGCAGGTTCGTACCCACCGAAAAGCGGGATTCGTTATTCCTAGGCCTACTTTCCTTCCCTCTTTGCCTTCAGCGCATTGTACTTGTCGGTATCACCAGTTCGGGCGTACATGCGTACCAGGCGCTGAGCTGCAGCGTCGTCAGTAGGATCAATTTCTAATGCCGCTTCCAAATGCGGAATTCCCTCCTTAAACAAAGCCATCGCCTTTTCCTTCTCTTTAGCATATTTGGCATTGTCTACAATATCCCTAGCGGCGGTTAAGATCTCCGCTCCAGCATCATAGCACATAGCACCCAAATTATACGCCGCGATAAAATAACCTGGATTCAATTCCAGCGCCTCCAGATAGTCCTTTTTCGCTGCTTCAAGGTCGCCCTTCTTTTCATATAGAATGCCTCGTACAAGGTACAACGTGCTATTGCCAGCATCATATTCAATATCATCGCTCATCCTTTTCAGGAGCTCATCGGATTTTCCCATTTTAATGGACAGGTTCACCTGCTCTATGATGAGATCCCTATCGTCATAAAAACGCTCCCTGCCCTTCTCAATATAACTCAAGCCCCCAACAGTATCCTTTTCTTCAAGGAGTAACTGACACATAGATCGATAAATATTAGGATCATTGTAGTTGAGCTCTATCAACTTCCCCAGATACTCTTTGGACTTGACCTTGTCTTCAGCACCGCTTGCAGCGTAGTACAGATTGAGATAAATCGTCTTTTCAGACACATTGTTTCTCGGCAGATCCTTGTTTTTATCATAGTTCAAAGCTTTCAGCACCAGTCCGTAAAGTTCACTGGATTTGGCATAGTCCTTTGCCTTATACTTGTTTACTCCTTCAATAAAGCACTTGATAGCCCCATTCATTAGATAAAGCCGTGAAGAGTCCTCATGCATTTTGCTCTTATCCACATCAAGACAAGTCATTAAGCTAGCAACCGACTTGGCTATTGCATCTGCATCCAGTTTTGTGTCGCCGCTTTCATGAATGGATAAGTAAATGCGGCCCCTGTAATACCACATCTTAGCCGAATTGGCAGTCTTAGGATGCTTGGCAGCCAGATCTATATACTTCTTGGCTTCACCATACTCCTCGTACTTAAACGAATTCGCTGCACTCTGAACATTGTTCTTTTGTGCAAATGCCCAACCAATAGTGGAAGTAAATATGATTATTGCAAGTATCCTTCTCATAATAGCATTTTTATATCTTCACAAAGATGCCTTTTAGTTCCCTTCCTTATCCAACTCCTTGACCTTCCCGTAACCCAGTGCTTCAAGGCCATCTTTGATTAAGTACTTGTTGCCAACCACCAAAATCACCATGTTTTCTGGCTTAAGGTGCTTCTTAGCCAGGGCATCGATATCGGCCTTGGTCATCCCTTCCACAAGTGCTTCTTGTTGTGCCTTATAGTCATAAGGCAAATCGTGCTCTACTATATTAGACAGGTAATTAGCTTTTTGGAATAAAGTTTCATAGCTCAATACGTCGCGCTGCAAAATATTGCTCTTGGTAAAAGCAAGCTCTTCCTCCATAATTCCATTTGCCTTAAAGTTTTCTATCTCCTTCATGAACTCAATAATTGTACTGTCGGTCACTTTAGATTTTACCGTAGCACCAGCAGAAAATGGGCCAGGATAATCAGTACCTCTAAAACTTGATCTCGCACCGTAGGTGTATCCCTTATCCTCCCTGAGGTTCATATTGATCCGGCTGTTGAATGCACCCCCTAATGAGAAGTTCATCACATTTGCCTTATAAAACTCTCCAGTTGCATCATATGGCATTGCCAAGTATCCAATTCTTATTTGAGAAGCCGTTGTCTTAAAGTCAGATTGGTGCACCACGTAGATCTGCGTCTTATCAATTGTCGGGAAGCCACTTAGTTCAGGTAATTTAACTGGCTTTGATTCCCAATTGTCAAGAAAAGCCAACTTAGGAAGAATCTCCTCCTTGGTTGTTTCACCAACTACTACAATGCTCGTCACAGAAGGAGAGTAATATTTCTGATAGTAAGACTGTACATCTTCTAATTTTAATTTGTACACATCATTGTAATTTCCAGTGAAGTATTCGCCCAAAACCGTTTCCCCATACATGAGCTTATTGAACACTTTTGCCGCCGTAACACTTCCATTGCTCTTCTGGGCAGATATATTCGCAAGTGCCTGCTTTTTAACCCTCTTGAAATCATCCTCTCGGAATCCTGGACGAAGTAATTTCTCCTCAAGGATTTTTAGCGTTGCATCAATGTGTTCGGTCAATGATTCAACATAAATACTGCTGTTGTCAGTACCGGCAGAAAACCATATTGTACTGCCAATATCCTCCAGCTGTGCTGATATTTCCTCAGTTGTGAAGTTCTTGGTCCCCTCATTCATTATATCAGCGCAAAGGACAGCTGATCCTGTCCTGGTTCCTTTTTCAGCCTCCATAAGATGTCCACCTTCAATGTTGATCATGACCGCTATTCTCGGAACTTCTGTAGTCCTGGTACCAATAATCTCAACACCATTCTTCAACTTTGTTCGGTAGAATTCAGGAATAACCGCCAACTTAGAGGCCCCTGAACTTGGCCTTTTAGAGCGATCGAATATATCTTTTGCCTTATCGTACTTCAAACCGGAATACTCAGACTCTTCACCAATTTGTAGACTCGCATTTGGGTTGTACGATTCCTTTTTGAACTTCTTGCGATCCTCATCCGGCGGCAATGGCCATACGTTCCCGAACACCGCATTGCGATCTTTAATATAGCGGTTGAACACACGTATAACATCCTCCCTGGTTACCTTTTCATACCTGTTAATCTCATCCTGAACATTGTAGCTCTTACCAGTGAGCATAAACCACTCACTTATCATGGACATTTTACCAAATACGCTGCCCGTCTGGCCTAGTAGTTCAGCATACCCTCCAGCTTTAGCCCTTTCAATTTGCGCGTCAGTGATCCCGGTTTTCTCAAATTCCTCCAGCGTTTCCCGAATTAACGCTTCTGTATCATTAAACGACACTGGAGTGCCATCCTTAAGCATAGGATACGCAAGGACACCTATGGTGAACTCACCTGAAAACTCCCTTGCCCAATTGTAAACAAAAACCTCAACAGCTCTCTCCGACTTTACAAAATTCTTGTAGAAAATAGAGTTGTTGCCATTCCCCATGATACTCGCAAGAATATCCAGTGGAGCCTCATCTCTGTGCAATCTAGGCACCGCAGGTAGCACCATCTGGGTCAGGGGCAGATACACATCATCTTTACTATTAGTATACTTGTCATCTGCAATTACCGGCAACGGCACTCTCTTCTTCTTTACTTCCGGACCCCTCTTGACCGGGCCAAAGTACTTCATGGCAAGGCTCAGCACCTCTTCGGTATTCACGTCACCCCCAACACTCAATATAGCGTTGTTCGGGCCGTACCACCTTAGGAAGAAATTCTTCAGATCATCTACATCAGCCCGATCAAGGTCGTCAACATAACCGATTACCGGCCAGCTGTAAGGGTGCCCTGGCGGATATAGGGTCTGACCGAGCAGCTCACTGGATAACCCATAGGGCTGGTTGATCTGATTTTCTGCCTTTTCGTTCTTTACTGTTTTTCTCTGAACTTCAAACTTCTCCTGTGTGACTGAGTCTAACAAGAATCCCATCCTGTCAGCTTCCAGCCATAGCGCTGTTTCCAAGCTGTTGCTAGGTACAGTCGCGAAGTAAACAGTATTGTCACTGGTGGTATAACCGTTCATATTGCCTCCCACCGTGGACACAATCTTGAAATGCTCGTCATCACCGACATTATCTGACCCCTGGAACATCATGTGCTCAAAAAAGTGTGCAAACCCCGACTTTCCTGCCGTTTCCCGGCCTGAACCTACGTGATACCTCACCTCGACGTGCGCGAGCGGATCAGAGTGATCCTCATGTATTATTACCGTTAAACCGTTTGGAAGCTCCCACTTCTCGTAAGGAATGATGATCTGCCCATCCTTAGCCTCAACTTTCTCAATCAAAACCGGTTGTGGAATAGTGGATCCTACATTTTCAATGTCCACCTTCTGCGCAAATCCCAGTGCTACAGTTAGGCTGAAGGTGATTAATAACGTCAAACTTTTCATAATAAATGGGTAAATTAAGGTTGGTAACCGATATTTGCAGTTTATTGCGATCGTAAATGTAACTATTTTACGGAAAGTGATAAGGATTAATTAGCGTTTTTAATCAGAGGGATTCACATAAATATTACAAATAACGTGCCTGATATTGCCATTGAAAATACCAATGAAATTGCTGTTAGACGCAGTCTTGGATTACAGGTGCTTTCTGTTGCGGTAAAAACGCTGATCGGGATTGTGTCCGTAGGATTCATATATCACGAGATCTTCTACAAACAAGGCATTGCTGAAATTCAAGTTCTCGCATCTAAAGTCTTTGACAATTACCTGGATATAGCCATTCTGTCATTGGTTATACTGATGATGTTGCTCAATTGGACTTTAGAGTCGTTGAAGTGGAAGTTTCTTATCAATAAAATTGAAGAAATCTCTGTTTTCCGTTCCCTTAGAGCGATCTTCTCTGGTACGAGCATCAGCGTGTTTACTCCAAATCGCATTGGTGATTTTGCAGCCCGTGTTTTCTACCTGGACAACTCCGACAGGTTTAAAGCGGTGTTCATCACATTAGTTGGAAGCATTAGCCAATTGGTTGTCACCATACTAATCGGGTTATTGGCGATTAGCATTTATGCAATGACCATGTATCCAGCAACAATTGAACCTGTGATGGGATATGTACTATTCGGAGTTCTTAGTTTGTCAACTGCACTAACTGTCGCTTGCTATTACAACGTATCCGCAATAACAGATTGGGGGAAAAGAGTATTCCGATCTTTCACTTTTTTAAAGAAGCCACAAATTCAAAAACGTCTGAAAGGGTACGTGGAGGTATTCTCTTTGTACAGCACCAGGGAATTGTCACTGACGCTCGGATATAGCTTGCTTCGATACATAGTCTTTTCAGCTCAATTTTATCTGCTGCTTATTGTTTTCAATGTAGATATTGCCATGATATCGGCATTTGCACTTATCGCACTCACTTTTTTCACCATGGCAGTCATCCCTACTGTAGCCCTGACCGAACTGGGTGTAAGAGGATCTGTGGCCCTCTACTTCCTCAGCCAGGTATCGGAAAACAGCATTGGCATTGTCACCGCTACATTTGTCCTATGGATCATAAACCTGGCCTTACCGGCAATAATCGGATCAATATTCGTCTTTAGTGCGAACATTTTTAAAGAGGAGGAGCTCAGCTGAAACTAACGGCAATTGATTATTATTTACGCAATATCACTTGTTCTGCTCCTTGCATATATTGTTGTGCTCCTCAGATATTGCCTTGCCTGGAATCAACTCCACACACACAAAACCCCTGACCTGAAAACCAAAACAGGTGTTTCGATCATTATTCCCTGCCGCAATGAAAGTAAAAACATAAGTGCTTGCCTGGATAAAATGTCCAGACTAGACTTTCCGCGTGAACAATTTGAGATTATTATAGTTGACGACCAATCAAGTGATAATACGGGAGCTCTCGCACAGTCGTTCTTCACATCTAACCCTGGACTTGACGGATACGTTATCCGTTTGACGAAAGCAAATCAAGGAGGAAAGAAAGCAGCTATTACTCAGGGTATTGAAGTTGCCAGGAACCCGTTAATCGCCACCACAGATGCGGATTGTTTGGTTCCTGAGACCTGGCTGAAAAGTGGAGTGAGTTACTATGAGCAGACAGGTGCTAAAATGATCGCTGCTCCAGTTACCATGTCTGATTCAACTTCATTTATTCAACAGCTACAGGAGCTTGAAATGCTGGGATTGCAGGCAGTGGCGGGGGCGAGCATCCAACTCGCTCAGCCCATTCTGTGCAACGGGGCCAATCTGTTCTATGAGAAGGAGGCTTTTCTTGCTGTAGGAGGATATATCGATAATGCAGAGATTAAATCAGGTGATGATCTATTCCTGCTACAAAAGGTGAGAAAAAAATATCCAGGCCTTGTAAAGTTCTTGAAAGCCAGGGACGCGTGTATACAAACAGCACCCTCTTGTTCAACAGAAGAGCTTGTAAAACAACGAAAACGGTGGGTCTCCAAGGTGATTTATATCCCTGACGTGACAACCATTGCTGTGGCATTCATCGTCTATAGTACCAACTTACTATTGTTAATTGACCTTGCTTTATGGGTACTTCTACCTGATTTTAGTGGGTTATTATTAATAATTACCTTTGGCGTGAAAGCCCTAACTGACTTTTTGTTTTTACATTTAGCCACTTCTTTTTTTAGGCGTGGCTATCTGATGCGGAATTTCGTATTTGCAGAGCTGCTGTACATTGTATACGTCAGTGTTATCGGGGTTTTAGGCAATATTGCGAAGTATAACTGGAAAGGGCGATCATCTGAGCGAAGATTGTTTGTGAATAATAGCTGAAGAGGAATATCTTGAACGATGGCGAAATCCCGCAATAGCAACAAGTCTAAATCTCTTTCGCGCCAGGCCTGGAAAAAGCTGAAAAAAAACAAGATTGCTGTGTTCGGCATGGCTATCATTTCTGCTTCCTTTGTTGTAGCTATTCTGGGCCCACTTATTCAGCCAGACGATACCCCGGATGCCAATGAAATGGCACTGCAGCTCACCACCAAGAAACCGGGTTTTACCGTCAAGACATTACGAGTTGCCAAAAATCAAGAAGAAATTCACTCTAACATCTTCAAGAAGATTGTTTTTGGTGAAGAAAGGCCATATAGAGAAATCCCAATCTATGACTACTGGTTTGAAGGTGAAAATATCGTTGTAGAAAGCTTCACTGGCCTCGAGGTAAACAATGGTATTGAAGCGCGGTATAACCTGGCAGATGTCGTTTATTCAATAAATTTCAACAATCTCTTCAAGCGTACACCTGATGGTTACTTGGAGTTCTACGACTTTGAAGGAAATCGGATAGGCAGATCAATTGATGACCTAATAGAGGAAATTGAAAAGAACCATGTGGTATCCAGAACCTACTGGCTCGGCACTGATATGTTTGGAAGAGATCTGCTCAGCCGTCTCCTCGCTGGTACCAGAGTATCATTATCCGTAGGTTTTATTTCCGTTGTTATTTCATTGGTCATCGGAATACTCTTCGGGTCCCTTTCTGGATTTTATAGGGGTAGGGTAGATGATGTCATTCTGTGGATTATCCAGGTGGTATGGTCCATACCAACTTTGCTCCTAGTAATTGCGATCACCTTTGCGCTGGGTAAAGGATTTTGGCAGATTTTTATTGCAGTTGGATTATCGATGTGGCCCGACATTGCCAGAGTAGTTCGGGGTCAAATTATCAGCGTTCGAGAGCAGGAATTCGTTGAAGCCGCCAGGGCCCTGGGATACAATAATACCCGGATAATTGCAAGACACATCCTGCCTAACATCATGGGCCCGGTGATTGTAATCTCAGCGGCGAATTTTGCAGCTGCCATTTTGTTGGAAGCTGGACTAAGCTTTCTGGGAATAGGCGCTCAACCACCTATGCCTACGTGGGGTGGCATGATTAAAGACCACTACGGGTACATCATTGTTGATGCAGCTTACCTTGCCATACTTCCGGGCTTCGCCATTATGATAATGGTACTCGCTTTTGTCCTTGTTGGAAACGGACTGCGGGATGCACTGGATGCTAAGACAGACTAGCCTCAAGTTCGCCCACAAAAAATCCGGCAACCCCTCAAATCAATGAGAAACATTACCGGACTTTGTAAAATTAATCGTTCTACTTAGAAAGGAAGATCGTCATTCTTCTCTTCAACGACTGGCAAATTCTCCGCTGCTGGTGCTGGAGTAGCTTCTGGTTCAGGAACTACTGAAGTAGCCGCCTGGATTCTCCATCCCTGAATTGAGTTGAAGTACTTTGCTACTCCTTCTGGATTGATCCACTCTCTTCCCCTGAGGTTTATTGAAATACTTACGTCCTGACCCACAGCGTAATTGTCTAATAGGTCACACTTGTCCTGTACGAATTCAATCATCAACATTTGAGGATATTCTTCACCGGTAGTAATAACAAGTTCTCGCTTTCTAAATCCTTTTTCTCCAAATGTTTGAGTTTCATTAATGAGTTTTATTTTCCCTGATACGTCCATTGCGTTGCTAATTAATTGATTATGATTATGAAAATTCTAGCGTCATCAGCACTTTCCAGGCCTGTTGAACATCTCCGTCATCTAGCAGATCTTTTGCCAATTGATGAATTTGATTTTCGCGTTCCGGATCAGTGCTTTTGTACGCTGCAAATATCCGTTTTATTTTTTCGTCTTCCAAAGTTCCCGCCACTTCTTCCTTCCCCAGAAGCCGTTCAACATTGCCCAATACCCCTAAATTATTGCCGGTGAGCACGCCACTATTTCGTATAGATTCTGGCAGTTGATCAACACCTATTCCGATACTTTGCCGTGGTTTTTCAACCTCAAACAATGAACTTCCATTAGCTCTTGTGTACCAATTACCACCCATTCTGGCCACCAGGTCAATGGCATTTGGATCTATAGAACCCTGATCGTTCAATACTCCTTCATCAATGTGCATCAACAGAATTTCACAGATCACCAGGTTACCCGCGCCACCTTCCTGCCCCAATTCAATTATCTCCTTCACCTTACACTCCATCTGGACGGGCGATTCCTTCACTCTTGCCGGCCTGACCAATTCAGAATCAATTGGGGTGAGCCCGGATTTTACAAACTCATCGACCTCTCTGGGATAATCTGTGCTGCTCAAAGACATCTGCTGAACAATATCGTAGCTCACCACGTTAATCACGACCTCGTCAACCACCTTTGCATTTTCAAAAGTATGCTTTGTGGTATTGTCCGTTCCTCTTCGCGCTGGGGAAAATACGCATATCGGTGGATTAGCACTAAATGCGTTAAAGAAACTAAATGGGCTTAGGTTCCTTATACCATCTTTATCTACAGTGCTAACGAATGCAATTGGCCTGGGAGCAACCGCGCCCAATAGGTATCCGTGCAGCTTGGCAACGGGCAATTCCTTGGGGTCTATTCTCAGCATTGTATGGAATACTTTTATCAGGTATTGAACAAAATTAAAACAAATTAAATATCTTTGTGCTCCTAAATTTTGCCCCTGGGGATATTGCGGGTGTGGTGAAATTGGTAGACACGCTAGATTTAGGATCTAGTGCTTCACGGCGTGGGGGTTCGAGTCCCTTCACCCGCACAAAGTAAAGGAGGAGTGGGGAGAAGTTTATCCTGATTGAGCGTAGCGAACATCAGGGAGGCCCTTCACCTGCACACTTTTACAGAGATTCATTGTACTTTAAAAGTACACGGCACAGGGGATACCCAAAGCATATAAAATGGACATTGTTAGAGAAGATATTAATGCGTTAAATGCAGAAGTGAAAATCAAGTTAACTGAAAAGGATTACAAACCTAAAGTTGATTCAGTTCTGCAGGACTACCAAAAGAAGTCTCGCCTAAAAGGCTTTAGGCCCGGAAAAGTTCCGATGGGTATGATCAAGAAAATGTATGGTACTTCTGTGTTGGTAGACGAGGTAAACAAAATCATCTCTCAGTCGTTGTACGAGTATCTCAATGAAAATAAAATAGATGTGCTCGGATCTCCTTTGCCTAAAGAGGAGGAGGCAGCATCCATCGATTGGAAGAATCAAAAGGACTTTGAGTTCACCTACGAAATGGGTTTGTCGCCCAAGATCGAGCTGAAATTGGAAAAGGAAAAGGTGAATAAGCACATCGTAACGGAAGACGCTGAGCTCACTGCTAAATATGTAGAATACTTGCGTAAGAAGTTCGGCAAGTATGAGGACATTCAGGAGGCTGGAGTCGACGACATGGTGTACGGGAACCTGACCGAATTGAACGACTCCAACGAGATAGTAGAAGGAGGAGTCTTCAAACAAGATGTTCCTATTGTGGCCAACACTATCGAAGATGAGGTGACTAAGAACAAATTTATCGGTTGTAAGGTTGGAGAAACCATCGTTGTGGATCCGAATAAGGTTGCTGGCAATGCCACCGTACTTGCATCTATGTTAGATGTCACAAAGGAAGTTGCACAACAGTTCAATGCCAACCTGCAATTCACTGTTTCAAGAATCAGTCGACTTACCCAGGCCGAGCTCAATCAGGATTTTTACGACCTGTCCTACGGAAAGGGCGTAATAAAATCAGAAGCGGAATTTCAAAATAAAGTCAAAGAAGATGCGCATAAGATGATTAAAGTTGAATGTGAGCGCAAGTTTGGCAATGACGTGGTTGAACGGGCACTCGACAAAACCAAGATTCCTCTACCAGATGAATTTCTCAAGAAATGGCTGATCAAGTCTAATGAGAAGCCTATCACCATGGAGCAGGTGCAGGAGGAATATGACAACTTCTCAAAGAACACGCGCTGGCAACTGATTAAGAATCGAGTTGTCGTTAGCAATGAAATGACGGTGTCAGAGGAAGAAAAGATCAGCGAAGCGAAGAATTTCATTCGAAATCAGTATGCCCAATACGGTCAACTCAATATAGAAGAAGCCGAACTTCAAGACATTGCTAAAAAGGTTATCGCGAACGAAGAGGAAAACAAAAATATCACGGAGAAACTGTTTGAAGAGAAAGTAGTGGATTATCTTAAATCGGTGATGACAGTGAAAGAGGTGGAGGTTTCCTATGATGAGTTTGTGAAACTCGCTAACAAAGTGGACAAAAAATCTGAGTCGGCGTTTAGCAAATTCTTTAAATCTGGATTTAGAAAGAAACGTTAAGGCCCACTCTAATAATTCCTCAAATTTCTGGTTATAGTGCGTACATTTATGCACAATTATAAAACCAACAGCATGATCCCAAAAGATGAATTTAGAAAGTATGCCACCAAGCATCACGGAATTAGTGGTATAGCATTTGACCAATACACCCAGTTTTTCGACAATTATATCTCTCCAACGATTATTGAAGAACGGCAATTGAATGTTGCTTCCATGGATGTGTTTTCGAGGCTGATGATGGACAGAATTATTTTTTTAGGCGTTCCCATCGATGATTATGTTGCCAATGTCATTCAGGCACAGCTCTTGTTTCTCACTTCTGCAGATGCAAAGCAGGGGATTCAAATCTACCTGAATACACCAGGAGGATCAGTATACGCCGGATTGGGTATATACGACACCATGCAATATATAGAACCAGGTGTTGCTACCATTTGTACTGGCATGGCTGCCTCCATGGGTGCAGTGCTATTGTGTGCTGGTGAAAAGGGAAGCAGAACAGCACTTCCGCACTCCAGGGTAATGATCCATCAGCCCATGGGTGGTGCACAGGGTCAAGCTTCAGATATTGAAATAACAGCGCGCGAGATTCAAAAACTCAAAAAAGAGTTGTATAATATCATTTCCAAGCACAGTAAAAAGGATGTGAAACAAATCACCAAAGACGGTGACAGAGACTATTGGATGACAGCTGAAGAAGCGCTTAAATACGGTATGATCGACGAAGTATTGAAACGAAAGTCCAATTAATGCGTTAAAGGGCAGTAACTCTGGAAGTCACATATAATGAGTAAAGACAACATCAAATGTTCCTTTTGCGGGAAGGATAAGCAGGATACAATTGTTCTGGTAGCAGGAATTAATGGACATATCTGTGATGAGTGTATTTCACAAGCTCAGGGCATAGTGCGTGAAGAGATCTCGGAAACATCTTCTGAATTCGATTCCACCACAATTTTGCTTACTCCTAAGGAGATCAATGATCATCTGGAACAATATGTGATTGGCCAGGAAGAAGCAAAAAAGACCATTTCTGTTGCAGTATACAATCATTACAAGCGTATAGCCCAGGAAGACCAGGGTGATGAAGTAGAAATTGAGAAGTCGAACATCATCTTGGTTGGAGAGACCGGCACGGGTAAAACACTCCTTGCCAAGACCATCGCCAAGATATTGAATGTGCCCTTCTGTATTGCTGACGCTACAGTGATAACTGAAGCGGGATACGTTGGAGAAGATGTTGAGAGCATCTTATCCAGATTATTACAAGCAGCGGATTACAATGAAGCTGCGGCCGAAAAAGGTATTGTTTTTATCGATGAGATAGATAAGATCGCACGAAAGAGCGATAACCCATCCATCACAAGAGATGTGTCCGGAGAAGGAGTACAGCAAGGATTGCTAAAATTAATGGAAGGTGCGATCGTAAACGTACCGCCACAAGGCGGAAGGAAGCATCCGGAGCAGAAAATGATTCCAATTGACACGAAGGACATTTTGTTCATTTGTGGAGGAGCGTTCGACGGACTTGACAAAGTAATCGCGAGAAGACTTAAGACTCAGGCAATTGGATATAAGGCATCCCGAACTGAAGAGGTTGATAAGAGCAATCTGCTGCAATATGTAAACCCTATGGACATCAAGGGATTTGGAATCATCCCTGAACTTATTGGAAGACTTCCGGTTTTGTCTTACCTGAAACCTTTGGATGAGGTGGCGCTAAGACGCATACTGACAGAGCCTAAGAACTCATTGGTTAAGCAGTACACCAAATTGTTCAAGTTGGATGGCGTTGACCTGATCATTGACAAGCCTGTGCTTGACCTGATTGTAGAGAAAGCTATTGATTTCAAGCTTGGTGCCAGGGGCCTCCGGTCGATCTGTGAAGCTATTATGCTTGATCCGATGTTTGATCTGCCTTCCGACAAATCTGCCAAGGAGCTGAGAGTCACCTTGGAATTTGCTAAAGGACAGCTAAAAAAGTCCTCGATTGCCAAATTGAAGGTGGCTTAAGCGCATTCGTCAATCGGGCAGAACGACAATACACGGCTATATTTACGGAAAAAAGGCCTTAGGACACTTCGCGTTCATAGGTGATGATGGAGAACGCGTGTTTATTAGCTGCGTCTGGTTCAACTTCGAGTTTGCTTTTTTGAATCCATACACTTTCATCAAATTCCGGAAAGTGCGTATCCCCGTCAAATTCCGCATGCACACGGGTCAAATACATTCTATTTGCAACCGCAAGAGCTTCCTTATATATTTCGGCACCGCCGCAGATAAAGGGATTGTCATCGTCTCTTACCATGGCTAGGGCCTCATCTAAGGACCCGGCACACAGGCAGCCCGCTATTTCCAACCCACTCTGACGGCTGATTACAATATTGGTGCGATGAGGCAGCGGCTTCCCTATCGAGTCATAGGTTTTTCGCCCCATTATCACGTGGTGATCGTATGTCATCGCCTTGAAATGCTCCAGGTCCAGGGGCAAATGCCATATGAGTTTGTTGTCATGGCCAATGACCCCGTTCTCTGACACCGCTACAATGATGGTAATTGTCATGTCCGCTATATAGCCACAGCCGCTTTTATATGCGGATGTGGGTCATAATCTACCAATTCGAAATCCTCGTACGTAAAATCTAATATTGAGGTTACTTCGGGATTTATATTCATGGTAGGTAGACGACGCACATCGCGCGATAATTGCATTTCCGTTTGCTCTATATGATTTGAATAGAGGTGGGCATCTCCGAACGTGTGAATAAATTCACCAGCCTCCAAACCGCAAACCTGAGCTATCATCATTGTAAAAAGTGAATAGGATGCTATATTGAAAGGCACCCCCAGGAAAATGTCAGCACTTCTCTGGTAGAGCTGACACGATAGCTTCCCATCTGCCACATAGAACTGGAACAGGCAATGACAAGGTGGCAGCGCCATTTGATCTACATCCGCTACATTCCATGCACTTACAATTAACCTCCTGGAATTGGGATTGTTTTTAATTTGATCAATCAAATTGGCAATCTGGTCTATCGTCCCACCAGCACCATCCGGCCAGGACCTCCATTGATAACCATAAACGGGGCCCAAATCTCCATTTTCATCGGCCCAGTCATCCCAAATGCGGACTTTGTTCTCTTTTAAATACCTGATGTTGGTGTCTCCATTGATAAACCAAAGCAACTCATATATGATAGAACGTAGGTGTAGCTTCTTTGTGGTAAGGACGGGAAACCCTTCACTTAAATCAAAACGCATCTGGTGGCCAAACACACTTCGCGTTCCAGTTCCCGTTCTGTCACCTTTCTGGGTTCCGGATTCCAGAACGTGGCGCATTAGATCCAGGTAAGGTTTCATTTTCTAATCTTATAAAATCATTCCAACCAGAACGGCAGTGAAAAGGGAAGCCAATGTTCCTCCAATTAAAGCCCTAAATCCAAGAGATGCCAGAACACCCTTTCTCGACGGATTGGCAAATCCACAGAGAATATATGTGGACATAATCACCGATTTTTCTGAATAGAATACTCCTGTATTCTTCATCTCGCCCAGAGAAACATAAGCGACAAATTCATTGAGAATTGTTTTCTCGCCAAGGAGCTGGCCCACCAGAACAATATCCTGATATGGAATGCCTAAAAGCCACGATAGCGGTGCGAACACGATGCCCAAAATAAATTCCAGAGAAAAGGTATCATAAGAACCTCGACCAAAGGCTTTTATCTTCTCATTTAATCCAAATTGAACACCAATTACATCTTCCAATACGTAGTTGGCCATGGCAATAAATGCTACAAAAACCAACAACATCCCAGCCACATTCACAGCCAAACGAATGCCATCTGTAGTACCGTTGGCGATCGCTTCTAAAGCATTGGTTCCGATTTTATTATTGGAGATTGACATGTCCTCGTTGATTTTCTCCGTCTCCGGGACCAATATCTTGGCAGCCACTATAGCTGCGGGCGCCGACATAACCGAAGCAGCCAATAGATGTTTGGCATAGAACAACTGAAGAACTGGATCCGTTCCTCCAAGAAACCCTATGTAAGCAGCGAGTACGCCACCTGCAATGGTCGCCATGCCTCCGCACATCAGGCACATGAGTTCTGACTTTGTCATTTTTTCCAGATAAGGCCGAATTAGAAGTGGTGATTCGGTTTGTCCAAGAAAGATATTGCCGGCGGCAGCCAGGCTTTCTGCGCCTGATAGATTCATCATTTTTTTCATCATCCAGGCAAATCCATACACTATCTTCTGCACAATCCCCCAGTAGTAGAGAAGGCTCATTAATGCAGCGAAGAAAATTATCGTCGGCAGCACATTTATAGCAAAATTTACCAATGAACTTTCAATTTCGTTAGTAATGAATGAGCTAAACAGAAAGAAAGTACCTGCCTGCGTAAATTCTATGATCTTTGTAAACCCTTTACCGATCAGTTCAAACCCGTCGCTGACAAAAGGAACCTTGAGTACCAATACAGCAAAAACCAGCTGAATCAGTAATCCCTTACCAACCAGGGACCAGTTAATGGCTCTTCTGTTCGTGCTGAACAAGAACGCGATCAAAATACAGGTGAGAATTCCCAATAACCCACGCCAAATAGAAGTAAAGGTGAGGCCTTCGCCCTTGTATAATTCCTGGCCATCTGGCACATATAACTCTAACGTATAGGTCGCAGAATTGCGGGATAATGTTACCAACGAATCCGTCAGACCCATCAGGTCAATATCAAACGTCCATATAGCATGATTTGCAATCAGGTGATCATGCACTAATCTGGAAACTTCTGAGCCGTTCCTGTAATAGATAATTACACTTTTCCCTGATTCTACTATATAGCTGCTCGAATCGATCCCTGAAGTATCAGGATCGAGGGCAAAGTCCAGGATAAGCTGCTTGTCTTGTACTCTCCAGAAACCCGATGTAGCGAATTTTTCAGATTGGATATAAATATCAAACGAATCCTTCTTCAGGATCAGTCCATCACTATTTGTTAAATTTATTCCTTGATCGTCTTCTACCCCGGTGGCCCCAACAATATTCCAGCGCTTCTGCAAAACATCGGAAATGGAATCATCCGTTTTATCGGCATGCAAGTAGGGAGAGGAGAAAATACAGACAAGAAAAAGGAACAGGTGGATGATCCTCATGATTTCTTCTCTCTTTTATCTATTTCATCCCTTAACGCAGAGGCCATTTCATAGTCTTCCCCCCCTATCGCAACCTTCAGAAGTTGTTTCAATTTTTTAATGCTCAGGCTTCCTAGATTATCAGGTGAAGGCGTTTCTCCTGGTTCGTCCGTAAAAACTTCATCTTCAATTTCAAAGTCTACGGTTTCCTGCTCTTCAGATTCTTCCAAAATAATGCCCGCAGCCGATAAGATAAACTCATAGGTGTATATCGGGCATTTAAAGCGAATGGCCAGAGCCACAGCATCCGATGTTCGGGCATCTATCTCCAACGCTTTCCCATCCTTATCACAAATTAGCTTAGCGTAAAAAATGCCTTCAACTAAATTGTATATAATGGTCTCTGTGATGGTAATGTCGAAAGCATCGGCAAATGTTTTGAAAAGGTCGTGGGTAAGTGGCCGGCTGGGTTGCATCTTCTCCAGTTCGATCGCAATGGCCTGGGCTTCAAAACTACCAATGATAATAGGCAGCCGCCTCTTACCTTTTGTTTCTCCTAACACCAGGGCATAAGCCCCACTCTGGGTCTGAGAATACGACAATCCTATTATTTCTAGCTTATGCTTTTTCATTGAGCCGTGCTTCCCAACTAATAAAGATAGTAATTATAACTTCTTTATCGCTTCAATGAGCTTTGGAACTACCTCGAACGCATCACCTACAATGCCGTAATCGGCAGCCTTGAATATCGGGGCTTCTGCATCGGTGTTCACAGCTACAATGACTTTACTGCCGTTCACGCCTGCCAAATGCTGAATAGCACCAGATATTCCAATAGCGAAATACAAATTGGGCCTTACGGTCAGACCTGTTTGTCCGACGTGTTCCGCATGAGGCCTCCAACCCACATCCGCCACTGGTTTAGAACATGCAGTAGCCGCGTGGAGCAGATCTGCCATTTCCTCAATCATTGCCCAGTTTTCAGGAGCTTTCAAGCCTCTTCCGGCTGATACAACTATCCCTGCTTCGGTCAATGGAACTTTATCTGTTTCCTTATTCACCTCCAGCACATTAACTTTTCCAGTACCTACGTCAACACTAAGCGATTCAACGGTTGCTGAATTGCCAGACTTCTCCGGGGAGAATGTGTTTGGTTGTACTGCCAAAATCTTCATTTCAGAAGTTATCGACACATACGCAAAAGCTTTACCAGAGTAGACGGTCTTTTTAACTGAGAATCCATCATCTGTCTTCGGATAGTCAATAATACCGACCACCATCGCCGTCTTAAACTGTGCTGATAAGCGAGGCCCTACTGATTTACTCACATATCCATGGGGAAACACAATAATGTCTGCCCCTGAGCTATTAATTGCTTCGGCTACTATTCGTGTATATACCTCCGAATCAAAATTTTTAATCTGGTCACCTTTAACATTGTACACTTTGGAAACACCATAATTTCCCAATCCTTCCAACGTATCGTTGTCCAGCTCGCCGACGGTTAGCGCTATTGCCTCTGTACCTGTTGCTTCTGCTACTTTACCTGCGTAATAAACCGCCTCGCACGACGATTTGGGAATTTTACCCTCTGAGCTGTCCGCATATACCAATACTGCCATCTTAAATCTGTTTGTCTATTAATAAAATATTAAAGTGCCTTAGCTTCAGTGTGAAGCAGCTCAATAAGCTGCTCCGCATTCTCCGATTCTACATATCTACACTCCCCTTTAGGCGGAGGTAATTCATATGACAATACACTTGCAAATGTTGCTGCTTCTATCGGCTCAACAACAGTTAAGGGTTTAGTTCTGGCAGACATGATCCCCCTCATGCTCGGGATACGCGGTTCGCAAACACCTTCCTGAATACTCGCCACAAACGGAGGGTTCACTGTCAGCTTCTCTTTACCACCGTCAACTTCCCTGTCCATGGTAGCAGTCGTGCCGTCGTAATCAAACTTCGGAACTCCAGCTATAAATGGAATTCCCATGTACTCAGCTATGATGCCACCTACTTGAGCACCTTCAAAATCGGTAGTCTCTCTACCCGCTAAGACAAAATCGTAATTGCCCTCTTTGGCATAATGTGCCAGCTGAGTACCTACAAAAAAGCAATCTGTAGGATCCGCGTTCACCCTAATACCCTCATCTGCCCCGATGGCAAAGGCCTTTCTGATCAGTGGTTCCGTGTCGGCTAATCCGACATTGATTACAGTAATAGTACCTCCCAGCACCTCCTTGATCTCTATCGCTCGTGTGAGTGCAAATTCGTCGAGTGGGTTGATGACCCACTGCACTCTGTCTGCTGCGAATTTCGTGTTATTGTCCGTGAATTTGATCTTGGTAGTCGTGTCAGGAACCTTTGCAATACATACAAGAATATTCATGTCCTTACCAGCTAATTGTGTTAGATTTTTTGCTCTCGCAAAGCTAAACAAAATGGCCGATAATTAATCCTCATTAAAGAATTTGTTATGCACGCATATCAAGTAGGGCTCCCTGCCTCCTTTAACTCCTAGCGAATGAATTAGTTAACACTTGATTTAGCTGTGTTTATACACCTGACGAACCAGTACATCTAACATTACTATAATTCCCTTTTACATTTCGCTATTATTGATACCTTTGCCGCCCAAAACGGGGGAATTCCCAATCAAATAAACCACGAACAAATAGAAATTACAATGGAGCACATCGTAAACTTTTTGCCAGCATTCGGTATCGCAGCACTGCTTTTCATAATCTGGAAGAGTGCTTGGGTAACCAAACAAGAAGTCGGTGACAAAAAAATGGCAAGGATTGCTAAGAGCATCTCTGATGGAGCAATGTCCTTCTTAAAAGCAGAGTACAAGGTTTTAGGAATTTTTGTAATCGCTGTAGCCATTCTTTTATTCTTCAAAGGAAGTTGGGAGGAAGGATCTCATTGGATGGTGGCACTCTCGTTTGTAATTGGTGCTGTTTGCTCAGGTTTAGCTGGTTTTATCGGTATGCGAGTCGCTACAAAGGCTAATGTAAGAACCACAAACGCTGCAAGAGAATCGCTTGGAAAAGCACTTGAAGTAGCTTTCGGTGGTGGAGCGGTAATGGGACTCGGAGTTGTAGGATTGGGAGTACTTGGATTGAGCTCTTTATTTGCATTTTATCAATACATGTTTCCGGAAGAACATATTAAAATGGTTCTCAATGTTCTTTCAGGATTTTCACTTGGAGCCTCATCCATAGCGTTATTTGCAAGAGTTGGCGGAGGAATCTATACAAAGGCTGCAGATGTAGGCGCTGACCTGGTGGGGAAAGTTGAAGCAGGAATCCCAGAAGATCATCCCCTGAACCCTGCTACGATCGCAGATAATGTTGGTGACAATGTTGGAGACGTCGCGGGTATGGGAGCCGACTTGTTTGAATCCTACGTCGGTTCAATTATCGGAACAATGGTACTTGGGGCATTTGTATTTCTTCCAGGAGGAAATGAAACTCCTGCTGCAGAATTTGGAGGTTTAGGTGCCGTTTATTTACCTCTTGTGCTTGCTGCAGTCGGGATTATTATGTCAATTATCGGAACCTTCTTTGTGAAAGTTAAAGACGGCGGAAGTCCTCACAGAGCACTAAATATGGGAGAATTTGGATCTGCTATCCTGATGGTTGGGGCCTCTTTTTTCATTATTAAAGAAATGATTCCAGCCACCTTTGTGTTTAAAGGTGTTGAATATACATCACTCGGCGTATTTTATGCCACCATCACAGGTTTGGTTGCTGGATTATTAGTGGGAAAAATTACTGAATACTACACTGGCACAGGCACTAAGCCAGTACTCTCAATTGTTAAGCAATCTGAAACTGGAGCTGCAACAAATATAATAGCAGGACTAGGCGTCGGTATGATGTCAACAGCAATACCGATATTAATTATTGCGACGGCGATCATAGTTTCACATTACTTTTCTGGCCTCTACGGAATTGCTATTGCAGCAGTAGGAATGCTTGCCAACACAGGCATTCAATTAGCTATTGATGCTTATGGCCCAATATCAGACAATGCCGGTGGAATAGCGGAGATGGCTGAATTGCCACCTGAAGTTCGGGAGAGAACGGATGAGCTTGACGCTGTTGGTAATACAACTGCAGCTATTGGAAAAGGATTTGCGATAGCTTCAGCAGCTTTAACAGCATTGGCGCTTTTTGCTGCTTTTATGGAAATAGCAGAAGTAGATGGTATAGATGTTTCTCATCCCCAAATCATGGCTGGGCTCCTGGTAGGAGGAATGTTGCCTTTTGTGTTTTCAGCTCTTGCCATGAACGCAGTAGGCCGGGCTGCAATGGCTATGATAGAAGAGGTTCGAAGACAATTTAGAGAAATTCCCGCCCTCAAAGCTGCTTTGGAAGTAATGCGGAAATATGATTCTGACATGTCCAAAGCTACACCTGAAGACAGAAAAATATTCGATGCTGCAGATGGAGTAGCGGAATATGAAAAATGTGTGCAAATATCTACTGACGCAGCCATTAAAGAAATGGTATTGCCTGGATTACTGGCAATTGCAGTGCCGGTCGCATTTGGATACATCGGAGGTGCCGAGATGCTTGGTGGCTTATTAGCTGGTGTAACTACCTGTGGAGTCTTGATGGCGATCTTCCAATCAAATGCTGGCGGCGCTTGGGACAATGCCAAGAAAATGATTGAAGGAGAAGGCAAAAAAGGCACAGACGCTCACAAAGCTGCTGTTGTCGGAGACACGGTTGGTGATCCTTTTAAGGATACTTCTGGACCTTCACTTAATATTCTATTGAAGCTAATGTCTGTTGTAGCTCTCGTTATTGCACCGAGCATCCCACACTCGTTCGAAGTAAACAATGCAGATAATACTGACATTGGAGCTGCAACTGAAGAGGTTATTGAGACTGTTGTCAATGAAGCTCCCTTTGATAAGGACTACGAAGCTCTTAATCAAGGAAGAATCTACATGGAGCAGCAAAAGGAGCTGAAAACAAAGAGATAAGCCTTCTAAGCTTTCGGATTATCAAGATAAAGAAGCTGTTTCCCCAACAGCTTAATCGAGAAATATTAGCTGCCAAAGCAGCTTGGTATCTCTTTGACAAGAGCCCTGTCCCCTACTCTCATCGGTGATTAATATACTGCGCAGAAAGGGGAAACGACATTGCCTCTTTTTATCTTATGATTGGCTTTAGGATGCCTACACAACCCGTAAGCAACAA